>ENA-OROK01000073-OROK01000073.1-human-gut-metagenome-genome-assembly--contig:-NODE-73-length-114785-cov-13.407548_pt1 | contig 114785 bp, 106 predicted proteins | sample MGYA00242127_ERZ509046 | MGnify/ENA primary metagenome ERZ509046 (study PRJEB26280, sample SAMEA2338728) | human gut metagenome | biome: human gut; feature: human-associated habitat; material... | reverse complement strand
GATGGTACTTGGCTGGACACGGCCCGGGAGAGTATGTAGCCGCCGAATTCCAAAAGAAAAGCATCAACGAAAGTTGATGCTTTTTGCTTTGTTTTATCGAAAAACCGTTTGTTTGCCAATCTGATAAGACGGCTTTTAAAATTTATATAACCGATAAAAATGTATTCTGTAAAAATTTCAGTGTGCGGCTAGTCGTTTTTTTGCGTAAATCGTTTGAATAGATAAAAATATATGTTAAAATCAAATTATGGTCATCGAAACGGAAAGATTGAGAATAGCGCCTCTTGACGTGGACGCGTTGAATATGCTTATTGACGATTCTGAAAAATTTCAGGAAGAGTATAACGTCAGATACGACGCGCACCCCGTCGAAGGCGGATATAAGAATATGCTTTTAAGACAGTCGGAAGCAGTATCGGACGACGAAGACAATTATTATTGGAATACGCTCTGGCTTATAGCGAAAGAAGGGACGGCAATCGGCGGAATATATTTTAAGGGTTGTCCTTCGGACGGCGTGGTCGAAATAGGATACGGACAGAATAAAAAGTACGAGGGGAAAGGTTATATGTCCGAGGCCGTGAAAGCGTTTTTGCGTTTTGCGTTTCTGTCGGGTGCCGAAAGAGTAATAGCCGAAACCGAAAAAAACAATGTAAAATCGCAAAACGTACTTAAAAGGTGCGGTTTTGCGCCTTATATGCAAGGAAAAACAATCTGGTGGGAGAAGAAAAGATAATTTATGCAAGTGGATATATACGATTTTGATAAAACAGTGGTGCCGTTTGACAGCGCGCTGAAATATTGGGGATTCTGCATGGTTCACAACCCCTGGATAATTATCCTGTTGCCGCTGCAATTTATATGGGGAATGATGATGCTTACGCATATAATCTCCGTCCGCACGTGCAAAAAAGTTGCGTTTTTATATATCAGACTGATAAACAACGAAAAAAACGTAAAAAAATATTGGGATAAATACGAAAAACACGTATATGATTGGTTCAGACCCGAAAATCGCAAACGCCCAACCGTTCTAATAAGCGCAAGTCCCGATTTTCTTATTGAGGAAATCGCAAAAAGACTGGAAGTTGATTACGTAATCTGCACGAAGCATAACCGAAAAAACGGTATAATGACAACCGAAGTGTGTCGTCACGCAGAAAAGGTAAGACGATTCAAAGAAGAATTACCGCAAGCCGAAGTTATAGACGTTTACAGCGACAGCGTAAAGTCTGACAGATATATTTTTGCCATGGGCAAGCGCGATTTTCTGGTAACGAACGGAAAAATCGAGGAAATTAACCTTGACGAAAAACTGAAAGAACTGAACCTAACATTATAAAAAGTAAGCCCGCTTATGCGGGCTTTTCAAATTTTAATCCGAGACAGAGGCGAATGCTTGCGTCAGTTTTTGATAATTGTATTCTTTTGCTTTTTTATAACAAAGGAATATATCGATAAGCGGCCATATTCCTAAAGTCAGCCAACCGAGCAGAAGTTTTGCAACTCCGAGCCCGATGTCGCCGATATAAAACCTGTCAACGCCGAGTCCGCCGAGGAATATCGAAAGGAGAATAACTGTGACCGGTGATTTTGTCTGTACTGCAATAAGATGAGAATATGCCTCGTCGGGGACGTTTTTCAAAGCTTGTTGCAAGGCAAGAGAAGAGCCGTCGTGAATATCTTTTGTAAATTGTGCCGTAATTGCGGCGATTTTTTCGTTTGTCATTTTATTTCCTCCCAAAAAGTATATAAATATTATATATCACCAAACGGTGAAATGTCAAGAAGATGACACCAATCGGTGATATAGTGGTTTTATGTACAAAGAGAAATTCGCAAAGATTTTGAAAGAATATATCGGTGACAGAAGCATAAATCAGGTGGCAAAAGGCATAGGTATTCCAACGCAAACTTTGCACCGCTACGTCAACTGTCAGCGTGAAATCGGACTTGAGAACCTTGTTAAGATTGCCGATTATTTTGATGCAAATCTTGACGAGATTGTCGGGCGAAAATAAAAAAACGAACGAAAACAGAAAAACCGAAACGAACACGTTTCGGTTTTTCCGTCTTCCAAAACTCAGGTCTTATTTGCAGCAGTTACCGCCGCAACTTCTCGCGCCTGTAGACTTACTACCCGTAGCCTTGTTACTGCTAGCGCTACTCTTCTTGGAAGATGCTTTTGCTTTAGAAGCACCGTTCTGTTTGTTGTTAGCCATACATAACTCTCCTTTCGTTTGGTGATTGTAGTGTTTGCAGGACGGAAAGTAATATGCGTTTTTCAGGCTTACAAATTTTAGCAATCGAACAACATGCAAAGGACCTTATCGGTTTTATTGTTTACGTCCGTCCAGTCGATTGACGGCGAATACAGCCCTTCGATTCCCATATGAGTGAGGTGCGCAAGTCGAATATTTTCCATCGCGCGGCTGATAAAATTGTTTGCAAACGCGTTTTCAACCGCGACGTCGGCGTTATGCGAAAGGTCGGCGGACGAAGTTTCTTCAATGATAAATTCGGCGTCGGACAATCTTGCGAAACCGGCAACTATAAAGTCGCCCGTTTCGACGGCGTCGGGCAGACCGTATATCGGCGACGTGTACGTTCTGTATCCGATATCGTGCGCGTCGAGTAATCTTAAGAGACGATTTACGACGTAAATTATCGGATAATCGCCGTTTGCTTTGATGCCGACGCGTTTAAGCGATTTCGAGTTTTCGTCGAGATAATCGATAAATCCTTTGTCGGTTATTGCGCAAACGTAACGTTTTTCTTTTAGCGAGGAAGTGTTTTTCACTATATCGAAAGCGTGCATGGCAAGTTTGTCGAGAGACGCCGTATCGTGCGCGCGTTTTTCCTTTTCAAATACGTTGTCTTTCAATATTTTCGCACAGCCGAGATACGCGTATGCGTCCGAAAAGAATTGTTTTTTCGTCATTATTGCCTTTTCGATTTCGTCTGAAAACGAAAATGTTTTTTTTGCATCCGCTTTGTCGAGCAAATTCAGCGTTACGTGACGGAAAAGATGGTATTCGGCGTCGGCGGTATGCGGGGACGTTCCGTCGATGACCGCGAAGTTTTTGCTTTTTACGTAAACACCGTCAAGACTGTCGGCGTCGCTGCTGCACCGATATATTTCGGTTTCGAAACCCGCGTCGGACGCAATTTCCGCTACTTTTTTCATTAATGTGGATTTGCCGCTTCCCGCGCCTCCTTTCAGAATGACGGTGCGTCCGTCAAGAAGATGCGAAAATTCCCCGGAAAATCCTTTATGAGTATTGCTTCCAAAAAAATAGTTTTTAAGCATAATTCACCTCTATATTATTATACTTTTCCGACGCCGTATAGTGATACAATGCACCCGTCGCGGAAATTGCACATACGCTACAATATGGGGGCGAATATGGGGTATATTGTTTTTGGAAACGATGAAAGGATGAGCGAGACGAGAAAACTGCTTGCCGTTGAGAAGACAGCCGACGTAATATGCGTGTTTTCACCGAGTCTTACGGTTATTACGGAGGATACGAGGAAAATACCGTGGGGGTCGAAAGCGTATGCGAAAGACTTCGATAAGGAAGCGGCGGCAATTCTTGCGAATAAGAGCGTCGAAACCTTCAGATACGGCGACTTTCCTGATTTTAAAGAGGTTAATTCCCGTCTTACGGCAGAGGCTGTTATCGCAATTCTTCTTAGCAAAAGCAAGAAACTTTTAGCCGATGAAAAAATACTGGTCGTAGGCTACGGAGGGAGCGGACGGGAAACGGTAAAATATCTGGAAGCGTTGAAGTGCGATTGCACGGTTATGACGTCGCGTCCCGAAAAAGTAACGGAAAGAGTTGATACGGTCGGATACGACGCGCCCGTTGCCGATTACGATTATATTGTAAATACCGCGCCGTCCCGCATTATAAGCAATGAAAAACTTCTGACGTTGAAAAACGGTGCGGAGATAATCGATATAGCTTCGGCGCCCTATGGTATAGACCACGATTTTGCCGAAAAAAACGGGATAAGGCACGGCATATATCCATGCCTTCCCGTAAGGTATAAAAGCGTGGCGGCGGGGCAGGCTATCGTAAATCTCGTAAGGAGGGAATATGATTAAACTCGGGTATGCCGTTACCGGCAGTTTCTGCACGTTTTCGAAAACGCTTGTCGCATTGCAGGCTTTAATAGACAGGGGATACGAAATTACGCCCGTTTTTTCGTTCAATACCCTTAACCTCGATACGAGATTTTTCAGGGCAAAGGATTTTTATTCGGAAGTTACGAGAATAACGGGCAAATATCCCATTGCCGACATCGTCGGCGCCGAACCTCTCGGCACGCGCGAAAAACTGGACCTTATGATTGTTTCGCCTTGTACGGGAAATACTCTTTCTAAGCTCGCGTCGGGTATCACCGATACGCCGGTAACGCTTGCGGTGAAAGCACATCTCAGAAATAACCGCCCCGTTCTTCTGGCATTGTCCAGTAACGACGCTTTAGGCGCGAACGCAAAAAATTTCGGTATTTTATTAAATACCAAAAACGTGTTTTTCGTGCCGATGGGACAGGACGCGCCCGACGTCAAAACAAAATCGCTGATAGCCGATTTTTCCAAAATACCCGAAGCGGTTGAATGCGCGCTCGCAGGAAGACAGATGCAACCCGTTTTTTGCGAATTAGTATAATCGCTGTTGACATTCGGCGGCGGTCGTGATATATTTAAAAAAAAACAGGAGGCATTTTATGGCAGGCAAATCGGCAAAGAAAGACTATTTCGGTCTTCCGAAAACAGTCAGCATTATTTTGGCAATCATCCCGTTTACGGCTTGGATTCTGGGCGTTGTAACGAGGTTTTCCGAGGGTAAAATCGTAGCGGGCATAATCCGCATTTTCGGAGGCTTGCTTATCTGGATTCTCGACCTTGTGTATATGCTTACGAAAGGCTCTATCTGCCGTCTTCTTAACGTCTGAGCGACGACGCAACCGCAAACCGCCGGAGAACGGCGGTTTTTTTATGCAAAAACACCGTTGATTTTTTTAATAACGTATATTATAATAGATATTTGTAAGTATTTTAATATATTTGTGTGCGTCCTACCGGGTTCGGTTATGTCGAGTGAAGGAATTATGGGAAAAAAGAAGAAAAACAGGACTATAAATATGTGGCTGTATCGTACGTATATTCCCGTGCTGATGGGGTTGTCCCGTCTGATATACGGCGTTAAAAGCGATAAATCCGCAATAAAAAACGAACAAGGGCCTTTTCTCGTGCTCGGCAACCATACTTCTCCGATAGATTTTTTGTTTTTTACCGCGTGCATATATCCTAAGCCCTTAAATTACGTCGTTGCGCAAAATATGAATTACACAAAGGTATACGGCGCGTATATCAGACGTTTCGGCGCGATAAGCAAAAAACAATTTGCTGCCGATATTTCCTGTATAAAGAACATTAAAAGAAATCTCGATAACGGAACGAGCGTGTTGTTGTTTCCCGAAGGACGCGTTTCAATTGACGGCACTACGGGTTTCATCAGTCCTACGATAGGCAAACTGATAAAATGGTTGGGATATCCCGTCGTCGCAGGAATTACAAAGGGCGGATATACAAGCAATCCCAAATGGGGCAGAAAACGAAACGCAGACATCGAACTTTCGGTAAAAGTTATATTAACGCGAGACGAAATTGCGAAAATGTCGCAAAAAGAAATTGCCGAAAAAGTTTCGTTAAGTCTTAATTATGACGATAATAAACATCTGGTTGCATCCGGTGGAAAAATCAAAGGCAAGCGCCTTGCCGAAGGAATAGAAAAAATCCTTTATAAATGTCCCGTTTGCGGTGAGGAGTTTCGTATTACGTCAAAAGGCAATACTTTCAGATGCAACGCATGCGGAAGCGAATTCGAATACACAAACGAAGGAAAACTTACGGGAGACACACCTTTCGAATATATCAGCGATTGGTATGCCTACGAAAGAGAATGTGTTAAAAAACTTGCAGAAGACGATGACTTCTGTCTTTCCGCAAAAGTCGTTTGCAGTATCAATAACGACAAAATCAAAAGGTTTTCCGACATCGGCGAAGGAGTACTTATCGTTTCGAAAGACGGCATAAGATACGAAGGGGAGTCGGGAGAATACCGCAATCTGTATTTCAAACTCGAAAACAGAGATACGATAGCTTTTAAAATGGGCGAGAATCTTGAAGTTTCGGACGACGATAATATCTTCCGTTTTACTTTCACGGAGGGCTTGTACAGCACGAAGTTCGTGCTTGCGATAGAGGAATTGCACAAAAAATATTTCGGATAAGGAAGTGGAAAATTTGAAAAGGAGCGTCCCGAAAAAGTCAAATCTGGAACGAGGGCGGATTAGCAGATTTCAATATGCTTTTTATTCGAAATTGTTCACCGCGTTCGCAAAAATCCGATATGGTTTCAGAATAGACAAGTCGCGGATTAAGGGAATGAAAGGCCCTTTTTTGGTGCTCGGCAATCATACCGCCTGGATAGATTTTCTATACTTTTCCGGATGTATTTATCCTCAACCTTTAAACGTCGTCGTAGCGTCAAATATATTCTATAAGAAGTTCATAGGCGGATTATTCAAAAAGTACGGTGCAATCCCGAAAAAACAGTTTACCGCCGATTTTGCTTGTATAAAACACATAAAACGCTTTATGGATAACGGAATAAGCGTTTTACTGTTTCCGGAAGGCCGTATTACCGTCGACGGTGCAACGGGCTATATATCTCCTTCTGTCGGAAAACTTATCAAGTTTCTCGGATATCCCGTGATTTCGGGTATTACCGTCGGAGGATACGCTACAAAACCCAAATGGGGACGTAAACGTCCCGGACGCGTTACTCTTACGATGGAACCTGTTCTTTCCGCCGAAGAGATAAGAACAATGACAAAAGAGGAAATCTTTGACGTTATTTCCGAAAAGTTCAGTTACGACGATAACAGAGCGTTTGCGGAAAGAGGACGTAAAGTTTACGGCTTTCGTCTTGCTGAAAAACTTGAAAAAATTCTTTACAAATGTCCCCGTTGCGGCGCGGAATTCAAAAACGTTTCTAAAGGGAACAAGTTGAGGTGTGCCGAATGCGGCAATACGGTGATATACAGAAGAGACGGAACGCTTGAGCCTGAGAAAAATGACGACGTCGGCTTTAAATATATAAGCGACTGGTACGCCTATGAAAGAGACGAGGTAAAAAAAGAGACCTGTAACGAATATTATGCTTTTTCCGAAAACGTCATTTTATCGATTGCCTCAGGCGATACAGGTTATTTTTCCTATGCGGGAGAGGGCGTACTTACGCTTAATAAAAATGAAATCGTATATAATGGCACCGAAAACGGAGAGGAAACGCTGAAATCGTTCGGACTGCTTAATCACGCTACCGTTGCGTATAAACTGGCGCGAAACGTAGAACTTGCGGAGGACGAAACAATTTACAGATTCGAATTCGAAAACGGATTTCATACCGCAAAGTTCGTGCTGGCAGTAGAGGAACTTCATAAAAAAATTATTCAGAGTTAAAAGCACGTTCGACGTGCTTTTAAGACGTTTTTACGACAATTATAAAAAAGATTGTATATTTTTTAACAATATTATTGTCTTGAATATAAAATGGGTTTATAATAAAAACAGATAAAACGTATCGGAGGTTTTATATGGATTACAAAATGCAACTGACACCCGAAGAAGTTGCGATTTTAAACGGCAGCGAGGGGGAAACGAAGGCAAAAATACTTAAAACCCTCGTAATGTTCGGCGACGCAGTCGGCGCAACCGATTTTATTCCTATCGATTGCACGGGGCATCTCGTTACTTCATTCGGACTTAAAATGATAGGTCCCGTTTATAAGATTATGGACGAAATTATCGCCGCGGGTCTGAAAGTCCCCAAAGGCTTTACGGCAGACCCTCGTCCTATGGATTTCGAAAACGTAAAGTGCAACGCAATCGAAAAACTCATTTTCAAAAAATTTATGTATTCCAAACAGGAAGATTACGAGGCGCAACTTACAAAAGTAGGCCTTAAAAAGGATGCGTTCACCTGCACTTGCTATCTGCCCGAGGTCGGCAACGTACCCGCTTACGGCGAAGTGATAGGTTGGGCGGAATCTTCGGCGGTAGTATATGCGAACTCTGTTCTCGGTGCGCGTTGCAACCGCAACAGCGGTATGATAGATTTGTTCCAGAGTATCGTCGGTCGCGCTCTGAATTACGGTTTTACGACCGATGAAGGTCGTCGCGCCACATGGAGAGTTGAAGTCAGAACGACCAAAAAACCCGAAGCGCAGATACTCGGCAGCGCAATAGGTATGAAAGTGGTTGAAGACGTTCCTTACATATTCGGTCTCGATAAATTCCTCGGAACCGAACTCAACGACGACGTCAAAGCCTATCTCAAAGATATGGGCGCCGCAACGGCGTCAAACGGTGCGGTAGGTCTTTATCACGTCGACAAAATCACTCCCGAAGCCGTCGAAAAGGGCGAGACACTCATAAAAGACGACGCTAAAGTCTACGTTATCGACGACGCCGAACTCGAGCGCGTTTACAAGAGTTATCCCGTAATGTGGAAAAACAAGGACGCAAAGCCCGTGCTTGCATTTATAGGTTGTCCTCACCTTACCTATTCTCAACTTGTAGGCTGGACAGAAAATATCGTCCGCGGGCTTGAAAAGAGCGGAAGAAGCAAGGTTACCATGCAGGTGGTGCTTACGGCTTCTCCTCAGGTTGCCGAAAAATTCAGAAAAACCGACGATTATAAAAAACTTGTCGCGACAGGCGCAAGCCTTTCGTCGATATGCCCGCTTATGTACACCAACAATCCTCTTGCGGGAAAGAAGGCAATTATCACAAGCAGCAATAAACTGCGCACTTATTCCAGAGCGAAGTATATGAAAGACGAGGAAATCCTCGCAATCATTACGGGACAGGAGGCGTAATATGACAACTAAAACATTTAAAGGCAGACCTATCGCAGCAGGCGAAATAAAGGCGGAAGCGGTTGTTTCGCATTACGGATTCAATACTCTTGCGTCCTGTCAGAAGAGCGCTATGGGCATCAAGCCAAAAGACATCGAAGCGGGAACGGCGAAAATCGTGGTTTCCGACCAGAACAATCCCGACCTTTTCGGAAAACAGATTACCGGCAGAGCCTTGTGCCTTCCTCTGACCATCGGAAGCACGACGGGCGGTATGATTCTGCAGACGATATGTTCGATGAACGCACAACCTGCCGCCATGCTTTTCTCGGAAACGGCCGACAGCCTCGCAACGTCGGGTCTTATTCTCGCAAAAGTTTGGGAGAAAAACTTTATCGTAGGCGTTGACAGGCTGGGACAGGAATTTCTGGATTACGTCAAAGACGGCGATATGATTGAAGTCAAGGAAGACGGCACGGTAGTCGTAACGCGTCAATAAAATTAAAATTAAGAAAAGCGTACGCGGTAAAGCGCAGTTCCCATAGGGAATGAAAAAAACGAATAACGATAAAGAACTCTCGAATAAATTGTTCGAGAGTTCTTTTTGCTTGTAATTAAGTAAGCTAAATTGGAATTTATGGGTGCAAAACAAATACTTGATTGGGGTAACCAAATTCTTCTGTCAATTCGCCTTCCTGAAATCCAAATTTTCTGTACAGCGCCCTTGCTGCAATCCCTTTTTCATCATTTTCACGAAACGTTGACACCGTGATTTCCCGGCTTACATCCAATTCATTCAGCACTTTTCTCAAGAGGATCGAAGCAATACCCTGCCTTCGATGCTCAGGATCCACAGCCAAACAACAAATCATGTTCTTGTTGCGCGAAAAAAGAAGAACACCAATGATTGTTCCCTGGCTTTTGACGCATAATGCCTGTTTTTTATTCATGAACTTCAGTACGGTTTGTTTATGCTCCTCTATACACTCTTCCGTTTCAAGTCCCGGAAAATTCCAACTGACCTTTCTAACAAGCTGCATCCACGAATTGATACAGGTGCTTTTTCCAAACACGGCTTCCATCTCATTTACCTCTACAAATTATTGTTTATCGCTCTGTTATTATACAATAAATAAACGAACCGGTAAAGCAGAAGCGCACTCACCTTGCTGCAAGGTATAGTGCGCTATACTTATTATTTTGTGGTAAAATCCTTATGGGAACTACGGTAAATGCGTACGCTTTTTTTCGTTGGGAAACAGCCGTGAAAGTCAATCAGGCTGCGTTTTCTGTCTGCGGCGTTGCGTCGACCTCCTCCGCGGGAGGATTGTCCGAAACTTTTCGCGCTTCGGTTTCCTTAATCATTTCGGCAAGTCTGCTTTCGGTAAGGATACATTTCTTTTTATATATGATAAGGGCGACGGCAAGAAATACAGCGGGAATAAGACACATACAGGAAATCAGTATTCGTCTGTCGGCAAGCGAAACGTCTTTTATGATTTCTGCAATTTTCGCGTTTTTTACTTCGTTGGATATAACTCCTCGCGAGGCATCGCGTTCGTAATTGGAAATTTTGTTTGTATAGTCGGTTACGTTTGCAACGGCGTAAACCGCAATTACGAGCGCCTGCATAAGAGCGCTGCCCATCTTTGCGGTAAAAGGACGGAGAGAAAAGATGAGACTTTCGTTGCGTTTTCCCGTCTTCCACTCGTTATACTCGACGGTATTTGCAAGGTTTACCACCATAATCATATAGAAACCTCCGCCGTAACCGACAACGGTATTTGCGATTGCCATAAGGGCAAATTTAAGATTCCAATAAGTAGTCCCGGGTGCGCCGGTGGGTATTGCGAGAGCAAAAATCATCATAATGATATAGCCGCCGATTATTGCAAATCCCGTTGAATAGAGCACTTTGTTCCGCCCGAATTTTTTCGACAACCAGGGATATACCGCCGTAAACAGGGTAGAAATTATTGCATATCCTATGCCGAAAAGCAATGTATAACCGCCTTCGTAACCGAATTCGAAATATATGTACATAGTGCTAAGTCCGCCGGATACGACGTTTGTGCCTACGCAGAAAATAAGTAATACGAGGGCGCACCACATAAGCTGGTCGTTTTTGGCGATAGTTTTAAACATCTGTTTTAAAGTAAGGGTGCTTTCTTTTTTATCCTTGACGGGAGGAAGAGGTTTTTCCTTTACGCCGAGAATGGTAAACAGTTGGAAAAGAACCATCAGAACGGAACTGATAATGGCGATTACTTTATATCCCGTCGGAGCGCCCCATATCGCAAAACTTCCCGTCGTGAAAAGAGGTATTAAAAGACCGGCAAGACCGCCTCCCGCCGCCGCGCAAAGTTGGGCGAGAGAAGTTACTTTGTTGCGGTCGTGTTCGTTGGAAGTAAGCGTCGGCATCATTCCCCAATAGGAAATATCGTTCATTGTAAAGGTTATGCTGAACATAAAGTAAGCGAACGCGAGGTAGCCGATAAAACTCCAGCCGTCAAGAGGAACGCAGAATACCGAAATAATTACACCGCCGGTAAGAACGGCGCCGATAAGTTGCCACGGTTTGTATTTTCCCCATTTCGAACGGGTGTTTTCGACGATACCTCCCATAATCGGGTCGTTGAAGGCGTCGAAAATTCGCGCGAGAACGATAATAACGCCCACGATGGAAAGCATTGCATTGTCGATTGTTTTAGTGAAAAGAATAAACGTCATGAGATATCCGTTGAACAGATTATATAAAAAGTCGCGTCCCACGGTACCTAATGAGAACATCACCATATTTTTGAAAAAGGCTTTGTCGATATTCCAGTTTTTAGGATTGATTTTTTGCAATAAGGATTTTTTTTCGATATCGATGGTTGTGTTTTCCATAATCTTCCCCAAAAAAGTACTTAAATATATTATAGCAATTTATTGTTAGCGTGGCAACAAGATAAAGTAAATCGGCGGGATAATTATTATTGCAAAAGGCGCTTTTTAGTGTTACAATAAGCGTAATACGACAAAGAGGTGAACTATGGCGGGACAAAAAAATAACCGTATACGGTTATCGACGGTTTTTTCGGTGATTCTTACGGCGTTGTTTATCGTAAAAACCGTAAACAGTTTCAAGGTGGGCGCAGAAACGGGAGAGGGCGTGTCGTCGTTGATAAAGTACGCGGTTATTCCGTTGATAATAGTGTTTGCTTTATTTTATATCGTAAGCATTGTTCAGAATTTCAGAAACGGCAAGGCGATTAAGGAGAGTTCGTCCGATACCAAATACGCCGTAAAGACCACGTCGAAAATCGCTTCTGTGCTGGAGGCGGTCGCGCAACTTATCAGCGTTGCCGTTGCCATTGTTATCGCTTACGACGAATATGCCTCCGGAAACGTAAAGTGGTATGATTTCAGATATTATTTCACACTTATTATACTGATTTTTACTTTTCTGAATACCGTATATTATATTGTAAAAACGTCATTAAAACTTAAAAGGAAAGCGGATAAACGTAAAGACGAGCGGATTAAGTCTGCCGAAAAAGAACGGCGGGCGGAAGAGAGAAAAAGACTTATCGAGGAGGCGTCCGCAGAAAAAGCTCGCAGACAGGAAGAAAAAACGGCGCGTGAAAAAGCCGATATGCCCGTTAAGAATCAATCTCACAAACCCGTGAAAAAAATCACGAAAAAATAAACATACGGGACGCATTGTTCAACGATTTGTTTTTTTGGGAAACTAATTTTGACACGCACTGCCCGTTCATAGTATAATTAAAACACAGTCAGAAACAGGAGGGTTAGTATGGAAAAACAAAAACTTGATTTTCTGACGGCTAAAGCAAGAAAACTCCGCGACGACGCTATCGAGATAATCGGACACTTCGGTGTCGGACATATCGGCGGTACAATGTCGGTTATGGATGCGCTTACCGTCATTTATTACGACAAGGCAAAAGTCGACCCGAAAAATCCGAAAATGCAGGACAGAGACCGCGTTATCATGTCCAAAGGACACGCCGGTCCCGCTATGTACGCAGTTCTCGGCGACCTCGGTTTTTATCCTTACGAGTGGGAAGCCACGCTCAATAAAAACGGCACGAATCTCCCCTCGCACTGCGATATGAACAAAACCCCCGGCATCGACTTTACGGCAGGTTCTCTCGGACAGGGATTGTCGGCGGCGGTAGGTATGGCGGCGGCGGCTAAAATAGACAAAAATCCCGCAACGATTTATTGCTTTATCGGCGACGGCGAATCGCAGGAGGGGCAAATCTGGGAAGCGTCGATGTTTGCAGGCAATCACGGTCTCGATAATCTGATAGTTTTCCTCGACAATAACAAAATGCAACTTGACGGCCCTACCGACAGTATAAACTCGCTTGCGCCCGCAAAGGCAAAGTGGGAGGCTTTCAACTTCTTCACGCAGGAAATCAACGGCCACGATATCGAAGCCATATCCGACGCAATTGACAAAGCAAAGGCAAATAAGGGTAAACCTTCGATGATTATCCTCGACACAATCAAAGGATACGGCGCGTCGTTTACCGAGGGCGTCGCAAACTGCCACAGTATGCCCGTTCTCGAGGAAGTCTGGAGAAAAGAAACGGGGAGGTATGAAAAATGACAGACGCTAACGAAATGAGACAGGTTCTTGCAAATACTTTAAGCGAAATCGCCGATACCGACGACCGCATCGTCGTTCTCGAAGCCGACCTTATGGGTTGCCACGCGACGAAAGTTTTCAAAGAGGCTCATCCCGACAGGTTCTTTGACGTGGGTATTGCCGAGGCAAATATGATAGGGATGGCCGCGGGTATGTCCGCAATGGGAAAAATTCCGTTTGCGTATTCGTTTGCTCCTTTTGCGACGCGTCGTACGTACGATACGGTGTTTATTTCGATAGCATACGCAAAACAAAACGTAAAAATCGTAGGTTCCGACCCCGGTATCACGGCAGAGGCCAACGGCGGTACGCATATGCCTTTCGAAGATATGGCCATTATGCGCGCAATTCCGCATATGGTATGTTTCGAGCCTACCGACGAGGCAATGCTTCGCAGGGCGATTCCTCAAATAATCGATTATCCCGGTGCCGTTTATATTCGTCTTTTCAGGAAAAAAGCCGACCACGTTTTCGACGATATTCCCGATTTCAGACTGGGTAAAGCCGTCAAGGTAAAAGACGGCAAGGACGTAACGCTTATCGCAAGCGGTATTATGGTTGAGAAAGCAATCGAGGCGGCGGAAGTTCTTAAAGCAGAGGGAATCGACGCGGCGATACTCAATATGCACACATGGAAACCGATAGACGAAGACGCAATCTGCGAAGCCGTCAAAAATACGGGCGCAATCGTAACCTGCGAAAACCATGCGATAAACTGCGGTCTGGGCAGCGCCGTGGCCGAAGTAGTCGTTGCGAAATGTCCCGCGCCTATGGGAATGATAGGCGTCGATAATACGTTCGGCGAAGTCGGTAAGAAAGATTATCTTGCCCAAAGATTCGGCCTTACCGTCGAGGACATCGTAAGAAAAGCAAAAGAAACGGTAGCCCGCAAATAAAATAACCGATTAAAAATTGCACGGAGAAATCCGTGCTTTTTTTATTTGTTTAAGAAATTGCGTTGCAAGTTTTTTCAAATATGATATACTAACATAAGAATAAACTTTTATAAATTGAGGTTTAATCCGAAGGAGGCATTATATGACAAAAGTTCTGGTAACGGGCGGTACGGGATATATCGGAAGCCATACCGTAATCGAACTGTTAAACGCCGGACACGAAGCAATTATCGTCGACAACCTTTCAAATTCCAAAGCGGGGGTAGTCGACCGAATTGAAAAAATTACGGGTAAAAGACCTGCGTTTTATAAAACCGACGTGCGCGATACTTCGGCTTTAATGCGGATTTTCGAAAAAGAAAAACCGCAGGACGTGATACATTTTGCGGGTCTTAAAGCCGTCGGTGAAAGCGTAAAAATTCCTCTTGCGTATTATGACAACAATATAAATTCTACGCTGTCGCTTTTGGAATGTATGATAAAATGCAACGTTAAAAATCTTGTTTTTTCATCGTCCGCAACGGTTTACGGTTGCCCGAAGTCGGTGCCTATCTTCGAGGATTTTCCGCTTTCGGCCACCAATCCGTACGGACAGACCAAACTTATGATTGAACAGATTCTGAAAGATTTTTATCACAGCGACGGCAGTTTCAATATAGCGCTTTTAAGATATTTTAATCCCATCGGCGCGCACGAGAGCGGACTTATCGGGGAGGACCCTAACGGTATTCCCAACAATCTCGTGCCTTATATTACGCAGGTCGCCGTCGGAAAACTTGAAAAAGTTCACGTATTCGGCAACGATTACCCGACTAAAGACGGTACGGGCGTAAGAGATTATATTCACGTCGTGGACCTTGCGAAAGGACATCTTGCGGCTTTAAACAAACTTCACGAAAATTCAGGACTCGTTATTTACAACCTCGGCACCGGTCACGGATACAGCGTTCTCGAGATGATAAAGGAGTTTTCCGACGTTGTCGGACACGAAATCGCTTATCAGATTGACGGCCGCCGTGCGGGCGATATTGCCGAATGCTATGCCGATTGCTCGAAAGCGAAACGCGAACTGGGTTGGGAATGCAAATACGACCTGCATCGTATGGCGGAAGACAGCTGGCGCTGGCAGAAAAACAATCCGAACGGACTTGAATAATATTGCACGCGTATGCGCGCGCACGTTACTATATTATGAAATATTTTGTTGCAACCGATATTCACGGCTCATATTACTGGGCGAAAAAAGTCGTGGAAAAATTTAATGATTCGGGCGCCGATAAACTGGTGCTTCTCGGCGATTTGTATTATCACGGACCGAGAAACCCGCTGCCCGAGGAATACGCGCCTATGAAAACGGCGGAGCTTTTTAACGGAATATCCGATAAAATAATCGCGATACGCGGCAATTGCGACGCCGAAATCGACGAAACAATTTCAAAATTTTCTTTTTCGCCTTTTTATACCGTTGACTGCAACGGGAAAAAAGTTACGTTTACGCACGGACATCGTTTAAATAAAGACAATCTACCTGAAAAAGGAACTTGCGATATTCTTATATACGGACACTTTCACGTTAACGAGATTACCCGAAACGACGGAGTGCTTTGCGTAAACGTCGCTTCGGCGTCCCTTCCTAAAAACGGCGCAAAGCCTGCCTTTTGCACGGTAGCCGACGACGGATTGAAACTCGGAACTTTCGACGATGAAATCCTCGGTTTCGTAAAATTCGGTTGAATCGCGGCCGCGTTTCGGAATAATTGCATAAAAATCCGCCTTTTATGCGGGTTTTTATTCATATATTCGTATAAAATGAAATTTTTTAAAAATATTTGAATATTTATGCAAAAAACGCTTGTCAAGATTGTATAAATATGTTATTATTCAATCATCAAAAACGTAATTAAATTTCAGAGGTATAAAAATGAAAAAAATTATTGCGGTATTATTAACTGTTGCAACGGCGGTTACCTGCGCGTTCGCGCTTACCGCCTGTAAAAAAACCGAGGCGAAATACTCGGTAGGCGCTCAGGCGGGTACGACGGGCGAACTTTATCTGAAAGGTGACGAAGATATGGCGTTTCCGGGTTACAAAAATATTCAGGGCAAAGGGTACGACAGTATCGGACAGGCAGTCGAGGATATGATTAACGGAAATATAAACTGCGTAATCAGCGATATTGCTCCCGCAAACGAAATAGCGTCGCAGAAGACAGGCGCGGTAAAAGTTATCGACATTCCTTTGTCGTCGGAAAGTTATGCAATCGGCGTGAATAAAAACGATTCGGCTCTTCTCTCCGATATCAACGGAATTCTTCAGACGAAAAAAACCGAAATCGACGCAATAATCGCGAAATATCAGGATGAAAATTTTGAGCCGACAGGAATCTCCGCCGGTAAGTACGACGCTTCGAAATCGCAACTCGTAGTAGCCACCAATGCGGAATTTCCTCCCTTCGAATACACTCAGGGCTCCAATTTCGTGGGTATCGATATTGAAATTGCAAAACTTATCGCTGACGAACTCGGACAGGAACTCGTCATTGTCAATATGGATTTCGACGCGGTCGTCACTTCTGTCGGCAACAACGGCGTTGATATAGCGATAGCTGGTCTTACCGTAAAAGAATCGCGCAAAAAATCCGTAAACTTTACCGATTCTTATTATACCGATTCATATCAGGTACTTATCGTTAAGGCCGATGACACGACGTTTGACAACTGCAAGACGAAAGAAGACGTAGAAAACATACTTAAAAACAAATAAAATGCAGGATAAGTGGAATCTTTTTATTAAAGAATTTATCGAATACGGAGGCTACCTGACGGTTCTCGACGGCCTCCGTGTTACCGTGTTGATTGCCGTTTGCGGACTTCTTATCGGAATATTGATAGGAACGATTATCGCAATAACGAAGGTTGTACCTCAGTACAAGTTCGTAGCAAGATTTTTCAGCAGAATATCGGATATTTACGTAGGCGTCTTCAGGGGAACGCCTATTGTCGTTCAGTTACTTATAGTATACTATGTTCTGCTTCCCGCAATGCACGTAAACGTCAGTAATCCAGCAATGGTTGCGATAATAGTTTTCGGTATGAACAGCGGCGCGTACGTAAGTGAAATTATGCGAAGCGGAATTAATTCTGTAGACGCAGGGCAGTTGGAGGCAGGGAGATCGCTCGGCCTAACGTATACCGCCTCGATGTTCAGAATAGTAATTCCTCAGGCGGTAAAAAACATTCTTCCTACGCTTGGAAACGAGTTTATTTCGCTTATTAAGGAGACGTCCGTCGTAAGCTTCATCGCCGTCGTAGACCTTACGAAGGCGTTCAGAAGCATAGCGAGCGCAAACTACGAATACGTAATTCCATATCTGATGCTCGGTGCAATATATCTGATTATCGTGATGATAATAACGCTTCTTATCAAACTTATCGAAAGGAGGTTTGCAAAAAGTGATAGACGTAGTTAATCTTACCAAAAAATTCGGCGACCTTCTTGTGCTTGACGATATTTCCACAACCATTGAGGAAGGAGAAAGAGTCGTGGTAATAGGCCCGTCGGGCGGCGGGAAATCTACATTTTTAAGATGTCTGAACTGCCTTGAGGACCCTACTGCCGGCAAGATATTTTTCGACGGAGTGGACCTTGCGGACGTTAAAGTGGATATAAACGTGCAAAGACAGAAAATGGGAATGGTTTTTCAGCAGTTCAACCTGTTCAACAATCTTACGGTAAAACGGAATATTATGCTTGCGCCCGTTAAAATCAACACGCAGAATATGCACAAAGCCAAACTGCATAATTTCATCGTTCCTGTATATAACAAGTGTTTAAGTATATTCGGCGATAAGATAAACGCCCGTATTGAAAAGAAAGATACAAAATACGCGGAAAAAGTCGAGAATCTGAAAAAAAAGTTTATACCCGTGCACGAACGGTTCGAAGCAACGAGAACGGTTACCAACGTGGCGGGAAAAGACGTGGTGAGTTACGATAAAAAACTTGAAAAAGAGGACTTTAAACTGAATAGAAAAATCGAGAAGTTCGAACGAAAAATATCGCATAACAAGCCTCTTGAAAAAATGACGCCCGTCGAGCAGAAACACAAGTCCAGAAAACAGATTAAGGCAGAGGCGGAAGAAAACGCAATGAGACTATTAAAACGTATCGGACTGGATTCAAAAGCCGACGTTTATCCGAGTACGTTGTCGGGTGGTCAGAAACAGCGTATCGCAATAGTCAGAGCGCTTGCGATGAATCCGAAAGTAATGCTTTTCGACGAGCCTACTTCGGCGCTCGACCCCGAAATGGTCGGCGAAGTTTTAAGCCTTATCAAGGAACTTGCCGACGAGGGAATGACGATGGTTATCGTCACGCACGAAATGGGATTCGCAAAAGAGGTCGGCACGCGCATTCTTTTTATGGCGGAAGGAAAAATCGCCGAAGAAAACAATCCGAAAGACTTTTTCGAGCATCCGCAGAACGAGCGCACGAAAGAGTTTCTCAAAAAAGTTTTAAACGCATAAACTACAAAGCCGCATAAACCGCCGTTAAGGCGGTTTTTTATTGTGTTTTCGCACAATGTGGGTTATAATATAACCGTGATGAAGAAAAAGTCGTTTTTAAAATCAATGCTTCCGTTGCTGTTTATCGCCGTTGCGATAGCGGTTTTACCTTGCCGTTTTTCGTCGTCGGAGATTTCGTACGCAGCCATGAGCGACCTTCCCGTAAAGTTAAGAGAGCAGTGGTACGACGACGCGGATTTCAATGATTACGAAACCACTCTGAACGTTATAGAAGATATGTTGAGCGGCCTCGACGCCGGACAGAAAGAGGATTTTAAAAACAATCCCGTGGTGATAGCCGTAATCGATACGGGTATCAATTTTTCGCACGAGCTTTTTCAAAACGTTCTGTATAGCAATCCTGATGAGAAAAACGACGGTCTCGACAACGATAAAAACGGGTATAGAGACGACGTCTGCGGCTGGGATTTCGTAAGCGGCGACAACGACCCAAAGGACGAGTGCGAGAGAAACAATCTGATAGGCCACGGGTCTCACGTTGCGGGTATAATCGCACAGGAAATCATTAAATACGGTCTTACCGATTATGTCAAAATATTGCCTCTCCGCGCAGGTGACAAAAGCGGGGGTTTTTCGGCGAAAGACGTAATAAACGCAGTTAATTACGCCGTAAAAATTATGAAAGACAAAAACGTTACCATGATAATGAATATGTCTTTTAAAAACAGCGTGCTTGCGGGAGGCTGGGGACACGGAAGTTCGCTTGATTCCGCCGTGCAGACGGCCGTTTCCGCAGGAGCGATAATGGTTGCCGCCGCGGGTAACGACGGCGTGGAATATCCTGCGGGCAGTCCCGCCTCGCTTGAAAACGTTATCGGGGTTATGGCGTACGGCGAGGACGGATATATGGATTACAATTACGGCGACGCCTACGATATCGCCGCCCCGGGAAAAAACATAATCAGCGCCGCGAAAGACGGCTCGGAAGATTTTACCGTTAAAAACGGCACGAGTATGGCAACGCCGATGGTTTCGTTCGCCGCCGCCGTTCTCGAAATAAAATGTCTGAGAGATTCGGCAATGGTATATGAGACGATGACGAATACTTCTTCGTCCGAAACGGGCACGGTATCGAAAAAAGACGGCTCTTACACGGCCGGAAAGCTGAATCTGGCGGCCTTTATGGAATATAATCCCATTCAGTTGCAGATAATCGAATGCGACGTCGCGTACGAGGGGGAGTATTTATATCAGAATATTTCCGACGCTAAACGTCTTGAGTTCGAGGTGCGCGTGAAAGTTTACGACAGGACGGATTTTTGTCCCGACGACGACCCCATTTACGACAGGATAGCGGTAAAAATAGTAAAAACGGATAAGACGTTCGATTTATCGAAAGGAAAAATAATTGCGACGACGTCGGGGCGAAAAGCGTCGTTTCTGCCCGAAGAGCCCGGTTATTACGCGATATATTCGTCAAGCGGGGCGTATGTGAACAGCGGCTCGAACGTGATAAACCTGAAAGTGGATTATGCTCCCGTAAGCGAAGTTAATCTTTACGTGGAAAAACCCGGCGACCTGAAAGAGGACGAAACGTATCTGTTTACCGTTAACGAACTGTATAAAATCGATACGGCAAACAACGCCGTTACCTGGAGCATTTACGACAAAAACGACAAATTGATTAAAACCGTAACAAGCGACGCGTTGATTTTCCGCCCTGAAACAAGGGGCGAGTATAAGATAGTGTGCAAGATAGGCGGTAACGTCATCGAGGAATTTAACGTCAAGGTCGGCATATCGACGGCAACTCAACAAAAAATAATCGGCGGAGTTTCGTCCGCCGTAATAATTTCAGTCGTTGCGGCGTTACTTGCCGTCGCGCTTATAAAAACGATAAAAAGGCGTTAGTTTTTCTTAGCGGTCGCCGAAAATTCCGACTCGAGTTTTTCGGCGTAAACCGTTAGGAAAGTTTTTATCATATTCATGACGTCCTTATAATATTCGTCGGATTTTCTGTAGAACGGGTCGGGTATATTGACTTTTTTTCCTATTGCGGCTTCCGATAAGAGTTTGTATTTTTTATGATATTTAGGCGGCAGAAAAATATTCTGAAGATAGCCCATGCCTATTATAATATCCGCCTCGTCGAACTTGCTTCTGTCGTGCCAGACATAATCGGGACGGAACGCGTCGAGTTCGGCCTCGGAAAACCCTTCGTCAATAAGACACTTTCGGGTTTTCGGGTGCATAGAGCGGGATTTGTTGAATACCGCCGATGAGGAAACGCTTTCGATATTTTTACACAGCACTTCGCTGTTTCCGACCATTCTTCGGAACATATATTCGGCGTAAGGACTTCGGCATGTGTTGGACGAGCAAATAAACAAGATTTTCATATTACCTCACTTCCCGCGTATTTTACAATAATTAAGGCAAAATGTAAAGCGGCTATAAATATATTTGATAAATTAAATATGATAAGATATAATAAAAACATAGTAAAAAAGGATATATTTATGAAAACGGCATTGATAACGGGAGCGTCCCGCGGTATAGGACGCGCGATAGCGGAAACTCTTGCAAAAGAGGGATACAATATCGTAATAAATTATAATAAAAGCGAAAACGAGGCAAAAATTTTGCTTTCGCAACTTGAAAAAATCACGGGCGCTATATGCGTAAAAGCCGACGTGTCCGACTATTACGAGGTCGAACGGATGGTTGAGGAGGCCGAAAAACGTTTCGGCGCCGTTACGCATCTCGTATGCAATGCGGGGATAAGTGCCCGCGGATTGCTCGATTCCATGGATAAATGTCAATGTGACAATGTTATTGACACAAATTTAAAAGGAGTAATTTATACCGTTAAAGCCGTGGTTCCGTCTATGCTTAAAAGGAAAAGCGGCGCGATAGTGAACGTTTCGTCGATATGGGGAAAAACGGGCGCTTCGTGCGAGGCCGTTTATTCCGCAAGCAAAGCGGGCGTAATTGCTTTTACCGAGGCAATGGCGAAGGAACTCGGGCCTTCGGGTATACGCGTAAACGCGGTTTGCCCCGGTTGCATCGAGACCGATATGATGAAAAAAGAAGGTTTTTCCGACGAAGAACTGAAAGCTCTTGCCGATTGCGCCGCTCTTTCGAGAACGGGACGCCCGGAAGAGGTGGCGGCGGCAGTGTCGTTTCTTCTTTCCGATAAGGCGTCCTTCGTTACGGGACAGGCCTTGACCGTCGACGGCGGTTTTATCTGATGAACGAGGTTATAAGACAAAAACTTAAGGATTTGCCGTCTTCGAGCGGAGTATATATCATGCTCGATAATTCCCGCAACGTTATATACGTCGGAAAAGCCGTCAACCTTAAAAACAGAGTCAGTCAATATTTTCACTCGTCCGTCAAAACCGAAAAAACGATGCGGCTTGTTGAAAATATCGCCGATTTCAGATATATTATGTGCAACGGCGAAGTCGACGCGCTCGTGCTTGAAAACAATCTGATAAAAAAATATGCGCCGAAGTACAATATCCTTTTAAAAGACGATAAATCCTATCCGTTTATAAAAATCAACGTCAAAGAGGATTTTCCGGCGGTAGAAGTTGTGCGAAAGCTCAAAGACGACGGCAGCAGATATTTCGGCCCGTATATGGTCGGCGTCAATACGAAAGACATAATCGAGCTTATAGAAAGCGCTTTCCCTCTGAGAAACTGCAAGCTGGATTTATCGCGCCTTCCCGAGTCGCACAGACCTTGCCTAATGAGTCATATAGGAAGGTGTCTCGCGCCGTGCGCCGGCAGGGTATCGAAAGAGGAGTATGCAAAAAACGTCAACGCCGTCATCGCTTTTTTAAAAGGAGACGACAAGGACATCAAGGAGCGGCTCGAACGCAAAATGTACGAGGCGTCCAAAAGAGAAGATTTCGAAACGGCATTGTATTATAAAAACCGCTTGCATACGCTCGACAAACTGATAAGACAACAGATATCCGCCTTGCCGAAAGACTACAATATGGACGTATTTTCGGTAAGGGATAACGGCATATATACGGCCGTCTCGGTGCTTATGGTGCGAGGCGGAAAACTGGTGGGAGGGGACAATTATCCCGTCGAAGGGGCGGCGGATAAAACGCCCGAAAAGTCGGCGTGCCGGGTCAACGGGGAGTGTTCGGACGCGCTTATGTACGACGAGAATCTTCTGGAACAGTTTATAGTGCAATACTATTACAGTATGCCGGCGGTGCCCGATGAAATTGTCGTAAATAAGACTTTACCTGACGAAAACACGCTGTTAAAATATTTTTCTGACAAATATTCGAAAAAAATCAATATTATAGTTCCGCAGAGAGGCGTGCGCCGTCAGCTTGTGGAAATGGCTGAAAACAACGCAAAAAACTATCTTGATACTTTCGTTGTGAAACAACTTAAAAAATACAATCTCACGTCGGGGGCGGTGGAAAAACTGAAGGACGAGTTATCGCTTGACGAGCTGCCGAGACGAATGGAGTGTTTCGATATTTCGCACGTCAGCGGTACCGACGTCGTGGCAAGTATGACGGTGTTCGTCGACGGCGAGCCGAAAAAAAGCGCTTACCGCAGGTTCAAAATGAAGGTTGACAGAAACAACGACTTTCAGAGTATGAAAGAAACCCTTTATCGAAGACTTTCCAAAATAGGAAAAAGCGAAGACGACAGTTTCAACGCAAAGCCCGACCTCGTGGTAATAGACGGCGGAAAAGGACAGCTGTCGAGCGCGCAGGAAGCCATGGCGGAGGCGGGAGTTTACGTGAATATGATATCCCTTGCCGAAAGCGACGAAATTATATATTTTCCCGATAAAGAGGAGGGATTGATACTTTCGCGCAGAAATCCCGCGCTTGCGCTTTTGCAACGTATCCGCGACGAGGCGCACCGTTTTGCGGTGGATTATCACGTACGGCTTCGCGACAGAAGGTTGAAATTATCCGTGCTTAAAGAGATAGAAGGAATAGGCGATAAAAAAACCGACGCGTTGTACGCCCGTTTTAAAACTCTCGAAAGAATAAAGACGGCAACTGCCGAAGAACTAGCGTCAACCGACGGAATATCGAAAAAAGACGCTGAGAACATAGTAAGTTTTTTCCGCGACGGAAAATAATTTCCCTTTTCGTTTCCGCTAAATCCTTGTCTTAAAAATACTTATAATATATAATAGTCTGTATTCGGAGACGTTTTATGAAGTACAAAATGGTTGCGAGCGATTACGACGATACTCTTTTTCCGAGGTCGCACGTTATCGACGAATATACCCTCGATACGATTAACCGCTACGTAAAAAACGGCGGAAAATTCGTTATATCGACGGGCAGAATGTTTAAAAGCATTTCGAAAATCGCGAAAGAGATGGGCTTGCACGGCGATATTATTTCGTATCAGGGCGCGCTGATTAAAAACCTCGACAGCGAAGAAACGCTGTTTTCGCAGGGGATTGACACGGAATCGGCCGTGGAATACATCGATTTTATGAAACGATATCCGCTTGTCGTGCAGGTATATGCCGACGACGAACTGTACGTCGAAGAGGAAAATCCGTACAGCGTCGGCTATGCGAAATTCTGCGGAGTGGACCTTCACGTTATCGGCGATTTCAAAAGGTTTTTCGCAGGAGGCGGAACGATAAACAAAATATATTGCAGCATGGATAGCGGGATTGCGCAAACAGTGCGCGAGGCGGCGGCGGAAAAGTTTTGTAAAACGTTGCTCGTGAGCAGCGGAAAACCGTACAACGTCGAAGCGGTAAGCAGTAAGGCGTCCAAGGGAAGGGCAATCGAAATACTTGCAAAGCGTTACGGAATAGGTCTTGACGAAGTGATGGCGTTCGGGGACAATCTGAACGATATGGAAATGATTGAAACGGCGGGTTTCGGCGTTGCGGTGGGAAACGCAGTGGACGCGCTTAAAGAGCGTGCCGATTACGTTGCCGAAAGTTGCGATGCGGACGGAGTAGCCCGCACGATAGAAAAGTTTTGTCTGAGGTAAATATGAAAAGAAACGTAAACAAAGGACTGGAGGAAAAAAGGGAAGAGGTTTTTACGGTCGGACAGTTTGCCGAACTTCTTAAACTTAAGATTCTTTACGCCGATAAAAACCGGGAAATAAAACTGAAAACGGTAAGCGTGAACCGCCCGGGACTTATATTGTCGGGATTCGACGACTATTTTGCTCAAAGCCGCATACAGGTGCTGGGAAACGCCGAAATGTATTATCTTTATCAGATGACCGACGAAAACCGTATAATTGCATTGTCCCGTCTGTTCAGAATGGAAGTCCCCTGCATTGTGATAACGAGGGGACTGGAACCGTGCAAAGATATGCTGAGGCTTGCGGCAGAATACGATACGCCCGTATTGCAGTCGGCGGCGATTACTTCCGAAGTGGTAAACGATATCGTTACTTTTCTTAACGACGTGCTTGCGCCCAAAACCCGTATGCACGGCACGCTTCTCGATATCGACGGTATCGGCGTTCTTCTTACGGGGATGAGCGGAGTAGGAAAAAGCGAAACCGCACTCGAGCTCATTCATCGCGGACATATGCTCGTCGCGGACGACGCCGTCGAACTGAAAATGGTCAAAGATACCATTCAGGGTTCGTCCCCCGATAAGATTGCCGACTTCATCGAACTCAGAGGAGTGGGGATAATAAACGTCAGAAATATGTACGGAATCGCGGGTATTCTTCGCAAAACCAACGTCGATCTCGTTATCGAGTTGGTGGAATACGATAAGTCGCAGGATTACGAGCGTGCGGAAACGCCTTTGCAGACGTTCAACATCCTCGGCGTGGAAATTCCCAAACTCACGATTCCCGTGATTATGGGCAGAAATCTTGCGATAATAGTAGAAGTGGCGGCGAAAAATTTCCGTCTTAAACAGATGGGTTACGACGCCAATAAGGAACTTCTCGAACGCATAGGAATGAAATAAGTTTCCAAAATCCGCCGTGCAGCATAAAATGGCGGGATGAAAGAAAACGATTTATCGGCGTACGGCTCGAAGTGTTATAAAAACGTAAGCGCAAAAGAAATATGTTCGTTTAAGGGCGGCGGAATCGTAAAAAGGTTGTTCGTACCGCTGAACGCGGACGAACTTATCCGGACGATAAATACGCTGAACGAAAGGGAAGAGGATTACGTCGTTATAGGCAACGCCTCTGACGTGCTGATTCTGGACGGCGGAACGGACAATGCGATTTGTACGAGAGGTTTGAAAAACATTGTCGCAGAGGGCAATTCAATCACGGCGGCGGCCGGCGTAAGTCTTGCAAAACTTGCGCGTATCGCTTACGAAAACTCGCTTGCCGGATTCGAGAGACTTGCGGGAATCCCGGGAAGCGTCGGCGGAGCGGTAGTAACCAACGCGGGAGCGTTCGGCGCCGAAATAAGCGACTGTATCGAGGATATAACCGTTTTCGACGGCAAAGACATTACAGTCGTTAAAAAAGAAGATGCGGGATTTTCCTACCGTCACAGCAATATCGGGAACGGCCGGAACGTGGTTTTAAGCGTTAAATTTATACTACCCGAGGGGCGCAGGGCCGACTTGAAAAACCTTGCCGCAAAATATGCCGAAATACGGCGGAATACGCAACCCGACAAGCCGTCGGCGGGGTCTGTGTTCAAACGGGCGAACGGAGTCGGCGCGGGATATTATATAGACTCGCTCGGGCTGAAAGGAACGAGGGTCGGCGGTGCCGAGATAAGTAGAAAACACGCCGGTTTCATTGTTAACGCGGGCGACGCGAAAAGCAGTGATTTTACCGCTCTTGCGGCGGCGATAGAGGAAAAAGTAAAATGCGCGTACGGGATAACCCTCGAACGCGAAGTAATATATATAGGAAAAGAATGAATTTTTACGGAGATTACCATACCCATACTTTTTACAGCGACGGAAGAAACAGTGTTTCGGACGTCGCGGACGGCGCATTGTCGAAAGGACTTAAAGAGGTTGCGATTACCGACCACGGATTTTACAACAGATTTTTGTCGCTTACGCCCGAAAAGTATCGGAAACAGCAGGAAGAAATAGAAAAACAGAGGAAAAGCATCGGGGACATATCGTTGTTGCAGGGAGTCGAGGCGGATATAGTCGACGCGTCGGGTACCGTCGATATGACCGACGAACAGATGTCGAACGCCGATATTCTGCTTGCGGGATTTCACCGTTTCGTAAAAAGCACGTCGAAAAAAGACTTTTTCGGATTCGTGCTTTACAACGGTTTCGTAACCGACGTTTTCGGAACGAGTGCAAAAAAGAAAGCGGTTGCGACCGACGCATTCGTGAAAGCAATCGAAAAATATCCGATAGATATAATCACTCACGTCGGGAATCACGCTATTGTGGACGTTGGAGAGGTTTGCAGGGCGGCGGCCGCATACGGCACGATGGTGGAAATAAATTTGAAACACCTTGACCTTGCGGACAAGCATATGCCCGAAATGCTGAAAACCGATTGTACGTTTATCGTCAACAGCGACGGGCACAATAAAAAATCCATAGGCAATTTTTCAAAGGCGGAGGAACTCATAAAAAAATACGAAATCCCGTCCGACAGAATCGCAAATCTCGGCAGAAGGCCGGAGTTTACGAGGCTTGACGATTTTAAAAGAAAGAGACTGTGATATGGAAAAACTGAACTTCAACAGATTTGCAAAAAACGAGATTCTTTCGGTATTGCCGGAGGACGCGTGTTGTTGCGCGGCGTGGCTTTCTGCGGCGATAAAAGGCGTAGGCAGTCTTAAAATTTCCCGAAGCAAAACCGAACTGATATTCGAATCGCAGGATTACGATTATATAAAATCGACGGCGCACGCAGTCAGAAAACTGTATCACAGCGAACTCGATATCGACGTAACAAGCGTTAATACGGGATTGCAGAAAGGTCGTCTCTATACCCTTAAAATACCCGCCGGAATAACGGACGACTTACTGAAAGACACGGGAATTATTTATCCGGCCGACGACGGATACGGGTTTACCGACGGAATAGCTAACCGCATAGTTTTTAACGAATGCTGTGCGAAGAACTATCTGAAATCGCTGTTTGTCGCGGTAGGCTCGGCGGGAGTGCCCGAAAAGCTTATCGGCGCGGACGACGATATAGAGTCATCGGGAAGCGGATACTATCTTGAATTTGCATTATCCGACGAATCGTATGCTTCTGCCGTCAGAAAATTGCTTTTAAACTTCGAAATTGCCGGCAAAACCATTGAACGCGGTAATAAAACCGTATTGTACGTTAAAGAAAGCGAAACGATTTCAAACTTTTTCGCCTTGCTCGGCGCAAACGAAACCGTGCTTTATATGCAGGACATTATGGTTGAAAGAATGCTTAATAACAACGTCAACCGAAAGAGTAACTGCGAAGTCGCGAATATGGATAAAACCGCAATCGCCAGCACAAAACAGATTATTGCGATTGAGACGATAGACAGATATTACGGAATCGGGCGGCTTGCTCCCGAACTGAGAGAACTTATAAATCTGAGGCTGGACAATCCCACCGCAACGCTTGACTTTTTTGCGGAAAAACTCGGGGTCAGCAAAAGTTGCGTAAATCACCGTTTCAGAAAACTAGTCGCAATGGCAGACGAGCTTAAAAAACAAAACGAAGCAAACGTTTTCGGAGAAAAAAATGAGTAAGAATTTCGTACACCTTCATCTTCATACGGAGTACAGCCTTCTCGACGGCGCGTCGCGGATATCGGGAACGGGCGAAAAAGCGCCCTCGCCCCTTGCCGTAGCGTTGAAAGCAAAGGGAATGACGGCGTGCGCCATTACCGACCACGGTAATATGTACGGCGTTTATTCTTTTGTCGAGGCGATGGAAAAAGAAAAAATCAAGCCGATTATCGGCAGCGAGTTTTATACCGTACGCGATATCAACGTACACGACCCGCTTGAAAAAAGACACCATCTTATTCTTATCGCAAAGAACGAAGAAGGTTATCATAACCTTATGAAACTGTCGTCCATATCCTTTAAAGACGGCTTTTATTACCGTCCCCGCATCGATATGAAATTGCTGAAAGAATATTCGAAGGGATTAATATGTCTTTCGGCGTGCGTGCAGGGCGAGGTGCCGAGACTTATCATAGAGGACAATTACGAAGGCGCAAAGCGCATTGCTCTCGAATTCAAAGAAATCTTTGCGGACGATTATTATATAGAAATTCAGGACCACGGTATTCCCGAAGAAAAAAAGGCACTGCCTTTACTCGTAAAACTCGCGAAGGAAATCGGCGTAAAGGTAGTTGCGACGAACGACGTGCATTATCTTGAAAAAAGCGACGCCGACATGCAGGACGTTTTAATGTGCATCAGCATGAAAAAACAGCTGACGGACGCCGACAGAATAAGACTTGAACCCGAAGAGTTTTATCTTAAATCGTACGACGAAATGTACGAAAAGTTTTCGTGGATAGAAGAGGCTCTCGAAAACACGAACGAAATCGCCGACAAATGCAGCCTTAAAATAAAGACGCACGCAGACCCCGGCCATTACGAAATACCCGAATTCGATACGCCCGAAAAATACGATTATCTGCCGAAAGAAAACAATCAGAGAGAAGCGGCGTATTTAAGAGACCTTACGTACGAAGGCATCGCAAGACGCTATAAAGTTCAGACCAAGGAAATCCTCGACCGGGTCGAGTACGAACTGGACGTCATAATCCGAATGGGCTTTGCGGGTTATTATCTTATAGTATGGGATTTTGTCAATTACAGCAAAACGCACGGCATTCCCGTCGGACCGGGAAGGGGAAGCGGCGTCGGAAGCATTGTGGCGTACGCGATAGGCATCACAAACGTCGACCCGCTTAAATACGATTTGTTTTTCGAAAGATTTCTGAACCCCGAAAGAGTTTCGATGCCCGATTTCGATATCGATTTCTGCACGATAAACCGCGAGCGCACGATTCAATACGTTCAGGAAAAATACGGTAAAGACCACGTCGCGCAGATAATCACGTACGGCACATTGTCCGCGCGAGCCGTCGTAAAAGACGTAGCGAGAGTTTACAGCATTCCGTACGCCGACGCCGACAAATGGGCGAAAGCCATTAACAACGTAGTGCATATTTCTCTGTCGCAGGCTCTCGGAAGAGGTCCGTATAAGAACGACGAGGAAAAAGCGAAAATGGTATCGCCCGATTTTATAAAATATTACGATGAGGACGTTACCGCAAAAACGATAATAGATATGTCGCTTCGCGTCGAAAATATGCCCCGACAGACGGGTATGCACGCCGCGGGAGTTCTTATTTGCCCGCGTCCCGTATGGGATTTCGTTCCGTTGCAGAGAAGCGGCGAATACATAACCACGCAGTTCGACAAGAAACAGGTCGAGGCGATGGGCCTTCTCAAAATGGATTTTCTGGGTCTGAACACGCTGACCGATATCGAGGCCGCTCTCGATTTTGTGGAGGAAACGACGGGTAAACGGCCGAATCTCGAAAATCTGTCGTTTGACGACCCCAACGTTTACAAACTGATTTCCGACGGCGAAACGAAGGCGGTATTCCAGGTGGAGCAGGAAGGTATGCGCAAGTTTATGATGCAACTTCAGCCGAACTGTCTCGAAGAAATCATCGCAGGCGTCGCGCTTTACCGTCCCGGACCCATGCAGTTTATCCCCAACTATATCGACTGCAAATTTCATCCCGAGCATATCCATTATCTGCATCCGATGCTGGAAAGCTCTCTTAAAGTTACGTACGGTTGCATCGTGTATCAGGAACAGGTAATGCAGATAGCGCGCGAAGTTGCGGGGTATTCTTTCGGAAAAGCCGACGAGCTCCGCCGCGCAATGGGTAAAAAGGACGCCGCGAAAATGGCGGCAAACAAGGATATTTTCATAAACGGCAAAAAAGACGAAAACGGTAACGTAATAATCGAGGGCGCGGTAAACAGGGGAATGCCAAGAGAAATTGCCGACGAACTTTTCGAACAGATAAGAAAATTCGCGGAATACGCATTCAATAAATCGCACGCTACGGCTTATGCCGTTATAACCTATCAGACGGCATGGCTGAAAAGATATTATCCGCTATGTTTCCTCGCGGCGGTACTTAACAACAGAATTACGAACGCCGACGAGGTAAAAAACTATATAAACTACCTTAATACCATAAATATTAAGGTGCTGCCGCCGGACATCAACAAATCGAAAACCAAATTCAGTATAGAGGGCAACGACCTTCGCTTCGGGCTTATGGCAATCAAGAACGTGGGCGAAGCCGCGGTGGAATGCATTATCGAGGAACGCGACAAAAACGGGGACTTTACCGACCTGGAAGACTTGTTAAACCGCGTAAGCGGCGTAAACATAAATAAAAGAATGGTAGAAAGCATGATAAAAGGAGGCGTGTTCGACTGTTTCGGAAAAACCCGCGCGACGCTTATGGCAAGTTACGAACGGATTATGGATACCATAGCCAAAGACAAGAAAAACAGCGAGTGCGGACAGCTTTCCCTTTTCGATACTCTGATTGACGACGAATATACCAAATTCAAATATCCCGACATACCCGAATATACCGAAATCAACAAACTTATGCTTGAAAAAGAGGTTCTCGGAATGTACGTTACGGGACACCCTTTGAATTCGTTCAGAAACGAACTTAAGAAATTCAGTTTCAATACTTCGATGCTTGCCGTCGTCGAAGATACGGAAGAGGACGAAACGAACGTCGACGAAGACGCCGGATACAAAACCGTAAACTACGACAGAAGTCTGGACGGAAAGAGAATAAAACTGGGCGGAATCATCAACAGCGTCGAAAGAAAATTCACAAAGCGCGGCGACGCTATGGGAGTGGGAATTATCGAAGACCTTTACGGACAGATACAGTTTGTGCTTTACAGTAAATCCTTCGAGCAATACCGCGACTTGCTTAAAGAAAACGCTCTCGTAATATTTGAAGGCACCCTTGTAATAAAAGAGGATGAGACGCCGAAAATAAACGTATATTCAGTTATGCCTCTCGAAAAGGAAAAAGAGGAAACGAAAATTGTCGCGGACGCTTCGTACGTCGATAAGAAACTTCGGCTTACCGTTCACGGCGGAAAAAACGAAATTTCGGGCGTGGTAAAGGAGGCAAGGCGCATACTTGCCGGAAATCGGGGGGGGAATCGCGTGTTTTTCGTCTTCGACTGGGGAACGGCCGAAACGCCCGAACGTACGGAGATTTCCGACGCGCTTCTTGCGGACCTCAGGACGGTGCTCGGAAGGACGAACGTAACCGTAGAAGAATAAACATAAATATAATATTGTATTAAAATAAAAAATTGCCTTGTCAAAATATTGACAAAATTTTTACAAAACCATAAAATTAGTGTACGATAGGAGAAGAACTATGAACGATATCGAAAAAACCGAAAACCTTGCGTCCGAAGAATATATCGTCGTAAAGGCGCTTGCGGCTAACGTTCAGGTGATAGGCCTGACGCGTGGCGGCGAAACACGCACTCATCACACCGAAATGCTCGACGAAGGGGAAGTGCTCGTCGCTCAGTTTACGGGTAAGACGTCGGCAATCAAGATAAAGGGTAACGCCGAAGTTTATACAAAACACGGCGTTATAAAAAGTTACAGAAAATAAAATTTTTTGGAGTATAGAAAAATGGCAAACAAATGCAACAAAATCGCAATTCTGACAAGCGGCGGCGACAGTATGGGTATGAATGCCTGCGTCCGTGCCGCGGTGCGTTACTCTCTCAGTAAAAATTACGAAATTTACGGCGTTAAACACGGTTACGTCGGCCTTATCAACGACGAAATAGAGAAGCTCGATTATATGAGCGTTACGAATATCGTTCACACCGGCGGTACGATTCTTAAAACGGGACGCACCGAGGAGTTTAAAAAACCCGAGGTGATTAAAAAAGCGGCCGAAAACCTTCTCGATAAGGGCATCGAAAATCTTATCGTAATAGGCGGCGACGGCTCGTTCAGAGGTATGCAGGATATGGCCAACCTTACCGGTCTCAGATGTATCGGCATTCCCGGCACTATCGACAACGACCTCGGATATACCGATTATACGATTGGTTTCGATACGGCGGTAAATACCGTTCTCGACGCTATTTTAAAACTTCGCGACACCATAAGAGCAAACGAACGCATTATGGTTATCGAAGTTATGGGAAGAAACTGCGGCGATATCGCTCTCTATTCCGCACTTGCGGGCGGCGCGGAATTTCTCGTTGTACCCGAAATCCCATATGACCTCGACGCGATAGCGGAAGGCGTTAAATACGGCTTCGACGTCAAAGGCAAATCGTCGGCAATAGTCATTCTCGCCGAGGGTTGCAAGGAATGCAAGGAAGAACTTATGCGTAAACTCCGCGACGCAACGGGACACACCGTTTCTCAGGTGGTACTGAGTTATCTGCAGCGCGGCGGCATTCCCTCGATGAGCGACCGCGTGCTTGCCTGCAGACTTGCAATAAGAGCCGTCGACCTGCTCGGAGAAGGACAGCGTTCGCGCGTTGTAGGCGTCCGCGGCGGAAAGGTAATCGATTTAAGTATCGACGAAGCGCTTGCAATGCCCAAACAGTTCAACACGCAGCTTTACGATATCGCAAAAGTTATCAGCAAATAAATCGCCGAAAACAAAGCGGTTTCAGAAAAACGAAAAGGACGGCATATGCCGTCCTTTAATTATGTCGTGCACGCACCGCTTATTTTTCCATAACTTTATCGGTAACTCTGAAGGTGAAAAACGGCGCGATTTTATATGCGACGTAGGCAAGTCTGAAAGGAAGACCTACGATATAGTGATATTTCAGACGGCGGCCGTTCAGTTTTTTTATCATATATTCCGCGGTGCGGGTAACGCTCATTTTCGAAGTCGGTTTCTGTCTCTTTACGAAATCGTCAACCTTCTTTACGTCCGAGGCATATTTCGCGTCCGTGCTTTCAATCGCCACCCTGTTAGACGCGAAACCCGTGTTTACGGGGCCGAGAATAAAAGCGGTGCAATCGATATTAAATTTGTTTAATTCATACTTTAAGCTGTACGAAAGCATAGTTAAAGCCGATTTAGTGCAATTATACATTGTACGATAAGGCATGGGCGTAAAGCCGCTTGCGCTCGATACGAACGCTATTTTAGCACCCTCTTTCATATACGGTAAGGCGCATTGAACGCACCATATCGGGCCTAAGAAATTGACGTCGGTAATGCGGCGTATTTCGTTTTCGGGCAACGTTTCGGTTGCGCCGGACAGTCCGTATCCCGCGTTATTTATCAAAACGTCTATTCTGCCGTATAATCTTCCGATATCGTCGAAGATGCGCTTTACTTCCTCGCGGTCGGATACGTCTGCGCGGAAAGAGGTAACGCCGTTTTCGGCTTCGCTTCTCGAAAACGAAACGACGGTATTGTCGGCGGAAAGAATCTTTTTGAGTTCGAGACCTATTCCGCGGGTTGCTCCCGTAATTACGATGATTTTTCCTTTCATAAGTTCCTCGTATTAAGTATAGAGCACAAAATGTAGGAATGCAATCGGATTTTAAACCAAAAATATATTTTTATATCTTTTCAAAAATAATATTATATGTTATAATACTTTCTACGGTAAGAGGACAGGTATGAAAAATTTTACTATTGAAAGTTTTGACGGTACGCCGCTTTACTGCTATCTTTTCGACGAGGTGGAAAACCCGAAAGGCGTAGTTATGGTCGTTCACGGTATGGGCGAACATATGGGAAGATACAAAGCGTTTTCGGAATATCTCAACAAAGCGGGTTATCTGGTTTTCGGCGACGACCACAGAGGACACGGTTTGTCGGAAACCGATGAAAACCGCGGTCATCACGACGGCGATATGTTTGAGGATACCGTAAAGGACGAGGTTTTCTTTTACGACTTTTTAAAGAAAAAATACGATTTGCCCGTACTGATGCTCGGTCACAGTTACGGAAGTTTTCTCGGGCAGGCATTTCTCGAACAAGGTACGGACGTCACGGGCGTCGCGCTGACGGGGTCGGGCACGATGTCACGGGCTTCAACGGGGCTGGGTATGGCAGCCTCCCGATTCATAATGCTGTTTAATCCGAAAACCCGGATGAAAATTCTTAACCCCATAGCGCGGATACGCGACTGTTTCGTTTACAGGGGTAAAGACGACAAAGGCGACAAACTCTGGCTTACCCGAGACCCCGTTATGCGTCAGGTGTCGAGGGACGACCCTCATACGTCGGTGCCTATGAGCGTTTCTTTCTGCTACTATATGCTTAAAGGTTTAAGGAAGGCCGAAAGCAAGGAAGAAATGAAAAAACTCAATCCCGATACGCCGATAGGTCTTTTCAGCGGAACTATGGACCCTATCGGAGGATTCGAAAAATCGGTTACCGATTTGAAAAACAGGTATGTCGACGCCGGCGTAAAACGCGTTGAATTTCATTTATACGAAGGAGCACGACACGAAGTGCTTAACGAAACCAACAGAGACGAGGTTATGAGCGACGTAGTCGGATTTTTCGACAGTTGCATAACAAAGAGGACGAACTATGAAAAAGAAGTTTAAAACCGCCGCGTACGTATTGGGTGCGCTTTCGCTGTGTATGACAATGATTATAACGGTGCTTGCTTTCGTGCTTGCCGGTAACGTGGCAAAAGTTGAGGGCAACGTCGGAACCGGCGGCGGAATTGCCGACGCCGCAGGCGATATCGCAACTCTTGCGGGAGCGTTTCTGGGGCATATAGGCTTTATCCTGCTGATGATAATCGGATTTATGTTCGTGATATATGCGGTATGTTTCGCCGCGTCTTACGGAAAACTTTACAAGGACAAAAGCAATCCTTACTTTTTAAGGTATTCGGCGATTGCGTTCGGGTTTATGACGCTTTTCGCAATTATAATGTGCGTCATCGACGCAAAATCCTTTTACGGATTGCTTATAGTATTCGCGCTTACCACCGCTTTGCTTTCCGCGTATGCGGCGGTAGTGAAAAAATATTACGATTTATTGAAACAAAGCAATGATTTCTGGACGCCCGAGGACGTTTTAGAGGAATAAAGGAGAGTCGAATTGGAAAAATTTGCAAAAAATTACGGCATATTTATATGCGTACTGCTCGTTCTGGCGACTCTTTTCTGCCTGATTTTCGGCGCGGTATTTTTCGGAGAAGCCGCTAAGATAAAAAACAGCGAATTACCCGAAAATACGGGCGATAGTATCGGCACAGCCGTTGCGGGCGCTTTGGGCGCCGGCCTTGCGATAGGACTTTCAGCGGCCGTATTCATACTGTTCGGATTTATTTTGATGATTGTGGGATTGGTTTTGGTTGTTTATACGGCGTTTTTTATAAAAGCGTACGTAAAATCGCAGAAAGGATATTCCACAAAGGTCACCGACGTTATTACGATAATTCTTTTCGCGGTGTCGTTTCTGAGCGGAATATCGGTTGCCTCAAAAGGGGGAACCGCGATAGCGGGCGGAATTGCGGTTATGGTGTTTTCGCTGCTTGTGGAGGCGTATGCCGTAACTTCTCTTAAGTGCGACAAAAAACGTATTTCAAAAAAGAACGCGCCGCGGCAACCGGCGCCCGTTGCCGTCGCGGGCGTATCGACGTCCGATAACGACGACGGAGAGGATTACGAAGAAGAAGAGTTTATCGAAGCCGACGATATATATTTTACGGACGACGTCGACGACGACGATTACGAAAATTAACGGAGGTGCGTTATGGCAAAAAGGAAAAGAGCGAATAAACTTAAATGGTGGCAGATTGTTTTAAGAATATTCGGCGGAATTCTGGGGTTTATTTTCTGTTTTTATTGTTTTTCGGGCATAGTGAACGCCTGCGTAAACACAAGCAGGAACAAATACGCGAAATCCTTCGAGGCGGTGAAATACGAATCCCGTCCCGAACTCGTTAAAGAGGACGGATATTATACTTTCAGAACCGACGGCGAATTTAAAATAATGCAGCTTACCGACGTTCATATAGGCGGCGGATACTGGTCGGCGGGAAAGGATAGGACCACCCTCAAAGAAGTCGCGACCATGATATCCGAGGAAAAGCCCGACCTTGTCGTAGTAACGGGCGACCTTGCCTATCCCGTGCCTTTTCAGGCGGGAACGCTGAATAACAAAGCGGCGGCGAAAACGTTTGCAACGCTTATGGAGGAACTCGGCGTTTACTGGACGCTCTGTTTCGGCAATCACGACACCGAGGCTTACAGTTATTTTGACCGAAAAGAGATGTACGAATTTTATACTTCGGGAAAATTCGAGCATTGTCTTCTTTCCGACGTCCCGTCTTTCGTCAACGACGAGGGAGAAACGGTCTGCGTTGACGGATACGGTAACGGCGTGATTCAGATTAAGTCCTCGTCGGGCGATTTAAAACACGCGGTTATATTGTTCGACAGCCATGCGTATCTTCCCGACGACCCATGGGGAGTAAAATGGGGATACGACTATATCAAGGATAATCAGATAGAGTGGTACGAATACGAAATAAAAAGATTGCAAAACGAAAATCCGGCGGTAACGTCGTCGGCGTATTTCCATATTCCTCTTTACGAAATGCGCGACGCGTATCACGCGCTTAAAGACGCAGGCGTAAAAACCTACGAAAACGAGGGCGAGGACCTTTCGGGAAGGAATATTACGGCTGAAGGTTACGACGGAAAGATAAATACGATAACTTATTTTAAGGGCTCGTTTGGCGAAAATCCCAAAAAAGACATGGTATACAGCAGCGACGAAAGGGTTTCGCTTTTCAATAAAATGGCCGAACTCGGAAGTACGAAGGCCGTATTTACGGGACACGACCATCTTAACAATCTTATCGTAACCGTGCAAAGCGAAAACGGCAACGAAATCAATCTCGTATACGGTATGAGCGTGGATAATCTTGCTTATATCGGCATCACAAAGTACGGCAGACAAAGAGGTTGTACGGTGATTACCGTCGGCGCGGGCGGCGAGTTCGATACCGACGGTATTGCTCTTAAAAACTATTATAAAGATTTCGAAGGAGTCTCGGAAAAAGAAAAGAACAAAGTCAAATTCGACCCGATGTACTGATATGACGAAAACTAACGATTGTATTGCAGATAAGAATTTTGTGCCCGATGCGTCCCGTTATGCCGGGACGCTCGGCGCTTTTATCCGTTTCAGAACGATATCGGACGACAGATTTTACGACGAAACGCAGTTTTCGGGTTTTCTGAAATATGTTGAAACCCGTTTTGAAAATATATTTTCACAGGGCGAATACACCGATTTTAACGGCGGGATAATGATACGAATAAAAGGTAGGGATGAAAAAGGTCCCCTCGTTCTTATGTCCCATTACGACGTAGTGCCCGAAAACGGAAAATGGTCGTTCGACGCCTGGTCGGGAGAAGTCAGAGACGGCGTTGTTTACGGTCGCGGGGCGGTAGATACCAAAGGGAGTCTTTCGGCGATTTTCGAGAGCGTCGAGAGTCTTCTGAAAGAGGGATTCACGTTTTTGCACGATTTATATATCGTGTCCTCGTCGAGGGAAGAAATTGCGGGAAACGATGCGCCCGAAATGGTAAAATACCTTAATGACAAAGGCGTGCGTCCAAAACTCGTAATCGACGAGGGCGGCGGCATCGTCGACGCTCCCGTACCCGGTACGAAAGGAAAATTCGCAATGCTCGGTATGATTGAACGAAGCAGCGCGAGACTTCTTCTCGAAGCGAAGGGAGCGAACGGCGTAAGCGCGGCGGAAAAACTGGCAAAGTTTGTGCTTGCGACAGGAAAACGCAAGTTTGGAAAAAGAGATTTTGGTCCCGTAAACGAGGCAATGTTCAAAGCAATGATGCCGCAAATGAGCGCGTCCGTGAGGTTTATATTTTCACATCTTAATGTTTTTAAACCCCTTCTTATTAAATTGTTGCCGAAGGTGGAAAAATCCGCGGCAGGGCTGCTCGGCGCAACCGTTGCGTTTTCCTCCCCCCGGGACGACGAAACGAAAGATACGCCTTCGGGTGCGCAAAGAATGATTTTAAGAGCGTCGGGAAACTATTACAACAAAATCGATGATTTAATTAAAGAAATTACGGCGTTTGCGAAAAAATACGACGTATCTGTTAAGGTGCTTGCAGAAAGGGAAACGCCCCCTCCCGAACCGTTGAACAGCGACGGATATAATTTCGTTAAAGGAGTTATTGAGGATGTATTCGGCGACGTAACGGTTTGTCCGTTCTGTGTTCTTGGCGGCACCGACGCAAGACATTTTATAGGGGTCGGCGAAAGCGTGATAAGGTTTGCTCCTATATATATGAATAAGCAACAGTTCGGAAGTTTTCACAATACGGACGAGAATATTTTTGTCGATTCGATTGTCGGCGCAGTGCGGTTCTATCGTGAAACGATATGCCGTTTTAATTCTTCCGATAACAAATAACCGACTTTAATCAACAAAACAAAGGAATAAACTGCGAATGGCGGAAACTTGCTACGAAAAACTTATCGAAAGCCATAACGAAAACGGAGTGGTCGCCTTTTACGGAAGGCGCATAAAACTTAGCGGAATCATTAACGATATCGAGCGTTTTGCCGCGGCGCTTATCAAATGCGGATTCGCACGGGGAGATACCATAACAGTATATTTGCCTACTTCCGTTCAGGCTATCGTCGCTTTTTACGCTGCAAGCAAAACCGGTATAACCGCAAATATCGTGCATCCTCTTATGCCCCTTGGAACTTTAAAGGAAAACATCGCGAAGACCCGCTCCAAGGGATTGTTGTATTTTGACGCCCTGACGCCCGACCGCTCGGTTTTCGACGGAATGAATCAGACGCTTATCGAGTGTTCCGTCGCCGATTACGCGGGCGTTTTAAGTCCATTTTTCAGGTTGTATTCCGTCTTTAAATGTAGAGGCAAACGAAAAGCTTTAAAGTATATGGCGTTTTTAAAAAAAGGAGATTCTTTCGTGCCGGTCGAAGGACGGTCCGAAGATATCGCCGTTACGATGCACAGCGGAGGCACCGACGGTAATCCCAAAATCGTGGCTGTTTCAAACAGAGCTTTAAACGCGCTTTCGGACAACCTCACGCTTTGCGATAAAATTGACAAACACGGCGATTACAGCCTTGTGGCTTTGCCGGTTTTTCACGCTTTCGGACTAGGGGTATCGGTGCATACGGCTCTTTTAAAGGGATATAATCTGTGTCTGATGGCAAAATTTAACGCCCGTCGGGCAAACTCATATATCGGGCGTTTTAACGTATCGATGATTGCGGGCGTGCCGGTAATGTTCAAAAAAATGTCCGAACAAAAAAACTTTAAGGGAAAAAAACTTAAAAAACTTTGTTCCTTGTGGTGCGGTGGGGACGTCCTGACCGAGGACGCCGTCATAAAATTCGATAAGAAAATTGCGACAGAGGGTGGACTTGCCCGACTTATGAGGGGATACGGTTTAAGCGAAGTTACGGGAGTGTGCGCGGTTAATACCGAAAAAAATTATAAGGCGGGCAGCGTGGGACTTCCTATTCTCGATACCGTTATCGAAATATGGGACGAAAAGGGAAATGCTCTTAAACCTTACGAAAAAGGAGAAATAGCCGTTGCGACCGCCGCCTGTTTCAGCGGATACGTCGAGGGTCCTGATTGCAGAAAAGAAAAAGACGGAAAAGTTTTCGTACTGACGGGCGACGTCGGTTATCTTGACGACGAGGGCTATCTTTTCGTAACGGGCAGGAAAAAACGTACCGTAAAAATAAACGCGGTAAACGTTTTTCCTTCCGAAGTCGAAGACGTCATATTAAAAGCGGAGGGCGTCAGAGAGGTTGCCGTAACCGATTACTCCGAGGGAAACAAAGTGTATCTTAAGGCGTACGTCGTTGCGGAAAAAAACGCCGATTGCGATAAAATCCGAAAAGAGATAAACGAAATCTCGCGCGAAAAACTGATAAAATATTCGCACGTTAAAAAAGTCGAGTTTGTCGACGACCTTCCGAGGACGGGACTGGGTAAAATCGACTATAAAAAACTTAAGGAATAAATTTTTTAAACCATATGCAAAGGCACGTAAAAACAATCGAAAAACTGGACGACGATTTAAACGGAGTGGCTTTCGCAGGAGGGAAAAAATACGTCGTCGGTCGCACTTTGCCCGGCGAGACCGCGGAACTGAAAATAAGAAAAATATCGGGAAACGCCGTCCTCTGTAACGCCGAAAAAATTATCGTACCTTCGGAAAAACGGATTCAGCCGCCGTGTGCATATTACGAAAAGTGCGGCGGGTGCAGCCTTTTACATACGGATTACGACAATACTCTTGCGATAAAAACAGCGCTTGTAAAAAGAAAATTCTCTTCACTGGGGTTTTGTGACGTTTCGGATACTGTCGGGAACGGTATATGCGGCGCAAGAAATAAAGTGCATATTGCGTTTTTTAAGGAAAACGGCAAAACAAAAGCGGGATTTTTTAATGAAGAAACGCACAGAGTATGCGACGTCAGAAAGTGTATTCTGCACGGCGAATGGTATAAGAAACTGCGCGAAATTCTCGTGCGCTGGATTTACGGGCAAAACATATCCGTATATAATCCCGCAACGGGAAAGGGCGTTTTGCGATTTGCGGCAGGAAGAAAAATCGGCGACGAACTCATGCTTACGCTCGTGCAGACAAGAACAACGGACGCCGATTACGAAAATCTTTATCGGGAATTGAAAAAACAATTCGGCGAAGTATCGCTGTACGTTAACGTAAACGCGGAAAAAACCAACGCCGTTTTTTCCGATAAATTTATACATATTGCGGGAAATAAGACTTTAAACGGTGAAATTTGCGGCGTAAAGTTTAAGTTGAGTCCGAATTCTTTTTTTCAGGTAAACACGGAAACAGCCTCGGAAATATATAATAAAGTTGTTGACGAAGTGCGTGGAAGCAATGCGGATAAAGTAATCGATTTGTATTCGGGAATAGGCGTAACGAGCGCGTTGTTCGCCAAAAACGGATTTCAGGTTGAAAGCGTCGAAATAGTTTCCGCCGCCGTAGAGAACGCCGAATCGCTTGCAAAAGATAACGGTGTAAAAGGTATAAAATTTCATACGGGAGACGTCAACTCTATCATAGGCGGATTATCGTTTGACAACGCCGTCGTTTTCGCAGACCCTCCGCGCGCAGGAACGGGAAAAGAAACGGCAGAAGCGATTGCAACCAAAAAACCCGAAAGAATCATTTATCTGTCCTGTAATCTCAAAACGCTTTTGCCCGACCTGAAAGTTATTATCGAAAACGGTTACGAAATACGCTCGGTTATCCCGTACGATATGTTTCCCGCCACCCGCCACGTCGAGACGTTGGTCGTGCTTAATCGCAGATAAATCCGGGGCGTTTGCGGCAGATTTTATAGAAAAGCGAAGAATCAGGAGACAAAACTATGGAAATAAGAACGGAAAGGCTGATTCTGCGCCCGTGGAAAGAGACGGACGCGGAAAGTCTGTACGAATACGCGAAAGACCCCGCCGTAGGACCCGCCGCGGGGTGGCCCGTTCATACGAGCGTGGAAAACAGCCGGGATATAATAAAAAGCGTATTGTCTGCCGACGAGACGTATGCGGTATGTCTGAAAGAAGATAACAGGGCTATCGGTAGTATCGGTCTGATTTCTTCGACGCAGACTCATATGAAAGCCGGAGAAAACGAAATGGAAGTGGGTTACTGGCTAGGCGTTCCCTTCTGGGGCAACGGGTATATACCCGAAGCGGTGAGAGCGTTGCTGAAACACGCATTCGGGGATTTAGGGTGCACGGCAATGTGGTGCGGTTATTACGACGGGAATGAGAAATCCAGACGGGTGCAGGAGAAATGCGGATTCAGATATCATCATACCGAGAATAAGAAATGTTTTCCAACGGGAGACGTGAGAACGGAGCACTTTTCTTATTTAACGAAGGAGCAGTGGCTGAAAAATGGCGTCGAGTAAAGAGTATTTTGATTTTATAGCGGAACAACTTTCCGGGCTGGAAAACGTTTCATATCGCGCGATGATGGGCGAGTACATTATTTATTATAAGGGAAAAATCATCGGCGGAATTTATGACGACCGTTTTCTTGTAAAACCGACTGAGGCGGCAAGACGCCTTATGCCCGAAGCGGATGAGGTAATTCCGTATGACGGGGCAAAAAAAATGCCGGCGGTAGACAACGTTGACGATAAAGATTTTCTTGAAAAATTGTTAAAAGCGACGTATGAAGAACTGCCTGCGCCTAAAAAGAAAAAAATGATACGATTATGAGTAAATACGAGCCTTTGTGGGAGTGGATAAAAGCAAACGGAAAAGACAGTTTCAAACTGACGTTTCTAGAGATTGAAAAAATTGCGGGTCTGCCGACGGACCATTCTTTTCTGACATACAAAAAGGAACTGACCGACTACGGCTTCAGAGTGAGCAGAATTTCAATGAAAGAGCGGACCGTGGAGTTTGAAAAATTGAACCAACGGCATCCTTAATCCGGCTTGCGGAGCGGTTTTGACGCAATATATTTCATCGTACGAAACCGGCGGAAAATGCCGAAGTAAAATCTGTTTTGTTTTCAATACAAAAAAAGGTTTTTGCGTGTTTTACAAATTATTGACAACCTTTTTTTCAAAGTGATATAATCTCAAACATAAATAAAACGACCAGGGTTTTTTCAAGGCACGCCGCAAGACGTAAAAGGGGAAAATACAGTCTGAAAAAGAGGAGCGTAAACCAATGACAAAGTACATTTTTGTTACGGGTGGCGTGGTATCCGGTCTCGGAAAGGGAATTACGGCGGCGTCGCTCGGAAGGCTTTTGAAAGCGCGCGGACTTAAGGTAATCGCGCAGAAACTCGACCCCTATATTAACGTCGACCCCGGCACGATGAGTCCCTATCAGCACGGCGAAGTTTTCGTGACGGAAGACGGTTGCGAAACCGACCTCGACCTCGGTCATTACGAAAGATTTATCGACGAAAATCTCAATAAGTATTCCAATCTCACGACGGGAAAGGTTTTCTGGAACGTCCTTAACAAAGAGCGCCGCGGCGAATATCTCGGCTCTACGGTGCAGATTATACCCCATATAACGAACGAAATAAAGGAATTCGTATATCACGTCGGAAAAGAAACCGACGCCGATATCGTAATTACCGAAATAGGCGGTACGATAGGCGATATCGAATCGCAGCCGTTTATCGAGGCCATACGTCAGATTTCAATCGAAGTCGGCGTGGAAAACAGCTTGTTTATTCACGTGACGCTCGTTCCATTCCTCAGCGGTTCGGACGAACATAAATCCAAACCCACGCAGCATTCGGTAAAAGAGTTGCAGGGAATGGGGGTGCGTCCCGATATTATCGTGTTGCGTTGCGACGAGCCGCTGGAAGAATCCATTTTCAAAAAAATCGCATTGTTCTGCAACGTCAAACCCGATTGCGTTATCGAAAACATAACGTTGCCGTGTTTATACGAGGCGCCTTTGATGCTTGAAAAATCGGGCTTTTCGGGCGTTGTGTGCAGGGAGTTGGGCATAGAAACGAAGGACCCCGACCTTACCGAATGGACGAAAATGGTAAACGATATAAAAACCGCAGGAAAAAGTGTCAGAATCGGTCTCGTAGGAAAATACGTTCAACTGCACGACGCGTACCTGTCGGTGGCGGAGGCTCTTCGTCATGCGGGATATGCGCAGGGCGCAAAGGTCGATATAGAGTGGATAGATTCGGAAACCATCACCGCGGAGACGGTTGATGAAAAGCTGGGAAGTCTTGACGGAATAATCGTGCCGGGCGGTTTCGGAAGCCGGGGCATAGAAGGAATGATTCTGGCCGCGAAATACGCGCGTGAAAATTTCGTGCCTTATTTCGGTATCTGCCTCGGAATGCAGATTGCCGTTATCGAATACGCAAGAAACGTTGCGGGCATTTCCGACGCTCATTCGGGCGAATTCGACGAACTGTGCAAAAACAAAGTGATTGATTTTATGCCAGGACAGAGTGAGGAAATAGACAAAGGCGGAACGCTGAGACTGGGCGCATATCCTTGCGTTATCCGTCCCGGAACGACGATGGAGAAGTGCTACGGCACGACGGAAATTTCCGAACGTCATCGCCACCGTTACGAATTCAATAACGATTATCGCGACACGCTTACGTCGTACGGGCTGACGCTTTCGGGACTTTCTCCCGACGGAAGACTTGTTGAAACAGTCGAATTGTCCGACCGTCCTTTTTACGTCGGCGTTCAGTATCATCCCGAATTCAAGTCCCGCCCCGATAAAGCGCATCCTCTGTTTAAAGGATTTATTAAAGCGTCGCTTGACAATGCGGTGAAATCGGATAAATAATCGCACGGGACGGCTGATTGTCCGTATAGAATATCAAATAAAAAACGGACAGCGTCTGCTGTCCGTTTTTCATACAGGAAAATTTTGATTACAGTTTCATAGCGACGTCCCACGCGCCCCAGATTACCGAGCGGAGATTGCCGACTTTAAGAGAATCGCCCACTACGTGAACGTGTTTGCTCTTTTCTGCAACGGGAGCGGGCACGTATCCGACCGACATAATAACGGTATCGGCGGGAATATCGAAGGCCTTGCCGTCTTTTCCGGCGACTTTAACGCCGTTGTCGGTGATTTCCGTAAGTTTTGTTTCAAGATAAACGGGTACGTTGTGCAATGCGAAATATTCGCGCAGGTACGAGGAGTTTGCAAGGCAGACGCCTTTTACTGCGATAAGGTCGTTCTTCATTTCGACGATGACGGGTTTTTTGCCTTTAAGGAAGAGGTCGTACGCTATTTCGCAACCCGTGAGGCCGCCTCCGATTACGACGACGTTCTCGCCGACTTCTTTAGTTCCGAGCAGATAGTCACATGCCTCAATCGATTTTTCGATGCCTTTGACCTTGAATTTTCTTGCGACCGCGCCGGTTGCTACGACAACTTCGTCGGCGTCGAGAGAGGAGATATCTTTGACTTCCGTATTGAGTTTTACTTCAATGCCGAGGTCTTTGATTTGTTTTCTGTACCATTCGATAAGCTCTTTGTCTTTTTCTTTGAATTCGGGAGCGGCCGCCGCAATAAATACGCCGCCGAGCTCGCCGGATTTTTCGTAGACGGTAACCTTGTGTCCGCGAAGAGTAGCAACGCGCGCGACTTCCATACCGCCTATACCGCCGCCGATAACCGCAATCTTTTTGGGAGACGAGGTTTTGACGATTTTGTATTTTTTACTCTGCATAGTGGGAGGAGTGAGTGCGCAACGTGCCATGCCCGAGGTTTCGGACAAATCCTGGTCGTTGGCGACGCCGTTGTAGTGAGCCATAGTAAAGCATGCGTTATGGCAGCAGATGCAGGGTTTGATATCGTCTTCGCGACCTTCCATCAATTTGGTAACCCATTCGGGATCGGTAAGGAACTGACGTGCAACGCCCATACCGTCGATTTTGCCTTCCGCGATGGCTTTTGCTGCGGTTTCGGGTTTCATACGGCCTGCGCATACGACGGGAATAGTAACCGCCTTTTTAACTTCCTCGCAATCCTCGAGGTTGCAGTCCTGCGGCATATATACGGGGGGATGCGACCAGTACCAGGCGTCGTAAGTGCCGTTGTCCGCGTTAAGCATATCGTAACCGGCGTCCTGAAGAAGTTTGGCGGCTGTCTTGCTTTCTTCCATATCGCGGCCTACTTCGACGTAGTCCTCTCCGGGAAGGGCGCCCTGACGGAAACCTTTCGTCTTGGACACGACGGAATATCTTAACGAGACGGGATAATCGTCGCCGCAAACTTTTTTGATTTCCTTAACGATTTCGATGGGGAAACGATATCTGTTTTCGAGAGAGCCGCCGTATTCGTCGGTACGGTGGTTGGTGTATTTCATCGTGAACTGGTCGAGAAGATATCCTTCGTGTACGGCGTGAATTTCGACGCCGTCGACGCCCGCTTCTTTGCACTTTTTCGCAGTCTGACCGAAAGCGTAAACCATATCCTGAATTTCTTTTATCGTCATTTCGCGAGAAGGCACTTTGTCCGACCAGCGGTTGGGTGCGGGGCTTGCGCTCATCGTAAGACGGTCGATATCGACGAAGGGTTTTGCGACGGCTCCGAGGAGCTTGTTGGTATAAAGCATTTCCATCATTCCGCTTATGGCAAAAGAACGACCGAATCCGGCTGTAAGCTGAACGAACATCTTCGCGCCGGTTTTATGGAATTCTTCCATAAACGGTTTGAGTTTTTTGAAAGAGGAGTTGCTTTTATAAAGCCATTGTCCGCCGATAACGTTTCGGATAGGAGCGATGCCGGGAAGAATGAGTCCGGCATTGTTTTTTGCGCGTTCCAGCAGGAAATTTGCCGCTTCTTTATCGAAATGATGAGGTTCCATCCATCCGAAAATGGAGGTGCCGCCCATCGAGGTCAGAACAATGCGGTTTTTTATTTCGCAATTTCTGATTTTCCAGGGCGTAAACAGGCTTTCGTACTTGCTATCCATAAAATGCCTCCTTAGCATTAAAAGTTTATCAAGATAATATTACTATACTTTTATCTAAAAATCAACAAAATGACCAAAATTTAACGAAGCGCGTCAATAAGTGCGAAAGAGCGATAATAAACGGCTTTACGACCTTATGTTTATAAGGTTTTCGTAAACTGTGCGAATGTGTCACTATAAAAAAATATTATATGCATATTTTATCAAAAAAATAATTTAAAAATCTAAAACGAACAAATAAAAGCCTTTTTATGCGAATAAACGCTTTTACGATTGCAATCGACGTTTCGTATGCGCCCGCGTTTTTGTTGTAATATCGCGGTATTTATGTTAAAATGAAAACAAAAAAACAGGAAGGTTTTTATGCCCGATTTCGAAATAACTCTCAATTGCTCGGATACCGTAAGTTATTATCAGGTGCAGAACGGGATATCGCCCGTCAAGAGACTTTATATAAAAAATACTTCGGATACCGATTACCGCGACGTCACGGTTGAGATTTCTTCTTCGCCGGGATTTCTTCTCGAAGCGCGCGAAAAACTTGAAACGTTTCCGTCGAAAGCAAATCTTCGCTTTGACGGTACGGGCAGTCTTTCGCCTTTGTTTATGGTTAACCTCGACAGGAAAACGGAGGGCGAGATATCGGTAAAAATAATTGCGGATGATAAGGTGCTTGCGGAAACGAAAGAGACGGTAACGCTTCTTGCTTTTGACGAGTGCAATCCCGATAAGCCGGAATCGGTGGCTACTTTCGTAAGAAGAACGCCCGACGTTAACAGACTTGTCAATCTTGCCCATAAGAAAGTGCAGGAATGGGGGTTCAGGGACGCGACGGGCGGATACGGCGGTTCCTCGAAAAACAGAGTCCGCAATTTTTTCGCCGCGGTTTACACCGTACTTTGCGAAACGGGTTTTCTCGCAGGGAAAAAGACGCTTCCCGGAGAAAGCGTAATAGTATCGGATTTTTCGGATATTTTCAAGAATAAAATCGCAACTTCTATGGAACTTGCGCTTATCGTTGCCTCGGCCGCGGAAAGCGCGGGATTCAATCCTTTCGTAGCGGTCAACGGAGGAAAATGGTATGCGGGATGTTTTCTTCTGAACGAGTGTATGTCCGACGAAGTATCCGACGATTTGTCCTATATCGTCAAAAAGTCGGCGCCCGGCGTTGGAGAGGCGACGATTGTGGACGTTAACGGCGTTTTTAAGGGCGAAAGTTTTGAAAAATGCGAAAAGAACGCGTTAGCGTCTTTAAAAAAGGATCCGACGGTGGATTACGTTGTCGATATCAAACGTGCGAGAATATCTGGCATTCGTCCTCAGGCCGCGCGTATTAAAACCGAAAACGGATACGACGTCGCCGACAGCAGCGAATATACGGCCGAAGCTCCCTCTAAAATCAAAGAGTATTCCGCGTCGATAGACGGTGAAGGCGTATTTACGCGCGAAAAGCAGTGGGAAAGAAGATTGCTCGAACTCGACCTTCGCAATTCTTTGCTGAATTTCAGGGTTTCTAACACTGCCGTCAAACTGCTTACGGCCTCTCTCGAAAGTTTTGTCGAAAACGTCTCTTCAGAAAAGGCCTATACCGTATCGCCGCGCCCCGGGAATATTCCCGACGGAGACCCCCGGCTTTCGCTTGCGTTTGAAAACCCCGTCCCTCTCAAACCCTTTTCGGATTTTCTTTTTTACGAATATAAAAACAAAAGACTGATGAGCGTGTTTTCCGGGAAGGAACACAACAAGACGATGCTCAATCTTTTCAGAAAGGAAAAAACGATAGAGGAAGAGTCGGGAACGACCGGTCTTTATATTGCGGCGGGTTTTCTGAAATGGCGCGAAAACGAGAATGAAAAATTCAAATACGCTCCCCTCGTTCTCTATCCCGCTTCAATAGAAAAAAAGGGCATATCGTTGCCGGAGTATAGGGTAAGCGTAGATACCGAAGACGTTCAGATAAATAACACGTTGCTCGAATTTCTCTATCAGGAATTCAGCCTCGATATGAGGGGGCTCGGGAACGTTTCGCTTGCTTCGTCCGCCGAGATTCTTGCGGTGGCGGCGCGCGTAAAACGCGAAATCGCCGATAAAAAAGGCTGGGAAATAATCGACAACGTCTATCTTTGCACGCTGTCCTTCACGAATTATCTGATGTGGTACGACGTCAGACACAATATCGATAAGTTCAGGGAATCTCCTCTTATCAGGTCGATGATATCCAATTCCGTCGACGACGGACTGAAAAATATGCCGTCCGGAGACGTCGATTCCGACAACGCGTACGTAGGAAACGACAGATTGTATCTGCCGATAAGCGCGGACAGTTCGCAATATCAGGCAATCAGAGCCAGCCTCGACGGTTCGTTCGTTCTGCACGGACCCCCGGGAACGGGCAAGTCTCAGACCATAACGAATATAATAGTAAACAATATCGTAAGGGGACGCAGGGTTTTGTTCGTAGCCGAAAAGATGGCGGCTCTGAACGTCGTATACAAACGGCTGTGCGATTGCGGCGTAGGTGATTTCTGTCTTGAACTCCATTCCGATAAAACTCACAAATCAGATATTTTATCGAAGATTATCAATACTTTAAACCTGCAATGTGCATTAAGCGATTGCGATTTTAACGAAAAGGTCGAGGAAATCGCGCAGTGCGTAGATAAATTACAGAAAGAAATCGACTCTATGCACAGAAAAAGATATCTCGGGTTTTCGCTGTACGAAGCGATGCTCGATTATCTGGCAAACGCAGACGCGCCCGACTGCCTCAGAATAGACGGTTTGTTTTTCGAAAAACTTACCGCTTCCTCCTTTAACAAGTATCTTGAAATTCTGACGGAACTCGCTTTAAGGGCGAAGGAATGCGGCGACATCGAAAAATCGCCTTTCAGATACATAGGTAAATTCGATTATTCGGAAGAATGGAGAGAAGAAGCTGAGACGGTGCTCGGTATTTACTCTCTGGAACTCAGGCACCTTAAAACATACGCGCGGGAATTGCAGACGCTCGTCAATATGCGGACGGTATCGCTTACGGGCGAAAAACTGAGAGCGTTGTATTTCCTGTCGGAAAAACTCACCTCCGATAAATACGTGGCGGTATACTTTTCGAAAGCGCGTGAAACCGAAAATGCGAAAGGACTTTTCGATTCTTATACGGAAGCGGTTAAACGATACGATTCGGTTATGTCCGAATACGAAAGCAGTTACGGCAGATTTCCCGAAAATATCTCCGCTGAAGAGGTGCGCTCCGCCGTAAACAAGGTCGTTATGCCGAAGTCCGTCAAGAGGGTCGTTCCTCAGACCGTTCAGAAAAACGACAGAACGCAGTATCTCGAATACCTTTTAAAATGCGTCGAAACGCGGGATACGCTTAAAAAGAGAAAAGAAACGCTTGCGGATATGTTCGGACTTTCCTCATCCGACGCGGTTCTCGATAAGGAAATCGCCGTCGTTTACGAGTTATACGCCGCGGCAAAAACGCTGTACGCCGATTGCGACTACAATCTTTTCGACGAAACCTGCGCACGGCTTACGAAAGGGAAACCGCACGTTCTTATGGAGTATTACATGCGCGCGTACGAGACCGAAAACAAAGCGAAAAACGCGTTTGAAAAGCTTTTCAACGTCGTCAGAAAGGACTCGCGCGAAGAAATCAACAGCACCATCGAGCAAATATCCAATATTGAAAAAAATATGGACTATATTCCGAGCTGGTGCAGATATCAGAGCGTTGTGGAAAGATGCGGAAAAGAGGGATTCGATTTCGTGCTGGAACCGCTGTTTAACGGCGAAATCACGGCCGAAGACGTTCTTAAAAGCTTTAAAAAATGCGTATATTACAACTTTGTCAGAAGCGAGCTGTATCTCGACGACGTGCTTTGCAGGTTTTCGGGTCTGACGCTCGAAGAAACTATGACACGTTTCAGACAGCTGACCGACGAATATGAAAAACTTACGAGAAACGAATTGTATTATAAACTCGTAAGCGCATTGCCGCGTACGGATAAGTCGGGAGAACATAATCTCGAAAGGGTAATGCTTTACCGCGCCGAAAAGACCAATATGCAGGGCACAACGATACGCGCGTTGTTTGCGGAAATTCCCGAAATTCTGCGCGCGACTTGTCCGTGTATGCTTATGAGTCCCGTGTCGGTTGCGCAATATCTCGATATCGATAAGGAGAAATTCGACCTCGTCGTTTTCGACGAGGCGTCGCAGATGCCTACGTGCGAAGCGATAGGCGCCATAGCAAGGGGTAAGAATACAATCGTAGTCGGCGACCCGAAACAGTTGCCTCCCACGACTTTTTTCCGTTCGGATTACCGCGACGAACAGCACTTCGAGACCGAGGACCTCGAAAGTATACTCGACGACTGTCTCGCGATAGGAATGCCCGAACGGCATCTGTTGTGGCATTACCGAAGCAGTCACGAAAGTCTTATCGCGTTTTCAAACAGTATGTTTTACGACAACAGACTGCTGACTTTCCCGTCGCCGGACGAACTTAACGGAAAAGTAAAAATGGTTTACGTTGACGGCGTTTACGAAAGAGGAGGCAGCAAGTGCAATAAAAAAGAGGGCGACGCGCTCGTAAAAGAAGTTATCGCGCGTCTGAAAAACCCCGTCGAAAGAAACCGCTCCATAGGAATCGTTACTTTCAGTACCGCGCAGCAAAGTTACATTGAGGACAAATTATCGGCAGAAATACATTTAAACGGCCTTGACGAGTTCGCGTACGATAAGGACGAACCTGTTTTCGTGAAGAATCTCGAAAACGTACAAGGCGACGAGAGGGACGTAATTTTGTTCAGCGTCGGATACGGTCCCGACGCAAACGGCAGATTATCGCTGAATTTCGGGCCAATAAACAAGCAGGGCGGATATAAAAGGCTGAACGTAGCCATAACGCGCGCAAGATGCGAGATGATTGTTTTCAGTTCGGTAAAAGGCGGCATGATTGACCTTAACCGTACCGACAGCATAGGCGTAAAGGCGTTCAAGGCATTTCTCGAATATGCGGAAAGAGGCCCCGCAACGTTGTCTATCGCGGCAAAGGATATGCGTACCGAAAGAGGCGGAATAGGCGAGAACGTGGCGAGAGACCTTAAGGACAGAGGTCTGTTGTGCGACAGCAACGTCGGCGTATCCGACTTCAAAATCGACGTCGCCGTCGTCGACCCGCGCGACAAAAACAAATACGTACTTGCCATTATTATCGACAGCGAACATTCGGCGGCCATTCATTCGGCAAAAGATCGCATGACGATGCAGACGAAAATTCTGAAAAGGCTGGGCTGGAACACGTATAATCTCTGGACCATAAATTATTTCAATAATCCGCGGCGGGAAATCAACAAGATAAAAGAAGCAGTCGCAACGCTGACCGAAAAGAAAGTGGTATCGAAGAAAACGGTGCGCGAAGCGTTGCAGAAATATCGCAGACCGTATAAGAGCGCGTATATAAGGCCTCTTGCGAAAGCGGGTGCCGATTACGTGCTGAATTTCGTAAACGAGGAAGTTATATGCAATAAAATCCGTGCAATAATAGAAACGGAATCGCCGGTCGAGGAAGGATACCTCGTCGATAAAACGGCCGCCGCTTACGGGGTGCCGAAAACCGCAAAAAAAGCCCTTTCCCAGATTGTAGGATACGTGAAGTCGTACGAGGCTCAGCGACAGGAATACGGAGGAAAGACGTTTTACGTCGATAAACCGGTTACAACCTTCCGTCCGTCCGACACGAAAGTGCAAAGGGATATGACGAAAGTTCATCCCGGCGAAATCGTTGCGGCGGCCAGATGCGCCGTTGAAGCGACCGTATATATAAGGAAAGAGGACGTCGTAAAAGAGATATTTACTTTATTCAACGTTCCGAAACGAACAAAGGCGGCTTCGGAATGGGTCGAGAAGGTCGTAAACGACGCAATCGCAGGAGGAGAGATAATAATAACGCCCGACGGTTTCTGCAAAATCTGACGGGGGTCGCGCGTATCCGCGTACGATAATTATGTACGCACGGGCGGGCGCGCGCGAAAAATTACCATAAAACGGCAAAACGTCGCGCTTTTAAACGAGTATTTCGGGATTAATTAAAATTAGTTGAAAATTATGTCCGAAAAAGGCGTTTTTCGTTTGACACAATTTACTTATTTGGTTATAATGGCACTATCTTATTTTTGAGGCGTTTTCCTTAAAAATACAATATCAAGTGTATGTTTTACGGAAACACCACATTATATTGGGGTACGGAGTGAAACTTTTGGAAGAACGCATCCTCCGGGACGGAAAAGTCTATCCCGGCGAGGTGTTAAAAGTAGGAGGTTTTCTCAATCATCTTATAGATGATGGACTGATGGAGGAAATCGGAAAGGAAATCTGTTCACTCTACAAGTGCGACCACGTTACAAAAATTCTGACCATCGAAGCATCGGGGATAGCGATTGCATGCTACACGGCAATGCGCCTTCACGCCCCGGTGCTTTTTGCTAAGAAAAGCAAAACCGCAAACATTTCGTCATCCGTGTATGCCGCCGATGTGAAAAGCTATACTCACGGCAACGTGAACACGGTGATGGTCGAAAAGGAATATCTGAAAAAAGAAGACCGCGTATTAATCGTCGACGACTTTCTTGCCCACGGCGAGGCGTTACGGGGTCTTATTTCTTTGGTGGAGCAGGCGGGTGCGACTCTCGTCGGATGCGCGATTGCCATAGAAAAAGGTTTTCAGGGCGGAGGAGACGGTCTCCGCAAGGAAGGAGTCCGCGTCGAAAGTCTCGCGATTATCGACAGTATGGACGACAATTCCGTCGTTTTCAGAAGTAATAAAGCCTAACGGCAAAAATATATGGAGGATTTTCTAATGAAAAAGAAGATTTTTGCAATTCTGCTCGTAGTAGCAATGGTTGCGGCACTCGTAGTCGGATTTACCGCTTGCGACGGAAACGGTGGCGATGAAGGCACCGCAAAAGTCGTTTCTTTCGACCCTATCGAGAAAAGCAATATTCATTTCGGTCTTATAACTTTGCATGGTGAAGAGTCGACGTACGATAAAAACTTTATCGACGCCGCAAAAGCTGCCTGCAAAAATATGGGTGTAAAAATTACCATCAAATCTGGTATCCCTGAGGGTGATGAATGCTATCAGGCTGCCGCAGATCTCGTACAACAGGGCTGCAATATTATTTTTGCCGATAGTTTCGGACACGAACCTTATATGCTTAAAGCGGCAAAAGAGTTTCCCAACGTTCGTTTCTGCCATGCAACCGGCACAACCGCTCATACCGAACTTCAGCCGAACTTCTATAACGCGTTCGCATCCATTTATGAAGGACGTTTTCTTGCAGGCGTTGCCGCCGGTATGAAAATCAACGAGATGATTGAAAAAGGCCAAATTTCCGCTGCACAGGCTAAAATGGGCTACGTCGGCGCTTACACTTACGCCGAAGTTATTTCCGGTCTTACCTCATTCTATCTCGGAGCGAAATACGTTTGCCCCTCTGTTACTATGGACGTTAAATTTACGGGAAGTTGGTATGACCAAGTAAAAGAAGAAGAAGCCGCTAACGCTCTTATAGACGGCGGTTGCATACTTATCAGCCAACACGCAGACTCGATGGGCGCTCCTAACGCTTGTGCAAACAAAAAAGTTCCTAACGTAACGTACAATATCAATACCGCCTCCGCTAATGCCGCTTGTGCTGACACTTATCTTATCGGTTCGAAAATCAATTGGCAGCCTTACTACGAGTACGTTATCAAATGCACCATCAACGGCGTATCCGCACTCGGTTTCGATTGGACCGGAAATCTTGAAACAGGTTCCGTCGAACTGCTTGACCTTAACGAGACCATCGCCGCTGCCGGAACAAAAGCTAAACTTGAAGAAGTAAAGAATTTACTCATCAGTGGCGAGCTTCATGTTTTCGACACCGCTAAAGATAACTATATTCTTAAAGACGGTAAAAAACTGGAAAGTTATAAAGCCGACGTTGATACGGACGATAACTTCACGGCTGATACGTTTGTTATTGTCGACGGATATTTCCACGAATCGGTATATCGTTCGGCACCTTACTTCGACGTACAAATCGACGGTATCAATTTCCTTAATAGCGAATTTTAATTATACGATACTATAAAAGGTTTGGCGGGACAATCGTCCCGCCTTAAGCCTTCTGATTCCGACGCACCGAAAGGAGTGCGTCTTGATTTTTTCGGAGACGAATATGGAGCAGGCAAACGCGATTGAACTGAGAAACATTACGAAACGTTTCGGCGAAGTCGTTGCAAACAACAACGTCAGTCTTGACGTAAAAAGAGGTGAAATTTTATCCCTTCTCGGCGAAAACGGAAGCGGAAAAACCACCCTTATGAATATGATAGCGGGTATTTACTTCCCCGACGAAGGTAATATTTTCGTAGACGGCAAGGAAGTCGTTATCCGTTCGCCCCGCGACGCTTACAATTATCACATCGGTATGATACATCAGCATTTCAAACTGGTGGACGTATTTACAGCCGCGGATAACGTTATGCTTGGCGAAAAAGCGCCTCGATTCAGCATACACGAGTATGCGGAAAAATATAAAGAGGAACTCGAGGAAGGGAAAGTCGTGGTGGACGCCGACAACGAAAGCGCACCCGTCCGTAAAGTAAGCGACAGCGAGAAACCTTCCGCAAAATTCAGATACGCTATGAAATGCGCGGCGCTTCCCTTTATCAAGGCAGGCAAAAAAGTAGCGTTCAATACTATTTCTCGAAACCGCGCCGATAAAATTCAGGCCATAGCCGACAAATACGGTTTCGAAATAGACGTAAAAAAGAAAATATACGACATGTCCGTCAGTGAAAAACAGACTGTCGAAATTATAAAGGCGTTGTATCGCGGCGCTGAAATTCTTATTCTCGACGAGCCAACCGCAGTGCTTACGCCGCAGGAAACAAAAAAACTTTTCGACGTGCTGCGTAACATGCGCGAGGACGGCAAAGCGATAATAATTATTACGCACAAACTGAACGAAGTGCTTGAAATCTCGGACCGGGTAGCCGTTTTGAGAAAAGGTGAATATATAGGTACCGTCGAAACCAAAGACGCCACCGAAAACTCGTTGACGGAAATGATGGTTGGGCAAAAAGTCTCTTTGAATATTGACAGAAGCGAACCCGTTAATTCTGAAGACAGACTCGTGGTCGAAGGACTTAATCTTATTATCCGTGACGGCGTAAAGGTTCTGAATGGGGTATCTTTTACTGCGCGCTCGGGTGAGATTCTGGGCATTGCCGGAATAGCAGGCAGCGGACAAAGGGAACTTCTGGAGGCTATTGCGGGATTGCAAAAATTGAACGGCGGAGTTATTAAATATAAAGAGCCTGCAAGTAACGAGGAAATCGATTTAAGACAGAAAACGCCTACCCAAATACGAGATTTGGGCGTGCGCCTCTCGTTCGTTCCCGAGGACAGACTGGGAATGGGGCTTGTGGGCAATATGGATATCATAGATAATATGATGTTGCGTTCATACGGTAAAGGTCATTCAATATTTGTTGACAGAAAAAAGCCCAGAAAACTTGCTGAAAACATTATCGATGAGTTGGAGGTTGTTACACCAAGTACGCATACTCCCGTTCGTCGTCTTTCGGGCGGCAACGTGCAGAAGGTGCTTGTCGGCCGCGAAATAGCGTCGGCACCCACCGTGCTTATGGCGGCCTATCCCGTGCGCGGACTCGATATCAACTCATCGTACACCATTTATAATCTGCTTAATAAGCAGAAAGAAAACGGAGTAGCGGTTATCTTCGTAGGAGAGGATTTGGACGTCCTTATTGAACTGTGCGATCGCATAATGGTTATTTCATCCGGAACGGTAACCGGAATTGTTGACGGCAGAACCGCAACGAAAGAGGAATTAGGATTGCTTATGACAACAACAAATATCGAAGAGGAGTCGAAATAATGGCAAAAACGCTTACGAAAGAAAGAGAACCCCTCGTTCATATAGTCAAAAGAGGAGAAGTAAAAAAACGGTATGCTTATTTTATCAGAATAAGCGCGTTTATTTTGTCTTTGCTTATTTGCGCCATCGTTTCTACGGCAATTACTAAACAAAGTTTCGGATACTTTTTTAAGAACACGATTGCAGGCGTTTTCGGTACGGAAAGGCGCATATGGGACGCTTTTCACAGTATGGCGTTATTATTGATTGTCGCGCTTGCCGTAACGCCCGCATTTAAAATGCGATTTTGGAACATCGGAGCAGAAGGGCAGGTTCTTATGGGTTGCGTCGGCTGTGCACTTGCCATGTTCTATTTTACAGGCAAAGTGCCGACAGGGGTCTTGTATCTACTTATGATTGTATTCAGTATTCTTTTTGCGGTAATATGGTCGGTTATTCCCGCGATATTCAAAGCAAAATGGAATACTAACGAAACGCTTTTCACGCTGATGATGAATTATATTGCAACTTTCTTTACGGGCTATATGATAAACATATGGGCGCAAGGAAAAGGAAGCGGCACCGTTTATTTCAAATCGGGTTATCTACCGCAGGTTTATAATCAATTTTTGCTTAAAATAATCGTTGCAGCGGTTCTTATGGTGTTGCTTTGGATTTATTTAAGATACAGTAAACACGGCTATGAAATTTCCGTTGTGGGCGAAAGTGAAAGAACGGCTAAATATATCGGCATTAACGTAAAAAAAGTTATTATCAGGACTATGGCTTTGACTGGAGTTATGTGCGGCATTGCGGGACTTCTTCTTGTAGGCGGAACAAACCATAATATTACGGAAACAACGGCAGGGGGAAGAGGTTTTACCGCGATTCTTGTGTCGTGGCTTGCAAAATTTAATCCGCTTATAATGGCGCTTACTGCTTTTTTGGTAATTTTTATTCAAAAAGGTACGGGAAACGTTGCAACGCTTAACGGCTTAGGCGATGCATATACAAACGTTATGACGGGAATATTTTTCTTTTTAATTATTGCATGTGAATTTTTAATAAATTACAGAATTGTTTTTAAAAACGGAAATAAATTTAAAAAAACTATAAAAGGCATTTTTAAAAAGAAAGACGCAACGACAGGCGCGGATTCTGCACTGACGGAGGTAAATGAATAATGATATTTTTATCTATGCTGGTTTCGGCAATTCGTTACAGTACGGTCTTTTTGTTTGGAGCAACCGGCGAAACGATAATTGAAAAATCAGGTCATCTTAACCTTGGAATTCCCGGAATAATGTGTATTGGCGCTATAGGCGGTTGCACAGGCGTTTCTTTATATATGAATTCGCTTTCCGATATGTCGCAGGCATCTGGCTTTTCCGTGGTAATAGTCGCCATATTGATGTCTATGTTGTGTGCCGGTGCAATGGGATTATTGTACGGTTTCTTTACAATAACGTTAAGGTGCAATCAAAACGTCACGGGACTTACTATTACGACCTTCGGCGCAGGTTTGCTAAAATATTGGGGAATTAAAAAAGGTGCAGCCGGTTTCGGATATGCTACTGCTTATTTCACTTCTTTTTTTCCGAAATCGTGGAGTAACGGTTGGTTCGGACAACTTTTCTTTTCATACGGACCGCTGGTGTATCTTGCGTTTATCGTAGCAATTATTACCGCAATTATCTTCAAAAAAACGCGTACGGGACTGAATCTTAAGGCGGTAGGAGAAAATCCGGCTACTGCCGATGCGGTAGGTATTAACGTAACGCGTTACAAATACGTATCGTGCATTCTGGGATCGGCAATTGCAGGAATAGGCGGTTTGTTTTATGTAATGGATAAATCGCTGGGTTCTCTCGAATACGTAATAGAAGCGCTCGGATGGCTTGCTATCGCATTGGTTATTTTCTCGCTGTGGCGTCCGGGTCTTTGCATAATAGGTTCGATAGTTTTCGGTTTTTTAAGCATTTTACCGAGCGTCCTCAATCCCACGTTCGCTCAAATGAAGTTGCTTGATATGTTGCCTTATCTTGTTACGGTGATTATTCTGATTATTACAAGTATAATAAACAAGCGCGAGACTCAGCCGCCTCAGTCGCTCGGTTTGCCGTATTTCAGAGAAGAAAGATAACTATAGGCCGCCTTACGGCGGCTTTTTCTTTGCGTTGCGGCTGTAAAGTGATATAATAAAATTATGAATGCGCTTACTCTTGTTCACAATACGGTAAAACAATTCGTAAAGGCGGGCGACGTCTGCATAGACGCAACGGCCGGAAGAGGTTACGATACCTCGTTTTTATGCACGCTTACGGGCGACGAGGGTCGCGTTGTCGCTTTCGATATTCAGAAAAGCGCGATAGACAGCACCGAAAAACTGTTGAAATCCCGAAATCAGTCGGCAGAACTCCGGCTTGAGTCGCACGAAAATATAGCGTCGTGCGCCGAAACGGAAAGCGTTGCGTGCATTATGTTCAATCTCGGTTATCTGCCGTCGGGCGACCACTCCGTTTATACCCGCGCGCCGTCCACGATAAAGGCAATCGAAGACGGACTGAAACTGCTGAAACACGGCGGATTGATGACGGTAAGCGTCTATTACGGCGGCGATTCGGGCTATGAGGAAAGAGACGCTCTTCTGCCGTTTTTAAAAACGCTTGACGACACGAAATATCAGGTGATTAAGGTGGATTTTTTCAACTGGAAAAACGACCCTCCTTTTCCCGTCTTTATTTATAAATACTGATTTAAACCTGCAATTATAGGTTGATTTATTCAAATTATGGGTTAATTTTTAAAACAGATTCACATTATACAAGTTTTATAGCTGTGGAATAAGGAGAAGAAATGAAAACATATATTTTTGATAGAAATGAATTTAATTGGTCAGAAGAATTTTATAAGTTAATTAAAGATAAATTTAATCTCCCGGAGTGGTTTGGAGAAAATGCTGACGCCTTGTGGGATATGCTTACAGGATTTATTGAAACACCATGTGAGGTGATTTTTAAAAATTTTGATAGAAAAGAAAATGATTACAACGAAAGGAATATAACATTAATTCTAAATTGTTTTAAAGATGCTGAGAAAGAAAATCCAACAAAGTTTAAAGTCATATTCGAATAAAGGTCTAGACATGAAATATTTAGATTCAGTTGAATTAGCAAAAGAAAAACCCGTTTATAAAAAGCGGGAGTTAAGCTCGGTGGTTTGGTGCTATTATGAGTGAAAAAAACAATGGGAAACGGCAAGGGAGCCGCTGACGACAAGGTAAGGCGAAGGGATTGCCGGCAAAACAAAAACACGACGAAAAGTCGTGTTTTTTTGGTGGAGCTGCTGACCAGACTTGAACTGGTGACCTCATCCTTACCAAGGATGTGCTCTACCGCCTGAGCCACAGCAGCATCTTAAATTCAATGCTAAATCATTATATTTGAATAAGTAAAATATGTCAATTATTTTTGGGGACAATTCCGAAATACGCAAAAAAATATCCCGCGTTTCAGTATATATCCGCGCGGATGAAGAATATAGTTCCTATAATTCGCCGAGTCGCCGTGCGTTTTACTATGGCGGCGCCTTAAAAAGAGGACGGTAACCGACAAAAATATTATCAAACGCCGCAAATCTGTTTTACAGAATCTTTAATTTTTAATATAATACATACAGAGTATATAAAATGGGGAAATTTGAAATTCGGTTGAGAACTATGGAGTTATATGAACTGGCTTGATATTTTATATGCATTTTTGTCACTGCTCGGAGGCATAGGCGTATTTCTTTACGGAATGAAGCTTATGGGCGACAGTCTGGAGATGGTTGCGGGCAACGAAATCAAACGTATGTTCGCAAAAATATCCGACAATAAAATTATCGGGGTGGGAATCGGCGCGGTAACGACGGCGGTAGTTCAGAGTTCCGCGGCGGTTACCGTTATGGCAATCGGCTTTGTCAACAGCGGACTTATGAGCCTCATACAGGCGGCCGCCATAGTTTTCGGAGCGAACATAGGAACGACATCTACGGCGCTTATCGTGGCCCTTGGCGTAGGAGGGCTTGCCGACGTAAAACTTACCGTTATTTTTGCCGCGCTTGCGGGAGTGGGCGCAATGACGATAATGTTTTCGAAGAAGGACAAAATCAAAAAAATCGGGGGCATTATCACGGGGCTCGGTATGATTTTCGTGGGACTTTCGGTAATGACCGACTCGATGACCATTTTCTCGGAATCGCCGAAAATCGTGGAGTTTCTCGCAAAAATTTCAAATCCCGCGTTGCTTCTTCTTTTCGGCATAGTGTTTACTGCGCTTATTCAATCGTCGTCGGCCGTCAGCGGAATAGTGGTGACGATGTCCGTTGCGGGTCTGCTCGGTTTCGACCAGGGACTGTATATAATTTTAGGCAGCAATATAGGTACGTGTATTACGTCTCTCATAGCGTCGATAGGAACAAACACCAACGCAAAACGTACGGCCGTCATACACCTTATGTTCAACGTGATAGGCGTTCTGATATTCGGTCTCGTCAGCATTTCGGGCGTGTTTTCGAAAATGTTTATGCCGATAAACAATCCCGCAATGCGAATCGCGTTGTTACATACGTTTTTCAACGTCGTTACGACCGTAATACTTCTTCCGTTTATGAATCTGCTTGTAAAGCTCGTTTCTAAGATGGTGCCCGAAAAACACAAGGACGAAAAAACAGACGAGCCGCATCTTTATTATCTTGAAGAAAGGTTGTTGCGTACTCCGCCCGTTGCCGTAGCGCAGATGAAAAACGAGGTAATAAATATGGCCGAAATCGCAAAAACCAACTTCGACGTCTGCGTCGACGCCGTAATGAGAGCGAAAGTATCCGACGTTATCGAGGACGTTCAGAGAAACGAGAATACGCTTAATTTTCTCAACAGGGAAATGGCAAAATATCTCGTTAAACTTTCTCAGGTCGACCTGTCTGAAGAGGATAAACAACTTATAGGAACAACTTATCACACCATCAGCGATATAGAGAGAATAGGCGATTATGCCGAAAATATTTCGGAATATGCCGAAAAACTCGAAAACGACGGCGTTGCTTTTTCGGAGGGAGCGATAAAAGAAATAGGTACTCTCAAAGACACTATAAACAATCTTTATGACTTTGTGATGAAAACCTATAAGGAAGCTACGATAGATTATATTGCCGACGTCAATTATTACGAGGAAAGCGTGGATAAACTCAAAGAAGAAATGAGCGAACACCATATCGAACGTATGAATAACGGCACCTGCACGCCCGAGGTAGGCGCATTGTATCTTAGCCTTGCAAGCAATGCCGAACGTGTTGCCGACCATATGACGAACATTGCGTTTGCCGTTAAGAGTTACGCAAAGAAAAACGAGAAAAAGGAAAAAGAGGTTAAAGAGGCAAAATGAGATTCGACCCTGAAAAGATTATTACGCCCGATTTTGAAAGCAGACTTAAAAAATACAGGAGGTTACGTTCGTTTTTCATTGCTTGTCTTCCGCTCGGTTTTTTAATGTTCGGCGGAGGAGTTCCGCTTATTTTCGTAACGGGAAAGACGTACCTTGCGTTTATTCCCGCGCTGGGTTTTCTTGCTATACCGGGTTCCGTGATTATGACTGCCTCTTTTACGCAGAAGATATATAAGATGCAGTCCGTAAAGGATATCCTTACCGCAATAAAAGCGCAGGACGTTGCTTATCTGTATCAACTTGGCGCGGGATTTACCGAAGCGCAGACGTTTCTTATCGTGCAAAGACTTATTACGACCGGGTTGCTTGACGGCTATGAACTTGTAGGAAACTTTGCGGTTGCCCGTTCGGATAAATATGTGAACAAGGAAGATGTCATGCGCGAGTATATGGCGTTGCGGTTCGGTCGGACCGATTCGGACGGCGCTTCATCGGACGGCGGCGGCGCCGTGGAATTTAAGGAATGCTATTATTGTCACGAAAAACTGCCGAAAGACGCGGTTTATTGTACGAAATGCGGGGCTAAACAGGACTTTTAATATGTACAAAAGGAGGGGAAGCGATGTACAAAGTTAAGAAAAATATGCTTGTTGCGGATAATTCGGAGTTAAGCCGCATCGTGTTAAAGGAAATTTTCGGCGACGATTTCTGCGTTTTTGAAGCGAAAGACGGCGCCGAGGCGCTTGGCGTACTAAGTCGTATAAGAATTGACGTGGCGCTTATAGATACTTCCGAGGAAACACTTGACGCTTTCGGATTCATGAAAGAGCTGAAAGCCGAAAATCTTTTCGGGACGTTTCCCGTTATCGCTTTGAAATTCGCGCCCGACGAGCGCGATACCGACCTGTGTACGATAGAATTCGGAGCGGACGACGTTCTGCTTAAACCGTGCCCGAACGTAGTGGCGAGAAAGCGCGTCGAAAACGTTATGGACGCATTCGAATACAGAAAACAAAAAAAATTAATCGAAAACCCGCAATAAGCGGGTTTTTTTCAGCCGTAGATTTTTCCGATTGCCCATACGACAAGCCGTTTTGGCAGGATTTTTGAGAGAGCGACGAGCAATTTATATTGCGAGCCTCCCACAACGTATACGGGAGGATTCTTTCTTTTCGCAATTTTAAGAGCGATTTTTGCTATTACGTCGGGCGACATTCCGTTTTGCTCGTCGTGTTCCATTCTGTTCACCGATTTATTTATTCTGTCGCCGTAATAAACGCTGTCGGAAGGATTTTTTTCGCGGTTCGCGGTGAAATCTGTTCTGACGTCCCCGGGAAGAATGGCGGATACTTTGATTCCGAAAGGTTTAAGTTCTGTTCTTAACGCCTCCGTCATGCTCGATACCGCCGATTTTGTTGCGGAATAGAAGGATTGAAAAGGCAACGAAAGCGGCGCGCCGGCGCTGCTCATATTTATAATCGTGCCGCCGCCGTTTTCGCGCATAACGGGGACGACGGCCTGCGTTGCAAAAAGCGTGCCGAAATAATTTACGTCAAAAATTTTTCTTGCCGCATCTTCCGACGTGTCCTCGACGGAGCCCGAAATACCGAAACCCGCATTGTTGACGAGAACGTCTATGCGGCCTTCTTTTTCCTTTATTTCGTTTATCGAATTAAAGACGTTGTTGCGGTCGGATACGTCGGTTTTTATATTTTCGAAACCCTCCGCGGGTGTTCTCGAAAGGTTGTATACCTTATATCCGTTGTTTTTGAAAGCGCGGGCGATTGCGTTTCCTATTCCTTTGGACGCGCCCGTAATAACGGCGATTTTCATATTTTCACCTCTTGTTTATACGATTATTATATACGCTCGTCCGCAAAATGACAATTCATTTCGAAAATCCTTGACATAAGAAAAAAATAAAGTTAATATTGTGGTATCAAAAAATATTGCTAGGGGTGGCGCGTCGCGCCTGAGATTACACCCTCTGAACTTGATTGAGTTAGAACTCACGAAAGGAAGCCTGTCCCGTGTTCTCAAAGTAATCCTGCTTTGGGATTTTTTAATTCAACCTGAAGTTCCTTCTAGTAAAAGGAGCATTTATGAAATCCGTTTTATCACAACCCTTCGGCTCTTTGGACGTACTCGAAAAAATGGTGGTAACCGCCTTTTATTTCGCGATAGTCCTTGCAGTGTGCATCGCGGTTTTTGCCGTGATACTCAAAAAGAAAAGACCCGAAAAACTCGGCGCGTTTCTGAACGGCGCGAAACATTTTATTTTCGGTTGCGCCTTGTCTTTTGCAGTAACGATGCTTACGCTTAAAATAAGCGAATCGGTCGAGGCAGGCGAGATGCCCGCAAAAGTTTTCTGGCCCATCGTTTCCATTCTGATAGTCGCGGCGGTTCTTCTGGGAGCAGGCTTTATAATTTCGGCCGTGAAACCCGAATTCAAATCGAAATACAAGTTTATAGCCGCGGGAATTATGGCTGTTCCCGTAATCGTATCCATCGTAATGCTTGCGCTGCACTTTAAAGATGTCGGGGAATACTACGACGGTACGTCGCAGGTAGGATTGTACATAAGCGCGGTCGTCCTTGTCGTACTTCTCGTTTTGTCTTGCACTCTTCTTTCGAAAAGAAAAGGCGGATTTACCACCCGTGAGATGGCGTATGCGGCAATAGCGCTTGCGCTTGCGTTCGCGCTTTCGTATATAAGGTTTTTCAAACTTCCGCAGGGAGGTGCCGTAACGCTTGCGTCGATGCTTCCCATAATGCTGTTTTCTTATATGTTCGGCATACGCAAAGGTATTATCGTGGGCGTTATATACGGCGTTTTGCAGGCCATTCAGGACCCGTGGATTATCCATCCCGCACAGTTTTTCCTCGACTATCCGATAGCCTTCGGAATGCTTGGTTTGGCAGGCGTTTTTAAGGAACACAAAATAATTAAAAACCCGATAGCGTCCTTCGCGTCGGGCGCAGTGATTGCGGGATTGATGAGATATGCAAGCCACGTATTGTCGGGTATATTTGCATTCGCATGCTACGCGCCCGAAGGATATTCGGCCGTTGCGTGGGGATTTTTGTACAATACTTTCACGCTTGTTGATACCGCTATCGTTATTGCCGTTGCGTTTGTTTTGTTCGGCAGCAGAGCTTTCAGAAGACTCGTCGACGAGAAATCGGCAGACGCCGCGCCGTCGGACGACGCGGCTGTCGCAGACGACGAAACCGTTTGCGAAAAAAGCGGCGAAAACTAATTGTAAATAAACAACAGAAGATATCCCTCGGAAACGTCCAGCGAAATTTCGTCGCAAGTCGCAACGTTGGAAAGCCCCCTGTTTGTGCCGGCGTTAAGACGAAGATTTTCAAGAGGATAGTAAAGCCCGCGGCTCGAGCGAACGACTGCGTCCCCGAAAAAGGGGAAAAGCGACACTCGGGTGCGGGTTTTCGTTTTTATATTGAATTTGCCGTAAACAAGACGGACGGTTAAATCTTTTTCTTTTATTACGGCTTCGATATCGATGTCGTGCGCGTATTTCAGCAGGCCGAGATTGCCAAGCACGTGGTCTGGTTTTCCTTTCAGCGCTCCGTAAATCGTGACTGCGTCGTAACCGTGCTCTTTTGCAAAATCAATCGCAAGCTGACCGTCCGTTGCGTTTTTTTCGACGGGATAGGAAACGTAATTGAGGTTTTCGGGTTTATCCGAGAGACTGTCGAAATCGCCTATTACCGCAACGGGGACTACTTTTGCGTGTTTCAGTCCGCCGTCGGCGCAAATGACGTCGCGTTCGGTAACGGGAGCCGTTTCTTCGGGGCTGTTCAGAATTAAGGCTGCTGTTTTCATAGTTTTAGGATAATATCATACTTTAGGATTGTCAAGGTAATTAATGTATGTCAATATATATGTCTTTATGACACATTAAAAAATGGCAAAAAAAATTGACTTAATCGGATGTTTTTTATACAATTATGTTATATAAGTAAATATAACGGGGGCTCAGGATTATGGAGATTTTCGACGTTATAGTAATAGGTGGAGGTCCCGGCGGATACAATGCCGCCGCATACGCGTCCGCCAACGGTCTTTCGGTTTTGCTTTTCGAGAAGGACGAACTTGGCGGAGTTTGTCTTAACGAAGGCTGCGTACCGAGCAAAACTCTTTTGAACAGCGCGAAAGTGCTGAACGGTTTTCTTCACGGTAAGGATTTCGGAGTAGAATTCACGGGCGAAGGCAGAATCGACGCTCGTGCGGTGGTTGACAGAAAAAACAGAGTCGTTAAAAGACTTGTTGCGGGCGTCAGGTCAAAACTGAAAAGCGCAGGGGTTACCGTTCTGAAAGAAAAAGCGTATATTGAAAAAAAAGAAGGCGAATTTTTTAAAGTTTCGGGCACTTCTTCTGCGTTTTTGTCGAAATATCTTATTATCGCTACGGGCAGTCACGCGTTTATACCCGATATCGAAGGAATGGGCGAAGCCGTTGAAAACGGTTTTGCCTTGACGAACAAAGAAATCCTCAATCTGACGGAAGTTCCCGGAAAGCTTCTCATTATGGGGGGCGGAGTAATCGGGCTTGAAATGGCCGACTATTACAATGCCGCCGGCGCAGAAGTAACTATCGTTGAGATGCTTCCGAAAATCGCGGGCGCTACCGACAATGCGGTCTCGGCGGTTCTGAAAAAAGCGCTTGAGAAAAAAGGCATAACGTTTTTACTGGGTACGAAAGTAACTAAAATAAAGAACGGCGCGGTTACAGTGTCGGACGACGACGGAGAAAGAGATATCGCGGCCGATAAGGTTCTGGTATCCGTCGGGCGCCGCGCAAACGTATCGGGTTCGGGAATCGAAAATATCGGCTTATCCGTTGAAAAGGGCGCTATTGTAACCGACGAAAAAATGCGCACCGACGTAAAAAACGTTTACGCCGTCGGCGACGTGAACGGGAAAGTCATGCTTGCGCATACCGCATACAGGGAGGGAGAGGTTGCGGTGAACGATATCCTCGGAAAGAACGACGCGATGAATTACGGCGTGATTCCTTCCGTCATTTATACCTATCCCGAGGTTGCGTCTGCCGGATATACCGCCGAAGAGGCGATAGCCGCGGGCATAAATGCCGACGAAATCAGTCTGTCACTGATGTATTCGGGCAGATATATTGCGGAAAACACCGACTATACCGGAATTATGAAACTGGTTTACGACAAAGACGAAAAAACACTTATCGGCGCAAGCGTGGCTGGAAGTTACGCGTCGGAATATATCGTCGCCGTATCCGACCTTATAAATCTTAAGGTGCCGCTCGAGCGGGTTAAAAAACTGGTATATCCTCATCCCACGGTCTGCGAAGTTATACGCGAGGGCGTTTTTGAAATCAAACAGTAATTATTAAAATCAGCATTTAAAGTATTTGACATGTACGATAAAGTATTATATTATGAAACAAACGGTTTTAATCCGCACTATAACCTGGCGGTAGAAAGCGCCCTCCTCGAGGATGCCCGAAACGGCGTGCTTACAGTGTATTTATGGCGAAACGACAATACCGTCGTAATCGGAAGACATCAGAACGCGTATCTCGACGTCAACGTGAAAAAGTTGTACGAAGAAGGCGGGACGCTGGCAAGAAGACCCACGGGCGGCGGCGCGGTATTTCACGATAAAGGCAATCTCAATTTCTCTTTTATTACCGGTCTTGAAAGTTACGACGTAAACGACAATAACGACGTCATTTTGCGGGCCGTAAGAAAGCTTGGGCAGGACGCCGAAGTTACGGGGAGAAACGACATCGTTACGGGCGGAAGAAAGTTTTCGGGGAACGCATATCTTAAAACGAACACGGGCGCATTGCATCACGGTACGATTCTTATATCCGCCGACACATCGAAGATGAGCGGTTTTTTGAACGTGCCTCCCGATAAACTGGAAGGGAAAGGCGTTTCCTCCGTACGTTCCCGCGTGGTGAACCTTGCCGAACTTGATGAAAATATCGACGTTTTTAAGGTTAAAGAAGCCATTTTGGCCGTGATCGAAGAAAAATACGGAAAAATTTACCCGATAAAAGAGCCGGACAAAAAAAAGGTCGAAGCGTATTATAAAAAATATTCCGACAGAGAATACCTTTTCGGAAAAAACGTAAAGCTCGACAGCCGTAAATATAAAAGGTTTTCCTGGGGGTATGCCGACGTGAATTTTACCTTATCCGGCGGAGTCATAGACGATATCGAAATTTTTTCGGACGGCATTAACGTCGACGATATCGAAAAAGCAAAAAAAGAACTGACGGGTTTTTCGGTTATTGACGATAACGGTAAATTGAGCGAAGTTGCATACGACGTGCTGTCGCTTATTAACGAATAGAAATAAACATAGGGAGGATATTATGAGAGTATCAAAAGAAGTACGGCAAAATGCGGTGGATTACAGTATGCGCGCAATCGCCGACGTTTGCGAAAACATCGGCCCGAGAGAATCGGGCATGCCTAAGGAGCGGGAAGCGCAGGAATGGATTAAAAACCAGATTGATTCAAACGGATGGGCGGACGAAAGCGCAATAGAGGAATTCAGAGTATCCCGTCACGCGCTTGTGGGATTCACGAAAATTATCGGCGTTTTCCTGATTGTAGGAGCGTTGCTGCAACTTCTGACGCTTGTCGGAAATCCCGCGCTGACGCAAGCGGTGAAAATCGTATCGTTGATACTTGCCGTATTGTCGTTGCTTATCGTCGTGCTTGAGTTTTTGTTTTACGTTCCATTTATCGATAAATTTCTGCCCGAAACGACGTCCTGCAACGTATATGCGAAGTATAAGCCGTCGGGCGAGGTTAAACGCCGCATTATAATCAACGGACATACGGACAGCGCGTACGAATGGACGCTGATGAAGATAAGACAGGAAGTTATGGTGGCGGTGCTGGGGCTCGATCTCGTATGCGTTATCGCGTCGATAGTTATATTTGTGATTAACCTTATAAAAGGCAGCGTTCCGCTCTGGAGCGTAATTTTCTCGGCGGCGACTTCCGTAGCGTACGTAGGACTTTTCTTCGTATGCAACTTCAAGGTGTTGTCTCCCGGTGCAAACGACAACTTAACGGGCGTATTCGTTGCGGTATCCGCGCTTAAATGTCTTAAAGAAAGCGGGATAAGATACGAAAATACCGAGGTGTGCGCGTTGCTTACGGGCAGCGAGGAAGCGGGACTTCGCGGCGCGACTGCATTTACGAAAAAACACAAGGGCGAAAACAAGGACGTCGAAACGTACATTGTGAGTTTCGATACGATGCGCGACTACGATCATATGACGATATATCACCGCGATATGACGGGTATGGTCAAAAACAGTCCCGAAGTCGTCGCGCTTCTCGACGAGGCGTGTAAAGACCCCGACGTCAATCATCCACTTCCGCACGGCGTCGTGCCTTTCGGCGCGTCGGACGCCGCGGCGTTTTCAAGGGGAGGTTTCAAAGCCGCGGCCGTTGCGGGGCAAAATCCCAAGTACGCGCCGTATTACCACAATCGTCGCGACACGCCCGACCAGTTGATTCCCGAAACTTTCGCGCTGGGACTCGATATAGCGCTTGCCGCGATAGAGGCTTTCGACAGGAAATAATCATTTACCTTTTTAACCGGAACCCGAGCAATCGGGTTTCTTTTTTAAAAAATTTTTGAACGATATTCGGCAATGATTGACAATATATTTTTATTTGTTATAATTGAGCATTGTTCGGTTTTGACGGAGGTAACTTATGCCAAGAAAACCTATGTACGACGGCGGCACCGCGAACAAGATGACGGAAGTTGCTGCTAAAATGTTTTTCGAAAACGGCTACGAGGGCACGAGCGTGAGAAGCATCGTGAAAGAAACCGGGTGCGAAGTGGGTTTGTTTTATTACTATTTCAAAAATAAGGACGAGTTGTTTTCGGCCGTTATTGAAAACTTTTTCGCTCCTTACGAAAAAGAGGCCGAGAGAATTGTAAAAAGCGTCGAAAAAAATCCCGACAAAGGGCTTTTGCATTTTTTCGAATATATGAAAAAAGAAGTCCGGGTCTTTCGGGGAACGTACGCAAAGAATATGCATAAGACCGTACGCCTTGCCATTCGCGAGCAAACTCTTATTAATATCGAACCGTATATCGAAAGAATAATCGTCGCGCTTATAAAAGACGGGGCAAATCCCGTTGCCGACGTAAAGACGTCGGCAGTATTGCTTTCGCACGGCGTCGGAAGCATAATTCTTCACGAGGACAGCGAATGGGTTGATACGGTATCGGACGAACTAAGACGCGCCGTAAACAAACTTATGGGACTTTCGCCCGAAAAGGCAAAACTGATGTTTGAGGAAAAGAAATGAAAAATATTATCGAAATCAAAAATCTTGATAAGTCGTTTCGCGAAGTACATGCCGTAAACGACCTTTCATTGAAAGTAAAAGAAGGCGAGCTTTTCGCGTTTCTCGGAGTGAACGGCGCGGGAAAATCGACGACGATATCCATTATGTGCGGGACTCTTCCGAAAGACGGCGGCGAGGTTATTATAGACGGAAAGAACGTGGATACGGATATGAAAGAAATTACGAAAGAATTGGGTGTCGTGTTTCAGACTTCGGTGCTTGACGCGAAATTGAGCGTAAAAGACAATCTTATGTCCCGCGCAAGTCTGTACGGAATAATGGGAGCGGAAGCAAAACAAAGAATAAAAGAACTTGCGTCCCTTTTAAACTTTACCGACCTGTTGAACAGAACGTTCGAAAAACTTTCGGGCGGGCAGAGAAGAAGAATCGACGTTGCCCGCGCGCTTTTGCATCGTCCCAGAATTCTTATTCTGGACGAGCCTACGACGGGACTTGACCCCGAAGCGCGAAAGACGTTGTGGCAGGTGATAACGGACCTTCGAAAGCAGGAGAATATGACTGTTTTTCTTACAACCCATTATATGGAGGAGGCGGCGGACGCCGATTACGTAGTAATACTGGATAACGGAAAAATTGCCGCAGAAGGAACGCCGTTACAACTGAAAAACGAGTTTACGGGCGATTTTATTACACTTTATCACGCGAATGATAACGATATAAAGAATTTAGGATTGCCTTACGAAATAATAAAAGACGCTTGTCGGGTAGCCGTAAAGAACACCGAGGAAGCGCGTAATCTGATTATGAAATACCCGTCTTTGTTTACCGATTTCGAAATTACGAAGGGTAAAATGGACGACGTGTTTCTTGCCGTTACCGGTAAGAAACCCGAAGGAGGCGTTTTATGAAAACATATCTTTCGCTGACGAAACGTAACGTAAAAATGTTCTTCAAGGATAAAGGAATGTTTCTGACGTCTCTTATTACGCCCGTAATACTTCTTGTATTGTACGTAACGTTTCTTGCAAACGTTTATAGGGACTCGTTTATGTCGGCGCTTCCCGACGGAGTTAGCGTATCCGAAAAACTTGTAAACGGGATGGTGGGAGGTGAATTGATTTCGTCTCTCCTTGCCGTATGTTGCGTTACCATTGCGTTTTGCAGCAATCTTTTAATGGTAAGCGACAAAATAACCGACGTGAGAAAAGATTTTTTGATTTCGCCCGTAAAAAAATCCGCGATAGCGACCTCGTACTTTTCGGCGTCGCTTATCGTGACGCTTATCATAACCTACGCCGCGACGTTTGCGTCGTTTATTTACATAGGGGTAAAAGGATGGTATCTTTCGGTTGCCGACGTCGCGCTTATTCTCGTCGACGTGTTTCTTCTGACGGCTTTCGGAACAGCATTGTCGTCGGTCGTAAACGTGTTTTTAAAAACGCAGGGGCAGGCGTCGGCCGTAGGGACCATCGTGTCTGCTGGATACGGCTTTATCTGCGGAGCATACATGCCGATTTCCAGTTTCGGAAAAGGTCTTCGGAATTTTATTTCCTTACTTCCCGGTACATACGGTACGTCCCTTATCAGAAATCACGCGCTTAACGGGGTTTATCGGGAAATGGCGAATCAACGTTTTCCCGAAGAAGTCATCGAAGGAATCAAAGACGGCGTCGATTGCAATATTTATTTTTTCGGCGATAAAGTGAGCGCGGGCGCGGCTTACGGCATACTTATCGGTGCGATAATTCTGCTTATCGGTATTTACGTCCTTATCAACGTCATTCAGGGCAGAAAGGGAACATGTAAAGCATACCATAATAAAAAAGAAAATAAAGCAAAAAAAGACAAATGATTTCGGCGTCTTAAACGATTGCAATATAATATAAACGAAAACGGTTTCGAACGGATTATTTTGTCTGAAAGACGGCGTGTTTTAAACAAATAAAAAAGGGGTTGTAAATTTTACGAAAAAAGCGCAACTATCGTTGCTCTTTTAAGGTAATTTTTATTGACAATATTTTTTGTTTGTTGTATAAATGTAGCATGCTACACTTTAATTTTCGGGTAAACTATGAAAAATAAACAATACGCGGGCTTTCTGATAAAACAGATAAGCGAGAAAACCGACAAAAGAATAATCCGCAACTTTAAAAAATACGGGGTGACCTGCACTCAGCACAGGACGCTCGTTTTTTTGGAAAAAGCGGGCGGCAAGTCGACGCAGAAGGAAATCGAAACTTATCTCGAAGTGTCGCATCCCACCGTGGTAGGTATTCTGAGCGGTCTCGAATCGAAGGGACTCGTGCAATGCCGTCTCGACAGCGACGACAAGCGCGTAAAAAGAGTTTTTCTTTCCGAAGAGGGAAGAAAACTGTTGCAAAACTCATTAAACGACGCCGTAGAAATGGGAAACGTTTTCTGGAAGGATATTTCCGACGAGGAGCTTGAAATTCTCATCGTAATACTTGAAAAATTAAAAGAAAATTTAAATAGCGATTAAATTTGTGCCGGAGTATAGATGGAAACTATAAAAGTACTTAAAAAAAGCATCAGAGACTACAAGTTGCCTTCGATAATCACTCCCGTATTCATAATAGGGGAGGTCGTTCTCGAAACGCTTATACCTATGATTATGGCGAGGCTTATCGACGAGATTTCGGCGGGCGTATCGATGCAGCCGATAATCAAATACGGACTGATTCTGCTTGCGATGGCCTTAGCGTCGTTGTTTTGCGGATTCGTTGCCGGAAAATTTGCGGCCGAGGCGTCGTGCGGGTTTGCTAAAAATCTGCGTCACGACCTGTATTACAAAGTACAGGATTTTTCCTTTGCCGATATCGACAGATTTTCGACGTCGAGCCTCGTAACGAGGCTTACTACCGACGTGACCAACGTTCAGAACTCTTATCAGATGATTATCAGAATAGCAATCCGCACACCGATGCTTCTGATATTTTCGTTCGTATTCAGTTTCAGAATAAGCTGGAAAATTTCGCTGATATTCCTCGCGGCGATGCCCGTTATCGGCGTGGCTCTGTTTATTATGATGAAAGTTGTTATGCCCTTTTTCAGAAAGATATTCAGAAAATACGACAATATGAACGAATCGGTGCAGGAAAACGTGCAGGCGATAAGGGTCGTCAAATCTTTTGTCAGAGAGGAACACGAAAAAGAAAAGTTCGACAAAGTATCGTCAAGCGTTAAAAAAGATTTCACCAAAGCCGAAAGGATACTCGCGTTGTGCTGGCCGATAATGATGATATGCATATATACGGTTATTTCGTTTATCGTGTTTTACGGTTCGAAAACGATAATCACGACAAATTCGACGGGACTTACAACGGGCGATTTATCGGCGCTTATAAATTACGCTATACAGGCGCTTATGTCGATGATGATGCTTTCGATGGTAATAGTTATGATAACCATGTCCGCGGAAAGCGCAAACCGTATTAAAGAGGTGCTTGTAACCGAACCGTCGCTTAAAAACCCCGAAAACGGCATAAAAACTGTCGATAACGGCGACATAACATTTGAAAACGTATCGTTCAAATACAGCGAAAAGGCCGAGAAAAACGCCCTTGAAAATATAAATCTGTCAATAAAATCAGGAGAGACGATAGGTATTCTCGGAGGTACGGGTTCAAGCAAGACCACGCTCGTGCAACTTATACCCCGTCTTTACGACGTAAGCGAGGGAAGACTGCTTGTCGGCGACAGGGACGTAAGGGATTACGACCTCGAGACGCTGAGAGACGCCGTGTCTATGGTTTTGCAGAAAAACGTACTGTTTTCGGGCACGATAAAAGAAAATATCCGCTGGGGTAACAAAGACGCTTCCGACGAGGAAATCAAAAGAGTGTGTCGTCTTGCCTGCGCCGACGATTTTATCGAATCGTTCCCCGATAAATACGATACCTATATCGAGCAGGGAGGAACCAACGTATCCGGCGGACAGAAACAGCGTCTTTGCATAGCGCGCGCGCTGATAAAGAAACCGAAAATACTTATTCTCGACGACAGCACGTCGGCCGTCGATACGAAGACCGACGCGAAAATAAGAAAAGCGTTCAGAGAAGAAATTCCCGATACTACCAAAATCATTATCGCGCAAAGAGTGGCGTCGGTAGAGGACGCCGACAAGATTATAGTAATGGACGGCGGGCGCATAGCCGACGCGGGCACGCACGACGAGCTGATGGAACGGTGCGAAGAATACCGCAGCGTTTACGAGTCGCAGACAAGAAGAACCGAAGGGGGTGACGTACAATGAAAGGTAAAACACCCCGTAACGGTATGGCAGGAAAACAGATGACGCGCGCAAATAAAGGCACTTTCGGCCGTCTGCTCAAATATCTGTGGAAATACTACAAGTGGCAGGTACTCGTAATGATGGCGACCCTTCTGTTCAGTTCGTTTGCAATGATAATCGCAAACGTATTTCTGCAGAAGATTATCGATAACTGCATCAAGCCGGGTCTTAGCGAGGGCTGGAACGCCGTATTGCCGGAGTTGGCGAGATTAGGCGGAACGATGATAATCATTTTCTGCTTCGGAATATTGTCGTCGTATCTTAACAATCAGCTGAACGCGGTAATTACGCAGGGAATGCTATACCGTTTCCGTAAAAATATGTTTGAAAATATGGAAACGCTGCCGATAAAATACTTCGATACGCATCAGCACGGCACCATTATGAGTACGTATACGAACGATACCGACGCCGTCCGTCAACTTATCGGACAAAGTCTTCCTACCCTGTTCCAGTCGGCGTTCACGCTGCTTGCGATATTTATCTTTATGGCGTACTACAGCATATATCTTACTTTGCTCGTAATAGGAGTTATTGTGATAATGTTGCTCGTCGTTATGAGAGTGGGCGGCGCCAGCGGGAAATATATGGTGAGACAGCAAGCCGCAATAGCGAACGAAGAAGGCTACGTCGAGGAAATGATTAACGGCCAGAAAGTCGTAAAAGTGTTCAATCACGAGGACGAGGCGAAAGAGGGCTTCGACAAGCTGAACGAACAACTCAATCACGACGGATACAAGGCTCATAAATACGGTAATATACTGATGCCCATTCTCGGCAATATGGGAAACATTATGTACGTTCTGCTTGCGTTCGTCGGCGGAATACTGATTCTTGCGGGTGTGAAAAACGTCGGTATTACGGGATTTTTACCCCTCACTCCCGGCATAATAGTCGCTTATCTTTCGTTGTCGCGCCAGCTGTCCAACAATATAGGGCAGATGTCCGCGCAGATTTCGATGGTTACGATGGGTCTTGCCGGCGCGTCGAGGGTATTCGAACTGATTGACGAGCAGCCCGAAAAGGACGAAGGTTACGTAATGCTCGTAAATGCGAAGAAGGACGAAAACGGAAATATTACGGAATGCGAAGAACGTACGGGACTGTGGGCGTGGAAACACTTCCATAAGGACGACGGCACTACTACTTACGTCGAACTGAAGGGAGATATCGAACTCGACGACGTGGATTTCGGTTACGTCCCCGAAAAGACCGTACTTCATAACGTTTCTCTCCGCGCGCTGCCCGGACAGAAGTTTGCGTTCGTAGGCGCTACGGGTGCGGGAAAAACCACCATAACCAATCTTATCAACAGGTTCTATGATATTCAGGACGGCAAAATAAGATACGACGGCATTAATATAAACAAGATAAACAAAAAAGATTTAAGAAGGTCTCTGGGCGTGGTTTTGCAGGATACCAACCTGTTTACGGGGACGGTAATGGACAATATCCGTTACGGCCGCCTTGACGCAACCGACGACGATTGCATCCGTGCGGCGAAACTTGCGAATGCGGACGATTTCATAACGCGTCTGCCCGAGGGATATCAGACCGTCATTACCGGTAACGGCGCTAATCTTTCGCAGGGGCAGAGACAGCTGCTCAGTATTGCCCGCGCGGCAGTCGCAGACCCTCCCGTTATGATTCTCGACGAGGCAACGTCGTCCATTGATACCCGTACGGAAGCTCTCGTTCAGGCGGGAATGGACAATCTTATGAAGGGAAGGACTGTTTTCGTGATTGCTCACAGACTTTCTACCATAAGAAACGCCGACAGCGTAATCGTGCTTGACCACGGCAGAATCATCGAACGCGGTACGCACGACCAGCTGATTGCCCGGAAAGGGACGTATTATCAGCTTTATACGGGTGCGACCGAACTCGAATAAAAGATGAAAAACAACGTAAAACCGCGGATTCCTTCCGCGGTTTTTTGTTTGTGAATTTTTGTTTTTTTTACCTTTTACAACCTTTGATGAATTCAAGCGTCCGCGTCGCGTATTCCGCGGGATTTCTCACGCACGAGGCTGCATGTCCCGCGCCCTCGACTATATACAACTCTTTTTTTGCGGGACAGGCGTCGAAAAGTTCGTATGCCATCGAAACGGGAATAAACCTGTCTTCTTTTCCGTGTATGAACAGAATGGGATATTTTGCGTTTGCGACCGCTTTTAAAGGCGTGAACTCGTCAACGGAAAGCCCGTGTGTTTTTTCGAAAATGCGGTACATTTTTTCCAGCGAGCGACGGGGAGTAAAACCGGCGACGAATTTCGTGGTGTAATCGAATTCGTCCCGTACGGACGTATAGGCGCAGTCGGAAATCACTGCGCGCACATTTTTCAGCGTCAGTTCGCTCATCATACACACGGTAGCTCCTCCGAGGGATACGCCGTGCAGAATAATATTGCCGTCGGGATGACGCTTTGCGATTTCGTCGACCCACAGCGCGGTATCGAGCCTTTCGAAAATGCCGAAAGTGATATCGTCGCCGTCGCCGTTTTTTCCGCCGCGGTTATTCGTGCATAGTACGTTGAAACCGTTTTCGAGATAATATCTCGTTATAACGGGGAAATCTCCTTCGGGAGAACTGTTGTATCCGTGCACGAGGATAACCGTATCGGACGAGGTCTGCGGACAGGCGAAAAACAGGCCGTCGAGTTTAAGCCCGTCGAAAGTCGAAACGGAAATAATTTCTCTTTTCAGCGACTTGAAATAGGGCATGGCTTCGCCGTGAGTCTTCAGAAGAAATGCAAAATCGGGCCCCATTATTTTTTCGGAGAAACGATTGTCCTTAAACGGCGAGTCGCTTTTTTTGAAAACCTTGCCAAAAGCAATTCTGCTTATGCACATAGCCGCGTCCTCGTCGGTTATTTTTTGAGAATGACGCGTCCCGCTCTTTCTCCGCGATATATACCGTCGTTCACGAGCTGCCGTCCGTTTACGAACACGTGTCTGATTCCTTCCGGCGTGAAATCGGCGACTTTGGGATTGACGTTCATGTTTTCGTAATCGAACACCGTTATATCCGCAAAATAGCCCTTTCTGATAAATCCGCGGTCTTTGATTTTAAAGCGTTCGGCCGTGGCTCCCGTCATTTTGTTGACGACGTTCTGAACGGGTATGTCGTTTTTCCTGCCTCTTACGAGGAAATAGGGGAAGCATTGATATGCGGCTCCGTTCTGCGTGCCGGCTTCTTCGACCCAGGCGTCGGTCATGAATACGGACAGGTCGTCTTTCATAAGACGGTCTATGATTGCGTCGTTGTAATATTTGTCGATATAAAGTCTGCCTTGCGCGTTAGACAAATCGACGAGTTTCAGATACATGTCGAAATCTGATATGCCTTCCGCCGCGGCGCATTCGGAAATAGTGCGGTTTTCGTATTCTTTATGGTCGTCGGATATATACGCGACGGTAAAATCGCTGAAATCGAGGCCGAGAAGTTTTTTGGAAAGTTCCACAAGTACTCTCAGTCTGAAACGGTTGAACGGGCTTTTGCGTTTTTCTTCGGGCAGAGCGAGATACCACGCGGGCATTACGATTGTAATGACCGACGCACCGTACGTAAACGCATAGTTGTCATAGGCAATTTTATATCCTTTTTCGTTATAGTCGTGCAACTTTTTAAGCATGGGTTCGACGCTCGGCCAGGACGATTTTCCTACGAAAATGAGATGGCTGTATTCGGTGCGGACTTTTGTTTTTTCCATAATATCGATGATTTCGTCAAGGGCGATTTCGATATGAGGTTTCGATATCAACGGATAACCCATCGCAACTTTGGACTCCGCGCGCGGGTGAATCGTAAGTATTCCGTCGTACTTTGCAATCGTTTTCGCAAAGGCGTAAAGTTCGTCTTTTTTCGCGTACATGCCCGGTTCGTACATAAAACCGAAACTGCCGCCGAAAGCGCCGTTTTCCATTGCCTCTTCGACATATTTCATTTCGTCTTCGATTTGTTTTGCCGAAAGGGGGGCGGGATTGAAACCCGACATCGCAATGCGCGTCGTTCCGTGTCCTACAAGGGGAACGAAGTTTACGAACAGTTTGCCTTCGGCATTCTCCGTAAATTCCCTGAACGAGCCGGGATTTTTTGCATGAAACAACCCTCCGCCTACTTTATCTTTAAATTTTGAAGTTTTATCTATACCGAACGGCGAAAAACCACAATTGCCCGTAATCTGAGTGGTTATACCTTGTCTGATGAAAGGTTCATAAAACTTTTCTGCGTCGTCATAGTCGTAAAAGAAGTCGTTATGGCTGTGAGCGTCTATAAAACCGGGCGCGACGTAAAGACCCGTGCAGTCGATAACGCGGGCGTCGTCGCAAGTTATGTTTCCACCCGCTTCTTCAATAACGTCGTCTTTGATAAGAACGTCTCCGACAAATGGCGTTTCGGTTGTGCCGTTTACGATATTACCGCCTTTTAATAGTGTTTTCATAATTACCTCCCGATATCTGGTTATTTTCAGTATAGCATAAATAATATATTAAAGTCATCGGTTTTTTAAAAAAAGGTCGGAATCGACAATTGCAAAATTCTTCTGAGGCTGATATTATAATAAGGTATGATTACTACGGTTTTTATAGACATAGACAATACGCTTCTGGATTTTGACCTTTCGGCACGGCAGGCGATGTCCGCGGCGTTGAAAGAATACGGCGTTTCGTATCGCGACGATATGTTTCCTACGTTCAAAAAAATCAACGACGATTTGTGGCGGCGTATCGAAGACGGCTCGCTGACTAAAGACGGGCTCAGAAAAATCAGGTGGCTTACCGTATTTGCCGCGCTCGGTATAGGCGGCATCGATGCCGAAGAATTTGAGGATAAATTTCACGATTTGCTTGCGGTGTCCGCCGCGCCCGTAGACGGAGCCGTCGAACTGCTTGAGTATCTTTGCAAAAAGTATACTATTTGCGCCGCGAGCAACGGTCCGTTCAAACAGCAACGTTTTCGTCTTAAAAAAGCGGGGATGCTGAAATATTTCAAACACGTTTTCGTATCGGAGAAAGCGGGCGCGATGAAACCCACGAAGGAATTTTTCGATTATTGTACGTCGCGTCTTGCAGTTTCGTCTCCCGACGAAATCGTGCTTATAGGCGATTCGTTGACGGCCGATATTAACGGCGGAAAAAATTATAACATGAAAACGATATGGTTTGATTTTGCCCGCTTAAACATCGCTGACGGTGAATGGGATTACGCGGTAAAAGAACTTTCCGAGATAAAAAATATACTTTAAAGCATTGAAAAAGCCGTCTTACGACGGCTTTTCGTTTTCGTTATTCGAAAGAACGGCTTTTAGCGCGCGCGCCCGGTGCGATACGGCGTTTTTTTCCTCGGGAGAGGCGAGCCCGAAAGATTTTTTTATATCGTCCGAGAAGAAAACGCAGTCGTATCCGAATCCGTTATTGCCCGTCTCTTCGGTAAGAATGCGGCCGTACGTTTCGCCGACGGCGTAAGTGAAAGTATCGTCGGGCATGTATTTTACAATCACGCATACGAAACGGGCGCTTCTGTCCCGGCAGCCTTTCAGGTTTTCGAGAAGCAAAGCGCGGTTTGCTTTGTCGTCGCCGTGAACGCCCGCGTATCTGGCGCTGTGAACGCCGGGCGCTCCGTTAAGCGCGTCTACCGACAGGCCGCTGTCGTCGGCGTAAACGGGTGCGAAAATGCCCTTTGCGCGTAAAAACAGACTTACCGTCTTTGCTTTGATAACGGCGTTTTCGAGAAAGGTGTTTCCGTTCTCGTCTATTTCGTCGCAAAACCCTACGTCCTTTAAAGATAAAACTTCCGCGTTATCGGGCAGCATTTCGCGGAATTCGCGGATTTTGTTTCGGTTGTCTGACGCAATTATTATCTTATTCATCTGAAAATCCGGCCGTGCAGGGCTTATTTCTGAGCGAATTCCGACGCCATAGCGTCGATTTCGAGGCGATTTATTTCGTTCATCGCGGAAATGATTTTTACGCTGTTTTCGGCAAACGAAAGATTTTTGCAGTTTTCGAGCATTCCCTTCATTGTTTTCGCTGCCTGAGGAGCCCAGCTGCCGTTTTCGACGAATCCCACGATGCGGTTCTGGAAATTGCGCTCGGTAAGATGTTCGATGAAGGTGCGCATAAACGGGAAAACGTCGCCGTTATACGTCGTTGTCGCAAGAATGAGTTTGCCGTATCTGAACGCGTCCTCGACCGCTTCGGCCATGTCTTCGCGAGCAAGGTCGGTCGCGACGACTTTAGGTACGCCGTGTTCGTAGAGTTTGTCGGTAAGAAGCATTACCGCCTGTTCCGTATGGCCGTAAACCGAAGTATAGGCAATCATAACGCCTTCGCTTTCGGGACGATAGGACGACCAGGTGTCGTAAAGGTTAATATAATACTCAAGATTATTGTCGAGAACGGGCCCATGCAGAGGACAAACGGCGTTAATTTCGAGCGAGGACAGTTTTTTAAGAAGATTTTGTACCTGTGCGCCGTATTTACCGACGATGCCGAAATAATATCTTCTTGCTTCGCACGCCCAGTCCTCGTCGGTGTCGAGAGCGCCGAACTTGCCGAACGCGTCTGCGGAAAACAGCACTTTGTCGGATTTATCGTACGTTACTATAACCTCGGGCCAGTGAACCATGGGGGCCGTATAAAAAGTCAGAGCGTGTCTGCCGAGTTCGAGCGTCGAGCCCTCCGTCGCGATAATGCGTCTTGCTTCGAAGTCGGTGCCGAAAAAGTTTTTCATCATGGCAAACGCCTGCTTCGAAGCAACAACCGTGGCGTCGGGATATTTGTCCGCAAACGCGGCTATTCCCGCAGAGTGGTCGGGTTCCATATGCTGAACGACAAGATAGTCGGGCTTTTTTCCGCCGAGGATTTTATTTAAGTTTTCCAACCATACGCCGACAAAGCGTTTATCGACGCAATCCATTACTGCCGTTTTGTCGTCGAGAATGACGTAGGAATTGTATGCCATTCCGTTTTTGACGACGTATTGACCTTCGAACAGGTCGATATCGTGGTCGTTAACGCCTGCGTATTTTATATCGTTTGAGATAAACATTGCTGCCTCCGGACTGTTTTAAATTATTATACTTATTATATCATACCCGACGGAAAAGTAAATAGTTGCAAAAGATTTACGACATACTTTACACATTATTGACAAGTTATCGCAAAAAACGGACTGAAATAAAAAAGCAGTCAAAAAGATTGTTATTTTGACATATATAAACCGTATGATTTTAATTTAAGAAAAATAAAAGGATTTTCGGATTGTAAAAATGTTAAATAAAAACGTCAGATAACGTAATCGTTCTGAGAATTTTGCCGCATAAGTTCCTTTAACGTTATGCCGTCGAAGTATTCGAGGGTAATCCGATAGAACTTTTTCCACATGGGAAGAGTGCGGCAATCGGCAGCGCGCGAGCACGGAGGAGCGCTTTCGGAAAGACAGGCAACGGGAGCAAGGTCGCCTTCGGTCAGGCGCAGGATTTCGCCCACCGTATATTCTTCGGGATTCCGTACGAGACGATATCCTCCCCCCTTTCCGTGCAGACCTGCGACGAGTTTTGCTATTATTTTAGCGTCGAGATTTTCCGCTTTTTCGATATGCGACAATTCAAGAAGAGGAGTATTGCCGATAAGTTCGTCGGCAGATTTATAAATTGATGCATAAGCTTCTCCTTTAATTTCTGCGAATAACGTATTCTGCCGTTTCACGAAGTAAACCGCGCAAGTTATACAGACTTCAACGGCAACCTATTAAAACGGTAGGTTGATATTATTTTAAGTCGCTATAACGTTTTTGTTAACGAAAAAAACTATATTTTACCGAGAAAAAGAAATAAAAATATTTTGGGGAAACAATTGATATTGCGCGTCTTATATGTTAAAATAAGGGACACTTTATAAAAGGGCATCGATGAAAAAGAATAACGGAAAACTCCAAATACTTTATCGCAACAAAAGACCCGATACCCGTAAAATCGCGGCTGCGGCGGTCCTTGCAGCGCTTGAAATCGCACTCGGATTTATAGGCAATTACGTTTCGTTCGGGCAGGTCAATCTGAATCTTGCGCTGATACCCGTTATCGTGGCAGCCTGTTTTTACGGCCCCGTTATGGGACTGATACTCGGACTGTTAAACGGTTGTATCGCTTTATGCGCGCCCGCGACGATAGGATTCTTTATGCCTTATAATCCCGTTGCAACGGTTTTTCTGTGTCTTCTGAAAACGGGCGCGGCCGGGTTTATCGCGGGGTTCATATACAGGGCGTTTGCTAAAAAACACGAATACGTCGGCGTAATCGTCGCTTCAATATCCGTTCCCGTAATAAACACCGGCATTTTTATCGCGGGCGTATATGCTTTTTTCCTGGACCTTTATGCGTCGATTAACGTAAGCGGGGTAAACGTATTCGAATTCGTGTTGCTGTCCGTCCTGACGGTTAATTTCGCCGTGGAAGTCTGTTCTACCGCCGTACTTTCTCCCGCGGTTTATAAAATTCTGAAAATAACGCGAAGAAACTCGTTTCCGTCCGCCGCGGAATCTTCCGAAGAAGATAGAGCGCGGTCTGAAAACGAAGACGATAACGAATAGATATACTATAAAAGGAGAGCGTCTGATATGGACGGAATTTTTTCGAGAACGGAAATGCTTCTCGGCAGGGAGGCCGTTGAAAAACTGGCCCGTTCGCGCGTTGCCGTTTTCGGGATAGGGGGCGTGGGCGGCTACGTTGTCGAAGCGCTCGTAAGGTCGGGAATTGGTGCTATCGACGTCGTCGACAACGACGTGATAGACGCCGGCAATATAAACAGACAGATTATTGCGACTTGCGAAAATATCGGCAGGAACAAAGTCGACGAAGCCGAAAAACGCATCCGTTCGATAAATCCCGACTGTATCGTAAGAACCTATAAGACGTTTTTTCTTCCCGAAACCGCGTCCGTTTTCGATTTTGCGGATTACGATTACGTTGCCGACGCAATCGATACGGTGACGGGGAAACTCGCTCTTATTGAAAAGGCGGTTAAGGCGGGCGTGCCCGTAATATCGTCGATGGGCGCAGGAAACAAAACCGACCCGACCGCGTTCAGAGTTGCGGATATTTACGATACCCGGGTTTGTCCTCTTGCGAAAATAATGAGAAGGGAGTGCAGAAAAAGGGGAATAGAGAAACTTAAGGTCGTTTATTCCGAAGAACAGCCCGTAAAGCCCGTATTCAGCGAGAAATCCGACGAAGAAAAAGAAAGTTCCGTCCGCAGACGGGACGTACCCGGCTCTATTTCATTCGTTCCGTCGGTTGCGGGACTCGTTATGGCAGGCGAAATAATCAAGGACCTGACAGGAAAATAAATCAACCGACGCGCGTAAAAACTGCTTTCGGCCGTGCGCCGCGACGTTAAACGGAGGCCGACTTGATAAACGCGCCGATTTGTGGTATAATAACGTCAATATAAAAAAAAGGAGTGTTTTATGGCAAAAAAACCCAAAACTTCAAGCGTAAACAAAACCGTGTGTTACACACTCATTCTGGCGGCTCTGCTCGGAATAGTGTCGATTATCTTAATTGCGGAGGGAAGTTATTTCGTAGAAGGAATCTGGTGTGCGCTTACGACCAACCTCGTTTTGGCTTTGTCGGGGGCGTGGTACGGCTGGAAAAATGCCCGTTTGCCCGGCATAGGCGGAAAAATCGCGTACATTCTTACTGCAGCGATAATAATCACGGCAATAATGTTTCCGCCGCTCTATATTTTCGCATAATCCCGTTGCGGGACTCCCGGATTTTCCGGGAGTTTCTCTTTGCGTTTCGGCACACGATTAAACGTAAAATATTGCGTAAACGAGGTATGAGCGCAGAATACAAGTTATATTAAAAGGTTGACAAACCCCGTATTTTATTGTATATTTTTAATAATAATTACGGAGGCATTATGAACGAAATACTTTGTACAACAGAAAACGACGTCCGTTCGTCTGCTTCCGAGGCAGTCTTTTCTTTTGCGTGCGCAGTTCGATTTTATTCGTACCGCGCTTATTTTTTTACGCGATAATTTACGCAAAGGACGCATTTGGAACTGTCTTATAGCAAGATACGGTAAAAGCGATTTCCTTTGCGAAGTCGCTTTTTCAGTTTAAAAACGTTAACGAAAATCAGCTCGCTCACGCATGGACGAAAAGAGGTGTATATGAAAGACATTCGGAACTTAAGAAAAGAAATCAACGAAATAGACCTTCAGATGGCAAGCCTGTTTGAAAAAAGGATGAACGTCTGCAAAGAAATCGCGGTTTATAAAAAAGAGAACGGTTTATCCGTCAGAGATAAAGTCAGGGAAGAGGAAGTAATAAAAAACAATTCCCGTATAATCGAATCGCCCGAAATCCGGCCGTATTACGTTGAGTTTATCAGAAACGCCATCGATATATCCTGCGAATATCAGTCGGCGATTGTACGCGATATGCGCGTATCCTATTGCGGCACGGAAGGCGCGTTCGCGCACGTTGCCGCAGGAAAGATGTTTCCGTCGGCGGAGTTTATTGCGTATCCCGATTTCAGATCGGCGTATTCCGCCGTTGAAAAGGGCGAATGCGATTGCGCCGTACTTCCCATAGAAAACAGTTATGCGGGCGAGGTAGGCACGGTTACTGACCTTATGTTTTCGGGAGACCTGTTCATCAACGAAATCATCGACGTTCCCGTCGAGCATTGCCTTATGACGCTTCCCGGGACGAAAATCGAGGATATCCGCAAGGTAATAAGTCATCCGCAGGCGCTTGCTCAATGCGAAAGATTTATAGAAGAGTGCGGTTTCGAAACTCAGTCGTACTCGAATACCGCGCTTGCCGCCGAATTCGTGAGCAAAAACGGCGATAAGACGGTCGCGGCGATTGCTTCCGAGGATACCGCGGCGATTTTCGGGCTCGAAATAATTAAAAAACCCGTGAACGACAACGGCAATAATACCACGCGTTTCGCTTCTTTTTCGCGTACGGAAAACAAACCCGTTTCGGGGGCGAAAAGAGAGGACGAAAATTTTATTCTCGTGTTTACCGTTCAGAACGAATCGGGCGCGCTTGCCGGCGCGCTGAACATCATAGGCGCGCACGGTTTCAATATGAGAACGCTGCGTTCCCGTCCGATGAAAAATCTGAAATGGAATTACTACTTCTATATCGAGGCCGAGGGAAACGTCCATACCGAAAACGGAAGAGATATGATGAGAGAGCTTTCGGCGCTGTGCGCAAAGCTTAAACTTGTCGGAAGTTATTTTTCGGACGGTACGGAGGATAGTTTATGAAAGTAGAAATTCCGTCGGCAGAAAAAAGCTATACCGTTACGACGGGACGAGGAATTCTCAATGACGCGGATAAGTATTTCGACCTTGACAGGAAGGTGCTTATCGTTACCGACGACGGCGTGCCCGGGGAATATGCGGAAACCGTTGCGCAAAAATGCGGAGAACCCCGGATATTCCGCTTTAAACACGGCGAAAAAAGCAAAAATATCCGCGTGTGGCAAAGTATTTTGAAAGAACTTCTTTCGGCTTCGTTTACGAGAGGGGACTGCGTTGTCGCCGTTGGAGGCGGCGTAGTCGGCGATATTGCGGGTTTTGCGGCGTCGGCATATATGCGAGGCGTTGATTTTTACAACGTTCCCACCACTTTGCTCTCTCAGGTGGATTCGTCGATAGGAGGTAAAACCGCGATAGATTTTTCGGGCGTAAAAAACGTCGTGGGAAGTTTTTATCAGCCGAAAGCCGTCTTAGCCGATACGGACACTTTGAAAACCCTTGACGAAAGACAGCTTCACGCAGGTCTTGCGGAGGCCGTCAAAATGGCGGTAACTTTCGACGATGATTTGCTTGCTGTAATAGAGAATTGCGATAATCTCGAAAACGCTTTGCCCGAAATAGTCGAAAAATCCCTTCTGATAAAAAAGAAAGTGGTTGAAGAAGACCCCGATGAGAAAAATCTCAGAAGGGCGCTCAATTTCGGACATACTATAGGACACGCCGTCGAAAGCGCCGCGAAAGGTAAACTTCTGCACGGAGAGTGCGTTGCGACGGGTATGATCCCTATGTGCTCGCCCGAGTTGGGCAAGAGGGTCGCAAAAATTCTCGAAAAATACGAATTGCCTACGTCGTGCGCATTTTCGCGCGACGAGTTGAAAAAATACGTCGTCCACGACAAGAAGGCCCGCGACGGCGGAGTTACCGCGGTAATTTCCGAGAAAGCGGGGTCGTTTGCTTTCAGAAGAATGACGGTAAACGAAATCCTTGACAGATGGGAGGAAAGAAAATGAAAAATACTTTCGGACAGAACGTTGCGCTTACCGTTTTCGGCGAAAGCCACGGCGAATGCGTCGGCGTCGTCGTCGACGGTTTTGCGCCCGGCATAAAAGTCGACGAAAATTTTATTGCAAAACAGCTTGCACGGCGCGCGCCGTCTACAAACGTAGATACGGCAAGAAGGGAAAAGGACGCGTTTAAAATCGTAAGCGGAGTATTCAACGGTTCGACTACCGGCACTCCCTTGTGCGTTATAATCCCGAACGAGGGAATGATAAGCTCGGATTATTCTTACGGAACGGCGCGGCCATCGCATGCGGACTATACCGCTTACGAAAAATATCACGGCTTCGAGGATTACAGAGGCGGCGGACATTTTTCGGGAAGAGTTACGGCGGGTATAGTGGCGGCGGGAGCTATTCTGATTTCCGCTTTGAAAAACCTCGGCGTGGTTATCGGAACACACATTGCAGAGTGCGCAGGATTGCACGATACAGGGTTTAACGATATACAAAACGATGTTTTAACATTGGAAAATGCAATATTTCCTGTGCTTGACGAAAAAACAGGGCAGGAGATGATTAAGGAAATCGAAAGGGCGAAAGCGGACCTCGACAGTATAGGCGGTATCACTGAAACGGCGATATCGGGATTGCCCGCAGGCGTAGGCGAGCCGTGGTTCGACACGGTGGAAGGAATGCTTTCGCACGCGCTGTTCGGAATAGGAGGAATAAAAGGTATATCCTTCGGCGACGGCTTCTCCCTTGCGTCTATGCGGGGCAGCGTCGCAAACGACGCAATGCGGATGGAAAACGGAAAGATTATTACTTTGACAAACCGCAACGGAGGCGTTAACGGAGGAATAACCAACGGTATGCCGGTTACTTTCAGATGCGCCGTCAAGCCGACTCCTTCCGTCGCAAAGGAACAGAAATCCGTGGACTTCATAAAAAAGGAAAACGTATCCGTTGCCGTCAGAGGCAGGCACGACCCCGCCATAATCCGCAGGATATGTCCGGTAATCGACAGCGTAACGGCATTGACGGTATGCGATTTGCTTGTAACGCGCTTCGGCACAGACGTACTGACCGGAGGTTGGAAATAAAATGCAGTTCGGACTTATCGGCGAGAAACTTGGACACAGTTACTCGAAAGAAATACACAACCTGATAGCCGATTACGGTTACGAACTCAGGGAAGTGAAAAGAGAGGAACTCGGCGCGTTTATGACCGAGAGGGCTTTTTCGGGAATCAACGTAACGATTCCCTATAAAAAAAGCGTAATGGATTACCTTGACGTTATTTCCGACGACGCAAAAAAAATCGGCGCGGTGAATACGGTCGTTAACAGAGACGGGAAACTGTACGGTTACAATACCGATTTTTACGGACTCAAAGCGTTATTGATTCATAACGGAGTGTCCGTGCGGAATAAAAAGGTGCTGATATTGGGCAGCGGGGGCACGTCTGACACGGCGTATAACGTCGTGACGGGGATTAATGCAAAAGAAGCAATAAAAGTATCGCGTACGAAAAAAGACGGTTTCGTTACTTACGACGAAGCTGCAAGACTTCATTCCGACGCCGACGTCATAATAAACGCAACCCCCGTCGGAATGTATCCGGACGATGACGGAGTGCCCGTAAATATCGGTCTTTTTCCTTCGCTTTCGGCGGTAATAGACGCGATATATCATCCTCTTCGTACAAATCTTGTTTCCGATGCGGAAAACAGAGGAATAAAAGCGTGCGGCGGTTTGTATATGCTGGTTGCGCAGGCGGTATACGCAGCTGCTCTGTTCGAAAATAAAAAACCCGATGAAAATCTGATTGACGATGTTTACGGGAAAATTCTGAACGATAAACGCAATATTGTGCTTATCGGTATGCCGTCGTCGGGCAAAACGACAATCGGTAAGGCTCTTGCCGCGCGCATGGGTAAACGCTTTGCCGATACCGACGAACTGATAGTCGGTACGACGGGGAAAAGCATACCTGAAATATTTGAGGAAGAAGGCGAAAAAGTTTTCAGAGAAATAGAAAAAAAGGTTATATGCGATATTGCCGTAAACGACGGCACGGTGATTGCTACGGGCGGCGGGGTGATTCTTGACGAGAAAAACGTGCTTGCGCTGAAACGCAACGGAGTAATAGTGTATCTCGACAGAAAAATCGATAATCTGATTGCAACCGACTCGCGGCCGTTGTCGTCCAACGTCGACGACCTTAAAAAACTTTACGCTAAAAGAAAACCGCTTTACGAGAAATACGCCGAAATCACGATTGACGACAACGACGACGTCGCAACCGTCGTGCGGCGCGCGGAGGAGGTATTAAAATGAAAATCCTTGTCATCAACGGGCCGAACATCAATATGTTGGGGGTGAGAGAACCGGGAATCTACGGGACTCGCACCTACGACGACCTCGTTAATCTGTGCAGAAAACACGCCGGAGAAAAGGGAGTGGAAATTGAGTTTTATCAATCCAATCACGAGGGCGCAATCGTGGACAGAATACAGCAGGCGTATTATGACAGAACCGACGGTATAATCATAAATCCGGCGGCTTATACGCACACCAGCGTAGCCGTTGCCGACGCTTTGAAGGCCGTCGGCATTCCCTCCGTCGAGGTGCATATTTCCGACCCCGACGCAAGGGAGGATTTCAGGAAAATAAGCTTTGTAAGAAACGTGGTCGCACGCACCGTAAAGGGACACGGGCTGGAAGGATATATCGAAGCCTTAGATTTTTTTACCGAAAAGGAGGGCAAATAAGAATGATTGAAATACTGCCGTCCGAAACTTCGAGAACGGTCGCAGCCCCTCCGTCCAAAAGCGCGGCGCACCGTATGCTTATCGCGGCGGCGTTGTCCGAAAACGCGAGCGTCGTAAAAGGGATATCGGGCAGCGACGATATGGCGGCAACTTTGTCCTGCATCAGAGCGCTCGGCGTTCCTTACGAGAGAAAGGACGACGAAGTATTATTCGGGCCGCATAAAATTTCCCGCGTCGGGAAGGCTCGTTTCGATTGCGGCGAAAGCGGCAGTACTTTAAGGTTTTTTATCCCTATTGCTGCGCGGTACGTTGAGGAATCGGTGTTTTCTGGCAGCGAAAGGCTGATTGAAAGAGGTATCGACGTATACGAAAAAGTTTTTTCCGAAAAAGCCGTCGGAGTTGAAAAAACGGCCGCCGAAATACGGATAAAAGGAAAACTGACCGCGGGCAACTACGTCGTTTCGGGAAACGTCAGCAGTCAGTACGTAAGCGGATTGCTGTTTGCGTTGCCCCTTATGGAAGGAAAAAGTACTCTTCGCGTTACCCAACCCGTGGAAAGTCGTCCGTATATCGACCTTACGTTAGAGATACTGAAACGGTCGGGAATAAAAATCGAGGAGAGCGAGTGCAATTTCTTTCGTATCGACGGAGGGCAGAAATATATCGGCGGAGAATACGAGACGGAAGGAGACTGGTCTAACGGCGCGGCGCTGCTTGCTTTCAACGAAATAGGCGGAAGAATTAAAGTAACGGGTCTTAATCCTTTCAGCGCGCAGGGAGACAAGGTCTGCACGGAGGCGTTCGGAAAACTTAACGATGAAAATCCCGTTATCGACGTTTCCGATTGTCCCGACCTCGCCCCGGTGCTGTTTGCGGTTGCGGCAATTAAGAACGGCGCGAAATTTACCGGCACGAAAAGGCTGAAAATCAAGGAAAGCGACAGAGCCTCGGCAATGGCGGAAGAGCTTTATAAATGCGGCATAAATACGTTGATATCGGAAAATTCGGTCGTGGTCGGAGGAGGGGCGAAAAGACCCCGTGAAGTTTTGTCGGGACATAACGACCATCGCATAGTTATGGCGCTGACGGTGCTTTTAAGCAAAACGGGCGGTTTCATCGAAGGCGAAAACGCGGTAAAAAAAAGTTATCCCGACTTTTTTAAGGATATTGCAAAAATCGGAGTTAAAATAAATGAAATTAAACGATAAAACTAAGTTTTTGATTGTAGGTCTCGGGCTTATCGGAGGAAGTTACGCCGAAGCGCTGCATTCGAAAGGATATGAAGTCGGCGCGATAGACGTGAAAAAAAACGCGATTGAATATGCCCTTCGGAAAGGAATTATCGACCACGGAAGGGATTTTGCAGACGGCAATTACGTAAGAGATTTCGACGTGGTGGTTTTTGCGCTTTATCCGCACGCTTTTATCGACTGGATAAAAACAAATCAGCGGTTTTTTAAAACGGGAGCCCTTATTACGGACGTTACCGGCGTAAAGACATCGGTGGTTTACGAAGTACAGAGCATATTGAGAAAGGACGTCGAATTTATAGGCGCGCATCCTATGGCGGGGAAGGAAACGAGCGGCGTCGAGAACGCGGACGCCTGCATTTTCGACGGGGCGAATTATATCGTTACCCCGACCGAAGAAAATACCGTCGAAGCCGTTGAAACTGCAATGGAAATAGGAAAAGAACTGGGGTTTGACAGGATAAGCGTGCTTTCGCCCGAGAAACACGACGAGATAGTGGGATTTTTATCGCATCTTACGCATTGTATCGCCGTCAGTATGATGGTGTCGAATGACCCCGACCACCTTAAACAATATTCGGGCGATTCGTTTCGGGACCTTACCCGTATAGCGAAAATAAACGACGAAATGTGGAGCGAGTTGTTCCTCATGAACAAGAAGGAGCTGTTGTCGCAGATGAACCTGTTTGAGGAGCGTTTTAACGAACTTAAAAAATATATCGAAGAAGATAATCGGGAAAAAATAAGAGAAGTTATGCGACTGTCGACCGAAAGACGCAAAATTTTCGACAAAAGCGAGGATTAACAAATGAATATCGAATTCAAACGCAAATTGCCCACGCCCGAAGAAATCAAGGCGATGTACCCGATAAACGAGGAACTTGCCCGACGTAAAAAGACGACCGACGAGGCGTTAAAAGCCGTTTTCGAGGGCCGAAGCGACAAATTTATTCTCATTATCGGGCCGTGTTCGGCGGACAGAGAGGACGCCGTGCTCGACTATATTTCGAGACTTGCCGACGTGCAGGAAAAAGTGAGCGACAAAATAATAATCGTGCCGCGCATATATACTAATAAACCGCGCACAACGGGCGACGGTTATAAAGGTATGCTTCATCAGCCCGACCCGAAACGCGACGAAAATATGTTAAAGGGACTTATAGCAATCCGGAAAATGCACATCAAAGCCCTTGAAACGACGGGATTTTCGTGCGCGGACGAGATGTTGTATCCCGAAAATCACATTTATCTTTCGGACGTTCTGTCATACGTTGCGGTGGGAGCGAGGTCTGTCGAAAACCAATTCCATCGGCTTACGGCAAGCGGACTCGATATTCCGGCGGGAATGAAAAACCCGACCAGCGGAGACCTTACCGTTATGATGAATTCCATACGCGCGGCGCAGCATCCGCATACGTTCGTTTATTCGGGTTGGGAAGCGCACAGCAAGGGCAATACTCTGGCGCACGCAATCCTTCGCGGTTCGGTGGACAGATACGGTCAGACAGCCCCGAACTACCACTATGAGGACTTGCAGACAATGTGCAGACTTTATGAGGAAAGCGGATTGTCAAATCCTGCCGTAATAGTGGATACCAATCACTCGAATTCGGCAAAAAGATGGGACGAACAGCCGAGAATAGCAAAAGAAGTAATGCACAGTACAAGACATTCCTCGGAAATAGGAAAACTCGTAAAAGGACTGATGATAGAGTCTTATATCGAGGACGGTTGTCAGAAGCCCGACGGAGGGGAATACGGAAAATCGATTACCGACCCGTGTCTCGGTTGGGAAAAGACGGAAAGACTTATATACGAACTTGCCGATTTAAGAAAATAATTATAACGCAAATAAATGCGAATTAAAGCGCGGGACTGTTCCCGCGCGTTTATTTTACGAGCAACATTATGCCCGTAAGAATAAACAGAAAAGAAAAATTAAACGCCGAAAAGACTCCTATATATTTCAGTGTTTTTTCAGGATAACGTGCGGAGTATTCCCGAAGTGTTATAAGGCTTGCAAGGGAAGCGATTAAAGTGCCCGTTCCTCCAATGTTTACGCCGACAAGCAAATCCCGGTAATTGTCGGTAAATCGGGACAGAAGCACCGCGGTAGGCACGTTGCTTATGAACTGGCATGACGAAACGCTTACGAGCAGGGTGTTTTTTTGAAGAAGAGAAGACAAAAACTCCCGTACCGGGTCTATCCTTGACATATTTCCCGCAAAAATAAAGAAGAAAACGAACGTAGCAAGAAGAGGATAGTCCACTTTAAGCAATGCTTTCGGGTCAGTGATAAGCAAAGCGACGGGGATAACTATAAGTCCCGTCCAGAAAGGAACGACGCGGAAAACGATTATTATGGAATATGCAAAAAGCAAAAGATAAAATACAGTGCGAGGGATGTTTAACTTTTCTTTCGGCGCGGATAATTCGAGTGGCTCGCGCTTTACGAAAATCAGGCAGCACGCGGTTATCAGCACGGCGGAAACAGCAAACGGTATTGCCATAACCGAAACAAATTCGCTCGTGGGAATTGAAAATTTCGAGTAAAGATACAGATTTTGAGGGTTGCCGAACGGAGTCAGCATACCGCCGAGGTTTGCGGCAATGTTCTGCATAACGAACGTAAACGCCGCGTATTTTTCCTTTCCCGTAGAAGAAAGAACGAAATAACCGAGGGGCAGGAATGTAATGAGTGCCATATCGTTTGCTATAAGCATGGAGCCGAAAAACGTAACGAATACGAGAGCGAGAACCGTTGCCCGGGCGTTTCTGAACAGTAATACCGTCCGTTGAGCGAGGACGTAAAAGAAATCCACGTCCTTCAAAGCGCACACCACGGCGAGCGTGCAGAACAGGCACGTCAGCGTTTTAAGGTCGAAATAACCCGCATACTCTTTGTCGAAAGGAACGAAAAAGCACGTTATTGCCGCCGCTACGAACGCTATAATCATTACGACGTTCTTTTTTAAGAAAGAACGGGCGGAGTTTTTTAAATCCGACGCAGTCATATCAACCTCTTTTGTACAGAAACGCATTATATCACACGCGCCGTTTAAATCAAGCGTATGAACACAATTATCCGAAAAAGAAGATATTTTTGTTATGCCGTTACTTGTAATAGGATTAAGATGCGTTTAAATATTGTAAACCGAAAAAAAATATGTTATAGTAATTTCGGACACGGAGAAAGAAAGAATGGATAAAACGCAAAAAAGCAGAAAAAAAAGAATAACGGCGTATTTTGCGTTTGTCATTGTCTTTTTTATTGCGGAAATATTGCATGGCGTCGGAAAAATCCAGACGCTTTCGGGGGAGATAACAAAATTTCTGTCGGCGATGATTCTGATTACGCTTGCGGTGATATGGGCGGTGTCCGTGCGTTATAGGACCGTGCAGAAATCATTGCGGGGGCAATTGTTTTTCATTGCGCTTTTAATCGTTTTCTGGATGATAATACGACTGATAAAGTATTCGATAGTCGGCAATAACGAACCCCAAACCGCGATATTGTGGTATCTTTATTACGTTCCGCAGTGCTTAATTCCCCCCACGATGTTTCTCGCCGCGCTGAGCATTGACCGAAAAAACAACAAGCCGTTAAACCCCCTGTGGTATCTTATATACGTTCTGGCCGTCGTTATAGTACTGCTGATACTGACGAACAATCTGCATTATCTCGCGTTCTCGTTCACGGGGGAGGGGTATTCCGAATACCGACACGAAGCCGTTTATTACGTCGCAGCCGCATGGATTTTAGCAGTAACGGCGGGCAGCGTAACGATTCTTTTCGTAAAGTGCAGCGTTTCCGCGTGCAGAAAAAGGATATGGATTCCCGCAAGTTGTCTTATACTCGGTATTACGGCGATAATGGTGTGTTTCTTTACGGACTCGGCCTTTTTCAAACAACCCGAGCTTATTTCGTTCACCTGTATATTCACACTTGAAAGCTGTATAGGAATAGGCATAATTCCGTCAAACGAAAACTATGCCGATTATTTCAGGATTACCGAACTGTCGACGATAATATCCGACGATAAAAACCGCGTGACTTATTCGTCGCAGAAGGCGCCGTCCGTATCGGCGGAGCAACTGCGTTCGGCGTTGGACGGAACGGTTTATCTTGACGAAGACACGCGCTTCTGTTCGAAAAAAATACACGGCGGGCACGTTTTCTGGACGGAAAACGTCGGAGAAATAAACGATATCAACGAAAAATTGCAGGAAGTTACCGAAAGATTGTCGGAGGAAAACGACCTTATCGTCGCCGAAAACGACCTGAAGGAGCAAAAAACCAAAGTAGGGGAGCAGAACCGGTTGTACGACAAGATTTACGAAACCGTGCGGCCCGAACTGAAAAAAACGATTGATATCGTAAATTCCCTTGACGTCGATTCCCCCTCTTTCGTCGGCGATATGATGCGCGCGTGCGTTTCGGCGGCATATATAAAAAGGCGCAGTAACCTTGTGATGATAAGCGAGAACGTCGAGACCGTGTCTGCCGACGAACTGGCCTATTCGGTAAAGGAATCGGTTGATTATCTCACGCTTTGCGGCATCGAATGCACTCTCGTTACGACGGGTTCGGGCGAGATACCTTGCGCCGTTGCGGAAACGATGTATGACTTTTTCGAATATTGTATCGGATTTGCAATGCCGTCGGCCGAGGCGTGTATCGTCAGACTGGCGGTAAACGAAAACGGCGGTTATATAAGGATAGTATGCGACGGTTCGTCGGGGACGATTGACGACGGATGGAAGAAAAAAGAAATCGCCGCTCTTCACGGCACGATAACGGTGACGAAATCGGAAAACACGACGTATTCGACGTTTGCTTTTTCGAAAGGAGGCGACCTATGACGGCGTTCGGCAGTTCACCCGCGTCTGTTCAGCAGGCGTTGACGATATTGCTTACGATAGCGGCGATAGCGTCCGTAACGGTAGTCGTCATATCGGTCGAATACAAAAGTCGCGCCGTATTCATCGCAATTGCGGCGGCGACGGCCGCGGCCGTTCTCGTTTTGGACTTTACGATTATTAAAGGCTATTATTTTTACACCGTCAACGGAAACGCCTTCGTCGCGGCAAAGTGGATTATGAATCTGCCGCTGTGGGCGGTCGAGAGCATAACGGCAGCGTCAATGCTGTATGCGGCGGGAGGGCTTACTTGGCTTGCGTTCAACAAAAGGCACAGCCTTACCGCAACGTCCTTTAAAGAAAGCGCAGACGGTCTGCCTGCGGGAATATGCTTTTTCGAAGCCAGCGGATTGCCGAGGCTTGTGAATATCGAAATGAACGAAATCTGCCTTAATACCATTAAAATGTCGCTGTTAAATGCCGATATGTTCTGGAAAGCGCTTGAGTGCGGTAATTTTTCGGACGACTGCGTATCGCTCAGGACGGGCGAAAGTCCGATTGTCGGTTATCCCGACGGAAGAGTAATGTTGTTCAGAAAATACCGGCACGTAGATTCGGGCGAAGAGGTATTCGAAATGGTTGCGACGGACGTAACTCTTCTGTACGGCCTTAAACGCGACCTCGAACGGAAAAACGAGGAACTTGCCGAAATGAACAGGCGTCTTAGAATATACGGGGACAATATCGCTTCGCTGACTCGCGAAAAAGAGGTCCTTGCGGCAAAAATCCGCATTCACGACGATATGGGAAAACTGTTGCTTACGACGCGCAAAAAACTTTCGGGCAACCTTTCCGCAAAGGAAAGGAATACGCTTATCGAACAATGGAAAACCGCGCTTTCGACGTTCAACGTTTCGAAGACCGAATCGGGCGGGGATACCATCAGCGAACTTATTAAAGCAGCGCGCTCCATAGGCGTGAAAATAGTTTACGACGGCAAGAAAATAACCGATAAAACGTTTCGCAGAATTACGGTAGCGGCTGCCGTGGAATGTATGACTAACGTCGTAAAGCACGCAAACGGCAACGAACTGTACGTTACCGTAAGAGAGGACGGAAAAACGTTGACGGCGTCGTTTACGAACAACGGAAAACCTCCGTCCGGGGAAATAGCGGAGGGCGGCGGATTATCGTCGCTCAGAACGCTTGTGGAAAGGGAGGGAGGAATTATGACTATCCGCAGCAAACCTGCCTTCAGCCTTGAACTGACGATGAAAAAAGGAGACTCGAAATGAAAAACGGAAAGTATTCGGTAATGGTTGTGGAGGACCAGCAGATGCCCGCGCAGTTATTCGGGCAGTTCATATCGTCGTCCGACAGATACGAACTTGCGGTAACTATCGGTTGCGCCGCGTTGGCGGAGGTATATTGCATGAGTTACGACGTCGACCTTATTCTTATGGACGTCGTTACGGAGGACGGCGCAAGCGGTATCGAAGCGGCCGAAAAAATAAAAAAGAGTCATCCCGAAATAAAAATAATTATCGTAACGTCGATGCCCGAATGTTCGTATATCAAAAGAGCAAAAAAAGCGGGCGCGGAAGGTTTCTGGTACAAGGAAACGAGCAAGGAGCATATTCTGTCGATAATGGACAGGGTTATGAGCGGAGAACACGTCTATCCCGACTCTTTGCAACCGGCGAGAATGGGGCTTGCGTCCAGCGCCGAGTTTACCGAGCGCGAGCTGGAGATATTAAGAGAGATGACGGGCGGATACAGCAATCAGGAAATAGCCGAAAAACTGAATATTTCGCCAAACGTCGTGCGAAATCACATTACGAACATGCTCGAAAAAACCGGTTTCAGGTCGAGAACGCAGCTTGCGGTAAGGGCAAGGGAGACGGGACTGGTAATTCTGGAAAGAAACGAGGACGAAATATAAAAAAACGAGCCATACGGCGAAGCGGGAATAATTTTCCGCTTTTTTTATGCCGTCGAACTTTGAAGACGGAGCGGCATATTATATTTTGCGGTTTTAAAAAAAAATGAATATTTACGAAAAAAATTGCAAAAGGGGTTACATTTGTAACTCCCTTTAAATTTACGCGCGTGATAAAATTAAACCGAAAACAAACGTCGGCGATTGCCCGAAAGGAGGAAAAATGAAAAGAGTTATTTTGGCAATCGTCAATTCACTCGTTGAAGAAGCTGTGGGAAACGCTTTGAACAAAGCGGGTTTTTTCGTTGAAAATTCGCCGTCGCAGAAAACCGACGACGTAACGAAAGTCTGCGACATATTTTTTGCAAACCTGTTGCTTATGGACGTTACGCGCACGGGCGAAGGGCAATTCGAAAATCGTATGCAGACGCTTAAAGAGGTCAAACGTCTGACCCCGCAAATCAAAACCGGCCTTTTCTGCGACAACGTTTCCGACCCGGACGTGGCGTATAAGGTAAAAACGGCAAAGGAAGAAGGCAGCGTGGACGTTTTCTTTTACGAATCGGTAAAAACCGATTATATGACGGACGTACTTGACGCTCTGTGAGCGAAGAATAAAGGAGATTTTTATGAAAAAGTTTTTTATCATCATTTTAAGCGTAGTTTTCGTGCTTTCGGGAGTAATCGCGCTTTCGGGTTGCAACAAGAATAACGCCGGCAACGAAGAGGGCGAAAATCCCGTATATACGATAACGTTCGATTCTAAAGGCGGCTCGGAAGTTTCTCCGATAACCGCGAAGGCAGGAGAAGCTATCTCCGCACCCGAAAAGCCTACCAAAACCGACTTCGCATTTAGCGGTTGGTACGAAAGTTCGGACGGCGGCGTTACGCTTTCCGAAACGGAATTTGCGTTTACCTATATGCCCGCAAAGGATATCACCCTTTATACAAAGTGGCAGGACGCGGTTATCGGAAATTGGGAAACTGATCAGGTGACTATGCCCCCCGAAACCGAAGGCGGCGAAGAGACCGTTGTCAACGTGGGAGAAGAATTTACTTTTATCGGAACAACGTTGACGGAAGATTTGTTCAGATTGACTGTGGAAAAAACAAGTTTAACCCTGACTATGACAATGGGTGAATCTACTATGTCCGATTCCGCAACTTATACAAAAATCGACGGAGTTTACGTTGCGTCGCTTACAATTATGGGCGACACCGTTTATACGGTGACCACGTACGACAACGAAAACGACAGATTATCGTGTGAAATTCGCGATAAAGAAGGCGAAGGTTATAAAATTTATTACAAACTTACCCTTAAAAGAGTAAAAGGTGAAGCGTAAAAGTTTGAAGAACACATTGTGAAATAAAAAAAACGGATTTATATAAAAAAATTATATAAAGATTATTAAAAGGAGAAAGACTATGAAAAAGAAAACCTTAATATCGGTTGTAGCGCTTATCCTGGCGTTTGTTCTTTCGCTGACGGTGCTTACCGCCTGCAAGAAGAACAAGGGACAGAATCAGGTGCACGAACACAGTTTTTCCGAAACGTGGGAAAACGACGCCGAAAATCACTGGCACGTCTGCACGGGCGAAGGCTGCACCGAAATATCGGCTAAAGCCGCTCACACCTGGGATTCGGGCGTAATAACCCAAGATGCGACCGAAACCGAAGACGGCGTAAAAACCTTTACCTGCACCGTTTGCGGCAGAACAAGAACGGAAAGTATTTCCGCCATCGGATACACCATGGCTTTCGATTCGCAGGGCGGGTCGGCCGTTGCGTCGATAGTAAAGGACGCCGGCGAGGAAGTTACCGCTCCCGCCGACCCCGAAAGAACGGGCTTTGTATTTTTGGGCTGGTTTGCCGATAAAGACCAATCCGTATTTGAAGGCGCAACCCCTTACGTATTCGACAAAATGCCCGAAGCCAACGTAACGCTGTACGCAAAATGGGCGCTTAAACTTGCCGTAAGTTATAACGGTCATGATACAACCGTGGCAATGACTTCGTTTAACGTGACCGAGGCGAACGAGGACGTGATGTTTGTCGTTGATTTTGAAAAAATCAATAGTAATAAGAGTTACATAGGAGTTCCTATGTACAGATACGAGGGAGAGACCAGAATAGGTCTTGACACGGAAGTTGCAAAAGAAGACTCGAAGTACGTATCGGCCGTTTACGACGCCGCGTTTCAAAACGTTTATGCCGAAGACGACGAATTGAATCGTTACGGCGCGGGCGACTTTTACATCAAACACAATTTCAGCGAAAACGGAAGATACTTCATTTCGATTAAATACGCAACGCCCGGCGAATACGAAATAGGCGTTGAGGTATTTAACTGGAAGGCAACTCCCACGCTTGAACTTAAAGACGGCGTGAACAAGAATAAAACGTACGACGGTCAACCCGTGTCCGTAACAGCGGACGATTATACAACGAACAGTGACGGCGAAGTAACCTTACTCTGGTACGACGGGTCCAAAAAAGCTCTCGCGAATGCACCCGTCAACACCGGCACCTATTATTTTAAACTTAAAGTTGCCGAAACTTCCACCGCCAACGGAGATGAGACGGATTTTTGTGCAAAAGTAACCGCCGACTATTACGAAGTTGTCATAAGTCCGGTTGAAGTCAGAGTCGAAACGCCTCATAACTTTACTTATGACGGAAACAGGGAGTATTACGTCGATTATTCCACTTCCGCGGTCAACGGCGAAAGTTTGAAGGCTTATTTCGTTTTCGGTGCTGACAACAGCGAGATATCGCTTGACTACTGTGGATTTGAGATATGGGGTGAGACAACCGAATATTCTTACAACTATAAGTTGGTATACGAAGGCAGCGGAGACATGGCAACGCTCAATAAGAAAGTGATTTCCGATTTGACTTTGCGCGTAAATTACAACGGTACGACTTCGTTCACCGGTATCACGGGAGACAAAGCCACAAGTACCGACATTGCTAAAAACGCCTATGGCATCAATGACTTTGAAAAATTGATTTTCTCGGTCAGAACAAGCAGTAAAAACGTAAGCGCCACAGCATATACGGTCGATTTCGCGAACGTCGTAATCGGCGGAGAAGCCGCACCGTTCTACACTTTGGCGGAAAGCGGCAGCGCAAGCGTTTACGTTGACAGGAAAGAACTGACAAATCTTAGCCTCACCACAACCGAAGCGTGGACGGACGGCGGAAGCTTTGAAATTACTCTCACGGAAAAAGACGGTATCTGCTCCGGCGAGGTCGTCAAAGTAACCGTTACCAACTATGGTTATCAGGATATGTTTAATGTGGGCGATTATTGCAATCTGGTTTTAAGTGATGCAGTTCAGGGTCAGGAAGAAATAGCGTTTGTGGAAAGCGACGATTACGACAACTACGTTCTTGTTGGAAATGATAACGGCATAGTCGGAAAGATCACGTTAACCGGTGTGATTAAAGACGTTGCGTTTACCGCGGCTGACATTGAAAGTTTTGTTAACAGAGGCGGCATGAACGTAATAACCGTAAATCTGACAACCGAACACGGTATTGTTTCGGGCGATAACGTATATCTCGAGTAACGACAAACACAACGTCGGGAAACCTTGCTATTACCAAATATAACACTGTAGTAAAAGGTGACGACGCCGCGAAATACGAGCTCGGCACGGGATGTACGATTAATCTGGATTAAGTCGGAACACGTTTGACGGAGAAACGATTATAACCGCGTTTATACGCAAATAACTTCAATCGGCGCGTCGCGTAATACGGCGCGCCGACTAAATCTCAATCAACGACCGCAATAACACGGGCTTTCCCGTGCGAAATTATTCCTTTCGCAGAAACAGCCTGCGAAAATCAACAAAAGGATTTTTATGAGTGCAGCAAAAAAAGCAGTAATCAGTATTGTCGTAATAATCGCAATCGTCGCAGTGGCGCTTATAGGCGTTTACGTTGCGGCGCGCGTGAAACTGGGCATCGACCTTTTCAGCACCGCAAAACAGCTTAATTCGCTTAAAAAGGAAGTCAACGAGAGCGAGTCGTTCCCCGCGTCGTTCGGCGCGCAGGATATCGTCGACCTGAAAGCTCAGACCGACGAACAGCTGGGCGCGGTAGTGCTTTACGAAAAGGGCAAAGGATACGAAGGGTATTCGGTGGATTTCGAAAAACTCGCTTTGTCGGGCGCAACCGCAAATCCTATGTTCCTTTCCGAACAGATGACGGGCGCGCTAGCTCAGATTGTTTTTTATCAGCAGACCGGCGGAAAACTTACCGTAGGAGACAAGGAAATTTCAGTGTGCGTTTTGCAGACGGCATTTGAAGAAATCGACAACGAGTCCGGAAGCGCCGACCTTTCGACCACCGTTAAGCTGGACCTTTCGCCGTTCAAAAGCGGTATGGATAAGTTTCCGTACAAAATGTTCAGAAAAGCCGTTCCCGACTACCTTTACGTAACCTCGGTAGTCAGAGTGGAAAAAACGGGAGAAGGTATGGACTATACCGTAACCTCGAAGGAATTGAAATTAAACAATCTTTCGGGTGAGGACACCGCGGATTTTTTCCATACTCTCGACGCAGTGCTTAAAATAGGCAGCGCGGAGGACCTTAATCTGAAAATAGGCTCCACCGCCGTAAACGCGCTTATAGGAACGAAAGAAAACCCCGGTTTCGTTTACGTTCTTAAAGTGACGGCAGGCTCGGGAAGCTTCGGCTTTGTGACGTTTGAAAACGACGGAAAACAGATTAAAGCGTTGGTGTTTTAAATCCGTTTATAACGGCCGATAAGACCTTATAAAATCATACAAAAGATGCGAAAAGACAGTCCTTTCGGGCTGTCTTTTACGTTATAAGTTTGTGTTGTCGTTTAAACGGACAGAAAATATTTGCCTGTCTTAAATCAGACGGCCTATTATTTAAACAATGATTTTATGGCTTCGAAATCGAAAGCGTTTTTAAGTTTTACGACGTAATTAAAGGAATACTTTACGTAAAAATCGGATGGACTATCAAACTTGTCGGTATATATACTCGAAGTGCGCACGCAATAAGCGGCGTTCTCGGCAGTTATTACGTAATAATCATCACCATTTCGGAAATAGGCATAATCATTATCGAAAAGAAAACTTTGGTTTATCAATCGTTCCGCGTCGAAAGACGGGACTGTGTTTTTGTTAACGAATAATTTTGTTACGTTTTCAGACGATATGGTCGCAATCTTGTTCCGGTAGTGAATTGCGATTTCGGCTCCGCTGACTGAAAAATCTTTGCAAAATCCCGAGGAAGCATCGTTTAAGGTTTCAAAAACCAGACCTGCAAGATAAATCTTCGGTGCGTCTACCGATTTATCGGCGGCAAAAGTATCTGAATTTACTTTTTTGAATATAGCGCCGTTTTCATATATTTCGTAAGAACAGTCCGCTGTGGATAACTCCGCCAGCAGTACGCTTTCGACCGGCGTTGCGGATGCGATGGTTTCAAAGTTTATATTTGCAAGCATTACGTCGAAATACTGTTGCCAATATGCGTTCTTTACGGCGTAACTTCGCATTAAAGGGCGTTGTGCCTGAATGTTGAGCAAATACTTGTTATATTCGGAAGAAAGGTTAATAGAAGTGGAGATATCCGAACATTTATATGCGTATTCGGGAGCTTTATCGAAGCCGTTAACATACGGGATAAAATACGCTTCTCCTTTCGAAAAATCGAGATCGGGCAAGTCGTCGTTTCCTATTGTGATTTTTTGTGATTTGTCGGTAAACACCGCAGCGTACATCTGTTCGTCGGAGAGGGATGGCTGGACGTATTCCGAGGTTATAGCGTCAAGCGTAGGTTGAATGTAACCGGCAGGTTCGTCCTCGATAACTGCGGTGATTTTATCGTCATACGAGTTATCGTAATCTGTATTAATATCGTCATTACCCGTGTCAGAACAGGCCGCGAAAGCCATAAAGCTTAAACAAGAAAACATAAATATCAGAAACAGAACGAATAATTTTTTCTTCATAGCTCTTTCTCCTTTATCAATAATTATTTAAAAATTATCATTCGGAATACCTTGCAAGATTATATTTGAGTTATACTGACAATCTTTGCATACCAGTATATTGCTAACTGAAATAAAATCATGGCTCCCAATATGAAATGCCCCGCAGTTCTCACACACAGCTTTATGATAAAAGCTTAACGGTTGTATTGAATTTGGCACTGAAATACTATCGTATATTATAGTGTAATTATAATAATGCGAAAATCTAAAGAAAGATATTCCAATATTTCGTTCTATATTATTGCTGATAGAATTCAGCTGATACGATGTTCCCATATAGGGGTTATCCGTTAAATTATGTCTATAAATTGCATATTTACCCCATTTTGAAACAACCACTGTATTTTCTAAGGAGTTTCCTTTTTCATATAAGATTCCGCTATGTGCATAAGAATACGAATCAAAATCGGTACTAGAAAATAGAATCTTATATATTACGACATCGCCCACCTGTGCATTTGCAAAGTTAACGTATTCACAACAAGGATTGTTCACTAAAAAATTTCTAGGATTATTTATGCAAAAAACTTCGATGTTACTGTGTTGAGATAAGCAACTTGTATTACCGGCATAAATCAAAGAGTAGGTGAAACAGTTATATTTTTTTGAACCGTTATCAATTTTTACGGCGCTGGGATAATTATTTACGTCGGGATGGTCCTGATTTGAATCCGCACTCTGTAGATAACTAATTGGCACCGTTGTTCCATATGCCGTAGTAAATGTAGAATCAACATACATATCTTCAACAGCATAAGTAAATTCACCGCTTGACAATGTTATAATTGCAATACCTAAACAAACAGTAAATAAAAGTTTTTTCAATGTTTCCCTCTTCTCAGTTTTAAAATACAATTCTATATTATCATACATCTATATATATAGTCAATCGGGATTGTTTGTACATACATTTTGCAAGGTGTGAAAAGCTTTACGAGATACCGGCAGATTTAATTACATTTATTAGGAATAAAGTGTGTTTAATCGTTTTTTCGGTTTTCCGAAAAGCAGCACGAAAGGTCGAAGGGCATAATCAAATCTTTACAACCGTGTATGACGCCCCTGTGGTTGTTTCGAAGCGAATTGTTCCGTTTGCGACTGTGAAGGCAATCGGGTTTCCGTTTTCGTCGATGACTTTATAATTATCCGCGTCGTTCAATTTTATCTGACATTCCGAGCCGCTAACGGATTTAATCGTAGCGTAATCGACGGTATTGTTCGTCCACTTCATATCGATTTCGAAGTTGCCTCTCGCCACGATGCCGTTTATTTCTCCCTGCGCCCATTGAGAGGGAAGGGCGGGGAGAAGTTCGATATAACCCATATTGCTTTGCATAAGCATTTCGGTTACGCCGGCCGTATAACCGAAGTTGCCGTCTATCTGGAAGGGCGGATGGGCGTCGAATAAGTTGGCGTAAATACCTTTTGCAAACAGTTTTTTAATAAGTTTATAGGCGTTGTTTCCGTCGCCGAGTCTTGCGTACGTGTTGATGCGCTGACCCATTGCCCAGCCGGTAGTATTCTTACCTCTCCATTTCAGGGTTACTCGGGCGGCTTCGGCCCATTCGGGATTAGCGTCCTTATTAATAAGGTCGCCGGGGAAAAGTCCTAATAGGTGGGAAGTGTGTCGGTGAAAGGGCTTGCCGACGCTCCAGTTATACGTTTCGTCATACCATTCCTTAATCTGTCCTCCGCTGCCGATTTCTATGGGGTTGAGTTTCTCGCGCATTTCCGTCCATTGCACGACTTTGTCTTCGTCTACGCCCAGTTCGGTTGCGGCGGCGATTGAGTCTGTCAGCAACTGCCATATTAAAGATTGCTCGTAGGTATTGCCCGCTGTAAGCGGACCGTGTTCGGGAGAATACGACGGCGCCGAAACAAGCCGTCCGCTGTACATAATCATAGTGCGCTCGAAATAACGCAAAGCCTCTTTCATAATAGGATATACGTAAGCGAGGTAGGAAGCGTCTTTGGTGTATTCGTAACCCTCGTACACGTTTTGCAGCAGCCAGGCGACCGCGACGGGGGACCAGAGAGCCTTTACGAATTCTCCCGTTCCGGGGGTAGTGTGGCCGTACGGGTTGCTTTCCGTATGAGCTATGAAACCGTAGTATTCGTCGGGGAGGTCGGCCTCGAGTTCGGCGGCGGTTGCAGTATAAGTTTTGGACGTAATGCGACCCGGTTCTCTCAGACCGTCAACGTACTTTACGAGAGGAGCGGCGCATTCGTACAGATTGGTATTATATGCGGGCCAGTAATTCATCTGCAGATTTACGTTAATGTGATAATCCGATTGCCAGGGCGCTTCGTTGCTCTGATTCCATACTCCCTGAAGATTTGCGGGAAGCTGGCTGTTTTCTCTTGACGACGATATAAGCAGATAGCGTCCGTAATTATAAAGCAATTGTTCGAGATACTTGCGATGGGAATTTCTTAAAAAAACCGTCGGATATCGCCGAATAAGTGTATCCGTCGAAAACGATGGTTTAACGCCTCCAAAATTCAGTTTAACTCTGTTATACAGATTATGATAATCGCTTAAGTGTTCGTTTTTGAGAGCGTCGTATCCTTTTGCCAACGCGGTAGCTACCGTCGAGGATACTCTTTCGGCAAGTTCCGAGGCGGTTTCTCCCGTTCTGTAAACGGGAAAATCCATTTTATAGTCGGTGGCGGCAGACAGGTATATGTGCGCCTTGTGAGTATTGCTTATCGAAATAGTATTGTCACCGTAAGAAAGCCGTCCGCCGCTTGCGTCGACGCGCAATTCGAAATAATAGTTCAGGCCGTTACTAAGGGCGCCGTAGTTAAGTATTCCGTTATTCGCAACGACTACGTCCGAGCCGTCTTGTTTGGACGTGAACCCAACGGTGAAGTTCAGTTCGTCGCCTTGTGAAGACAATTCGATTGCAATGACGTTTGAAGGGTTATTTGCAAAAATCTCGCGCGAATAGACGGTGCCGTTATGACTGTATGAAACGTTTGAAAGGGCATTGTCGACGTCGAGACTTCTTTTATAGTCTTTCACGCGTTTGTGCCCGAAATCCAAAACGACGTCCCCCCACGCAAGATACGCGCCTTTGTTGTCGATATTGCCCTGAAGGTTATTGAAAAGTTTTTCGGCGGTTTTCTCGTCGCCGTTCAGCAGTGCGTCGCGTATTGCGTAAAAGCGCTCGCTTTCGGTCAGTCCGTCTGCCGCCACGCCCGTAAAGTTATCGCCGTTATAGTCGCTACGGCCGGTTACGGGGCCTCCCGACCATAAAGTTTTTTCATTGAAAATCAGCGTTTCGACGTCCGTTTCGCCAAGTACCGAAAGACCCATATCTCCGTTACCCAACGGTAGCGAGGCCTGTTGGAATATATCGTATTGTTTGTCAAGTCCTAAAGCCGAGCTCACGGAAACGTACTTGCGCGTAATTTTGCTTGCGGGTTTGTCGTAAATCAAAATATTCTGCGCTTTTTCACCGATGATTATCGGTTCGCTGCTGAAAACCATATATACTATACCTGTCGCTAAAATCATAGAAAAAGCAACCGAAAACACGCATATAATCGATACGGCGATTGCTTTTTTATGTCTTCTGAAAAAATCTGCGCGTTTTTCCTTTCTTTTTTCGCGCTTTTCGAGTTTTAATTTCTTTTTTTCGGGATTACGAGCGTCGGAGTTGTTCTTTTTCATAATAAATGATACTTAACGGGATAAGGCAGACGAACAATCCGTTGAAAACAGGGCGGATTGCATTATGTCGGCAGGTTTTGCAGTTTGTTCTTCTTTTCGGTAGGAGCAGGAATAAAAAGTGAAACAATCCGAAAATATACGTTCATTATACCATACGCTTTTCGGCTTTTCAAGTCTCAGAGACGGTGGAAATATATAATGAATCAATAAAATAACGTTTATTTGGACTCATATGCGTTATTATCGTAAAACTCTCGATAAACTTGAATTTTACCGTAAAAGGCTTTAAGGTATTAAAACAAAAAACGAGTCGTTCATGCTCTATGAACGGCTCTTGTTTTTAAAACTTAATCGGTTTTATTGTTTCTTTTTGAATATTGAAACGCGGCGTTTTTTGTAATTATTTTTTTAAGTTTTTTGAATATAGTAAATTATTTCTTTACTTCGGCATAAGGAATTGTTTTGTTGACTGACGGTAAAATCGGGTGGTATAATAAAAAGCAGGATACGTGATGAAAAGTATTGTTATACGGACTCGTTTAAAAGTATGATTTCGTCTGTAAAAACGGTAAACCGAGACGTTGAGAGCGAGGCATAAACAGGCGGTTACGCACGTATCCGAGCAACAAAAGCGTTAAACAAATATCGGAGGATTTATATGACCGATAAAGAACTTAAAGACCTTGTTAAAAGTATGGAAACGCGCGAGCTTGACGACGAAGCGCGCAAAAATGCGGACGGCGAATTTATCAGGTTGTCGTTTGGCCACACTCATTACGAGTTAAAAGGCGAGGGTGAGGCGGTTGTGCTTGTTCACGGCTATACGACGCCGTACTTTATTTACGACAAACTGTTTGCCGCGCTGATAAACGCCGGCTACAAAGTGTTGCGTTACGATCTTTACGGCAGAGGGCTTTCGGACAGACCGGACGCGGATTATACCCCCGAGTTCTTCGCCACACAGTTGTACGAGTTGACGAACGCGGTTTTGGACGACGCTCGGTTTTCGCTTGTAGGCACGTCGATGGGGGGCTCGATATGCGCGTGCTTTGCCGCGAAGTATCCCGAAAAGGTGCGAAAACTGATGTTTCTTGCTCCGGCCGGAATGGATAATTTCCGTCCTCCGTTCTATATGAAATTATGCAGGACAAAAGGGCTTGGCGAGTTCGTTTTTTATAAGGTTGCCGGCAAATTTCTGCTTACGGGTTGCGCAAAGGAACTTATATATTCGCCTCATGAAAAGGACGACTATATTCGCTTATTCGCGCACGCGGCAGCTTATAAAGGTTTCTTGCGCAGCACGTTGTCATCTTTACGAAACACAATTTTAAAAACTCAAAAATGCACCGTAAACTATATAAAAGCAAGCGAAAGCGGTGTGCCTATACTGTGCATCTGGGGTACGAACGACCGGACGATGCCATACTATCAAAGCGCACGGTTCAAGGAGGTATGTCCGAACGCAAAACTTATCGCATACGAAGGATCGGGACATATTTTCCTTTATGACGAGGGAGAACGCACGGCAAACGACGTAATAAATTTTTTAAGGCAAAGCAATGAGTAAAAGAATAATAATTGCAGGCGCCGGACACGGCGGACTTATAGCGGCGGCAAAACTTGCTAAGGCAGGTTATATCGTCGATTTATACGAACAAAATCTTATCGCCGATCTTGGCCATGATTGGGAAGACAGGTTTACGTTTGAAACCGTTTTGAACGCCACACGTCAAACTTCTATGCCGGAAGGCACCTGGCGTTATCGCGGAGACTGCAAATTCGTCAGTCCTTCACACCGCACCGAAGTGCTTATTAAATATAACGAAAATACGCGCCAAAAAGTTATGTGGCGCAAGTCGCTTGTGCAAATTCTTGTCGATTACGCAAAACAATGCGGTGTGAGTTTTCATGAGAATGTCAGGATAGAATTTCCTATTGTCGAAAACAACAGAGTTGTTGGCATTAAGACGGACAAAGGAGACTTTACCGCAGACCTCATCGTGGATGCGCTTGGCGTGTTTTCGCCGTTGCGTACGAATCTGCCCGAGAGTTTCAATATCGAACGCAACGTAAAACGAGGCGACGTTTTTTACGCATACCGCGCTTATTTTGACGTTTGCGAAGACGTTAAGCCCGAATATCCGTTTGAAGTTTATTTGTATCACGAATGCGAACAAGGCCTTTCGTGGTTTTTGACAAACGACGACTGTTGCGACGTTCTGATTGGCAGAATAGACCCCGTTGACGACAATAAGGTTGAAGAACAACTTAAGATATTCAAGCGCAATCATCCGCAACTCGGCTCAAAAATTCTTCACGGCGGATGTTTCGGAATAATCCCTGTCAGAAGGCCATTGACCGTTATGGTCGCAAACGGTTATGCCGCTGTGGGCGACAGCGCATTTATGACTACTCCTATGAACGGCATGGGTATTGATTTGTCGATTCAGGCGGGAGAATTGCTTGCATACACGGTTATTAACTCAAAAACGCAAAATTTTGCCGTCGACGATTTGTGGGCGTATAACCGTGAGTTTCATCGTTTGTACGGAGGCGATACCGCAAAGAACGAGGGGCTTAAAAACGCTTTGCTGTCGCTTCCTGCCGAAGGGGTTGACTTCCTGTTTGACAATGCGGTTATTCAGTCCTCGGATCTCGCGGGGGCGGGCAGAAACACAAATCTTAAAGCATTACTGGGCAAATTTGTGCGCGGTATGAAAAATCCTCCGTATTTCTTTGCTATAATCAAGGGTCTTATTAAAGGCGCAAAAGCGGCAAAAACATATAAGCGCGCGCCAAAAGTTTACAACCGGAAGGACGTTGCCGCCTGGCAAAGCAAGGTCGAAAATTATACTGTAAAAATTCTATAACCATAAACTCGAAGAGTCCGGAAAACGAAGATAAAGCAAAAAGCAGGCCGATAGCCTGCTTTGTGGCGGGCAGGGTCACGTTGCGTTAGAACTCTTTCTGCGTTATCAATGGCGGCTTTTGTATCTTCTAAAGTTATTTCATTGATTCTGCTACCACCTTTTATATTAAAGTAAATAGTGGTGTAGTCATCGCTCACATAGACTTTATAGACCAGATTGTCTATCAGTCGCCTTCTGAATTCGATGTCTTCAACATCACCTTGCAAAATCATATTAACGAATGCTTCGATATCCTGTTCGGTGAGTTTCTGTCCGCGTTCTAAAAGGAGGCGGGCTTTTACTTTTTCCAAATCAGCGAGCAGCACTTCACATTCCTGCATACGCTTTTCTATGCGTTGTTTCAGTAGCTGACTTTTTGCTTCTATACCCGAAGGCTCGATGCCTGGTGAACTCATTGAGGTAAAAGATTATTCTCCGATCAAGAAGAAGGTTCAAATGACTGTACAGAATACATATTTCAATAAGCGTTTCGGAAGATCCGATTTCAAGACGGTAGACGATCGTTCTATGTTGGGTGAAGCAATAGCTTATCTTACAAAGTATATGGAGAAAACAGGAGAAAAGATGGTCTATTCAAAAGGGCTACCACAGTTTTTCATCTCGGACATAATGGACGAAGATATTGTCTGTCCGATAGGTCTTGAGGACAAGAAACTGCTTCTCTTTGACGATTTCTCGTGCTGGGACGAAGGCTGCTATATGGGCAAAGTAAGCAAAGCCGTCATCGATCAAATGCGCAAATGTAACTGAATTGCGAATGGTAAAATACGGTCAAAAAACGGAAAATGTGTGACGGTGAAAGCGGAAGATCGCCCAAGCGGTTCAGCGGGCGACTCCGCTTCCGTCAGCACTCCGCTTTTCCGTATTTCAGTCGAGTTAAGTTTACGTGGCGTGTGCTTGTCGCGGCGGAGCGAAGCGACGCCGTTCTCGTATCAAGACTGTAACACATTTTTATGGACACTCTTTTAATAATGCTCCGAGTTTTACATTGCCTTTCGGCGTGGCGGTTTAGCACAGAGAAAAGCCTATATCAACGGCAAAATTATTGCTTGTTAGATATAGGCTCTTTTGTTGTAAAACGCAATAATTTATGCTGGTCGTTGACATAGGCATTATGTGATTTGAAGTGATACATTCTTGAGTTTTCTCGGTGCTGCGCCGTCTTGTTGCCGAAAGGCAAATAAAACTCGGAGCGTATCCACAAATGAAAAAACACATTGAAAATTATGACGTTTTCAAAGAAACAATCTCAGAAAATAACGTTCTTGCAATGGCAGAACAACTAGCTATGTACGAAACACGATTCCTTATCGGCTATATGGGCAGCAGAATGCAAAAGATATATGCCGACCTATGCGTTGATATAAAGCGTAAAAACGATATTAACCACATGTTCAGCGACAGTTATGATTTGGTGCAAGAATGTGCGCTATTCCTTTGTAATCATTATGGAAAGCGATTAAACGACGTTTTGGCATGCGATAAAAATGGCAAGGCAATCACCGTCAAGATTGCGTGCATTAGAGCGATGTCTAAACTTATAACCCGCAAAACAAGCGATAATTATCGTTCCGTGAGCCTTGACGCCTTAACACCCGTCAGCGAGCCGTCTTGCGAGATTGAAGAAGATGTTGTCAAAGACTATACCGTCTATGATTCCATCGTTGACAGCCTCAATCTAACGGAGAATATGAGAATTGCGCTCGAATGCAGGCAAAACGGATTGAGTTATCCCGAAATCGCCGCCATACTCGAGCGAGCACAATCCACCGTGTTTGAGTACTTCATCAAAATGCGACAAAGATATACAGCGATTTATGGATAACTCTCAATATCGATTTGTAAATGATTAGATAATTATCTTATAAACTTTCTTGTCGCCTCTATTTTCTTCAAGGGAAAAACCGACGGATTCCAACAATTTAATGGACGCAACATTACCGCCGCAGAAAATTTTTTGTTTCCGGCTTCACCTACCTACTACGGATGACTTTGCGATTTTGCCAAACGGATAAAGAAAAAAGCAGCAAATCTTTTTCAGACTTACTGCTTTCGCTGGCCGCCGATGGGCGGTGGATATTCAGTTTTGAAAGTTCAGGTCAGGTTGGCCCGATGATGGATAGCACAATAAATTCCTGTTTTCCCTTTAAGGCATTGTGCATTTTTTCTATTTCTCTTGATGATTATTTTTTTCATAATCAATCAATGTACCTATAACAATTCCAATCAACATTCCGATACCTGCACAAATAGAAATAGCAAAAAGATTTTGCAAAAACGCCCATGCCAACACACCTATGCAACCACCGACAATAAATCCTGTTAATAAGCCAATAGTTAAGTATTTATTACTTTTCATATTGCTATATCTCCCCTAAAAGTATATTTGTCGTTGGTTCTATTATACTATGACCTGCTTCCTTTAGGAATAGATGAATTGTAAACTGGCTGGAGTGAAACCGCTAATGACAGCCAGTGTTTGTTCTTTGTTTATCGGTCAAAGCGAAATTTGAACAGGGCGGCAATGAGCTGTTGCTTTATATGTTCCTCAACTTCGGCGTTGACTTTCCCGTGTACTTTGGAACAGTAGCGGATATATCCGGCATAGTGGGAAAGAATGGTGTCGATTGCGTCCGGGTCGCCCTCATGGGCTTTGACGATTGTTTCATAGGGGAGAAGTTTACTCATAGTCATTTCCCTCCATGAGCCGCCTTAACCGCTGCAAGGCAAGCCGGATATGCCGCCCCGCTGTGCTGCGTGTCCGGCCAATATGTACGCCGATCACTCGCTGCGGCTGGCGCAGGAAATAGTAACGAAAAATTTCTTCCTGCGTCTGCTCCGGCAAAAGGGCAAGGGCGGCGGCAAGCTCCGCATGATACAGAACGGCGGTCTGGCCGCAGGCGGTAAAAAGATATTCTTCAAGCTACTCCGGCTCGGCAAGCTGGACAAACTTTTCACTCATCAGATAATCAAGGGAAACTTCCCGTTCCCACCTCCGGCGCAGCTTCAAGATTTTATCTATGGCTGCGTGACGAATGACTACCTTGCAAAAGGCATTGAATGTGTACTGGATATGCACCTTGTAGGCTTCATCTTCGGTCATGGAAATTCCCCCTCTCTGAATAATAGTGCGGGGCGGCAGTACTCCTTGCTGTCGCCCCTTGATTGCCTACCAGCAAAGACGGGCGGGGCTGTCAACGACGGCGCGAAGCGGCGTTCATTTTATCGTTGACTGGCTCGGCTGGGTTTGCTATTTACCCGACAAACTTGAATTTATTTTAAGCTATCACGTTTTACCTTCTTAAGCCTTACTATCATTACCATAGGAATTTCTTTGTTGGTTTTGAAACATTCTTCATAAAATCCATCAATGACAAATCCAGCTCTAAAACAAAGGTTAAAAATATCTTGTATGGAACGATGATAATAAATCTGCTCTTTCGGTTGCCCTTCAATCGCTATATCATAGTAACTGTGCGGTGTCATATATTTTTCA
>ENA-OROK01000066-OROK01000066.1-human-gut-metagenome-genome-assembly--contig:-NODE-66-length-121091-cov-4.767986_pt1 | contig 121091 bp, 111 predicted proteins | sample MGYA00242127_ERZ509046 | MGnify/ENA primary metagenome ERZ509046 (study PRJEB26280, sample SAMEA2338728) | human gut metagenome | biome: human gut; feature: human-associated habitat; material: faeces... | reverse complement strand
AAAAGAAAAGTAGATCACATTCTTTTTATGTGTCTACTTTTACTTTATCACTTCAAATCTAATAAGATCTATTCTTTTTTAAATTCTATTACATATATATTAGTAGTGATCAGATGAAAAATTTTATTCTTTATTATTATAATATTCAAGTGACTTCTTTTTTTAGTCAAGATACCTATTTTTATCTTGAGACTAAGGATGATATCTATTACTTTTGTAAAGTTAGAAAATCTGAAGAAGAATTAACTACTATTTACGAAACTTTAGTAAATACTAACTATCATATACTTATTAAATCTAAAGACAATCATTATCTTGTCGAATATAATAAAGAATCCTATTGTCTTTTAAAGATTAATTGTCTTCTAAATGATATGATAACTTTCCAAGAAATAATTTCTAAAAGAATTCCTTTTACTAATCGTACCCATCTTAACTGGAGTCTTATTTGGCAAGAGAAAATTGATTATCTAGAAGAACAAGCCTCATCCTTTAGAGTAGGAAAAAATTCTCTAATTAAAAGTTTTTCTTACTTTGCCTCGTTAGGAGAGAATGCAATTAGTTATCTTAACTATAATAATTTTAAGAGTAATAATATATCTATATGTCATTATCGAGTGTATTATCCTAATAAACCAGTTAATTACTATAATAGTCTTAATGTTTTAGGAGACTATGATGTTAGGGATTATGCGGAATATATTAAGAGTGTATTTTATAAAAATAAGAATTTTGAGGCACTTAATCTTGTAAAGATGATTATTAATGATAAGAAGTATACTAAAGATGATTTAGGACTTTTTTATGCCAGAATGTTATATCCTAGTTATTTTTTTGATTGCTTTAGTAAGTATATTTTAGAAGATAAGTTATGCGAAGATGAATTAATGCATATTTTAGAAAGAGTCGATGAGTATGAAGACTTCTTAAGAGATATATATTATGAGATTAAGAAGACTTATGATATTCCTGAGATTACGTGGCTACTAAAAAAGAATAATCCCTAAACAAGATTATTCTCCTCTTATAAAGTAACATTAATGACATCCTTAACTTCTGCTACTTCATCTAGAATTGCATTAAGTAAGACATCCTTAATAGTATAGTCAATAGAACCACAACTAGCACAAGCTCCATGAAATTTGACATAGACTATATTATCTTCATATTTAAGATATTCAATGTCACCACCATCGGCATTGATATAAGGTCTTAACATATTAATTACATTGATGATTTTTTCTTCATTACTTATTTTTTCTTCATTATTCATATTTCTTCACCTCTCTTATTAAACTAAATTTTTTGCGTTTAGTAAAGATAATTGTTATAATAATAGTTAGTTTGGAAAGAATGGGATATTTATGTTAAAGACTAATGATGTTATTCATGTTACGGTTACCGGTTTTGCTCCTTATGGAATATTTGTTAAGTATGAAGATTATGTTGGTTTAATTCATATTTCTGAGGTCTCCAAAAAGTTTGTTCGCGATGTATCGCGTTATGCTTCCGTTGATGAGATTATCTGTGTTAAAGTTTTAGAGGTTGATGAGAAGTTAAAAAGAATCAAATGTTCTTTAAAGAGAATGTATGACAATGATGATAATTATGCTGGTAATTATTTAGAAGAGGGTAGAGGTTTTGTTCCTTTAAAAGAAGCTTTACCTAAGTGGATTAGAGAGTATAATGGAAATAGTAAAAGTTCTTTTAGAAGATATTAATCTTCAGAATTCTTTTTTTAATTCTTTAAGAAATGATTATCCTGGGTTTAATAATTGGTTCTTAAGAAGAGTATCTTATAGGGACTATGCTTATGTTTCTTATGATGATAATAAACATTTGACTTCTTTTTTTCTATGGAAGGTAGAAACTAAAGATGATTATTTGTCTTTAGGACTAGATAATCCACATACTAATAAAATCTTAAAGATATCTTCCTTTAAAGTTATAAGTACGGGGAAGGGGATTGGTTCTTGGTATTTAGAATTAGCTAAGAATATAGCTATCCTAAATAAGGTGGACTTTATCTATATTACCGTGTATCCTAAGTATCAAGAGTTTATAAGTTTCTTAGAATATCATAATTTTAAAGAAGTAGGAGTTAAAGGAAAAGAATTAGTCTTAAAAAAATCAGTCTAAAGTTTAGACTAATCTTCTATCTATTCATAATGTGTCCACATTCTAAAAATATAAATTTCTTTATCTTTTTCGTTAACACTATATAAAATTCTATGTTGTCTGTTAATCCTTCTGGAGTATAATCCATTTAAATCACCATTTAATTTTTCATATGCTGGTGGATAACAGAACGGATCATCTAGCATTAATGTTAGGATGTTTTTGCAGTTTTTATCTAGTCCAGAGCTTTTTAGATTAATTTTATCCTTATCAGCTTTCTTTGAAAATATTATTTTATATTTATTACCATTCTTCATTTGGATCAAATTCCTTATCAGTTTTCCAATCTTCAGTTTTTCGAATGTTATTAATATCTTCAACAAGTCCTGGGATACTCGTTAAATACAGTGTTTCTTCAATGCTTTTCCACTCATCTTCTGAAATTAAAACGGCATTTTTACCTTTTGCGTTTACAATTGTAACAGGGTTATATCCGATATTTACATCTGAAACTAATTGAAAAAGATTTTGTCTAGCGTTTGTAATATTTATTGTATTCATATTAATTTCACCTCTCATCTTAATTATAGCGTACACTTTAACGTACGTCAAGCAAAAATTCAAATTTTCATACAATTAGTATATATTTAACTTATAAATTTATTCCTAAACACTGTAATTTACTGTGAGATTTATTATTTTTAGGTATGAAAAAACCCCGTAATTACGGGGGATAATTCATTAAATGGTGCCCAAGGCCGGACTTGAACCGGCACGAGGGTTAAATCTCGCAGGATTTTAAGTCCTGTGCGTCTACCTATTCCGCCACTTGGGCAAGCACCATACGTCTTTTCATAAGACTTTTTAAGTATATCGCATAAAATCTACTTTGACAAGCACTTTTTAAGAAAATATTTACTTTTGTTAGTGTTTTTAGGTATAATAGTGCCGAAAGAGAGGAAATATATAGATGAAAATAGAAGAATATTTAAAGAAGATATATACTATGTTAATCGTCGTATTAGTAATTTCGGTAATGAGTTTAATGATTGGTTTAGTAAATTATAGTAATACCAAAGGAACTACTAATAACAGTAGTACAACCAGTAATGGTAACTCAGTACTCGAGGGTTATGATGTATCAATGTTTAATGAAGTGGCTGTTAGTGATATTTTAAAATTCTTAGGAACTAGTAATAAAGAGACTCATATTCTTTATTTAGGAAGAAGTACTTGTAGTGCTTGTGTAGCTTTCTTACCAGGATTACAAGAGACTCAAAAAGAGATGAATTTTACTACCGACTATTTAGATATTACGAAAGTTGATACAAGTAGTGATGACTTTAAGAAATTTAGTAGTTTATTATCAAAAGAAATAACGCAGAATGTTAATGGTACTAGCCAAACAGGTAAAATTAGTGAATTTTATGGTTTGACTCCTATGATTGTGGTTATTAAAAACGGAGAAGCCGTAGATGCTATTGTTGGCTCTTACTCTAAAGAAAATTTACAAGAATTCTTAAAGAATTATCTTGCTTAAAAAAATTAAAAAAAACCAAAAGTTTTACTTACAAAGAAAAAATATTTGTGGTACACTTGTTAGTGCCAAAAGAAATTTACGCTTACTTAGGCGTTTTTTTCTTGGCTTGAAAGGGTTTATTTATATGAAAAAAGAATTCGATTTGGGTCATGATAAGATTAATAAACTTTTAATAAGTTTTGCTATTCCCTGTGTAATTTCGATGCTTATTAACTCGGTTTATAATATCGTTGACCAAATATTTATTGGCAAAGGGGTAGGAACTTTAGGAAATGCTGCTACTAACGTTATCTTCCCGTTAGTTATATTAGCTAATGCCATTGCTGGTCTTATTGGCAATGGGGCGGCTGCTAATCTATCCTTAAAACTTGGTGAGAAAAAAGAGAATGAAGCTCGAAAATCTGTTGGTTCTTCGATTACTCTAACCTTTATCATTGCCATTTTATTTTCTGGGGTTGCTTATGTTTTTTTGCCTAAATTAGTTTATATGTTTGGCTGTACAGAAAATGTTTATAGCTATGCTTTAAGTTACGGACAAATCGTTTTACTTGGGGCTCCTTTTATGATTATTTATTCTGTTTTAGCAAGCATTATCCGAGCAGATGGTAATCCAAAGTATTCAATGATTATGCTAGTAGTGGGCGCTATCATTAATATTGTTTTAGATCCTATTTTTATCTTTGGCTTTAAGATGGGTGTTTTTGGAGGTGGCCTTGCGACTGTGATTGGTCAGGTTATATCCTTTATAATTGCCATTTGTTATCTTCCTAAACTTAAGAGTATTAAATTAACTAAAGAAGATTATAAGATTAATAAGAGTGTTAAAAGAACCTTATCTTTAGGACTTTCTTCCTTTATTACACAGGTTACTATTTTAGTCTTATTTGTCTTCATGAATAATATGATGACCAAGTTTGGAGCTAGTAGTATTTATGGAGCTGATATTCCTTTATCAGTTTATGGCGTTATTTCAAAGATTAATAGTCTTTATATTTCTTTTGTCTTAGGAGTTAGTATTGGGGCTCAACCTATTATTGGGTTTAACTATGGAGCTGGTAATCTTTTAAGAGTTAAAGAAATCTTACGAAAAGTCTTAATGATTAACTTTGCTGTGGGAATTATTTTTAACTTAATATTTATTTTCTTTCCTAGTCAAATAGCCGGGGTATTTATAAGTCCCGATGATGCTAGTTACACTTTATTTATGGACTTTGCAACTCTTATGTGTCATAGTTTTCTTTTAGTATGTGCTTTTAATGCGATGGAAATGACTACCTCGATTGTTGTTCAGTCTCTAGGAAATGTTTTATTAGCAACTGCTGTATCATTCATTAGACAGATTATATTATTTATACCTCTAGCTCTTCTTTTAAGTCTAGTCTTTAATAAAGGACTAGAAGGTATCTTATATGCAGGATGTCTTGCTGATAGTATAACTTTTATAATAGCAGGACTTATCTTTGTCAGTGAATATAAAAAACTAGGTACTTATAGTGCTAAAGAAAATGAGGAAACTGATACAGTAATTCCTAAGACTTATATGGGCCAAAAGGTTGTAATTACGATTTCCCGTGAGTATGGGTCTGGTGGTCGTTATGTAGGAGAGTTACTAGCTAAGAACTTAGGAATTCCTTTCTATGATAAGAATTTAATTACCTTAAGTGCTAAAGAAAGTGGTTTAGCACCAAAATATGTTAAAGAACAAGAACAGACTTTAGAGGGACCTCAATCTAATGATGATTTAATTTATATTGCTACTACTAAAGTCATTAAAAATTTATATAAACAAGGTTCTTGTGTTATTGTAGGGCGTTGTGGTAATTATATCTTAAAAGATAAAAAAGATGTTTTAAGAGTTTATCTATATAGTAGTATGGAAGATAAGATTAACCGGGTTACTAAGTATTATCATATAGAAAAAGATAAAGCTGTAAGTACGATTAATAAGATTAATAAAGAACGTAAGAAACATTATAAATATTATACTAATACTAATCTTGATGATTATAATAACTATGATATTGTTATTGATACTAGTAAGTTTGGAGTCGAAGAAACAGCTAAAATCTTAGAACAAATAATTACTAAAATAAAGTAGTTTTAACAAGGATTCTATTAATTAGGATTCCTAGTTAAGACTTTTTTTTAATTATTGATTTACTATAAGTTTATTTCTCACCATTAAAAATTTACTTAAAGAATAAAGCTTAAAAAAATAATAAAAATTGCATCTTTAGTCTGGACAAATGATTGGTATGATGTTATCATCTAACTACAAAAAAGAAAGGAGAATTTAAAAGCCAAGAAAATCTTAAATCTAACAGAGAAAACTTAATTACGACAAAATATTAAAAAAAATAATTATAAACTAAAGATGGTGATTTTATGAAAAAAACTTTATTTACTATTCTTATGGCTATTGTCATCGGCTTTACTTTTGGCTATCTTTTCTTAAGAAAGTTTAATACCGATACTTTAATGGAAGTTAGTAGTATTAAAAATCAATGTTATGCTTTTCAGGTTGGCGTTTATAAAAATAAAGAAAATGCTTACCGGACTGCCAAGTCTTATAAAGGAATTGTTATTCCCGATAATGATTTATACCGGGTATATATTGCCTTCTTAAAAGATGAAAATCTTATAAATAGTTTAAAAGGGTATTATGATAAAAACGGTATTAGTTACTATCTAAAAGCTATTAATATTTCCAATAAGACGAATAATATTGTTGATAATTATGAAATCATTTTAAAGAAGACTAGTCTAGATAATTATGGACTAATATTAGAAAATATGTTAAAGGAAGTAGATACTAATGAGTTATAAAATTAAAGAATTACAAGAAGAATTAAAACCTCGTTATAGAGCAAAAACGAAAGGTTTAGAATCTTTATCTGATGAAGACTTATTAAGTCTTATTATTAGGTGTGGTACAAAGAGTAAGAATGTTAAAGAATTAAGCTTAGAAGTCTTACAACAAATAGGATCTTTAGATAACTTTTTAAATGTTGGTATGAAAGACTTAGAAAGTATTAAAGGTATAGGAGAGGTCTCAGCCCTTAGTATTTTAGCTTCTATCGAATTAGGTAAAAGAATTCTTAAATTCCATAAAGATAAAGTAAAATTAATTAATTCTAAATTAGTCTATTCAATGTTTAAATATGAATTAATTGGTCTTAAACAAGAAGTAGTAATAGGAATTTACTTAGATAATACTAAACAATTAATATGCTTTAAAGAGTTATTTAGAGGTACTGTCAATGAATGTAATATTCATCCCCGAGAAATATTTAAGTATGCTGTATCCTCATCAGCAAGTAGTATTATCTTAGTGCATAATCATCCTTCCGGAAATATAAATCCTAGTATTAAAGATGAAATTCTAACCGAAAAAGTATCAGAACTTGGTAATAGTATGAATATTCCTCTTATCGATCATATAATCATAGGGAGTAATGGTTATTATAGTCTAATTACTAAGAAGTCTTTTATCGAAGAGTGAACACATCTTATTAAAAAATAATCCCATAATATTAATTAAAGTATAAAAGAAAAAATAATAATCATACTATAAGTGTGATTCCTATGATAAAGAAAATTATTCCTTATTTAACTTTATTTCTCTTCTTACTTCTTAATCCTCTTTTGAGTCTTTTAAGTCCTAATGACTTAGATTATACTAAATATGAAGCTTTATCCTTAGAAAATGCTTCTCTAAAAGAAGAAATAAAAGAACTAAGTAATATCTCTTATACTAATTATAATTATGATATTACGAAAATTCTATTGAAGAATCTTTATAATTCTAATACTTATCTTCTTAAAAGTAATGGTAAGATTAGTCCTAAAAATCCCGTTATTAATCATCATGGACTAATTGGCATTACTAATACAGATAATACTCTTTTAACCTTAGATAACCTTACTATTTCCATAAGAGTAGAGTCATCTACAGGTATTTTTAAACAACAAGAGATAATTTTAAATACTAAAGATATCCCTCGTGATGATATTCCTATCTATACTAGTGGTCTTACGAATTTTCCTCCCAATCTATCTATTGGAACTATAAGCTCTTGTAAGCTTAATGCCTCTCAAGTACATTGTAAAGTTAATCTAAATCCTATCGATACAACTTATGCTTTAATACTAAAGGACTACTCGATATGATTATCATCTATTTAATAATTGATATCTTAATGACTACAACTATCTTTAAGACTACATTTTATCTTGTTTACTTAAGTAATACCAAACTAAAGATGAATAACATTATCCTTACTCTTATCTCCATAATACCCCTTATTTTCTATACCAGAAATATAATCTTTCTTTTTACTATCCCTTTAATCTTAATTCTTAAGAAATATAAATACTTTCATCTAGCCAATATATATCTAAAATACTTAATTAACTATCTCTTATTCTTTAATATTCATATATCATTAAAGACTTTTATTTATTATCTTTTTAGTCTTTTAATTCTTAAATTTTGTCTAAAAAATAAGAAACTTTCATAGACTTTAATGGTGATAAATAATGAGTCCAGAAATCTTAACATACCTTTCTAATAAACATAAACATTCCTATACATATTATATTTCTAATGATGATAATCCTTCTTATGAAACATCTTCCATAGAAAAGAAAAGTTTCAAAAGATGGCATTTAAAACCCAAAATTAAAGCATATCTAAGTAATACTTTAACTAAACTATTACTTAGTATCATTTTTTTACTTCTAAGTATCATTTTAATTAAAAGTAACTCCCGTATTAAAGAATTTTATACTGAAGAAGTCTTAACGAAACAACTTAACTTTACAAAATTTAATAATCTATATAATAAATACTTGGGAAATATTCTGCCTGATTATACCATTCCCGAACCCACTAAAACCGTTATGAATAATACCTTCTCTTATCTAGATGGTAGTCCCTACTTAAATGGAACTAAAATAATAACGGAAGAAAATTATCTTATACCTACCATTACCAGTGGAATTATTGTCTTCTTAGGAGATAAAGACACTTTAGGACCAACCTGTATTATTCAAGGAGTAGATGGAATAGATATCTGGTATTCAAATATTAACTTAGATAATCTAAATCTTTATGATTATATAGATGCTAATACACCTCTGGGACCAACTTTATCTAATTATATGTATTTAACTATTGATAATAATGGAACTTATATCTCTTATGAAACTTATAAGTCTTGATATATCTACTATTCTTATCTATTTTCTTCTCTGTTTAGGAGGCTCTTATAAACAAGTAATCCTAAGCTTTTTAATTATTATTATTCATGAGATAGGACATATTTTCTTCTTAAGAATTTTTAAAGTCTCTATCGATAAAATAACTATTTATCCCTTTGGTGGACTTATAACTACTCATAAACTAATAAATTATCCTCCTCTAAAAGAATTACTTATTAGTTTAGGAGGCATTATGAATCAAATACTTCTAATACCTATCTTTAAGACTTTATTATCCTCAAGTTATATTAATTCTTATACTTATTATCTCTTTATGAAACTTAATCTTAGTATTTTATTATTTAATCTGTTACCTATAATTCCTTTAGATGGTTATTTAATCTTAAGTAGTATCTTAAATATCTGGATACCTTATTTAAAAAGTAATATCCTAAGTATTATGATATCTCTAGGAAGTTTAATAATATTTAGTATAGTTAGTTTTAATCTTAAGATTAATAGTATCTTTGTGATTAGTTTCCTAGTCTATAAGATATATATATACTTAAAAGATTATAAGTATTATAAAAATAAGTTTATTCTAGAAAGAATTATCTATGATGTTCCTTATCATAAAATAGTTTATAAGTCTTATTATAGTCCTTATTATCTGGGACTTAATAAGTATTATTACTTTAATTATCAAAGTGAAAAGAAGTATCTAAAGGATTATTATCATGATTATATTTAAGATGTTTTTGAATATTAATATTATGTTTAAGTAGTCTTTTTCTTTTCTCTTAATTATGGTACTATTTAATAGTAAGGATTGATATTATGGATGAATTATTTAATATAACTAATTGTTATCAAGATGATAATTATTATTACTTCTTTAGAGCTTTAAATAAAAGAGATATGGCGGGTATTAGGGATAAATCTATTTTAGATGAGGCTGGTCATATCAGGAAAATAGTTACTGATAATAACTTTTTTAATCATAAAGATAGATATAATGAAGAATCAGAACTTACTTTAGAAGAAATGGTTAATCATGTTAAAACTCATTATGATAAAGATACTAATTGTATCTCTTTAAGTAGTGATGCTAATGTGTGTTTAACTTATGGCCGAAGTGACTATGAAGATAAGTATATAGTAGTAAAGGTTCCTAAGAGTGAGCTTGGTAAAACTACTTTTAATGCCGGTAAGTATATTTATGAAGAAATCTTAAAAAGAGTTAATACTTATCTAGAAGAACATCAGGATGATTTAACTGATTTACAGAAATACTATATTGAATCTTTAAAAAATATTTCTACTAAAGAACAATTAGAGAGTCTTAAGAAAACTTTACCCGAAGAATATGTTGATAAGACTAATGATGAATTTCAAAATGGTCTAGATTTTATTAAAAGTAAGCCTTATGATGGTTATAGCGATACTGAGAATCTAGCTAAAGATAAACTAGTTATGCTTTTAGATGTTCTAGATTTTGAAGTTGTCAAAGGTAAAACTAATCGTTTTGTGATTCAAACAATGGGTTCGGCTTTTTCTTCACGGGAACTTGAATATTATAAAGAAGTTCCAAAAGAAAAGATTGTAGAAATGCCAACTTCTTTAATTGAGATAATGGCTCTTATCCAACAAGTACCGGAAACGGAAGAAATTAAAGAAATAAAAAGTTATTTAATTACTCATTTAGATGAAGTAAGACAAAGTACGAAAGAAGTAGATTATAGTCATTTTAATCCAGAAAATTTAAACCTAAGTTTAGATAACTTGTATAATTTAACTGAAGGTAAAATCTCTTATAAAGAAGCTAAAGAATTATATTTAAACTCGATGTATTTAGTAAAAGCAAAGTTAAGAAGTTTTTACTCTGTTAATTTATTAAATCAAATACTTGGTAATAATCCTAAATACAACGCAACTTTACAAAATCTTTTAGATAACTCTTTAGGTATTGAACCCACTATTATGGCTAGAAGTGGTAATCATGCCCTAAAAGTAAGTGATACGGTAGCATTATATTTACCTAAAAACTATCAAAATCTTTATGATTATGTTAATAATTTACAAGTCCAAGATATGTATAATTTATTTACTAATCCCACAAATACTTTTAATACTTTATTTACTAAATATATAAGTGATAAAGAATTAAAGCCTCAAGATAAAGAAGAATGGTATGCCAATGGTTTAATTGATGCCATTGATTTAGAGTCTTTAAATCTTAAAACTAATTTTAATGAGATGCAAAGAAGAAAGATAGTTAATGCTTTAGTAAGTCATAATTTTATGGATTATTATGAGAAGGTAAAAAGTTTAAGCGATGATGGTTCGATTGCTACTTCCGTGTTTGCTTCTTTAATAGCCAATCGAAAAGAGTTTACGAATGATTCTGGTATTATCTTAGACCAATTAAAAGATTATATTGGTTATAATACTTTAAAAGAATATAATTTACCATTAAGAAAACTGCAGAGAAGAGCTTATGTTAATACTAATGAAATCTTAGCTAAAAAGAATTTTGCTACGGCAGTTATGCCCACTGGTTCCGGTAAAAGTTTTCTAGCCTTATCGGAAATGCTAGATCGTAAAGATGCTAAAATGCTTTATATTGCTCCCAATGATATTATTTTAAATCAGATTGAAGATTATATTTATGAGTTCTTTGGCTATACTGATTATCATACTTTATTCCCTAATTTAACTTTAACTACTTATCAAGATTTAAAAGATAAGAAAACTAATAAGTTAAAAGATAAATATAATGACAAATATGATTTTATTATCCTTGATGAACTTCATCGAAGCGGAGCTCCCGAATGGTCAAAGTTTGTTAATGAATTAATGGCAAATCAAAATCAAGAGAAAATAAAAGTCCTTGGTTTAACCGCCACACCTGAACGTGACCGTGATGACAAAGATATGGCTGTTTACTGGGCAAGATATTTTGGTTACTCTGATGAAGAAATAGAATTAAATAAACATTTAGCCATTAATGAAACTTTAGAATCAGCCATTAAAGCCGGACTTTTACCTAATCCCAAATTTATAAATTGTTTATATTCATATCGAAGCGATGGGACCTTAGACGAAATGTATGAAAATATTAGTATGCTTGATGATGGCGAGAAAAAAGCCAAAGCCTTCTCTAAATATGAACAATTATGTAGGAGTGTTGAACAAAGCCAAGGCATTGAAAAAATACTGGGTGATAATTTAAGTAAAGATGGTAAATATGTTGTTTTCTTACCAGTTGGACGTAAAAAAGATGGTACTTATTATAATAGTGAAGATGGTAGTAAAATAAGTAGACAACAGGCTGTTTTGATAATGGAAGATTATACTATTTTAATTAGACAATATTTATATTCCAATGAGTATATGAAGATTCATGGTGATAAGTTATTATCTATTTATGAAAAGATTACTAAAAAACAAGAATTATCTAGTGATGATAAAGACTTCTTAAATAAAGAACAAGATGACATTATGCTACTAGATATGGTTAAAATTAAACATAAACCAGCCGCTTTAAATACATTTAACAGTACCATAGTAAGTGTGATTGCTAGACACCAAGATTGGGAAAAACTGGATAAAAAAACTCTAAAGATAAGAATAGAAGCCAAGACATCCGATATGGTTGATACAAACTCGCTTCTAAGTTACTATAGTAATAGTAAAAATAAAGCCGAATTAACTGAATTTAATAAAGAAACTAATGGTAAACCTAAGTTGTTATTTGTTATGGATAAATTAAATGAAGGTGCCCATTTAAAAGGAGTAAATGGTATTGTCTGGTTACGACCATTAAGTGTTGATTCAAGAATACTATTCTATCAACAGTTAGGTAGATGTATTCATTCTTATCCAGACGGTCATATATTTACTGAGGAAGAACGCCCAATAGTAATGGATTTAGTTAATAATATAAATACCGTTAACTTAAAAAGAAATCAATCACCAATAAATGATTTAGAAGATTTAAAAACAATTATAGATTGGATAAATGATAATGGTGGTAAACTTCCTGATAAGAATAGTAATATTTTAGAAGAAAAGAATTATGGTCTAAAGTTAAATGTAATTTTATATCGCTATATTAAATATTTTAATAATCATGAAGATTTAAATAATGTTAAATATAAGAGAGTTATAGAGGAAATCTTAAGATTAGGCTCCCAAATTGACTTATGGAATATCAAAATAGATGAGGTAACTAGACAAAGAAAAGTAAAAGAATCAGAAGATACAGAAGAAAAATTCTTACAAGGATTTTTACAAGTTGAAAGTTCCGTTCGCGATTTTGTTGATTCAAAAGAGGAAATAGATGAGTTAGCATCTTCTGATGCAACTTTTGATAAGATATTTAATTATTTAAGCATTTTAAAGAATCAAGGAGTTGATATAAATAATATCGCTCAAAATGACAAATTAAAGGTAATGGAAATCAATGGCAATTTTACTCTTCAATTAGTGAAAATAAAAACAAAACAAGAAAATGGTAAAACAGTTATTATAAATGAAAAAGAATATAAGGAGTCGGGCTTAATTTGGATAGGATATTATGTCCATGCTTTTAAACAAGGCAAAGCCTATATTGCTTCAAAAAGTCCAGACTTAGAGGCTGACCAAATTAGTAGATTAAAGACTTTGAATTTTATTTTTGATTGGGAAGTAGATCCTATATTGAATCCAAGAAGTTTTGAAGATTATGTTTTACTCTTAAAAGATATGCAAAAGGCTAAAGATAAGACCGGTCGTGATATAAATGATTTTAAAAGAAGAGAAGTAGTAAGAATAAAAAAAATAAATGATGAGTATGAGTATGAGTATTTTGCTAATAGAGAAGAGGCAAAAAGTAAATATGGTGAAGATGTAGAAGCAATTAGCATAGGAGTAGTTATTAGCCGTTTTAAAAGTGGAAAAAGTGGTGGTTTTAAAGATTTAACTGTTGAGCAGATAAAACAGTTAAGAGATATTGGTTTAATGGTTGTGCCAGGAAAAGAAAGAGACCCTATAATGGAGCCTAAAAGTTTTGATGACTACCTCTTGCTTTTAAAAGAAATGCAAAACACCAAAGATAAGACAGGTCGTGATATAAATAGCATTAAAGCAACAGAAGTAGTAAGAATAACTAAAATTAATGCTGATTATGAATTTGAATATTTTGCTAATAGAGAAGAGGCAAAAAGTAAATATGGTGAAAATGTTGAAGTAATTGGCATAGGAGTAATTATTAATTACTTTAAAAGAGGAAAAAGCAGTAGCGGCGAAAAAGATTTAACTGCCGAACAAATAAAAGGGTTAAGAAATATTGGTTTGAATGTCGTACCAGAAAACGAAAGAGACCCGATAATGGCACCCAAAAGTTTTGATGACTATCTCTTGCTTTTAAAAGAAATGCAAAACGCCAAAGATAAGACAGGCCGTGACATAAATAGTGTTAAACGAGAAGAAGTAGTGAAAATAACAAAAATAAATGATGAGTATGAGTTTGAGTATTTTGATAGTAGAGAAGAGGTAAAAAGTAAATATGGTGAAGATGTAGAAATAATTGGAGTAGGCCAAGTTATTAGCCGTTTTAAAAGTGGGAAAAGTGGTAGTGGTTTTAAAGATTTAACTGCTGAACAGATAAAAGGGTTAAGAAATATTGGTTTGAAGGTTGTACTAGAAAATGAAAGAGACCCTATAATGGCGCCCAAAAATTTTGAAGATTATGTTTTGCTTTTCAAAGAGATGTCAAAAAATAAAATCGATATCAATGTGATTAAAGTTGATAATAAAATAAGAATTATAAAAAAAGATATAGGTTATGATTTTCAAATTATTCATAGGGAAAAGAAAAAGATAAAAGGTAAAACGGTAACTACTAATAAAGAAGAATATTTTCAGGAAGATTTAATGACGATAGGGATAAAAATTAATAACTTAAGAAAAGGCTTATATATTCCTGGCAACTATTTAACTGTATATCAAATGCAAACCTTATTAAATATAGGCTTTAAGTTTAATAAAGGAATAGAAGATAAAATATATAAACAAGAAATATGTAAGAATCATAATATTGATTTAAAAATAAATGATAAAATAATCGAAAGAATATCAAAGATAGAATTAATAAGTAAGATTAACTATTTAGAAGCAAATAACTTAGAACTAGTAGATAATACTGGTAAACTAATAGATATCTTTAGTATGAGTAGTTCTGATATCGAAAATGATCCAAGATATGGTATATCTTTAGAAACTATAATAAATACTTATGGAAAAGGAGAAACGAGAAAATGATATTTGATAAATACTTAAATGATACATACTTAGATATCTTATATAGTAATTATAATTTAGATTATTTAAAATCAATTGATGAAAATAACTTTATAGAAATATATAATCTCTTAAAGAGTAAAGGCTTCTATTTTATAGAAGATATTATAATTAATTATATAGAGATATTTGAATTAGATAAGAATACCCTAGATAAAGTATTAACTTATCTTAAGACTAAGGCTGGTCCAGATTACATAAAAAAAATCGGTAAGAATATGACTATCTTAGATAAGATAATAGATACATGTCTAAATATAGAACTCAAAGAAGAAGACATCTATTAATATAAGAAATCATAATACCCTAAAGAGCAAGGAAATAAAAAATTGCTAATTACCCTTGCTTTTTTTCTTTATTTATAAGATAATTAAGAAGTATAGATAGTAAGGAGTCGCATATGGAATACACTACAGACTGGATTTTAAAATCCCCAATCGAGGATATACAAGAGTATTTAAAAAATGCTACTATCATTGATTTAATAGCCGTAATAGAAAATATTAAGAAAAGAGTAGACTTAGATTATTTATCTTTAATTAAAGTAAAAGATATCGAAAGTGCTATTGCCTCTTTAAAAGAATCTTTAAATAATATAGATAAAAGAATTAACTTTGCTACAAAGACTAATGCTCCTACTAGTGAAATTGCCTCTTTGTGGGAAGAGTATGCAAAGATTGATGCTAATATAGATAACTATAATAGTCAAAAAGAAACTTTAATCCAAACTTTTAACGATAAAAAACAAGCTATTGTAACTTTGGTCTGTAAACTAATAAGTGAAGCTCCTGTATCGAAAATAGAAGATTATCGCGCTCATCTAATTGGCTATATCAAAGACCGCATTGACTCCATTGAAACTAATAAAGAAGCTAAAGAAATAACTACTGATACTCTTCTAAAAGAAAGAAACTTTACGGAAGAAGATCTAACCGTTAAAGCTATTTCTAAAGAAATAAAAGAAATGGAGAGTGCTGTCTTAAATAAAGAACTTATTCTTAACGAAGAAGTAATAAGTAAAATTAAGTCTTTAAGACTAAAAAAAGAGTCTTTAGAACACGAAACTTTCACTTATATCTGTACCGAGAAACTTAAACATTCTCTTAAAGGTATTAGTAATAATATAACTAAACTTCAAATGGAACTATATAAAATAATGCATCTAGATACTAATGAAGTTAAAAATCTTATCTTAGAATCTTACTTAGAAACCAAAGAAGAAATAAAACACGCTAACTATATAAGAATCTATCGTTCTTACTTAGCTAATCTTAGTAAAGTTCCCTTAACTCTTAAAAAAGCCTATCGTAAATATCTAGAAGACTATAATACTACTCTAGAAAGCTTAAATAATCCTCATTTAGAAGATACTACTCTAAAGAGTATTGAAGAGACTCTAAAAGATAAATATGCTTATATAAAGACATTAGAAAGCTATAAGAATCGTTCTACTAATAGTACCGAAGAAACTAAATATCTATATACTAGTGTTCGTAGTAATGGTCTTTTTGATTTACCTTTCTCCAAAGAAAGATGGTCTTCATATTTTGGTAAGTACTTTGAACCTTTACTTAATTCCTTAGATAAAATACTTCTTAAGAATAATAAATACATTTCTTTAATAAATGTTTCTCTTAAGAGTAAAGATATTCTAAAAGAAATAAATGACTATGAGACCGATTTAAAATATCTAATGAATGATTTATATAATAAAGTATTATCCATCTATTTAAAAGTTAATTGTTATATAAATGTAAGTATCTATGATTATCGTGATTCCGAGACTTTAAATAAGTATATAAGTGAAGAACAAGATAACATCGATAAAGAAATATCCCTAGTAAATCAAGATATAACTGCGTTTAATAGTCATAAAAACGAGATAATAAGTTCTATGAACAAAGGTTATAATCTCATAGATACTAATATCAAAATGAAGTTAAATAGTATTTTAAATGGTACTTATGAAGAAGAAACTCCTAAAGAAGAGACTCATCATTTCTTTAGTGATACCTTATCTTTTATTCCTGAAGAAAAAGAAATTTCTACCGATGAAGTTAATACTATAGATTTTAATAATTCTTTAGATAATAATTCTAAAGAGGAAGAACCAGTAGAACAAAGTTCTTACAAGTCAGATATCTTTAGAGAAAATCCAAGTACCAAAGAAAATCTCGAATCTACGAAAGAAATATCTTCGGATGATATCTTCGCTGATGAAGCTCCTCTTAGTAGAGAAAGTGTAAGTAAAAAAAGAATTTCTTCGGAAGAACCATCTAAAGAAGCTAGTGAAATCTTTAATCCTGATGATATCTTTGGTATTAAGAGTAATAATTTGACCTCAGAAGAACCAGTTATTTCCTTTGATGAAGAAGAAAATGGCATTACCCGAGCTGATAAGAAAGCCTTCGCTGATTTATTAGAGCCCACCAAGAATGAAACTCCTAAGTACCTAGAAACCATTTCTCAAGAAGATAATAAACTAGAAACAGAAAATGCTAAGGAAGTTAAACCGAAAAGAGGCTTTAAAGTTCTTAAAGTAGAACCAGTTGTTAGTAAAGAAAATTCTAAGAAAGAAATAAAACCAGAAGAAAAAACTGATGCTGTGGAAATTAAAGAGCGAATTCTAAAGAATGATTTAACTAAAAAGAAAGAGACTATCTTTAATCCAGCTACTTCTAGTGAAGTTGTGGGCGAATATAATGACTCCAATGCTCCTATTGATTTAAATTCTTTCTTAAATGGGTCTTTAAAAGAAGATAATCATCCTGAAGAAGCAGAAAAAACTCTAAGTTTAAGTCCTAATGATAATTTAGATTTAATGAATTTCTTAAATCAAATAGAAAATAATGATTCTAAAGCAGCTTAAATATAAGACTTTATAAATATAAAAGGCGATTATTGTTTAATAGACTATAGTCGTTTTTTTCTTGCTTAAGACTTTAAAGTTTGTTAGGATATATATCTATAAGAATAAAATCATCTAAGAAATTTTTCCTTATTATATATAGAACTAATTAAATAGATATTGAATATCTAAGAAACTATATAAGTCTAAAGAGGAGAAAAATAATTAAATAAACGAAAAAATACACGGATAATAGTAGCATAATCCCTATATTTTTGATATAATTTCTTAGCAAAGAAGGTGTATCTTATGTTACCAGATATGAAAGAAGCAAAAGTAAGAAGTAAAAAAAATTCTGAAGTTATTTATTTAGAGCAAGAGAAAAAAAGTGATCTTTATGCCGGTAAAAAATATTTCTTAAGAACTTATGGTTGTCAAATGAATGTGCATGATAGTGAAGAAATAAAGGCTATTTTAGAGAATCTAGGGTATACAGAAACCGATGAGTTAGAAGATAGTGATATTGTCGTTTTAAATACTTGTGCTATTAGAGAAAATGCTCATGATAAAGTTTTCGGCTATTTAGGTCGTTGTAAACATCTTAAAGCTACTACTAAGAAAGATTTAATTGTTTGTATTGGTGGGTGCATGGCTCAAGAAGAAGTTGTTGTTAATGAATTAAAGACTAAACATCCATATGTTGATATTATCTTTGGAACTCATAATATCCATGAACTAGCTACGATGATTAAAGATGTTGGTAAAGAAAGACAAGATATTAAGGTTTATTCAATTGAAGGAAATGTTTACGAGAATATCGATTATAAGAGAGATTCCAAGATTACGGCTTGGGTAAATATTATGTATGGTTGTGATAAATTCTGTACGTATTGTATTGTTCCTTATACAAGGGGTAAACAAAGAAGTAGAAGAGCTTGTGAAATTGTAAGAGAAGTCGAAAAACTAGTTAGTGAAGGGTATCAAGAAGTAACTTTACTTGGTCAAAATGTCAATGCCTATGGGAAAGATTTAGAAAATGAAATGACCTTTGCTGGTCTTTTAGAAACCGTAGCTAAGACTAATATTCCAAGAGTGCGTTTTGTTACTTCTCATCCTTGGGATTTTACTGATGAAATGATTACCACGATTGCTAAGTATCCTAATATTATGCCTTATATTCATTTGCCTTTGCAGTCTGGTTCTTCCAGAATTCTAAAATTAATGGGTAGAAGATATACTAAAGAAGAGTATTTAGAACTTTTTGATAAAATGAAAAAAAAGATACCAGGAGTTGCTATTTCCACCGATATAATTGTTGGTTTCCCTGGAGAGACTGAATCCGATTTCGAAGAGACTTTAGAAGTCGTTAAGCATTGTAAATATGATGGTGCTTATACTTTTATCTTTTCGCCTAGAGTAGGAACTCCCGCCGCTTCTATGCCTGATGATACTCCTCTAAAAGAAAAAGAAGACAGATTACATCGCCTAAATGAGTTAGTAAACAGCTATTCTTTAGAAAATAATCAAAAACTATTAAATAAAACCGTACCCGTCTTAATCCAAGGAATAAGCGAAAAGGGTAGCAATAAAGTTTATGGCTATACCGATACTATGAAACTAGTAAATGTGGTTGGCTCTAAGGATTTGATTGGTAAAATTGTTAATGTAACCATAACTGATGCTAAGAGTTTTAGTCTCGATGGAATTATAAAGTGATTAGAAATAATTGCTTTTTTTCTTTCCTTTAAACTAAATATAATATATAATGAAGATGGTGATAATAATGCAAAAGAAAAAAGGTTTTACTTTAGTGGAATTATTAGCAGTCATAGTTATTTTAGCTATCTTAGCTTTAATAGCAGTTCCTAATGTTTCTTCTTTAGTAAGAAAAAGCAAGACAAATATGTTCTGTAAGAAGGTCGAAAGTATCGAAGCTGCCGCTAAATATTATGCTCAAGATTATTTAAGTGATTTAACTACGACTGATGGTACTATAGTAGCTAATAAAATTCCTCTTCGTTTACTAGTAGAAAAAGGATATTTAAAAAAAGATAAAGAAAAATGTACCTTAGGAGTTGATTGTGTAACCGATCCTCGCGATAATTCTTCTTTAGATAATAATTATATCGATATTTATTCCGAAAATAATCGCTTATATGGAAGATATTTATATACTAGTCTTGATGCTACTAATAAAGTCTGTGGGGAAAAAGCAACTTATAATATTAATGAATATGGAACCTACACGGAATCTGGTGGTTTTACTGGTTATAGTCGTTTAGATGTAAATTCCTCTATGGAATCTAATCCTGATAACTGGTACGGAGAATTACATTTTACCTTTGATCTTTACATTGATGGGAAGAAAGTAGCTACTCAAGTTGATGATTTTTGCCGAGAGAATACCTATAAAAAAGGACAAACTTATCGGATAACTAATATTCGTCCTAAGACTGGTTATTCCTGTCAAAAATATGGTTATGGTAATAAGGCCGGAACATTTGCTTTAAGTGGTACTTTAACGAGTGATAGTACATCTATTGATATTATCTGTCTTGAAAAATAAGGTGGCTTATGAATAAATTAAATAGAAAGGGTTTTACTTTAGTAGAATTATTAGCAGTCATTGTCTTAATGGCTATTCTTTTGACCGTTGCTGTTCCAGCGATTACCAAGGTTGGTAAAAGCTTAAAAACCGAGTCTTTTTGTAGTAAAATTCAAATCATTGAGGCGGCTGCTAGTGAGTATGCTAACGATTATTTTACAGGAAAAGAAAATTCGGGAAGTAATAAAGTGAGTTTAGATAATATCTCTCTTATGGATTTAGTAAATATGGGATATTTAAAAAGTGATGTGAATATTGGTACTGATAATAAAGGAAATCCCACGACTTGTAATCTATATAAAGCTGACTCTAAATGTATTTTAGATCCTAGAGATTCTTCTTCGATGGATTATGAAACTGTTCGGATTTGGAGTGCCAATAATAAATTGTATGCTACTTATCGTTATAAAGAAAGTGATATCAATAAGACGGGGGACTCCCAAATAGTTGATGGTGTTTGTGGTAGTAATATGCTTTATGAAGAAAAGATTGCCGATGCTGGGGTTGTACAGAATACCGTTAGTAATGATGCTAACTTTTTCAATGTGACCATTAAGCCAATTAAAGTTAAAGAAAGTGGCGAGATTTATGGCTGGTCTAATTATTATTCTTATCGGACAATAAGACCCGATAATATTCCGGGAAATTACTATATTAGTACGATTAATATTAACTACGAATTAGGTAATAACACTACTATCGAACTAAGTATTGGTAATTACTTTGATGTAAGATTAACGAGTGGTAGTTCCAAAATTATTGACTTTTCTGAAAATCATTTAGGAAATGCTGATATTAGCTTTAGAGCTGCCTTAAATTCTACTACCAGAGATAATGGAGCCTTTGCTAAAGTTACTAAAGTCGTTATAAATTGGCGAAAACTAACCTGAATTAATTGAAAAAGACATAGTATTATGTTATGATAAATAAACTTTTTAGAGGGGAGAATGTATATGCAAACAGTATGTCTAATCGGACGACCAAATGTCGGCAAATCAACACTTTTTAATCGCTTAATAGGAGAGGCTAAATCGATTATTATGGATACTCCTGGTATTACTAGAGATCGTATCTATGGAAATGTTGCTTATAAAGATAAGAAATTTTTACTTATCGATACAGGAGGAATTGATCTCGGTCAAGGCGACTTTAATAAAGATATTAAAATGCAGGCACAGTTAGCTATTGATGAGTCTGATTGTATTGTCTTCATTGTAGATGGCCGTTATGAGCTTAATCAAAATGATTATGAAATTCGCAACATGTTAATTAAGTCTGGTAAAAGAGTAATCGTGGCCGTTAATAAACTTGATAATCCCAAATTAGAACAAGAAAATATTTATAATTATTATGAATTAGGATTTCCCAATGTTTTACCGATTAGTGGGACACATAATTTAGGAATTGATGATCTCTTAGATGAAATCACTAAAGAAATGGCTGATGATATAGCCCCAGTAAACGATAATTTAAAATTTTCTATTATTGGACGACCTAATGTAGGTAAGAGTAGTTTAATTAATGCTTTATTGGGTGCTAATCGAGCTATTGTCTCAGATGTTAGTGGAACTACTAGAGATGCGGTCGATACTGATTTTCGTTATAACGGCGAAGTTATGACTGTTATTGATACTGCCGGTATGCGAAAAAAAGGTAAGATTTATGAGAATATTGAAAAGTATTCGATGATTAGAAGTTTAAAAGCTATTGAACGTAGTGATGTCTGCTGTGTCGTTATTAACGCCGAAGAAGGTATAATTGAACATGATAAGCATATCGTTAGTTATGCGATAAATGCGGGTAAAGCTGTCGTTTTAGTGGTTAATAAATGGGATACGATTAAAGACTTTGATACGGCTTTAAAAGATTGGAAACAAAAGATTAAAAATGAATTTCAATTTATTCCTTACGTTAAGACAGTTTTCTTGAGTGCTAAAACCAAAAAGAGAGTATCTATGTTACTGCCAGCTATCATTGAAGCTTATAATAATTCTGTTAAGGAAGTACCGACTAATGTTTTAAATGACGTTATAACGGAAGCATATAATCTTCATGAAGCTCCTTCTTATAAAGGGAAAAGACTTAAAATATATTTTACCCATCAGACTGGTAGCAAGCCACCTAAAATAACTTTTGAAGTCAATAATAAAGGTTTAGTCCATTTTAGTTATGAACGTTATCTAGAAAATAAAATTCGTGAAGCTTTCGATTTTACGGGGACACCAATCATTCTTCAATTTAAAAATCGAAGCGAAAAATAGAAAGGGATTTATATGAAAAATAAAGATAATATTATATGGGGGATTTTATTAGTCGTTTTAGGAGTGATTTTTGGCTTAAATGCTATAGGCCTAACAGAAATTAATATCTTCTTTGATGGCTGGTGGACATTGATTATCATTGCATTTGGTTTATCTGGCTTATATAAAGATAGTGATAAAACTTGGCCCGCTATTTTAACTCTTATTGGAGTAGTTATGTTGTTAGCGGCTAGAAATCTTATTGATTTTACTATTGTTTGGAAATTATTATTTCCTTCTATTCTTGTTGTTTTTGGCATTTCTTTAGTCTTTAAAGGCTTCACCGGTCGTGATATTAAAGATAAAATTAAAAATATTAAAATAGATAACAAAGATATTTTACATATTGATGCAGTATTTAGTCAGGAAAAGATGAAAATAGAAGAAGAATTTAGTGGCTCAGAATTAAATGCTGTCTTTGGAAATCTTGACCTAAATCTTAAAAATGCTAAATTGAAAAATGATGCTTTTATCAGTGCATCTAGTATTTTCGGAGGTATTACTTTATATTTACCAGAGAATGTTAACTTAGTCGTTAATTCTACAAACATTTTTGGAGGTATTGATAATAAATATATAAAGAAATCAGATGCTAAAATAACTATTTATATAACGGCAACCTGTTTATTTGGTGGGATTGAGATTAAATGAATAGAGTCGTTTATATCGCTAAGGCTTTAGGAATTGCCTTAGCAACTTTTATTATCTTCATAATTGTTTATTCTTTATTATTTGTTGTTAGCTTATTTATGGCTAATAAAAAGGAAACTAATCTTCAAGAAAGAATAATAAATAATCAGAATATTATTGCTCTTGATTTAGACTTTACTAGTGTTAATCTAAATATTAAAGCTGGTGATACTCTAAAAGTTGAAACTAATATTAAGAATATTGAAATCAAAGAATATGAACGAAAATTAAAAATTTCTACCGAAACTCCATTTTCCTCCAACCCAAATAATAAGATAATCAATATTACTATTCCCCAAGACTTAGCTTTAGAAAGATTTAAATTAAATGTCGGTGGTGGCAATATTAATATCGAAAATATAACGTCAGTAGATTGGGATGTATCACTTGGTATGTCTAAAGCTTCCTTTGATAATATTGCAGCTACTGGTAAAGCAAAGGTTGATAACGGCGTGGGCTCTATTGAAATTACTAACAGTACTTTAAATAACCTTGATTTAGATAATGGTTTTGGAGCCGCAAAATTGGAAGCTTCTTTAACTGGGAAAACCAAACTAGATAACGGCCTTGGTGGTATGAATGTTACTATTTTGGATAAAAAAGATAACTATACAATTGATGTTGATAATGGTCTTGGCAGTGTAAATATCGATGGTGTTACTATCGACCAAGAAAGATTAGGTAGTGGAGAGAAAACACTTAGCTTAAATAACGGTCTCGGTAGTATTAATATTAAATTTACAAACTAGAAAAATATGCTATAATTAAAAAATAGTTATAGGTTTATTAATTAAGGTTTTCTGTAAAGGCATAAAGTAATTTGGAAGGATGGATGAAGATGCCAATTTATTATTTAGAAGTAAATATCATATGTATTGTGATATTACTAATGATTATGGAAAAAATCCACGATGAAAACAAGACCTTAAGAACGTTTAATACTTATAAAAAACTACTAATTTCAATAATCGTATTCTCTACATTTGACTTAATAGCTGGGGTTTTTAAAGAAACGATGTTTCCAATAAGTAAGATAATTCTCTTAATAAGCAATACTTTATATTTCTTTTTTGGCATTTTAAATGCTTATTATTTTAATGAATATCTTGGTATTAGAACTGAATTTATAAAAGATAATAAAAGAAAAGTAATAAGAGTTTTACCAGTAATAATAGTCAGTGTTCTTTTAATATTAAACTTATTATTCAAAAATTTATTTTATCTTGATGAGTATAACTTATATCATCGAGGAGGGATGCTATTTTTATATTATGTGATTTCGTACTCTTATTTTATAAGTGTCATCATAAATCTATTTTCTACTTGGAAAACAGAAAAAATATGTCATCAAGAATTAAAAAGATTGATGGTATTTGCCTTAATTCCTGTACTTAGTTTAATTGTTCAGATATTTAATTACGGTATTACTTTAATAGGTGTCGGTTTTACTATTTCTGTTTTAATGATTTTTCTTGATGGTGAAAAAAATAACTCTACGATAGATGAATTAACTGGTGTTAATAACCGAAGAGCTTTTAATATTTTTGGCAATAAGCTGTTTAATGATAAGAATGACGGAATGTTTTTAATGTTAATGGACGCTAATGATTTTAAAAAAATCAATGATGTTTATGGTCATTTAGTAGGAGATAAGGCCCTGATTGATATTGCTAATATGTTAAAAACGGCTATTAAAAATACGAAAAAAGATTATTTTCTAGCCCGTTTAGGCGGCGATGAATTTATTATCGTAGGTAATTGTGATAATGAAACTACTATTAAAGGATTGATAACTAATATAAAAAAGGAAGAGACTAGAGTTAATAGTAATCATAACCCTTATAGAATAAGTATGAGTATAGGCTATGCGATAAAAAATGATAACCACCATACCCTTGCCAATTTAATTATGGATGCTGATGCAAAGATGTATCTTAATAAAAAAGAATTTAAAAAGTTGCCCAACTTATAATTAGTAAGCAACTTTTTTTGGACTAAAAAATTGTTAGAAAATAAAAACTATCCGGCTGATTAGAGTAGTAATTTCTTTTGATATATAGTATATTTATTGTATGATTTGTGAGGTTTTATGAAAAATAAGAAATTAATAAATAGTTTTAAATATGCGTTTAAAGGACTAGGTTCGGCGGTTAAAAGCGAAAGAAATATGAAAATCCATTTTACGATGATGATGCTTGTTATAATTGCCGGAATATTTTTTAATATTGCTATCTGGGAATGGATTACTTGTTTTATTTTATTTGGACTAGTTATTGGGATGGAGTGTGTTAATACTGCCATTGAAATTATTGTCGATATGGTAAGCCCTAAATATAACGAAGCTGCTGGACGTGCTAAAGATATTGCTGCTGGTGGGATCTTAGCTTGTGCGATTGGAGCCGCTGTGGCTGGAGTATTTATCTTTCTGCCTAAGTTATTTGGACTTATAATTAGTGTTTAGTTTGATGGAAAAAGTCTATAATTTTTTATTAGGATTTTTTGTTTTTCTATAATTAATAAAAATTCCAGTATTTATATATTTTTTTATAATTCATCTTGTGTTAAAAGTAATGATATAGCTAATGAGTTACAAAGTAAAAAATAAAAAAAGACTAATTATGTCTTTTTGATGAGACTATCATATATTTAATATTTTTCCTATTTAAAATATAATCAGTCGAATAGTTACTTAATTTTACTAAACTAATGAGAATTTCACTGTTAATGAGTTTTTCTCCTCTTTCGTAGGCTGCTAAACTTGAAAAGGAACAGTTTAGTTTGTCTCCTAATTCTCTTAAAGAAAGACTTAATTCTTTTCTTGCATCTTTTATTCGTTTTCCTATTTCAAGAAGATTAATGTTAGTATTTAAATTGATACTTTCTTTTTTAACTCCTAAATTTAGAAGATAATCAATATTTATATGGTAAAAGTCCGCTAGTTCGATTAGTCTTTTAGTTGGAATAGGAGTCTTATTATTTTCCCATTCACTATAGATAGATTTATTAACTTTTAAAAAAGCTGCTATGTCTTTGGCTTTTAAATTATTAAATTCTCTTAATGTTTCTAAATTATTAGTCATATATTACCACCTTACTTAAAAGTATTTTCCCATTTAAGTAAGTTTATTCTTTAAAAGTTCTTTTAATACGCACAAAAATGTGCTAAGATACTATTAGGATAGGTGATAGTATGAAGAGACTTGGTTTCTGTTTTATTTTGACTTTAGGAATTTTTTTGACTATATTTTTAGGCTTTTCTTATTCAATGTGGGTAATGACTAATAGTCAAGATAGTGCTGGCACTATTGAAACTACTAATAAATGTTTTGATGTGGAGTTAACTAGTGAAAGTGATAATATCAAATTAGAAAATGCTTATCCGATAACTGATGAATCTGGTAGTAAACTAGTCCCTTATAGTTTTAAAATTACTAATACTTGTGAATGGAATGCTTATTACAAAATTAATTTGGAGACCTTAAATAAGAGTAGTATCGATAGTAAGTTTATGAAGATTTCTCTTGATAATAAGAATGCTAAAAAACTTAGTGAATATGAACCAACTGAAAAAGTTTTAGCTGATGGTAAGGAAAGTGCAACTTTAAGAACTGGTTATTTGCCGGTAGGCGGTTCGGTTGCTTTTGATTTAAGAGTTTGGATAGATTATGAGACAACCATCGCCGATATTAAAAATGATGGAACAGATAAATGGAGTGGTAAAGTTGTTGTTGTTTCTAATCTGGTAGAGGATAAAGAGATATTGGCATTTTGTCAAAGTAAAGATGGCGACTTAATTGATGATGGCGAATGTCGGAAGTATTATGGAAAAGTTAATAATTTTGTAAATATTAATTCTAGGTCTTCTTATAAATTAATTGCTAATAGTGATGGTTCCTTTTTGGCTTCAACTGAAGGACTAAGCTATAGCGGTGGCTCGATAGGTATTAATTTTTTAGAAGCACCTGTTAAGACTCATATATATTATTATTCTATTAATATTCTGTCAATGATTGAAAAACTTGGACATAATCATAATACTATTTTAAAATTTGCTCATTATACAAATAAAGATGGGGTTGAAACCTGGCCCGGGATTGAACATATCTATTCTTTGGAGGAACTTGGAAGGCATACTGGTATCTTTAGCGCCTCATCAGAAAAAGATAGTTTTTATATTGAAAGTTATGATTGGGTTGAATGGTCATTTAGGGATGCGATGATAATCGATTTAACATTAATGTTTGGTGAAGGAAATGAACCTGATAAGGAATGGTGTGATAAATATTTAACTAACTATTTTGAATATAATAGCGAGGGAACATTGACTCCAATTAAAAAAATAGGAGAGCCAATAAAGTCTTCTTATTATGATACGATTAGCCTTGTAAATTAGCCTTATAAAATTTTGAAAAAAAGGTATCTTATATACTTAAGACATAATACGTTTATAGAAATTTTTCATTACTATATATATAAAGAAAACAGAACTTAGTTGATTTTAAGTTCTGTTAAGCATTTTATTTTCTAAGATGGCCACTGGTTTATAAAAGATATAAGATAAGATAATTAAGACTACAACTCCCGTTAAGACTAAGTCTAAATTAAATACTTGCGTTCCATAGATAATTAAATAGCCAATCCCTTCTTTACTGACTAGAAATTCTCCCATAATAACTCCAATAAAAGATAAAGATAGTCCTAACTTTATGGCTGAGATAATGCTAGAGATACTACTAGGAATAATCAAGTAATAAAGAGTTTGCCATTTACTTGCTTTAAAACTTTTAAAGAGTAGTAAATGATTTTTATTAACACTTAGCATCCCTGTATAAATAGTAACTAAACTGACGATAAGATTAATAAGTAACGCCATAATAATAACTGATTTAATATTAGCACCCCACCAAATTAAAATCAAAGGACCAATAGCAACTTTCGGTAGCGAGTTTAACATTGTAATAAAAGGATCTAAGACACGGTAAATAGGTTTTACTAAATAGAATATTGTTGCTAATAAAAGACTCATGATAAAACCTAGTCCAAAAGAAATTAAGACTTCTTTAGTCGTCGTAAATAAATGCTTAAAGAAGTTATGATTACTAATAAGACTAATTAAAGTCTTAATGATTTTACTAGGACTAGAGAAGATAAAACTATTAATGATATTATATTTACTTAGGAGTTCCCAAGTACTTAAAAAACTAATGATAATTAGAATTTGAACAATAAGTATCAAAAGATTATTTCTTTTTATGTTTTTTAAATAGGCTTGTTGTTTAGGTGACATATTCCTCTAACTCCTTCCAGATAATATCAAAGTATTCATTAAACTTAGGATCTTTTCTATTAAGAATAGGATTCTTAGGATTATTAAGTCTAATATCATAAATATTCTTAATAATAGCTGGTCTTTTCGATAGAACAATAACTTTATTAGAGGTTGCAATAGCTTCTCCGATATCATGAGTCACAATAATAGCCGTTTTTCCCAGAGATTTAATAATGTTATAGACATCATTACTTACTTCTAAACGAGTTTGATAATCTAAGGCACTAAAAGGTTCATCAAGAAGTAAGATATCTGGATTAGTAGCCAGGGTTCTAATTAAAGCTACTCTTTGTCGCATTCCACCTGATAAACTACTAGGATACTTATCTATAAATTCATCTAGATTATATTTGTGAATAAGACTCTTGGTAAAATTTATACTTTCTTTCGTAAGAGTCTTTGTTAATTTAAGTCCTAGAATAGCATTATCCCAGATAGTTAAGTATGGTAAAAGACAATCCGTCTGTAGCATATAACCAATCTTTTTATTATGAGTATCTATAAGACCATCATAATCCTTATCCAGACCGGTTAAAATCGATAGAATAGTAGATTTACCACATCCAGAAGGACCTACTATAGCTATAAAGTCTTTATCTTCTACATCAAAAGAAATATCTTGTAAGGCTAAAACTTCTCCTTTAAGAGTATGATATTCTTTACTTAAATTTTTAATCTCTAAAACTTTAGACATTATATTTCCTTAGAATTTATTAATTATTATTAACAAGAATATTAAAATCTGTTTTCTTTTCTATTAGATTATTATCTAACATAACCTGTTCTAAATTCTGATAAGCTATTTCTTTAATATGAGTATCATTATACCAACAATCATAATCTTTATATCTTTTAATCATTGTAGTTAAATTATTAAGACTTTCATCTTTAAATTGATTATGAATAATCTCTGCTACTACTTCCGGATTGTTATTATTAACAAATTCTAACCCTTTATTTAAGGCTTTCCTAAATCTATCAATTATATCTTTATTACTTTCAATATAGCTTTTTCTCGCATAGTAAGTAGTATATGGCATTTCTCCTGAATATGCACCAATACTAGCAACTACATATCCTAAGGATTCTTTTTCTAGTTTAGTTGCTGTAGGTTCAAAAAGATTAACATAATCACCCATCCCGCCAATAAATGATCCTGATAAAGCCGCAAATTCAACCGAATAGTTAAGATTTATTTTCTTACTATCAACATTCATTTTCTTAAGAGCATTTAAGAAATTTAAGGCTGGCATTCCTCCTTGACGTCCTACCAAAATCTCTTTACCATATAACTTTTCTAAATTAAAGTTATCATCTTTAGAACGACTTAAAATAAATTGACCATCTCTTTTCGTAAGACCAGCAAAGTTAACTAAGTAGTCAGCCTCACCACCATTATAGACATAGACTGTACTTTCTAAACCAGCAAAACCTATATTAACATCATTAGATAAGACGGCTGCTGCTACCTTATCAGCCCCTGGTGTTAAGATTAGTTCAATGTCTAAACCTTCATCTTTAAAATAATTATTTTCTATAGCTACATACCAAGGAGCATAAAAAACAGAGTGGGTAACTTCAGCTACTTTCACTTTGGTTAAAGACTTATCTTCATCTTTCTTATTGTGAACACTAAGTAAGCTAATCATTAAAATTAATACTAAACATATGATAATACTAAATATTTTTTTCATAATTCTCTCCTTATAGATAGTATATGAGGATAATATTAGAGTGTGATATTGCTTATAAATATACCTATGATAATTATGGTAATATCTTATCTAAGAGTACCTATAAACTTAATACAACAACTTTAATAAATACTGATACTTATACTTATGATAATGCTAATTATAAAGACCAATTAACCAAGTTTAATAATGACACTATTACTTATGATGGTATAGGTAATCCATTAAAAATAGGTAATACTACTTATAATTGGAGTAACGGTAGAGAATTACAAAGTATCAGTAATACTAATTTAAATGTATCATATAAATATGATAGAAATGGTATTCGTACTAAGAAAATATTAAATAATGAAGAAATATCTTACTGTTTAGAAAATACTAGTATAGTTATTGAAAAACACAAAGATTATATGTTATACTTTTTACGAGATGACAGTAATAATCTCTTAGGTTTTACTTATAAAAATAAAACTTATTATTATAAGAAAAATGCTTTTGATGATATTATTGGTATCTATGATAGTAACTATAAAGAAGTATGTTCCTATAATTATGATGCTTATGGTAATATCTTATCTATAAAAGATAATAATGGTAAAAATATAACCGATACTTCAAATGTTGCTATAATAAATCCATTTAGATATAGATCATACTACTATGATACAGAAACTAATCTTTATTATTTAAATAGTAGATATTATAGTCCTAAGATGGGCAGATTTATTAATTGTGATGGTTATGTTTCTACAAACACAGGCATTATTGGATTTGATATGTATACATATTGTAATAATACCCGATGATGAGAGAACTTACAATTTAAAGCAACAACCAGAATGGAAAAATAAAATTATCTATTATGTCTGAGCATTGGCGAATCAGTTTACGAAAATAATTTATAAAAAAATGAAAATTATCATTTTAATTCCGAAATATTTAAAAGTTGTTTTACACCATCATTATGTGATGATCCAAGGGATCAGTATTTCATTAGATTATAGGGGCTGTAGCATATGATAAGGAGAATTCTTAAAGGATTAATTTTAATTGGATGTGCTGTTTTATTTATTAGAACAGACATTGGCAAACTTCTGGAACTAGTATTTTATAGTACTAGTTCCGACTTTAATGCCGGTAACTATGAACAATTAGAAGCAAGAAAAAAGTTTTTTGACATACATAAAGATGATTTTGATTATTTAGCACAGTTATTTGAACAAAATAATGACTTACTAAATTATAGTAGAATAAATATTAATTGCTCTTATACTACGAATGTATTATATCCTAATAATTATATCTGTTTAGCAAATGACTTTGATATATATAGTAAAATTGAAAAAAAGAAATTAATTAATCATCTAAAGAAAATAAAATTACAAAGTATTGAAAAAGAATATAGTGGAGAAAGCCACGAATTAGTATCAATTAATTTTTATTTGATTAGTACCTGGAATCATAAAGTTTATTTTAAATATATTCCAGCGTCTGTAAATGAGTGTGATTATTTTTTTGAAAATAAGCAAAATGAACACCAATATATTAATATAATAAATGAAAATTGGTTATCATATTATTCTGATATTTCTGCAATTTAAAAGGCTATTAATAAGTTATAATAATGATAAGTGCTTGCCATAAGAATCTGTAGAGATGCCTATGGCGAAGAAATTAAAGTTGGGAAGATAGAATGGTAAAAAATGTTGATAAATTAAAAATGAAAAATTGGGTAGTTGGTGATACGTTTGCTTGGAAAATAAAAAGTGACAAATATCCAGAATATAATGGAAAATACCTAATATTTAATATAATGCCTTTTGATGAGAAAAAGATTTCAAGACAAGAAAAAGCTTTTAGAGTTAAAATGACTAAAGATAACAATATTTCAAAGAGCCTTGAGAATTTAAATAAATTGAAATATATAGTTGGCGTTTCTACTTCATATAATTATTGTAATCCACAGGTTGTAAAGCAAGTACCAGATGAATATGGCTTTCTTTATGATTATACTTATGTTATCCATTTTCAAAGAAAAGACGTATTAAGTAATTTTATATATATCGGAAATTATGAAATGCAATCAGACCCAAATGAATTTCACTGCAACGATGGATTTCCTGGATATGCGTATTGCTATTATGAATTTGCTCAAGATTATATTATAGATAAATATGAACGGTACAATCTAAAAAAAGGAAATGATTACACTGAGAAAGGCAATTACAAAGCTCATAATTATTATTTTGAACTATTAAAAGTGTTTGATGATGTTAAGAAAAGAAGCGATGAATACTTTAAAGAACACCCCATAAATCCTGAAAACAATAAGAAAAAACATAGAGATACTCTGACTTATGTAGGATCAGATAAAGAAGAAAAATAATAGTATATAGAAACATAAAAAAGTTTTATTTAATATCAGTTGATTTAAGCTTTTTTTATATGATTTATTTAAATTATATGATATAGTTTAACTAGATAAATAAAGGATGGTTGATTATATGAAAAAAGATTATTCACTATTTGCTATTATTTTATGTATTATATATTGGTTAAATAGAATTACTATGACCGTAATAAATTTTCCATCTGTTACAATTGGTGGATTACAAGTTGCAGATGTACTCGCTTCTATTGTAACTGTGATATCTCTAAGTTGGTTTTTTTCTAATAGATTTCTAACTAGAAAACAAAGAAAATGGTTGAAAATATCATATCCATTAATGATTATATTTGGTGTTTCTTTTGAAGTTATTGTTTCTGCTTTTAGAAAATTTGATAATGCCCTAGACATGTGTAAATACAATGAACAATGTAAAGAAGGTACTATTTTTTATAATACAGAAAATGAATATATATTTTTTCACAAGCTTTATATTTCTTACTTTAAATTAGAAAATAATCATTGGAATTATGACTATCAACAGTACTATGAAACATATTTATATAACGATGATAATTATGATGTTTATGCTTACAAATTAACAGAGAAAAAATATTTCATAAGTGTTAAAATAATTGGTGATGGTAAAATAGATGATATAGAAGATAATACTGATAAAAATTTTGAAATGCTAAAAGTAGCATACGAGCCGAATTATAAAATTCATAATTTTTATGGAAAAATTGTTGATGATTTTGCTAGTTACGAATTAAAAATCAATGGTGAAAAAATTGCATTTAAAGAAAAGAAACAAAATTAGTTATATATAAAAGAGGCTTTATTTTATATTTGTATAAAGTCTCTTTTTGATAAGAAATTTCTGAAAATAGTAATTATATTGATAGCAAATATAAAAAATATGTACGTATAATTATGATGCTTAAATTAAATATCTTTTAAATCGATAAAAAGGAGTTAAAATAACTTATGAATACAAAGCCATCTGCGAATCAAATGGAATTACTATTTCTATGTCTAGAAAATGACCCCCGATAGATGATTAGCCAATTGAGAGCTGGCACTCCCTCCTTAAAAAGGAAACTTTGTATAACAATGATATCACATCCTTAGAAGAGTATATAGAATTGGTTAAAGAATGGATGGAATTTTCCAATACTTCAAGGATAAAAGGTAAGAAGGTTAATAAGAAGAAACAATACAATAAAAATGATAAATGAAATTTAATTAATGCTATAATTATATAATAAAAATCAAGGGTATAGATAAAATAACTTCATTAACCCTTGATTTTAAAAAACTAGATTTTTTTGATGTCTCCAAAATTGGGTTCACATCACGATTTCACAAGATTTTTTCTTTCCAAATACTAATTTTTTTTGTATACTATTCTTATAGTAAAGGATTATATATGATAGAATTAGTAAATGTTACAAAGACTTATAAAGCCAAGAAGACTAAAGATACTTTAGGACTAGATAATGTTAGTTTTAAAATACCTAGTACGGGGTTATATTTTATTACCGGGGAGAGTGGTTCTGGGAAATCAACTTTACTTAATGTCTTAGGAGGTCTTGATAAGATTGATAGTGGTCATATTAAAGTAGATAATATCGAAGTATCTAGTCTATCCAAGAGGGACCTCGTAAAATATCGTAATACTTGTGTTGGTTTTATCTTTCAAGACTATAATTTGTTTTTAGAATATAATGTTTATGATAATGTTAAACTAGCTTTAGAACTTAGTAATCAAAGTAATTTAAATAAAGTTGATGAAGTCTTAAAAGCGGTTGGCCTAGAAGAGTTAAAACTTCGAAAGATTAATGAGCTTTCCGGTGGTCAAAGACAAAGAGTAGCTATAGCAAGAGCCTTAGTTAAGAATCCCGATATTATTCTCGCTGATGAACCAACCGGCAATTTAGACTCGGCAACTTCAAGACAGATTATGCTACTTTTAAAAGCTATTAGTACCAAGAAATGTGTAATTGTTGTTACCCATGATAAGGCTTTAGCTAGTGAGTTTGGTAGTGGTCTTATTACCATGCAAGATGGAAAAGTCATTAATGATACAATCGTTATGTTAAAGAATGATACCAAAGATATTAATTTACGTAGTGCTGATTTTAAGAGTAAGTATGCCTTGAAATTTACTCTTCATAATATTAAGATGAAACCTTTGAAGTTTATTTTAACTACTATTTTGACCTCTTTTTCTTTAGTATGTGTTTGTCTTATGTTTACCTTGGTTTTCTTTAATGAAAATGAATTTTCTTTAGAAAAGCTAACTAATGAGAATATTACTAAAGTAGCTTTAGAACGGGCTTATTGTAAATTAGACTATGGAGATTTCTTAGACTGTGGATCTTTATATTATGAAGAGAATGATGAAAACCTCAAAATCGGTAGTCCTTCTTATACGGTTTATGATTTATCTATCTTTTTAGGATCTGCAACCCCAACCTTAAATGAAATGCCCGAAGAAACTGGTTATTCTATCGTTGAGCTTAAAGATGATAAGTTATTAAATCTATTCTTAGGGCATCTTCCTTTAACTGATAATGAGATTGTGATAGATAAGAATATTGCTTATACTATTCTAAACCAAGGAATTTATAATACCGATAACAAGCTTATTAAACCAGAAAACTTTCAAGATATTCTAGGAATTAATATCAATCTAGGAGAGTATCCTGTTACCATAGTTGGTATTAATGAATTTAATAGTGATAATAAATTTACAGAATATCGCCAAGGTACCAAGATAACTAAAGATCTAGAAAACTATTTTAATGCTTTTACGGAAGATAGTAATATCTATGTTAAGGGTTTTCTTGATAATAAAGAATTAAATTATACCGAAGATGAACTTCTTAATAAGATTACCTTTATGGTAAGAGATAGAAAAGATGCTATGACTATTGGCAGTCCTGTATATAATGAACGTATTACTTATTATAATAATGAAGAATATTATGATTTTGATTTTAACTTAACGACTAAAGAACTTGCTTCTAATGAGATTATAATAGGAGCCAGTGACTTCTTAAATTTTAATAGTTATGTAAAAGGAAATATGACTAAAGAATTTAATGAATATCAAAAAAATAACAGCACCCTTTCTTATAAAGAAGCTGTATTTAACTTTGTAAAGAGTAAATTCTTAGAGTATAAAGATGATTTATTTATCAGAACTTATAATAGTGTTTCTGCTCATAAAAAATTAGATAACTATCAGAATATGAAAATTGTAGGTATCTCTTTTGATGATAATACCTATGTAAGTAAAAGTATGTATCAAGATTATGATCATAATAAAAAGATTATTGAAAAGGTCTATATGAATTATGAGTCCAAAGAAGAGTTAAAGAATATTTTAACTAAGTATAATTATGTTTCTAATCTAAAAGAAACAGGAATCTCTTGTGGTCTTGCTAGTGATTTAGGCAGTGCTATTAGTGCAGTTATAGATTTCTATCGCCATATTCATTCTTATTTAGTAATTATTGCCTTAGTCTTTGTTTTATTTGCTAGTCTTTTAATCTTTAACTTCATTAGTGTTACTATTAGTTATGCTAAGAAAAATATTGGTATTTTAAAGAGTCTCGGAGCCAAGAATAAAGACATCTATAAGATATTTACTTATGAGTCTTTAATTATAGCTGGAGTATCTTTTCTAATAGCTATCCCTCTATGGAATATAACTTGTAATCTAGCTAATAAACTATTCTTTGAAGACATCTTATATGTAGGTGGAATTGAAATAAACTTCCTAGCACCTTTGGCAACACTGCTACTAAGTGTAGTCTTATCGAGTGTTATTAGCATCATATGTTCTAATAAGATAAATGATATGCAACCCGTAGATGCCATATTAAATAAGTAGGATTAAGCCTTATACCGGGGCTTTTTCTTTTTTTTAAAATTGCTTTTAGATAACTTTGAAAAAATCTTAAAAAATTTTCACTTAGGGCTGGACAAATGATTAAAGCTGAGTTATTATGTGACTACAGATGAGGAGCATACTATGATAATACTTAGGATATTAAAAATCTTTAAATTTCCAAAAGAGTGTGGTACTTTAGAATAAGAGGTGACTTATGAAAATAATAAAATATACGAAGAAGAGTGCTAATAAATATAATATTCTCTTAGAAAATCAAGAAAGTATTTCCCTATATAGTGATTTAATTTTAAAATACAATTTATTAATTCTAAAAGAAATAGATAAGAATACTTTAGAAGCAATAAAAAAAGATAATCTAAAGTTAGAGCTTTATTATAAGACTTTAAAGTATTTAAAGAGTATAAAATGTACTAAAGATGTTAAAGAGTATCTAAAAGCCTATGATTCTTCCTTAAGTAATTATGTAATTGATAGACTTAAAAAAGAAAGATATTTAGATGATAATAACTACATTAAAGCTTATATAAATACTAAGGTTCTTTTAAGTAATGATGGGTACTATAAGATTTATAATTATCTTCAGAATAAAGACTTAGATAAGATAATTGTTAAAGAAGAACTGGACTTAATTACTGATGATACCTGGTTAGAAAAGATAAAAAGAATAGTAAATACGAAGTTAAAGACTAATTCTAAAGATAGTAAGAATATGGTAATTATGAAATTAAAAAATTATTTAAAAAATCTTGGGTACCAGGATTATCTTATTAATCAGGTGTTAATAACGATTAAGGTAGATAACTCTAAAGAAGAAGCTAATCTAAAGAAGGAATATACTAAGTTATATAATAAGTATAAGAATAAGTATGATTCTAGAAAGTTAAACTATATTTTAGTGGGTAAACTTTTAAAGAAAGGATATAATTTAGAGAAAGTAAAAACTCTAGTCGGAGCAAGTGATTTGTGATAAGATAAACTTATAATAAAGGAGTATGTATGTTAACTATTGAAGAATTTAAAGCCTATAAACAACAATTAGCGGCGATTATAGCTAGCTTTTCCCAAAAAATTGCTAATTTATCATCTGAAGAAAAATTAGCTTTCCAAAAAGCAAGTATTGCAAAGTATGTAAAAGTAGAAGAAGAATTATTTTCTTATGATTTAAGCTCTATTCCTTTTAATCTATATGAGGGAATAAGCTTATTAGCGCCAGATGGTAAAGTTTTAGACTTATCTAAAAGTAAGGCTAATATTGATTTTAAGATGGTTGAAGTCTATGGAAATGTTAATTTTAAAGGATGTAATCTTAAAAATATTACGAGTTCAAAAGGAAAGGTAAGTCCTGATTACTTAGATGAGGAGGTAGTACGTACCCATAAAGATTATTTCTTGAGTAAAAAAATTCCTAAAGAATTTCAAGATAAATGGTATCAAGATGATATTACTTTAGCCGATTTAGTTAATCTAGCCCCGGATTCTTTAGAAGAATTAGAGACAAATAAAGACCTTTATAGTCATATTATGGGTGAGGGGATGCCTATTAAAGTTTTAGGACTTAAGAATGTTGTTAATCTTTATAAGAATTTTCCTAGTGATTATGAAGATATTAAGAAACTTTTAAATCTAATCAAGATGACGGATGCTATTAAAAAAATTAATACTATCGATAGTAGTCCTCAAAAGTTAATTAGTAATATTTATCAAGTGGTCCGTGAAGAATTGTTATATCCTACTAATATGTATAATCCTATTTCTTTAAGTATAACTACTAAGACTCAGTTTCCCGAAAAGTTTATTCTTGCTAATGAGGATATCTTTAAGATGAAGATAGAGATGGAAGAGAGTTTAAGAACTAGATATTATGAAAGAAAATTAACTACTTTAGATATAATTGATAATTATTCCCTTTTTAAAGATTTACCTCTTAATAGTTTTGCTAAACCAGAAAGTTTAGTTGTTAAATTAAATAATTTCTTTGGCAAATATGCTTTTCAAGAGATTTACAAAGCTTATCCTCATGTCATTAGACATCTTAGTGGAGAAGACTTTAATGTTAATCTCCGTTTAACAGCCTCGAAAGAACCAGTTGCCGGTTTTAAAGAAGCTATGAGTATTTACTTAAGAAATAAGAGTTTTTCTCCAGAAACTAAAGTGCCGGAGTGGTTAACTGAAATGTTTACCAAAGTAGTTGATTCTCTTCATTCATTTACCGATTTAAAAAATTTAGATGACAAAACTTGTCTTTTAGACTATTATCAAAATCACTTAATTAATCAAGTTGGCTTAAATAATCTCTTCCTGTTAGAAAAAGAAACGGGTATTTTTACTCATCAAGAAGATAATCATCGTCCTTTTGAATTCTTTGAAGCTTTTTCCTCTTATCTCAAGAATAATTGGGAAGAGAAAACCATCCCCAAGATGACTTATCCCGAGTTTAGAGAATTCTTGGCTAAATGTCTTAATGAAATGCGTAAATATAATTATTTTACTGATTATGCCGATTATAGCTTTATTAATGGTTCTTTTCGAAAAGACTTTAAAGATATATTTATTAAGGAAACATGCCCTCAAGAATTAATAAAAGCCTTTTATCATAATAAGATTAATTTTTCTTATGTCCGAACTCATCCTGAGTATATAAGTTATCTTTTAGATATGGATTTAGGAAATTTATTTCCTGATGACTTTATATTACAAAATCTTAATATGTCCTTTTGTACTTATTATACTAATTCTTTTGGTCGTAAAGCTCTTTTAGATTTAATGAAAGCCTATGGCGAATATCTTCCTAAAACTATTAACTATCAACCCTTTACGATGAGTACTTCTAAAAACGATGTCGATAGAATCATTAGAAATTATATCTATTATGAAATTTTAACGGGAAAGAATTATTATTCTTATGCATATTTAAGTCAAGATAAAACTTTCTTATTAGAACATCCTGATATCTTTTTAAGTCCAGAAGAATTACCTTTCTTATACGATAATACTAAAGAAAGAATAATTAAAGCCTTCTATGCCGGTAAACTAGAGTATAATGATATCTTCTTAAATCCTGAGATTTCTAAAGTTTTAGAACATAAGAATCTTTATGTTGCTTTTCGAAAAAAGAATTATAATTTCAGTGGTAAACCTGAAGAACAAATTTATTTAGATAAGTTTGGTACTAAAGATTTCTTAAGACTTTGTACTACTTATGGTAAATTTTTATCCCAAACGATCGGATTGCTTCCTAAAGATGCTCTAACTTCTTATGATACTTTAACTAAATCCTTAGAATCTATCATTCTTGATGAAGTTAAAAATCAAGGTTATAAATTTGAACCTGAAGAAGCTCCTATCTTCTTAAAAGAACAACACCCTGAATTATTCCTAAGTAATGAAGCTCCGGAACATTTAAAAATCTACTTTTATGGAGGGTTAGACTTTGAGATATTATCAGTTTATGCTAAAGATTGGTTGCCTTTCTTAGAAGGAAAAGACATATTAAGTTCTTTAATTCGTTCCCAAGAGTATCCAAAAGAAAGCTTGATTGAATATTTTCATAATTTTGGCAGGGAAAAAGCCTTGTTATTAGGAATTAAAAAGCCTCAGACCGTTTCTAAAATGCTTAAAGATCGTCAAGTCTTAGTTATGAAAAATTGGTATGCTAAAACCGGTCAAACCTTTATTCCTGATTATGTAGTTATGCAAAATTTTCCCGAAAGAGAAATTGATAAATTTTTAACCGCAGGAGTTAAGTGGAGCAAGCTCATGAAGATTAGTGAATTTGCCCAAGAAGCCGAAGGTCGGGAAGCTATGCTAAAAATAGCTTATTCCTTTGGAGCATTTGATAATGATACCCGTGGATTTAAAGAATGTATTGATTTATTAACTAAGTTACCTACGAAGATAAATAAAGATATTGGTTATGCCCTAGAACGGCTAGATATGGCTATAGCGGGTAAAATTGATAGCAATACGTTTTTTCAAAGAGGAGATATTATAAGTCTTTATCAAGCCATTAATGCGGAAGATACGCCTTTAGATAAAGACCATATTTTTCAAAGCCTTTATAGGAAGAGTGAAGATAATACCTATGTTTTAACTATCGATCAACAAAAATATCCCAAGAGTATAGCCCTTCTAAAAGAAACTCTAGGTAAATTTTCTGAACTAAATATTATGAGTAGTAAACTAGCCCATCAATTATTTGGAGGTTTTAAACTTGAATATGACCCCGATTTTCGCGAGTTTTTCCTCACTAATTTGGAATCTATTTTCCAAGATGATGAAAATAAAAAATACTTAGCATCAGTGCAAAAACAATTTAAAGAAATTAAAGTCATTAATAGCAATCGTCATTTAACTTGGGATTTAGCTCTTAATTTTGCTAAAAAATATAGTTATGAGAATGTTGAAGTTGGTAATGAAGAAATGGCCTCCGTTGCTTCTTTAGCTGGTTATAGTGAACAAGATTTTAATATTCTCCAACAAATATATAATTATGGCAAACAAAGAACTAAAAGCAGTATCCCTAGAGTAGAAGGGGACAACACCAAATATCATTATGAGATTTTAAGATTAGATGATCCTTTAGCGCTTGCTATTGGTACTTTGACGGATTGCTGTCAAGAGATTGATAATGCGGCTGAAGTATGTATGGAACACTCGATGACTAGTCCTGATGGTCGCATCTTTGTTATTAAAGACCACTTAGGAAATATTGTGGCTCAGTCTTGGGTATGGCGTCGCGGTAATACATTATGTTTTGATAATATTGAAATTCCCGATAAAGCTTTCCAAAGAGCCGAAATACCTAGGGAAGAATTTACTGATGAAGTTTATCAAATCTATAAGATGGCTTCTAAAGAATTAATTAAGAAAGATGAAGAAGTTTATCAAAAGATGTTAGCAAATAAAGAGATAACTCTAGAAGAATATAACTCTTTAAAACTATCTAAAGTAACCGTAGGATTAGGATATAATGATATAGCATCTTCTATTAAGAATAATGCTATCTTAGATACAGGAAGAATAGCAAAACCCTTAGATTATATTCCTCCAATTAAATTAAAAAGAGGTCTTTATACTAATGACTCTATTACCCAGTATATTCTAGAAGGAAAAATATCTAAAGATGAGATTTCTAAAGAAGCTTTGCCAGTTCACAATGATGAGTATCAAGTCTATGATAATACTACTTTTACGAAAGATATTCTTTATCATTTAGAACGTTTAGAATTATTAACTAAACAAGATAAAAATCATCTTTTAACGCAGTTAACATCATATGAAGAATCTGATCTAATGACCAGTTTAGCTAGACATTATAATTTAAATCCTAGTACGATAAGAGTTATTCTTAATGCTAATATAGCTATTATCTATGACTATGATGATACAACTATAAGACTAGGAGATATTCTTTATAATAAAAATATTGGTCTAAATAAAGAAATCGATATAACTGATGTTATTTGTTTACAAGTTTATTTAGCTCTAAAGCAAATAGCAAAGACAAGAATAATCGATTCTTCAAGATTAAGTAAAGAACAATTAGAAATCTATAATACTAGTATGAATATAAAAGAGATAGGAGGTAGTAAATATGGAAGATAAGAATATAAGTAATATAATAAATCAAGTTATTCTAATAAATAATAATCTTAATGCTAAAATAATTTTAAAAGTCTTAAAAGATATTGAAAATAGTATTTTAATTAATTATGAAAAATTTAGGGAAGCAAATAAAATTGATCTAAAGAATCATAATGGCTTTCCCCTTGATAAGAATATAATAACTAATATATTTAAAAATCTTCAAAAAGAGAATATTATCTATGGAAAAGTAATAACTTCTAGTAAAGATGAGACTAAAATCTATGGAAAAGAATATCTAAATCGTGGTAATGTTTTAATCTTTAATGAAGGTAACTTCTATTGTCTATTAGAAATATTCTTAAAGAATTTTCTAGTTGGTAATACCTCTATTATCGTTAGCAATGGTTATATGTATGGCTCTAATAATCTTTTAGTAACTATAATTAAAGAAGTATTAAAGTCTAATGACTTAAGTCCAGATTACTTAAACTTGTTTGTGACCGATGATTCCTCTAAGGTTTTAGAAGAATATGCTAATATCGATTTGAATATTGTAATTGGTCCCCGTGATTATCAAAGGTCTATTATAGAAAAATCTAAAGTACCCGTACTTACAAGTGGCTATTTAAACTATGATATTTATATAGATGAAATAATAAATGCAGAGTTTATTAAAAAAATTCTTAGTCTCGGATTAAATTTAACTATTTACCTTAAGGAAGATATAAATATGGATATCGATGCTATTAAAGTAAGTGGCTTAGAAGAAGCAATCAAAATGATTAATTATAATGGCTCCTTATATGCTAGTAGTATCTTTACTAGTGATTCTAAAAAAGCTTCCCAGTTCATTAGAAATGTTAAATCTAAAATGATTAGTGTTAATGCAAGTCCTAATATTGAAGAACTAATGGATATTAAAGTTAGTGATTTAAGTCTTGAAAAAACAATTTGTTACCCAAGATAAAAAGATGTTGTATTTTCTAAATGATTTATGTTATACTTTTGTTAGAGAACAGTCTTGTTCTCTGAGTGTTAATTTGTCGCGTGCATTTTAGTTGGGTGAAGATTGCAAAATGCAAAAGCCTTTTTATGCTTTTGAATTGATAGTTTTTACTGTGCGAAATGCAAAATGAAGGGTTCATCTTGTTATTATGATGAACTTTTCTCCTTTTAAAACTTAAAAAAAATCTATCTATAGGATTATATCCCATAGATAGATTTTTTATTTTTTACTGTTTGATGAACTAGTGTTCGATGAACTAGAATTTTTATTTTCTTGAATCTTTAATAAAGAATTTTGAATATAATTAGTATAATTCTTGCTTAAATCATCATCAACAATATCCATACCATATTCTTTTCGAACTTCTTGCATAGATTTAATGTAGGCATCTTTATTATTATTTAGATATTCACTAACTAAAGCATCAACAATCTTATCACGAACGGATTCTAAATCAGCTTTTTCTTTAGTTTCTGTACGAAGTACTAAATGATATCCTAATTCAGTTTCTACAATATTAGTAGAATATTCACCATCTTTTAGCTTATATGCTTCTGTTACTAAATTATCATAGTTAGAACCTAGAGTATCCGTATTAATGTATCCTAAATCTCCACCATTATCTTTAGATGAATCATCATTAGAATATTCTTTAGCTAAATTGCTAAATACTTCACTAATCTTACTTTGATCAGCAGCTTTTAACTTATCAAGAGCTTCTTGAGCTTTAGCTTTAGCTTCATCTTTAGCCTTAGTCTTATCATCATCGGAAGCATCCTTCGCATAGTTTACACTAAATAATATTTGCGATACTTTAATATCCGGCTTAATTTCATCTTTATAATATTTCTTAATCTCTTTTTCCGAAATATTCTTCTTTGCATAGTCCTCAGCGGCTTTACTTTGAAGATTACTTAAATAAACATAGTCTTGATATTCCTCTAAAGTTTGATACCCAGTATAAGTCTGAATAGCCGAAAGCAGATTATCTTTATAACTAGCCTTTAATTGAGTCATTACCGATTCAGCATTCTTTTTAGCTTCCTCTGTATAATCGCTGTATTTCTTCTCTAATACTAATTTATCAATCATATTAAGAAGAACTTCTGTACCATATTTATCCTTCATTTGATTATAAAAATCATTAATACTAATTTTCACATCATCCTTAAATGAGACAATAGCTTGTTCTCCGTTTTCTAGAGTTGGGATTTTTTTGGTGCCACAACCACTAAGTAAAGTCATACTAGCTAAGCTTAACACTGCTAATTTTTGCACTTTTTTCTTCATTTTTTCTATCTCCTTCTAGGACATTATAGCATAAATACGGGATTTGGTACTAGTAATTAAGTCTTTTTTCTTAGATTTTCCTTTTAAGATTATAAATTTATCTCAAGTATTTTCTTTAAGTAAATAAAATCTTTGGTAATAATTATAAACAGTACAAATAAAAGATAAGAAAAATATCATACACAAAAATTTAGACTTACCATAAGATATAATGAGACTTATAAAAGGAGGGAAATTTATGAATAACGGATGTGGATGCAACAGCATGGGACCTGCTATTATCTTAGTTTTATTTATATTATTAATTATCATAGTTGGAGCATTTATTTAAGGTGATACTATGGAAAAGTGTGTAAAAAAAGACAAATGTTCTAATCAAACCAACCAAAACTACTTATTTATAATAGTACTTTATATCTTACTTGCTATTATACTATCTAGTTTTATCTTTTATTAAAAGGGGAAATCCCTTTTTTTCTAATGCTTTTTTCTTAGATTTATATTATAATGGAAGTGCATAAGAAAGTAGGGCGTGTTATGGCAAAGAAGAAAAAACGTAAAAATAGTGATGAGAAAAAACTGGGATATAGTGTAGAATTAACAGGACTTATTATTGTTTTAATTGGCATCATTGGCTTTGGATTTGGTCTTGTTGGGGCTTTGTTTAAGAAGTTTTCCATCTTTTTAGTTGGAGAATTTTGGTATCTTTTACTAATCCTTTTGATAATTATTGGTTTCTTGATGTTATTTCGTCGTCATTTACCAGACTTTAAATCTGCTAAATTTATTGGAGTTTTCATTCTCCTAGGAGTAATCTTAATCCTTGCTCACTCTAACTTCATTAAAAATAATCCTAACTTTATTAGTGTTATTAATGCTACTAAAGATAATTATATGGGGAGAGTTGCTAGTATTAATGGTACTGGTCCCATTCTTTCTAGTGGGGATACTTCTATTACTGTTGGGGGCGGTTTAATCGGAGCTATACTTTCCGGGGGACTTGTCCAATTCTTTGGCTATCCAGGAACGATGATTGTTATTATCATTAGTGCTATCTTTGGTATTATACTTTTCTTTGATATTAATCCCGCTGAAATCTATTCGAAAATCAAAGAACTTATTGTTGATACTTTCTTTGATAGTGATGATGAGGATGAGGAAGAAAATTCTAATGAAGAAGTTCCAATTACAACAGCAACATCTAATCATGAAAATGATAACAAAGTAGTTATTACTAGTGTAGAGGAGTTAAAAAATCATCCCGTACCGGAGCCACCTCGAGAAATTCCTGTTACGACCGGTGAAACTACGCAAATTAGTGAACCTCAAGAAGATAAACTAGTATTTGTTAATGATAATTATCGTCTTCCAGATATTAATAAAATCTTAGACCCTATAAAGAAAGATAATAAGACTAATTCAACGGAATTTATTCGTAGTAATAAAAATATCCTAGAAAGAGTCTTAAAAGAATTTGGTATTGATGGAAAAGTTGTAGAAATTCATATGGGACCTGCTGTTACTCAGTATGAAGTCCATATTCCTGCCGGAACTAAATTAAGTCGTATTGTCTCTTTAGATAAAGAAATTGCTCTTGGGATGGCTGCTAAGTCTGTTAAGATAGAAGCTCCTATTCCTGGTAAGAATACAGTTGGCATTGAAATACCTAACCCTGTTATTTCTTCTGTTCAAATTAAAGAAGTTATGGCTAATATTCCTCCTAATCAATTAAAAGCTAAAATTTTAGTTTCTTTAGGAAAAGATATTATGGGTCGCGTTCAGACTGCTGATATTTCTAAAATGCCTCATCTTTTAGTAGCAGGATCAACCGGTTCTGGTAAATCCGTTTGTATTAACTCGTTTATTGCTAGTATTTTGATGCGTTATCGTCCTGATGAAGTAAAACTGATGATGGTTGATCCTAAGAAGGTTGAACTTTCTAACTATAATGGTGTCCCTCATCTATTATGTCCTGTTGTTACAGATCCCAAGAAAGCATCTTTAGCGCTTCAAAGAATTGTTGAAGAAATGGAACATCGTTATGACTTATTTGAAGAAAATGGCGTTAAAAATATTTCTGGTTACAATGAGATGATTGATAAATATAATGAAGATAATCCTGATTGTAAGAAGAAAAAAATGACTTATATAGTAGTTATTATCGATGAGTTAGCTGATCTTATGATGGTGGCTTCTAAAGAAGTTGAAGACTCTATTATGCGTATTACTCAGATGGCTCGTGCGGCTGGTATCCATTTAATCGTTGCTACACAGCGTCCTTCGACTGATGTTATTACTGGTGTTGTTAAAGCTAATATTCCATCTCGTATTTCCTTTGCTGTATCCAGTCAAATTGATTCCCGTACTATTTTAGATTGTTCGGGAGCAGAAAAACTATTAGGAAAAGGGGATATGTTATATCTACCAATGGGAGAAAATGCTCCTATCCGTATCCAAGGTTGTTTTATTTCTGATGATGAAATTAGAAGATTAATTGAATATGTTTGTTCTCAACAACAAGCTAACTATGATACTCACATTACGGCTCCTAAAGAAGATGACCATAATCCAGTATCTGGTGAAAAAGAAGACTATGAAGACCCGTTATATAATGAAATCGTTGAATTTGCCATCAATACCGGTAAAATTTCCGCCTCACTTCTTCAAAGAAGATTTCGTCTTGGCTATAATCGTGCCGCTCGTTGTATTGATCTCTTAGAAGAACGCGGTATTATTGGACCGGCTAACGGCTCTAAACCACGGGAAGTCTTAGTTAAATTAGAACAAAAAACACCACAAGATTAATTTCTTGTGGTTTTTACAATATCTAAGACATGTCTAGATAATCCTAAATATTCATAATTTTCACATCTTTTTAAATGAAAATCCATATACATCTTAAATTCTTCTTCACTCATCTTATTAAGAATAGGTCTTATATATTCACTCATTCCTTCTTGACTAATAATCTTTATTCTCTTTAAATGACACTCCTTATTAAGTTTATCTATAGACTCTAAAGTATCAAAACTATATAAATTATCTTCCTTATCTTTAATAAGATAACAATCATTAAGATTATCCTTTTCTCTAATAATATTCCCATCTATAAACCCATGCTTTAAAATAGCATAATCATTAAGACAATAAATAATCATCAAAGTACCATTGGTATTTAGATACTTTAAAGCCTCTTTAAGTGCTAAAGACTTATCATTTCCAAAAAGATGATAAATAGGGCCAAATAACAAAATAACATCATACTTATTATTCTTTAAGAAACTTAAATCTAAAGCATTCCCAAGATAACTCTTAATCCCTGGAATTTTGTTATTTAAGACTCTTAAATTATGTTTAACTAACTCAACCGCTGTCACATCATAATCCTGGTCACTTAAATATTTGCTATAGACTCCCGTACCCGCTCCAACATCAAGCACTTTAGGATTTTTATAACCATTTAAAACCTCATCTAAATACTTAATAGTCGTATAATATTCCACCAGACCATGTCTTCTTAAAAGCCTCTTATCTTCATTAAACTTATTATAATAAGTCTCTAAAAGTTTATTCATCCTTAGAATCTACCATTACATGATTAACAAACTCCATATCATCTCTTAAAGCCTCATGTAACTCTTCTTCCATATTCCCAACATAAACGTTTTCAATTCTAGATACTCTAAGTCTTTCCGATACTAAAATAGCTTCTACTTTTCTAACCGCTGTATCTAAATCATCATTAATAACTACATAGTTATAATTATTATAATAGTTTATCTCTTGATAAGCCTTCTTAAAACGCTTAATAATTTTCTCTGTATCTTCCGTATTACGTTTCTTTAATCTTCTTACTAATTCTCCCATTGAAGGCGGCATAATAAAGATGAATATAGCCTCCGGAAACTCTTCTTTAATCTTTAAAGCCCCTTGAATTTCAATTTCTAAGATAACATCTTTTCCTTGGTCTAAAAAATCATTAATCTTAGACTTCGGAGTTCCATAATAATTATCATTATACATTGCATACTCTAAGAAATCATTATTCTTAATATGTTTTTCAAACTCTTCCTTACTTACAAAGAAATAATCAATTCCATCGACTTCTTCCCCTCGTGGAGCTCGACTAGTCATGGATACCGATACCCAAAAATTATGATAATAATTTTTAAGCTCTCTAATAATACTATCTTTTCCGGCTCCCGATGGCCCACTTAAGACAATCAAATTACCTTTTTCACATTCATTTACAATTTTTTCCATAAATATCCCTTTCTTAAATTTGTTTTAGTATAGCACATTAATACCATCTTTTGCGAAAATTTAATAGTATTTTTATCATTATTTGGATATAATATCCTTAGGAGGTCCAAGTGAAAGAACTAGTTAATGTCAAAGTAGACAAAGATTTAAAAAGTAATTGTGATGAATTATTTGATAGCCTAGGCTTAGACACAGAAACTGCTATCAACATTTTCTTAACCGCATCATTACATCATATGGGTATTCCTTTTCATATCGGTTTCGATGATTGTGAATGTGATTGCGATTGTGATTGTGATTGTGATTGCAATTGCAAGTGCAATTGTGAAGAATGTGAATGCGATTGTGAAAAATGTGATTCTCATTGTGAAGATAGTGACTAATTGGTCACTTTTTTTCTTGCTAAAAAGTAAATGTAGTCTTACTATATATATCTATAAGAATATAAACATCTAAGAATATTTTCCTTATTTATATAGGGGAGGCTAAACGATTAATCCTAAAGAAGGCGTAGTAGTTTAAACACCTAGTTTACTTTTGGAAAAAGTTTTGATAAGATAATATTACTAAAGTGAGTACAAAATGTTTTATAAATATGTATTGCAAACCCGGGACTAAATTCTTTTTATTCTGTGTAAACTTTCCCTTGACAAATAGTAAAAAGATGTTAAACTAGTCACTATCGAAAGGAAGAACAGGTGGGTTTATGGTAAAAGGTGAAAGACTAAAAAACTTAAGAAAAGCAAAAGGGCTTACCCAAAGTGAGTTAGGGCAGTTAATTGGTGTTAAAAAATCTGTAATTTGTCTATACGAAAGAGAACTTCGTAATCCAACTTTAGAAAGTATTATCAAATTATGTGAAATTTTTAATGTTGATGCTGATTACTTAATTGGCAGTGATACTTTAGTAAGTGTTAGTGATGCAGATAAGAAAGATGAAGTAGTAGCTATGACTAAAGATGAAGTTTATTTTATGGTCGAGCTTCGTAAGAATCAAAGTGCTTATAGTATGCTAATTAGTGATCCAAAAAGAGGAATTGATCTAATTAAATCAAAGATATGCTAAAGAATCTAGGAAACTAGATTTTTTTCTTTTTAGAAGAATATAATTTATTAGGTGATTTAATGAAAAAATATGGTAAATACCTAATATTTAGTATTTTAGTTCTCTTAAGTTTTTATACAACTAATAAAACAGCCTCTCTGGTTAGAGACCAAGATCCTATTCTAAAAGAAATAAAGACAGCTAGTATCGAAAGAAAAACTGATTATGTCAATGCCACTGTTACTGATGATTATATTATTCCCGGGATGTATGGTAGTATCATTGATGAATTAAAAAGTTTATCGAAAATGAAAGAACAAGATGTCTTTAATAGTCTTTATCTCGTAAGTAAACCGATTAAACCAGAGGTTTCTTTAAGTAATAACTTAGATAAAATAATTATTCAAGGTAATAGTAAGAAACAGGGAGTAAGTCTTATAACTGATTATAAAGAAGAAGAGATTAAAGACTACTTAGTAAAACATAATCTTAAAGCTTCTCTTCTAATTAATAAGAACAATTTTTCTAAAGATAGTTATTTTGAACAAATTAATAATGACTATGATAACTATCAAGAATTAGATAAACTTCTAAAGAAATCTAAATTAAATACTAATATTTGTCTTGTAAATGATAATAATTCTTTTTTAAAACTTTGTCAAAAGAAGAAAAAGTATTTAGTAAAACCCACTCTTACTTTAGATGAATCTAATATTATCGCCGTAAAAGAAAAACTCACTAGTGGTAGTATCATCTATCTAAAGGATATAACTTACTTAGACTGTCTTTTAGAATACATAAAATCTAAAGACTTAAAAATTATCTATTTAAGTGAATTAATCAGTGAATATTAAATAGAACATGAAAAGTATGTGAAGATTAGAAAATTTATTGACTAATCTTTTTAAGAATGCTAGAATTATTTTGTTAGTTTCCTAACAATGGTGGTAAAAATATGCAAGATAATAATTCAATTGGGTATTATATTATGAATACCAACAAATTGATAGGACGTTATGTCATCAAAACTTTTGAAAAAAAGTCCAAATGTCGAATAAGTCCTATGCAAGTTATGATTATGAAGTATTTACTTAAAAATCAAAATAAGAAAATATTTCAGCAAGATATTTGTGATACGTTTAATTTAAGGCGTTCAACCGTAAGTGGTATTCTTACTACGATGGAAAAAAATACTATTATTATAAGAAAAGTAGCAAGTGAAGATCCTCGAAAAAATGAGATAAAACTCACGAAAACATTTGTAAATAATACCAAAAAAGTATCTGCTGAACTAATGAATTTAGAAAGTATTTTAGAGCAGGATTTTACTCTAGAAGAAAAGTCCGAATTGATTAGATTGCTAAAGAAATTGGCAGGAAATTTAATAGAAGAAGAGAGGAAAAAAGATGTTTAAATTATTTAAAAACTTTACCAAAAAAGATATAGGTATAATAGTTATAAGCATAATTTTGATTGTTTTTCAAGTATGGTTGGATTTAAAACTACCGGATTATATGTCCGCTATTACTAGACTTGTTCAAACGGATGGCTCGGTGATGGGGGATATCTTGCGTCAAGGTGGATACATGTTACTTTGTGCCTTTGGCTCTTTAGTATCAGCTTGTATCGTAGGTTTCTTAGCTAGTAACTTATCAGCTAATTTTTCTTATAATTTGAGAAGTAAAGTTTATAATAAAGTTTTAGATTTAAGTACTGCTGAAATAAAACAATTTCAAACCAGTAGTTTAATTACTCGTACTACCAATGATATTACCCAGTTAGAGATGCTTATTTCAATTGGTTTACAATTACTTATTAAGGCTCCAATTATGGCGGTGTGGGCGATTACGAAAATTTTAAATAAGTCCTTAGAATGGAGTATGTTAACGGCAGGATGTGTTGTTATTTTATTAGCCGTTGTTACGGGACTTATGTTAATCGTTTTACCAAGATTTGAGAAAGTCCAAAAATTAATCGATAAGATTAATAATGTTACGCGAGAATCTATAACCGGTATCCGTGTTATTAGAGCTTTCAATGCGGAAAAGTATCAAGAAAATCGCTTTGAAAACGTAAATAACGATTTAACCAATATGCAATTATTTAATCAAAAGTGCTTTGCCATTTTAAATCCAGTCATGATGCTAGTTATGAATGGTTTAACTTTAGGTATTTATGCGATTGGAACTTACTTAATCAATAATGCCGTTATCAGTGTTAAAATTACCCTCTTTAGTGATATGGTTATTTTCTCTAGTTATGGAATGCAAGTTATTATGTCTTTCTTAATGTTAGCGATGATCTTTATGATGTGGCCACGTGCTCAAATTTCGGCCCGCCGTATTAATGAGATTTTAGATTGTGATATTAGTATCGAAGATGGTCATAATGATATTAAACCAACTGAAGTCGGTACTGTCGAATTTAAGAATGTATCGTTTAAGTATCCTGATGCTGATGAATACTTATTACGTAATATTTCCTTTAAAGTTAATAAAGGTGAGACTATTGCTTTTATTGGGTCGACTGGTTCCGGAAAGAGTAGTCTTATCAATCTTGTTCCCAGATTTTATGATGCAACTGATGGCGAAGTTTTAGTTGATGGTGTTAATGTAAAAAATTATTCTTTAGAAGAATTACATAATAAATTAGGATATATTCCACAAAAAGCTGTTATGTTTACAGGAACTGTAAAGAGTAATGTGGCTTATGGATCTAAGAACGGTAAGAAGCCAAGTGATGCCAAAGTTAAAGAAGCCATTAAAATTGCCCAAGCCCAAGACTTTGTTTCGAAGATGGAAGATGGAATTGATTCTCATATCGCCAGAGGTGGCACTAATGTTTCCGGCGGTCAAAAACAAAGACTAGCCATTGCTAGAAGTATTGCTAGAGACCCTGAAATTTATATTTTTGATGATTCCTTCTCCGCTCTAGACTATAAAACTGATGCTACTTTAAGAAGTGAATTAAAAAAATATACTAAAGAAGCTACTAGTATGATAGTGGCTCAAAGAATTGGGACTATTATCAATGCCGATAAGATTGTTGTTTTAGATAAAGGAACTTGTGTGGGTATTGGTACGCATCAAGAGCTATTAAAAAATTGTGAGGTCTATAAGGAAATAGCCTTATCACAATTGTCAAAGGAGGAGTTAGAAAATGCCTAGACCTATGCACGGAAATAATGAGAAGTCTAAAGACTTTGTTGGTTCAATTAAAAGATTACTAGCTAACTTAAAACCATGGAAAATTCTAATGGGCTTAGCTATAACGCTTGCCTTTCTATCGGCCATTCTTTCTCTTACGGCTCCTAATAAATTATCTAGTCTAACTGATGTTGTAACTAACGGAATTAAACCTAATACTGAGGTTTTACAAAGTGTTATCACGGAAATAACTAATAATTTTAATGAGGCTAGTCTCCAAGAAAAATCAATGCTTATCTTAACTAGTGAAAATATTAGTTTCGAAGATAAAGCTACTTACCAAGAATTTTTAGCTGGTATGCAAGCTAATACTGCTAAAGATCAAAAAACTATTTTAAAGAATATTCTAGCGTTACCAGATGACATTTTAAATATCTTAATCGATGATATTAATGTTAATGGAACTACTATTAGTAGAGAAGATGAGATAACTTTTCTAAATGAAGTAGTAGATATTGATTCTAGTATGGTAACTGATGAGACCCTAAAAGTTGTGGATAATCTACCAACTTCTATTTATGATTTGATTAAACCCAGAATGGATTTAGATGCTGCTAAGAAAATTATTATTACCTTAGTTTGCCTATACTTATTAAGTGCCATTTTTGGTTATATTCAAAGTTATTCAATGACTACCGTTTCCAATGGTTTTGCAAAAAATTTAAGAACAAGAATTTCGGTTAAAATAAATAAATTACCATTAAAATTCTTTGATTCTCATGAAATCGGCGATATCTTAAGTCGTGTTACTAACGATGTTGATATGATTGCTCAAAACCTAAACCAAAGTTTGGCAACCTTAATTAGTTCGATAACCTTGTTTATTGGTTCTGTTATTATGATGTTTACCACTAACTGGGTAATGGCAATTACGGCCATTCTTTCTACTTTATTTGGTTTTACCTTTATGATTTCAATCTTAAAAAAATCCCAAAAGTATTTTATTGCTCGTCAAGAAGAGTTGGGAAACATTAACGGCCATATTGAAGAAATTTACAGTGGTCATAACGTTGTTGAATGTTACAATGCTAAAGCAGAAGTTACAAAAACTTTTGATGAACTTAATGGTCGTTTACGTGAATGTAACAAGAAGAGCCAATTCTTATCTGGTCTTATGCAACCAATGATGGGCTTTATCGGTAATTTCGGTTACGTTATGGTTTGTATTGTTGGGGCTCTACTAGCTATGAAAGGATATATTACTTTCGGAGTTATTGTTGCTTTCATGATTTATGTTCGTTTGTTTACAAATCCTCTTTCGCAAATAGCTCAAGCAATGACTTCCTTACAGACTACAGCTGCCGCTTCCGAACGTGTCTTTGAATTCTTAGATGAAAAAGAAATGACTGCCGAAAGTGATAAGACAAAAGTTTTAGACAAAGCTAAAGTTAAAGGTAATATCGAGTTTAAACATGTTAAATTTGGTTATGATGATACGAGATTAATCATTAAGGATTTCTCTGCTACTGCTCATCCTGGTGAAAAGGTTGCTATTGTAGGACCTACGGGAGCCGGGAAGACTACAATGGTTAACTTACTGATGAAATTCTATGAAATTAATTCTGGGGATATTCTAATTGATGGTGTTTCAACTAAAGATTTAACCAGAGAAAATATCCATAATTTATTTGTTATGGTCTTACAAGATACATGGCTTTTTGATGGTACTATTCGTGATAACATTAAATTTAATCAAGAAAACGTTACTGATGAAGAAATCTGGGCTGCTTGTAAAACCGTTGGTGTTGATCACTTCATTAAAACTTTACCAGGAGGCTTAGATTGTGTAATAGGGGAGAATGATTCCATCAGTGGTGGTCAAAAGCAGTTACTAACTATAGCTCGTGGTATGATTGAAAATGCTCCTTTCCTAATCCTAGATGAAGCTACTTCTAATGTTGATACTAGAACGGAAGAATTAGTTCAAAAGGCTATGGATAAATTAATGGAAGGGCGTACATCATTTATTATTGCTCACCGTCTATCTACGATTAAAAATGCTAATCTTATCTTAGTTATGAACGAAGGTAACATCATTGAACAAGGTACTCATGAAGAATTGATGGCTAAAAATGGTTTTTATGCTGATCTTTATAATTCGCAATTTAAAAAATAATTACAAGAATCATTGTCTAAATGGTTCTTTTCTTTTATAATAAGGGAAGAAGAAGGCGATAATATGTTTACAAATGATTCTAATTATTTAGACCAACATTTCTTAATTGATAATGATATTATTGAAAAGTATCTTTCTTATCCTAAATTTTCTAAAGAGGATACCGTTCTAGAAATTGGACCTGGTAAAGGAACTTTAACTAAACTTATTGCACCTCAGGTAAAGAAACTCTATGCCATTGAACTAGATACCCGCTTAAGACCTTTCTTAGAATCTATTCCTAACTTAGAAATTATCTGGGGAAGTGTCTTAGATGTTAAAATTCCCAAAGTCGATAAGATTATAACTTCACTACCTTATAGTATCATCGAACCATTTATCTATAAGATGATAGATACTGATTTCCAAGAATTATATATGTTAATGGGATCACACTATATCTTAAATGTTGTTAATCAAAACATTACTAAACTAAGTGTTATAACTAACTCTTTCTTTAAGACAGATATTTTACTAGAAGTTCCTCCCTCATCTTTTGATATACCACCTCGCACTAATTCTTTTATCGTAAAGATGGTAAAAATTAATAAACCGTTATCGAAAAAATATAAAATTTATAAAGAATTATTTTATCTCGATGAAAAGAAAATTCACAATAGTTTAATGGAAACCTTTATTAAATTAGATAAATTAACAAAAAGAACTGCTAAAGAGTATGTTAATTCTTTAGAATTACCCTCAAATATTTTAGAAAATACCTTTAAGACTTTAAGTAATGAAGACTTAAAAGTCCTTGATGAAGCCTTAGAAACGCATCTAAATTTCGAAAATTAATAAAAAAGTATTAAAAAAGCAAGAAAAAACTTGCTTTTTTCGTTGATTAATTATACAATTATATTGCGTTGGAAGTTTATGCACCCATAGCGCAATTGGATAGAGCGTTAGACTACGGATCTAAAGGTTAGGGGTTCGACTCCCTTTGGGCGCACCATCGTTTCGGGAAGTAGCACAGCTTGGTAGTGCACTAGATTTGGGATCTAGGGGTCGCAGGTTCGAATCCTGTCTTCCCGACCATTTATTGTTTATTAATATCGTATTACATATACGGTATTTTTTTTCCCCCTTAGTCCCAAACAAGTTCTAAGGAAGAATATGAGTTTATAGAATAATTGTATAGAGTAGAAAGGAGTATCTAAATGAACGATAAAGAAAAATTATTTTCTTATTACAAATATGCTCTTCAGATGTTAGAAACTGAAATAAATATTTTAATGGATGAGTTTGTTTTAAAACACGGTTATAATCCTGTTGAACATATTAAGTCTAGAATAAAAAGTGAAGATAGTATTAAGAAAAAACTAAAGAGTAAGGGTTATTCCTATACAGCTTCTAATATTAAGAAGAATATCCATGATGTTGTTGGTATTAGAATAGTAGTATCTTTCTTAAGCGATGTCTATGATATCGTAAGCATCTTAAGAAATAGTCAAGACTTAATAATTGTCTGTCAACAAGACTATATAAAAGAACCTAAAGATACTGGCTATATCTCTTATCATATTAATGTCTTAATACCAGTTTATCTTGATGGTAAGACTAAATACATTGAAGGAGAAATTCAAGTACGAACAATTGCTATGGACTTCTGGGCTAGTCTTGATCATAAAATCGAATATAAATTTAATAATGCTGATAAAATTCCCTTAGAAGTTTATGATAAGATGTATGAAAACTCTCTAATTATTAAAGAATTAGATAAACAAATGATGCATCTAAATGAAATAGTTAATAAATATATTAAATAAAAAGTCATAATTTCATCGTTTTAGGATAAAATCTATGATTGCTAATTAAGAGATTATCGTAAACAATTTTTCAATGTCTTTGTCTTGAATTTCAAAGGCAGTACCTTTATCCTGAATTTTTCCATACTTTTCTTCCGAAGTATAGAAACTTATTTTCATATTAATTCTAATTACCCCCGTACGCAATAATTCTAAAAAAGTATAAAAATCTTTAAATTTATATATTTTAGGATTGTGATATTTATAATAAATTTCATTGTTATAAAGTCTTTTTTTAACGGGGATTATTGCTAAATAAGATAATTTCATTTTTAACCGATTTTCTAATTGTTCAAAAGACCACGAGATAGTTTTATTAATTTTCCCTAAATATATATTTCTTACTAGCAACCAAACTACTTGGTGGTCTCTGTCAATTTCTAATTTGAATTCGTTAAATAAACCAATTTTAGAGAATTTATCTCCTGTAATTTTACCAAAAAACACTTTATACCTTCGGTCTTTGTGGCTAGGCCAACCATATTTATCTAGGATTTCTTTAATTATTAATGGTCTATTATCAGGAACCATTGAAAATAAACTGATATAAGGTTCACTATTTATTAACTTGGTTTTTAATTCTATGCCATAATAGTCTGCTATAATTAGATTATCATCCTCTTTGGATAACAAATTTTCTAAGATTTTTCCGGCTGAACTGGTGCCCTTTGCCGTATTTTTAATCCAATTTTTACATTGGATTTTATAAATTTCTGTTTGCAGCTTTTTGATATTATTTTTCATCATTACTCTCTCTTTCTTTAAAAAATAATATATTTTTCTAAAGCTAATACCAAGTAAATATTTTACTACAATTATTAGAATAATAAAAGAAAAAGTAAACACATCTTTTTTGTGTCTACTTTTATCTTACAACTTCATGCCATACCACAACTATCTTTACTTACTTATTCTACGATATCTCTTTTTAGGATGATCATATGTTTTTAAAAGATTATAATATTCCTTGAAATCTTCAATATTAAAAATTATTTGCCCATTGATTTGAAAACATCCCTTCGTTAAATCAACCTTTAGTAAATCAATTAACTTTAAAGCATTATCACACATCAGAATATTTTTTTCACGATTATCATTTAAACCAGGGAAAATAAGTACAAAATTATCTTTACTAGTACGCATAATAACGCCAGCCCCTTTTTCGACAAATTTACTAGCGATGAAAGTGCGAGACTGAATTTTACCAAAATCTTTAATTGCATAATTATTCATCTTATCTCTTAATAATAAATTATTAATTTTTTCAAAACACTTTGCATGTCCTAAAGAAGTATAATAATCTTTATCGCCTTTATACCCAAGATTAAGCTGAGGGTAAAATATAAAGCCTTCTTGATTATCAGGAATTAAAAGTGTTACCATATTATAATCAAAAGCATCATAATATAGTTTTCTAGCCTCATCCTTAGTTCTTAAAATCCCATTAACTACAACAAAATTATTTCCAAAATCCATCAAAATCACCTGGGGTTATTTTAACATAAATCCTAGTATTTGCAATCTTTTTTTGTTACAATAATCTCGGTGATGAAAATGGATACAAAGACTATAGAAATGATTAAAGAAAATATGAATCACGATACCTTTTTAGGCCCTCTAGCCACTAAGAATAAAGATGCTTACCGTGTAAAACCAGAGCCTGAAGACATCCGCCCTCCATATTTTCATGATATCGACCGAATTATTTATTCTTTAGCCTATACGCGTTATATTAATAAAACCCAAGTATTTAGTGATACCTTAAATGATAATATTACTCGTCGTAGTACTCATGTCCAACTTGTTAGCAAGATTGCCAGGACAATTGGGCGAGCCCTAAGACTTAATGAAGACTTAATCGAGGCGGCCTCCTTAGGTCATGATATTGGTCATACGCCTTTTGGCCATGCTGGGGAAGCCATTTTAAATCGAATCTCCCTAAGAGTAGGGGAAGGCTATTTTAATCATAATATCCAAAGTGTCCGCAAATTAGAATTTCTAGAAAATAAAGGTTCTGGTCTTAACTTAACCGTCCAAGTAATTGATGCTATTATGTGTCATAATGGTGAGCTCGAACTATCTTGTTATAAACCTGTTTCTAAGACTAAAGAAGAAGTCTTCCAAGAATATTATAGAACCTATCAAGATAAAGATGCTAATACCTCACTTATTCCGATGACTCTAGAAGGATGTGTCGTCAGGATTAGTGATATTATAAGCTACTTAGGCCGGGATATTGAAGATGCTATTCGCTTAAATTTTCTAAAACGAAGTGAGCTTCCCAAAGATATCATCCAGATTACAGGACTTACTAATAAAGAGATTGTTAACTACTTTATTAATGACATCATAAAAAACAGTATTAATAAAGATTATATTGCAATGAGTCCTGAAGCTTTTAGATGTCTATCTAATCTTAAGAAATTCAATTATGAACACATTTATAGTAAAGTAAATTCTTCCAAAACTTTAGATAAATGGGAAGAAATGTTTAATAAAGTCTTTAAAAGTAGTCTATCTGACTTAAAGACGCACAACGAGACTAGTCATATCTATATCTATTTTTATAAATATATGAATGAAGATTATAAGAAAAATACTAGCCTGGAGCGCGTAGTAATTGACTATATAGCCGGAATGACTGATCGTTTCTTAAAGCGTGAGTATGAAAAGTTAAATTGACTTTTTATTAGTTTAATATGATAATATAAGTAGAGGTGTTTTATTGTGCAAAAGAAAAAAAATAAAGAAAAAAATTTAACAATAACTGAAGAAGAAATAAGAACTAATCACATAGTCAAATCATCTAAGTCTTACTTAATCGTCTTTAGCATTATGTTCTTATCTATTTTTTTACTCTTAGTAGGTAGTTTATTCCGTACGAATATTACTCCTGATTATCCCTTTGTCTTTATGGGCTCTGATAATCATCTAAGAGTAATTACTCGTAATAATGATGTTAATAATATTACGGATATTAAAGAAACTGATATTGTCTATGCTAATAGTGATATCCGTCATATCTTGTATACTGACTCTAATAACTTGTATCTTTTAGATACCACGAGTACTGAAGATAAGAAACTTCTTAGTAGTAAAGCTTCTAGTTATGGGTTTAGTAGTGATGATAAGTATGTTTATTATATTGAGACTAACAAAGACTTATATATCTATAATCGGAAGAATAATTCTAGTTACTTAGTAGATTCTAATGTTACGAAACTTCTAGATGTTTCTCTAGATTATGTTATTTATGAGAAAGATAATTCACTTTTAGTTAAAGATATTGATAATCAGACTATTGATACCGTGGCTAAGTCTTATGAAGATATTATTCTAAGTAAAGATGGAAAGAAGATGCTTTATTCGACTATTAATACTGATGAGTCATTAAGTTACTATTTATATAATTTTACCAACTTTAATAATGAAAGAGTCTTAACGAATATAGATACTTTATTAACTTATAATGCTAACTTTACGAAGTTTATTTATACGGCGAAGACTAAGGATACCATAAATATCTATAATAATATTAAAGATAGTCTAGCTAGTAGTGATAAGAAGTTTGTCGCATCTAATGATGAATCATTATCAAAAGAAGAAAAAGCTAAATTAAAAGCCGAAGAGACCTTGGTAAATGAACGCAATAAGATGCGTGAATATGCTAAAAACTATACCGTAAGTGCTTTTGATGTGTATTATCAAAATAATCAGACTACGACTTTGCTTGCTAGTTCAGTTAATAAAGTTTATACTTACGATCTTGCCAGTCGTATGCTTATTTATACCAAGATGAACTGGAATAATAATTTTGATTTGGCTGATTATACTTCTCTAGAAGAATTTAAAAAAGATATTGAGACAACAAAAGAAAATGGACTTTATTATCAAAGTGATATAGATACTTCTTTAGTTAAAGAAGCTGTTAACGATAATACGGTTGTAACCTATCTAAAGAGTGATGGCATCTATTTTACAGAAGATAATACCCTTTATTATAGTAAAGTAAGTAATAGACATGCTAGTGAATATAAAATTCTTGATGAAAATTTAAGTCTTAGTATTAAGAAAATGGGAAGTGATATGGGGCTTGTTTACTTAGTTAAAGATGGAGAATCTAATACCTTAAAGATAGCTAATAATGGGAAGAGTAGCGTTGTAAGTACCAATGTTTATCCTGAATATTTAACAATCTCAGAATCAGAAAACTCCCTATACTATTTAAAAGACTATGCTAATAATGCGGGAAAACTTATTATTTATAATGGTATTATTAATAGTAAACTAGCCGATGATGTTAATTCATTTATTTATATCAACGATGACTTAATGTATGCAACTAAAAACTATGATGAAGAGAGTAAAACCCAAGACTTATACCGTATCAATGGAAGTAAACTTAACCTTGTTTATAAGGGAGTAAGTAAATGGTATAATCCAGTCGAAAAAAATAATGAAAATGAACCAGAATTATCCAAAGAAATCGAAGAATAAAAATAAAAACATAAGACATACTATATTTAGGAGACAAATAGATTATGGAATACAAAGTATACAAAAATGATACCTATAACTTATATACAATTAAGACTGATAAATTTAAAACTTGTCATTTAGAGATCATCTTTAAGAAAAGAATAAAGAATGAAGAGATAACGATTAATAACTTCTTAGGAGATTATCTTAACTATACTTCAAAGAAATATAATAAACGAAAGAAAGTTATTGAAAAACTAGAAGACTTATATGATGCTTCCTTTTATGAAGCTAGTACTAGAGTAGGACAGATGTTTTTTATAGATTTTATTTTAGATTTCTTAGATCCTAAATATACTGATAAGAAGTACTTAGAAGAAGTAATTAAATTTCCTTTTGAATTTATCTTTAATCCCAATTTTAGTAATGGAGAGGCTAATTTAAAAGACTTTGAAGTTATTAAGAATTTATTTCGTACTTCTATTCTAAATAATAAGGATAATCCCACGACTTATGCTTTTAGACAAGCTTTTAAGACTCTAGATAAGGATAACCCTGCTAGTTTTGATTATCTCGGGACTATAGAAGCCTTAGATAGAATAACTCCAGAGGATTTATATAATTATTACCAAGAGTTTCTAAAAGACTTTGCTTGTGATATCTATTTTATAGGAAATACCGATATGGATAAAGTAGCATCCTTAGTAAGAGAAAATTATCATAATAATTATCTTCCTCATCTTGAAGAAGAGTATTTTCTAAAGAATAAACCAGTTAAAAAGATAATTGATAAAGAAGAGATTGGTCCTTATGAACAATCTAGTTTAATTATGTTATATCAAACAGATGCTTTAACTATAAGAGAGAAAAATTATGTAATGGGATACTTTAACTCTATCTTTGGAAATGGTTCCTTAAGTAATAAACTATGTCAGTATCTAAGAGAAGATAATGGTATGTGTTATCAGACTTATAGTCTCTTTCAGAAACATGATAATCTTTTAATTGTGTATGCAGGAATTGATTATGAGAATAAAGATTACTGTGTAAAATTAGTAAATAAAGCTCTTAAAGAAATGCAACAAGGTTTATTTACTGAGGAAGAGATAGCCGCTACTAAGAATACCTTAGTAAATCAAATAAAGAGTAGTATGGACACCGAGACTAGTATTCTTGATAACTATTTATTCCATAATCTAACCGGAGCTCCGCTCTTAAATGAAAGATTAAAAGAAATTACGACTGTAACAAAAGAAGAAATAGTGGCCTTATCAAAAAAGATTAAACTAAATACCATCTATTTATTAGGAGGTTCCAATGCTAAAAAAACTAACAATTAATAAATATAATGAAACCATCTACTATGATAAACTAGATAACGGTTTAGAAGTCTTTATGTGGCCGCAAACAAATGTTTCTAACTTCTATGCAACATTATCTGTTAAATATGGAAGCATTGATACCGAGTTTAAAATAGGTAATGAAACTCAAAAAGTCTCTAAAGGAATTGCTCACTTCTTAGAACATGTTAAGTTTAATGAAGGTCCCAATAAGACTGCTCATGATTACTATAATAAGTTAGGATCATCTATAAACGCTTTTACGACTTTTGATTATACAGCTTATGAAGTTTTAGCTAGTGCTAATCTAAAAGAAAATATCACGCATTTACTAGATTATGTAGAGACTCCTTATTTTACAAAAGAATTAATTGAAAAAGAGCGCAAGATTATTCTTAATGAAGTTAAAATGGGAAAGAATAATCCTTATCAAGTATTATATTATCATTTAAATAACGCTCTTTTCCATAATAATCAAAGAAAGTATTATGTTACTGGGGATGAAGAAGATGTTAAGAATATCACTTTAGAAGAAATTAAATTAGTCTATAATACATTTTATCATCCTAGTAATATGTTTTTAACCGTAACAGGTAATTTTGATCCTGATTACTTAGATGTTATTATTAGAGAAAATCAAAATTCTAAAGAGTTTCCTAAGTATTTAAATCCCCTAAAGATTAAACCTAAAGAAAAAGAAACAGTTAATGAAGAAAGAGTTACGGTTAATGGAAATGTTACTACTCCTAAACTAAGGATAGCTTATAAGATTAAAAAGAGTAGTTTAGGTAACATTAGTGATATGGAAAAACTTGTCTATACAAGAATTATCTTGAATGCTAACTTCGGAACAACTAGTGATATTAAAGAAAGACTATTAGAGAGTAATTTGATTAGTAAATTAAGTACTAATGCTTATTTAGTAGATGATTTTCTAATAATTAATATTAATGCGGAGACTAAGTATCCAAATGAAATAGAGAAGAGATTAAAAGAAAATTATGATCATATGGATTTAACTCCTAAACGTTTAGAAAGAAGAATCCGTTGTAATATTGCAGATTTTATCTATGGTTTAGATGACATAGAATACTTAAATAATATGATTCAAGATAATATTATGACACATAATAAATTTATTACTAATACTTATGATATCATTAAGAGTCTTAATATGGATACTGCTAGTAAAGTTATTGAAGACTTAAAAGCATATTCCGTTTGTACTGTTATTATGAATCCTTTAGAAGAGCAACCCCAAGAGTAGGGTTGCTTTTAAGTGCCAAAAAACTCCAATCAATTCGATTGGAGTTTTTATCTACTATCTATTGTAGTATTCAACGATTAATGCTTCATTAATATCAGGATTTAATTCGCTTCTTTCTGGATAACGAAGATATTTTCCTGTTAACTTATTAGCATCAAATTCAACATAAGCAGGTCTATTTAAAGTAGCTTCAACAGCAGCTTTAATTGCAGGATGATCTAAAGATTGTTCTTTAACTGCAACAACATCACCAGGTTTTACTGTGTAAGAAGGAATATCAACTTTGATACCATTAACAGTAATATGACCATGGTTAACGATTTGACGAGCCCCACGACGAGTAGTAGCCATACCCATACGGTAAACTACATTGTCAAGTCTAGTCTCAAGAAGTTGAAGTAAGTTTTCACCAGTAATACCAGCCATTTTAGTAGCACGTTTAAATGTTTTAGCAAATTGCTTTTCATTTAAACCATACATAAATCTTACCTTTTGCTTTTCTTGTAACTGAACACCATATTCACTTAACTTTCTCTTACGATCTTGTCCGTGAATACCAGGAGCATAAGGTCTTCTTGCAAGTTCTTTACCATTTTCTAAAGTAGAGAAACCAAGATGACGTGACTTCTTATATTGTGCACCAGTATATCTTGCCATAAAATATTCTCCTTTCTAATAATTTTGCTTTTACTTAGTATACCTTCCGTTTCTAGGGGAGTCTATCCAGATATTTTCTCTTTAGGCAGTCATAAGATACTTATAACCAAAACCGTGATAGACACTTCTCTAAACTTTAGGCACTGCCAATTAAATGCAAGAATAATTTACCATATTCCCTTTCTAAAGTCAATTGGCTTCCCTAAAAAAAATAGCCATTTTTGTAAGAATAAATTGTTTTTTTACGAAAAAAATGTTATCCTTATATTAGTTATGATAGAGAAGGACAAGTGTAAGTATGAAAAATAAGTTAAAACCTAATTTTAAAGATAAGAAAACCATAATTATATCCATATTAATAGGGCTGATTTTAATAGGGCTAATAATATTTATTTGTACGAAGATATTCCATAAGGATAAAGAATTAACCCCAGATAATCCAACTACTAATGAATTTGAAAATTATCTTAAGGATGCTATTAAACCTTTTGATGAGGATACAATTAAAGACTTTATAAGTAGTACTGATAGCACTGGTACAGTTGATGAAATTTATTGGGGAGCTACATACTCTGATGATATCAATACTAATGTAAAAATTCTTTATACTTTAAGTAGAATGTTCTTTAATGACTCAGATTTAATTAAATATATGGCTGGTGCTAATATGTTTGATAAGGATACAGAGTTAGGTACAGTAAAATTATCCATAAAATTTATTAATAAAGCCTTAGCAGCTAAATTTAAAGATTTGAAAATGGAACCAGAAACAATTATAACCGATGGCTTCTTTAGAGGAGTAAATGCTGTTATCTGCGATGATACTGAATGTATGATACCAATAAGTATGGTTGATTATACTGATGAAGAAGATTCTGATGATGAAAATGCTGATGGTACTTATGAAAGTGAAAAAGGTTCTTTAGAAAAGACTTCTAGCGGCTATGAAATATCTGCTAAGTATTATTTTAATGTCATGCAATTTGATGGTGAGATGAAGTATGGAGTTTACGATAGTGCCTTTAAAGAAAAAGTTTATTGTGAAACTACTTTACCAGAAATCTATATATCTAATGGTCGTGCTTTAGAAGATTGTAAAAATACTGAAGGTATGCCATCTATCAAATATACATTCGATAAAAATTATCGATTTATAAAATCGGAAAACGTCTAAGGAGGTTAACATGAAAAGAAAATATTTACTATTTTTTCTCTTAAGCTTACTTTTTATTCCTAAAGTAAAAGCAGAATATTGTACTTTAGAACGCCAAGCTGAACTTAATAATGCGGCTGGGGCCGTAACTGCTAAGGGCTATCCTTATTCTTATAATTATACGAGTACGGACCCAGATAGTGGGGAAGAGATAACCGGAACTTCATACTTAGGCATGATTGACGTTTACAATTTAACCAGTGATATTTATGCTATCTTAGAATATGATAGTTCTAAATATCGTCTTGATTATGACCCAGAAACTGATGGGGAAGTATCTTATTCTACTGGTGGTATGGGAAAAGTTAAACAATATACTATTTCAATTTATCCGGTTGATACTGAATGTGGGAAAAAGGCTATTAGACAGATAAATGTTACGGTACCAAGAGCTAACCAGTACTATAATGAATCAATTTGTAGTGATTATCCTGATTATTTTTATTGTCAAGAGTTTATGACTGCTGATGATATAGCTTATATTGACTTTGTTAATGGTATTAATGAATATGCTAAGACTCATAAAAGTGTTAATGATGAAACTAGAAAAGAAGGTATCTTAGAAGAAACTACTAATTTTGTTAAGAAACACTGGGTTATAGTTACTGTAGTTATTTTGATAATAATTGGTGGTACTGGTACCTTTATATATCTACGAAATAAAAAGAGAAAGGAGGAAATTGTTTAATGAAAAGTAGTATTAAAAAAGTAATTATCATTTGCTTATTTCTAATTATAGGATTTGGATTTATCGACTGCAATGTAGTTTATGCAGAAGACGAAACTGGTGATGTAGCTGGCTCCTTATCAAGCATATCAATAACCAAAAAAATAACCAAAGCTGATATGAATATGTCTGAATTAGTCAGCACTGTAATAGGTATGATTTCTAATAGAACGAAAGTAGAAAAAAGTAAAATCACTCTTGATGGAGCCCCAACATACTCAAGAGGAGCATATAACACTGCCTTTGCTGTTGCTAGAAAAAATGGAAATGATTATAAAATAATTTTTGACCAGACAAAAAAGAACAGTATTCAAAATGGTGCTAGCAATACTTTAACATTCAAATACAAGATTAATGCTGGAACTGCAAGTGAAGTTACCAGAAGGGTAAATATAACGATAGTAGTTGATGTATCTAATGATAATGTTTGTTGTAGGGTACCTGGTGGTTATAAAACAACTTCTAAAAACAGTTGCAACACTAGTAACATTCAATCTGATACTAGCAAATGTGGTGATACTAAGCAAACAAAAGATGATACAGAAGCGTGTTATCAAGTAAAAATTTCTAATGTTACTACTTATAAATGGATGAAAGCTAGCGAAGCAGCAGAATCAGGCAAGTATCGTCAAACTGATACTTCTAAATCAGCAACTACTAGAAATGCTTGTGAAAAGCTAAATGAGTCTTTACCAGCGACGACAGTGGATACTGAAACCGGAGAAGTTGTTAGTCAAGCTAATAATAGCAGTACTTATGGTAAAAATGCTTGTACCGACTTTATTGTTAAAGAAGTAGAAAGTTATAAAAATGACCCTTTATTCAAATCACCAGTAGGAGCTCATAACTATTATAATGTTTATAAAACATATTATGCTTGCGATGGTCAAGATACGACAACACCAATTACGGCCTTTTGCGTTGATCCTGGTGCCACAGGTCCTGAGTCAGATGGAGTAAAATATCATTCTCAGCCTCAAACAATCATTAAGGAAAATTCTGTACTTTGGCGAGGATTATATCGCTTATATTCTAATTGGTATGCTGACGAAAATAATTTAAATGAAATTAAAAATGCTTCAGGAACAAGTGGTACTAGAGCTGAATATTATGCTGATTACGTTTTAAATAACGTTGCCAGAATGCTTATTTTTAATTATGGCGGAAGTGAATTTTCAGTATATAACCCACATATAATAGCAACAATTAACACCTCGCGAGACTTGGTAACGGCTTATGATGGTTACAATAAAAAACATTTTACTAATGCGGATGCTATGTTAACGAAAGTTTATAATGATGTAACAACGTTTGCTACTGGCAATGAATCTATTACTAAAGCTGAGAACGAAGTAGAATTCAAAGTAGAGTATGAAACTCCAAAGACGATTGAGTCAAATACCGGTTTTGAAGTAACATTTACCGTCAAATTAAAAAGTGACGATGACCGCTTAATAACGGAAGCAACTAGTAAAGAAAATTTTAAGATTACTGCTGTTACTGATGGTGGTACAACTATAACAATTAATGACTCAGATATCACAACTATTAGCGACTGGACTAGAGATTCTAGCGGCTACACTGTTGCTAAATTTAAAGTAACTAAAAAAAATGTATATCAATCATTGGGAGAAAGCGATTCTATTAAACTTAGAGTTACTACTAGTTACGTTTCTAAAAAATCAATTACTAATATTTTAGTTTTAACTACAACTGCTAAAAAACAAACTAAACATGTTATTAAAACTTATCAGAAATTTATTGCTTTTAATAATGGTGAAGCTGAAAAAATGGAAGAAATTCCAATTGATATGGGTAAGAAAAAGGAAAATACTTGTCGTGCAACTTTCGCTCTTCCTTGTACTAATTCAGAAACGGTTTTCTATTTAATTGAAGGAACCCAATCAGGAACATTATTTAATTCTCTTATGAGTGGTATTAATAATATTGGAGATTTAAGAACTTTAATTGGCAATGCTACTTCTATGGTTCAATTACTTAAGGACATTGGCTTAAATGGCTTATCTATAAGTGGATTAAAGAACTCAAGTGCTTTACTTTATAACTTTGCTGATAAAGTAAATATTACTAAGAATATCAAAAATGAATTGAAATTTTTAGATTCGTTATATACTAATAATCAAAACCAGACCGCTAGATTTTTAAGTCAAGCCCTTAACAATGTTAACTTTAATGGGACCGCTCAAGATAACTTCAAAGTATTATCAAAACTATTCTTAGAAACAATGGTTAACGTTGCGGATAATGGCTATGATAATGTAAAAAAGGAGTGGGCTGAAATTTATGAAGCTGCTAGTAATACTAAGATATCTACCGATACTAAAAACTTATTAGAAGCTCTTAAAAATTCCGTTGACAGTGCCTCTTCTGCTTCTAGTTTAAAAGATATTGCTAAAGCGTCTTCTTACTTAGTTGATTATTTAGCTCAAGCCACTGGTATGGATCAAGTAATGAACAATATTTTATCATTCTCAAGTACTATTCAAACTGTAGTTTCTTCAACCGGTGATGGCTTAAATGGTGTTCTAAATTACTTAGGCTCCATTAAAGACCAAGTTATGAATGCTACTAATCTAGGTTCTGTTTCTGGTCTAGTGGATTCCCTTACTAGTTCGTTTACTGTTAACTGGGAGAAATGTATAATTGGTGAGAATGGGGTAGAAGCTACTGACCCAAATGGTAACTCATATACTGTTCAAACTGCTAATGATTATTGTAAAATAGTTTGTAAAGAAGATTATGCCTTTAAGATGCCAGGTAATCTTGGAACTACTTATGCAGGAAGATATATTTCTACTAACTTAGATAATATATATCATGCAACTGTTGGTGTTGCTGGTCAAAGAACTTGTGTTACTACTTCTGTAGATAATACTAAATATTTAAATGAAGCTGCTAATACAAAGCAAAAAATGTTAGATGCCTATAATAACTATATTAATCAGTATTCTTCATTTAGACAGGCTATTGTTACCGAGCCAGTAGAAAGTCCAGTTAAAAATGATGCTACAATGATTGATACTACTAGTGCAATAAATGACTTTAAAGTTCAGTTAAATTCATCTTTAGCAACCATTAGAGATAAAATTATTAGTGAAGCTCTAGGTGTTTCAACGGGTGAAGAATTCTGGCGTATTCAAGGTAACTTCTCAAATAGTATGGAAAACTTTGCTATTTATATTGCCGGAGAATTTCTTAGTGGTGATTTAAATTCTGATACAATTACTAACGCCTTTAAAGAATCTGCTGAAACTGCATTTGGTGATACTTTTGAACAATATAAAGATAAAATTAATACTTCAATTGATGGTGTTAAAGACACAATAGCTAATGAGGTTGGTAATTTAGCCAAAACTGGTTTAAAGAGTCTTGGCAGTGTGGCTTTAGATGCTATTGGTAAAGGCTTTATAACATTCTTATGTAATGTAGGACGATTTCTTGGTGCTGACGTTTGCCAAATTTATGCCCAAGGTTCAACTGCTGTTAAAAATGCCGTAACTAATACTAATTCAAGTACTCAAGGTACACTTAAAATTTTTAATATTCAAAAAGCTCAACCATATACTTATACAACTGATGTCTTTAAATTAGAGAATTCTACTTCTAATGAAACTAAACTAAGTTCAAAATTTGTCCAGGATACAACTAAAACTATTAGTAAAGAAACAACCGGAAATGAAATCGAAGTTTGGATAATGGATCCTAGCAGCTATATTATGAAATCAATGCATTTTGGTGTTTACTTTAATTTTAGAAACTTAGGAAAGAGTGTAGAATCATTCCAAAAGGCAACTAATACGACAACTAAAGCTATTGGTAATGTTCAAGTAACATTTAATGCTATTTCTAATGCAAGTAATATCTTGAAAAATCCAACCAAGAGAAGCATAAAGAAACTAAATTCTTCAAGCTTTGGTAGTCTTGGTGATGTAAGTGGAGTACTTTCAACAATAAATGAAATTTTTCAAGCTGTTGGTGATGCCAAAGATATATTATCTTTAACTGAAAAGGATATATCTGAAGTTTTAGATTATGCTTTTGATGGCTATTATTACTTAAGAGGAACATTTAGTCCATATTATGCTTATATAGCCAGTCTAAGAGAACAAATGCGTAAATATAAAGATGAATATGAAAATTACCGTACGGATCTTCTTAGTAAAGCTTCAAATATGAATGCTTGCACAATTTGGGATCAAGAATATCAAATGGACCCAGAGATAACATTTACTTATGGTTATAAAAATAATAACTTATTAGAATTTATGGCTAATAAGAATAATAAAACAACTAATAGTATTACTTTACAAGCTATTAATAAAAATGAAACTCCTGATGTTTCAACCTATTATTGTTATAAAGATGTTGATATAAATAAAATCCAAGATTGGAATAATATTATGGATGGTACTTGTGTAACATCTGATGGAATGTTAGGTAGCATTGCTGCTGCATTATTAAATGGTAATAACTCTAGTGATGTAGCTAAATTCTTTAATGAAAATAAGGAAGTTATCGGACAATTATTTAGTAATCTTAAAGAAATACCTCAAGTTCAAGAATTTACTAATAATATCTGTAAAGGTAATGAAAAATTATGTAATTTGTTTGGTTTATCTTCTGATGAAGATGTAGCTGGTTCAGTAAATACTTATATACCAGGTTCAATTGCCTATGATTTAAGTTATAAGGGAACCTCTAATGTCTTTAAAGAAGCAACATCATCAATTGCAAGTGCAAATTTCAAAGGACTAGAAACTTCAATTGTTACAAAATTAATTGCTCATGTTCAAGAGGGACAAAATGTTAAATACCGTAACGTTAAACGTGTTGCCACTATTTCAAGATATGGTAATCCAGGTGTCTCAATTGCTGGTTTCAATCTACAAAGTTTATTATCTAATATAGCAACTTGGGCTACTAATAAAGTTGGCGGTACTACATCAGGATTCTTAAATAAAGTAAATGATATTGCCTCAAGTATTAATGGTCAAGGCTCACAGAAATTTATCTATTATAAATCAAGTCAGCCATACTGGACATATTCTAATAAAGGTATCTATGTAACCAATCCTAATAACTTTAATGATACAACCGAAGCTCCAATCTTAATTGATGCTGGTGATGAAGCTATTAAAAATACTGACATCGTAACGACTGATGGCTCAGAGAAAAAAGCTGAAGGTTTAGTATATCCAATAGCTCTATCAACAATGCCAGGTAAATATAGTTATCAAATTAAAATTAATAATTTAGGTCAATACTATAACAATACTTATTCTTTAGGACGTATTGTTGATGATAATGGTTATGTTAGTGGACTTCTTGCTAACCAATATGTATGTAACTATGAAGTTAAAGCAGAACCAAATACTGTTATTCCAAGTTGTGAAGATATCTTAAAATCATCTGATTGTCAAAATGATGATGAAAAATCTTACTTAGACTTATTCCTTCATACTAATAAAGACGACAAGTTATATGAAGAATACGAAAATAAAGCTAATGCTTGTATTAATAAACTACTAGCAGATGGTGATACTTGTTGTAGCTATGTAGAAGCAACTAAAGTCCCAGCCAGCAATGAAATTTATAACAATGTATGTAACAATCATTGCCAAGGTATTAAATTATATGGTGAAGATAGTGCTCTTCAAACCACTATAACTACTAATAATAGTTCGGCTTTAATTGGTAATAATGGTACATTACAATTCTATACTAAGGTTGTATCTAACTATGATTTATTCCCTAATGGTAATTCATCTAAGGGATATAACTGGAGTGGTGAAACTTCTGGTGTTGAAAATACTACTGACAGAAAAGGTCAAAAACTTAGTGATATCATTAAGCAAATTGAAGACGTTGGCGATGGTATTTATGCAGATGATGAAAAGTACTTAGAATACTCTATTACTATGAATTCCGCTTGTATGAATGCTATTAAGACTTATAATAAAAATCAAGAAATAATCGATTTAGGATTTGGCGACTATAGTGCAAGTTCAATTAGTAAAGAATCTCGTGAATATAAATCACAATTCCTTGCTGATATTCAATCTAATAGTGAATACTCATCTTGTAAAATCGATAGTTATTTAAAATAGAAAAGAGGTAGAAGAATATGAAAGAATCTTACTGGGGCTACTGGTTAGTAATGCTAGGTATCCTAGTTATAGGCGTTATGCTTCTAATTAGTAGTACCACAACGGGAACTACCCAAGACTATTACGAGTTAAAGGAAACAGCATCGGCATCGATGGTTGATGCTGTTGACTACTCATATTATCGTTTATATGGTGATTTAAAAATTTCTAAAGAAAAGTTTATTGAAAACTTTATTCGCCGTTTCTCTGAGTCAGCAACAATGACAAAAGAATATAATATATCATTTTATGATATTCATGAAGTACCTCCAAAAGTAAGTGTTAAAATATCTAGTGTTAGCAATTCTGTAAATGTTGCCGGTACAACTAACAATAGCTTTGATTTAGTTAACAAAATTGATATGGTTTTAGTTGGCGGTTCTGAGGGAACTACTTCCAGTACAACCGGTGGCGAGTCAGTTCAAAAATGTTTAACTTATAATCCAACTCCAGAACTTGCTATCACCTTACAAAAAGTCTTAAATGAAACTGGTACTGATGGTTTAAATCAAGACTTAAGAAATCGTATTTTGAGTGCTAATTTACCAAATTTAAGAAAATGGGCTAGCCAAAATGGTGATGCTAGTAAAGTTGATAATAATGTTGGTACTTACTGGTCAGAATTTATTAAAGCGATGATTTTAGACTTTAGCCGTTCCTTTGGTAGTGATTCTCTAAATGAATTTATTAACAACGATCCAACTAGAGAAACTGGTGCGGCCGCTTCTAACACAACAAGTGGCATTATTGGTTATGCTATTTCTAGGGGCTGGCTAAATAAAATAGATTAAATAATGGAGAATAAAAATGGATAAAGTAAAACAAGAAATAAAAAAAGTCTTATCGAATAAGAACACTCTAACAATAATCATTGTTATCCTTGGTATCATTGGTCTTTATGCTATCTATAACTACCGTGTCAATCAAGCCGTAACCACTATTAGAGTCCCTTATGCGAAAAAAGAATTAACTAGTCGTAGTCAAATTACGGCAGATGCTATTGGCTATACCGAATTACCAAAAAGAATAGCTAAAAGTCTAGGAATAGTAACTTCTAGTGCTAACATAACTAGTAATTATGTTAAGTATGGAGAAACTATTCCCGCTAATAGTTTCTTCTATAAAGACTATATTGTCTCTTTTGAAGAAGCTACTACTAATGAATTTTCTAATATTCCCGATGGGTATACTGCTTATAACCTAGCAGTTGATATCAACTCGACTTATGGAAATTCTATCTATACAGGAAACTATGTTGATTTATTTGTTAAAGCAACATCTAGTACGAATAAAGTTATCTTTGGTCGTTTAATTCAAGGAATAAAAGTCTTAGCAGTCCTAGACTCTAGTGGAAATGATGTCTTTGAATCATCCAGTGATACTAGAACTCCTGCTCAGATGTGGTTTGCAGTTCCTGATGAATTATATACTCTTTTAAAGAAAACCGAGTACATTGGTGGTATAAGTGTTATGCCAATTCCAAGAAATGCTAGCTATTCATCAACAGATAGAGATGCTACAATTGATTCCCAATATATCCAAAACTTTATTTTATCAAAATCAATTAGTGTCAGTCAGAATTTTAATACCCCTAATACTAATGGAAATGAGGCGACTAACTAATGAAAAATGCCCTAGCACCAATAAAAAGATTTATTCAAAATAAAAACACCGTAACAATTTTATGTATTCTAGCCGGAGTTCTAGTTTTAGTAATCGGTTATAACTACCGAGTCAATAAGGCTATCGACCTTGTTAGCATTCCTTATGCTCTAAAAGAAATTCCTAGAAAAACCCAAATTACTAAGGAGATGATAGGACACGTTAAAGTCCCTCGTACCCTTGTTAAAAATGCTAAGAATATAATAACTACGGATAAAGAACTAATTAATTATTATTCTAGTTATTCTAGTGATATTCCCGCTAAAAGTTTATTCTATACAGAATCCGTCTTAAAAGAAGAAGAAATGCCTGATTATGCTTTTATGAATATGCAAGATGGTTATACGGTTTATTCTTTAAAAGTTAATAATAAATCAACCTATTCGAATCGTTTCCGTCCCGGAGATTATATTGACCTTTATATGGAAGCCAAAGACAATGGTAAAGTTATGATGGCTATCTTAGTAAAATCAATTAAGATTAAAGCAATTAAAGACTCTAGTGGTAATTCTCTTTTAGAAAATACTCTATCAGGAGGAACCCCAGCCGCTTTACTATTCGAAGTTGAAGATAAGTTATTTGACCTTCTAAAGAAGAGTGAATATGTTACTAATGTAGAAATTATTCCCGTACCAAGAAACTCTAACTATACTAAAGAAGAAGGTTCTACTACCGTCTCAACTGAAGAAATTACTAATTATATATATAATAAAACAGAAACCATAACTAATTAGAAAGAAGGAATATTATGAATGAAGCAATCTTTGAACAAATGGACTTCGGTCCCTTGGCCGAATTCTTAGCTGATGATGATATTACCGATATTTCTTATTCTAATAATGGTCAAGTTTGGTTAAAAACCTTATCCAAAGGCGTGTATCAAGTAGAACGTCCCGATATTAATAATACTTTTATGGAAAAGCTTGCCTTTCAGTGTTCTAATGTTATGGGGAAAACCTTCAATATGGCGCACCCCTTATTAGATGCTGAATCCGCTGAACTCCGTATGAATTTCATCCATGAATCAATTGCTACGAACGGTATTGCTTGTCTTATCCGTAAGACTCCCGCTAAAATCCGTCTTAATAAACAAAAATTAATTAATGAAGAATATATCACAGAAACCTTACATGACTTCTTAATGAAGTGTGTAGCTGGTCATGCTAATATTATTGTTGCTGGTGAAACCGGTTCTGGTAAAACTGAACTTTTAAAATACTTGGCTTCTAATATTAAGGAAAATGAAAAAATTATTACGATTGAAGATACCTTAGAATTACACTTAGACCGTATTTTCCCCCATCGTGATATTGTCGCTATGAAGACTAATAATATCTGTAGTTATACTGATGTTTTAGTAGCTTGTATGCGTCAGAACCCTATTTGGATATTACTATCCGAGGTACGTTCTGGCGAGGCCGTTATGTCAGTAAGAAATGCTATTTCCTCAGGACATAATATTCTTTCTACTATTCACGCTGATAAAGCCTCATCCATCCCTCTACGTATGTATTCCTTGATGGAATCTAGTCAAGATGTTGAACAATTCTTAAATACTATTCATCGTTATGTCCAAGTAGGTATTTATGTTAAAGGTTATTTCAGTAAGAAATTTAATCGTTTCCAAAGAGAGATTATTGAAATATGTGAATTCTATGTCGATGAAAATAATAAACCTCAGACGAATGAAATCTATAAAAAAGCTCTAGATGGACATTATATCTTAAAAAATCCTACTCAACACTTACTAGATTACTTAAGTATTCAAAATGTTATGTTAGATAAAGATACCTTCCATCTAGGAACTAATACGGAGTATGATGGTGATATAGAAGCTGATTTAGAAAAGTATAAAGAAGAAGAAAGTGGAGGAACTAATAAAGTTAATACTCCTAGTCCAAGTAATGGCCAAACTCCTTTGAATAACCAACCTAATGTCGGAGTAAATCCAAGTAGAGGAAATACTAGTATTGCTAATGGAATCCCTGAAAATCTTAATAATACAGCCTTAAATACTCTAAATAAAGAAAATCCAACAAGCACTATCCCAGAAGAAGTCTTATAGGAGGAATAATATGGAATTAATAATCTTAATTGCTTTAGCACTCTTTGCTTACTCTTATCGTATGAATGCGACAGACGGCGCTAAAGGAGCCTTTAAATTCATTCAAGATGGTGTTACTAGTCTTTATGATAAATATGCTCCTTATAGTTTTAAACAAGTCCGAGAGAAAACCAAAGAGCTAGGCGAAGAATATACTGTTAAACAATATATTAGTCAAGTTGTTTTATTTGGAGTTGTTGCGGGCGGTATTGCTTATCTTTACTTCTATAATCTATTTATAACTATTATATATGCTGCGATTGCTATTGCTTTTATCCCATACTTATCTTATTTACGTACGCAAAGAATTTATTCAGAATATATCTTCGAACAGATTCAAACTTATACGACTAACGTTATCATGGAATTTAATACGACTCAGAGTTTTGTTAAGTCTCTAGAAGGGGTTGTAGAATCTGGTATCTTAGAAAAACCCGTCGTAGATGATGTTCAGATGATGATAAATATGGCTTATGCTAATGGTACCATTGATCAATCGATTGCTTATTTCAATGAAAAGTATCCTTATTATATGGTTAAAAATATGCACCAATTGTTCTACCAGATAACTAAGGAAGGTTCCCGTGATGCTGGTGAGTCTTTAGAAAATATGTCTTTAGATATCGATGCTTTAGTAGAAAGTGTCTACCGTGATAGAATGGATAGAGCAAACTTCCATAAGAAATTCTTAACCTTTGGTATGGCTTTGTTCTTACTAGCCGCTGTAATGCAATTCCTTTTAGGAAAAGACTCATATATTAAATTACTGGATATGTGGTATGTTAAATTAATCTTACACCTAATTATTATTATCAACTGTTACTTCTTGTTAACAGGAGAAAAATATTACAATGAAGATGTGGGGGTTGAGTAGATATGTATTTTGAAATATTAGGGTTATCTGCTTTATATATTTTTGTTCTAAATAAGACCAAGGTAATTGATATTAAAAAGTGTATTAATGATAATGTCGGTTACTTCTTAAGATTTAAAGAAAGTGATTATGACTTTTTAGTCCGTACTAAGTATGGTGAAGGTGTTGATCCTGATTACTTATTTGGGAAAAGAATTACTACTGGGTTAGTAACCGCTTTATTAGTCATTTGTTTCTTTATTAATAAGTTTAGCTATATCTATGTGATAGTGGCAATTGTCGCCGGAATTTTAATGTTTAAATCTAGTTATAGTAATCTAAAGAGTTATTATAAAAATAACTTACATACTATTGATGCGATGTTACCTCATTACTTAAAAGGCTTAGAAATCTTAATTCAACATTATACGGTACCTGTTGCGATTGGTAAAAGCGTAGATACGGCTCCGGAAATCTTTAAGAAGGGCTTACTTGAAATGATTGCCAAGATTAATTCTGGTGATAGTTCCATTGAACCTTATATGGAGTTTGCAAGAACTTATCCAGTAAGAGATTCTATGCGTATGATGCGTTTGCTTTATCGTTTAGGATTAGGTCGTCAAGATAGAAAACAAGAACAATTATTAAATTTCTCTAGATCTATTTCTAATCTTCAACAAAAAGCTCGTGATACAAAGTATAAAGAAAGATTAGATAAGATGGAAAATAAGACTATGAGTATGCTTATTTCCACTGGTCTTGGAGTTATGATTCTTTTGGTACTTGCTGTAATGCAGATGATGAATGGTTAGAACTCATAAAGAGTTCTTTTTTTGATACCCTTATATAAATAATGAAAATATTCCTTGAGTGGGTATCATCTAAAGTATATAGTATACTACCTTAAAGTTCGTAAAATTACAATTATTTTTTGCTGAATTTTATATAAAAAGTAGGGATAATGAATTTTGCCATAGCTGTGGCAAAATTGGTAGATGTCCCATAAATACTGACTTTCCAAGGCATTCATCTTGACATTTGATTTACATTTTCTTTTATAGAGTTTATAACCATATAAGTGGTTGGAATATGAAAAGTAAAGTTTAAGAAATAGATAATATTCACTTATATTGTTTTTTCTTGTTTAGAATGTTTTATTTTGGAAATATATACCGATTCGAGGTCTAGGGTTCTAAAGATGAAAAAAATTTATGGTTATCTATAGTTCTTTTTTAACTTTAAAGTTAGCATATGGTGGAATTTAAGAGAAACTAACCATTTTTTTTAAAAAGTTTAGCATTTTTGAATTAAAATCGAAGGGTACTTCTAATATATTATATATAGAGGGGTAAATTAATACCAGCATTAGCAAAGTAAAAACCAAAAAAGACCAATCTCATCTTGACAAAGAGAGGGTAGGTTGGTACTATGGGAAAGAAAAGGAAGTTTTAAAAATGTATAACTATATAACAGGAATCATAAAAGAAATTGGGACAAATTTTGTTGTCATTGAAAATAATAATATTGGCTATCAAATCTATGTTGGTAACCCTTACGTTTATAGAGAAAATTTAGAGTACACTATCTACTTATATAACTACATTAGAGAAGATGAATATACTCTATATGGTTTTAAGAAAAAAGAAGAGAAGAACCTATTTTTAAGACTAATTAATGTTAAAGGCTTAGGACCTAAAATGGCTTTACCGATGGTATCAACAGGTAATACGGCTGATGTAATTGAGGCAATTGAAAGAGAAAACTTAGTTTACTTAACAAAATTTCCTAAAGTTGGGGATAAACTAGCAAGACAGATTATCTTAGATTTAAAAGGAAAACTTGCTGATCATCAAGACTTATTTGCTGTTAAAGACTTAGATGAATTAGTTAGTGTCTTAGAATCTTTAGGGTATAAAAAGAATGATATTAAGGCGATATTACCTAAAGTAGATGCGACTAAAGAATTAGAAAGTCAAATAAAGGAAGCATTAAAATTATTAATGAGTAGGTAAGAAATGAAAAAAATAGGGATTGATATAGATGATACAGTAATGAATACCTTAGATGTTATAGATAAGGCTGCTCTTTATTACGATAAAGTATATGTTGAAAATAAAGGATTCAAAGATAAGGATAAGTATGATTTTAAAGAAAGATTTTATTGGACTGGTGAGATTAAAAAAGCCTTTTTTGAATTTTTTCGGAAGAATAAGCTTTATTTAAAAGCTACTCCTAAAGGCGATGCTTTATATTACTTAGATAAACTCTATGAAGAAGGGTATGAAATATATTTTTTGACAAGAAGAAGTGCTGATGAAGCCATTGATGTCTTAAGTCTTACTAAAAATGATTTAACAACTAAAGGTTTTAAGTTTACGGATTGTTTTATAAACTTATCGCAAAAAGGGAAGAAGTGCGAAGAAATAGGAATTGATTATTTTATTGATGATGCAATTATTCAGATAGAAGATGTATCTAAATATGGGGTAAAAACAATATTAATTGATACTTGGTATAATAAGGAGTATAAAGGGGTAAGAGCTTCTGGATTTCAAGAAGTATACAATATAATTAAAGGAGAATAAGTATGCAGGAAGATATTTACAATGCTAATATAAAAGATAATGATTTTGATAAGAATATTAGACCCGAGACTCTTAGTGAATATGTTGGGCAAGAAGAGATAAAGGCTAATTTAAAAGTGTTTATTAAAGCCTGTATGATGCGTGATGAAGTCTTAGATCATGTCTTACTTTATGGGCCTCCCGGACTAGGAAAAACTACTCTTGCTTATATTATTGCTCATGAGCTAGGAGTAAATATTAAGACTGCTTCTGGTCCTTCGATTGAAAAGCCCGGAGATTTGGCCGCTATCCTTTCGGATTTAGAAGAAGGGGATGTCTTATTCATCGATGAAATTCATCGAATGCCAAGATTTATTGAAGAAATTTTATATCCGGCGATGGAAGATTTTGAGTTAGATATTGTTGTGGGACAAGATGGGAATACCCGAAATATTAAGTTACCATTGCCACCATTTACTTTAGTTGGGGCAACAACTAGAGCAGGGGATATCTCCAGTCCTTTAAGAGATCGTTTTGGAATAGTAGAAAAACTAAACTATTATACTGATGAAGAATTAAAAGACATTATTTTAAGAACTTCTAAAGTCTTAAATATGCCAATAAGTACAGAGGCTGCTTATGAGCTAGCTAAAAGAAGTCGTAAGACTCCACGTATTGCTAATCGTTTATTTAAAAGGGTTCGCGACTTTGCCTTAGTGGAAAATTATGCTAAGATTGATGTTGAGTTAACGAAAAGAGCTTTAAATCGTTTAAAAGTTGATGAATCAGGATTAGATTCTATTGACTTAGAATACCTAGATGCTTTAATTACCAAATTTAATGGCGGCCCAGTGGGAGCAGGTACCATTGCCACCTCAATTGGGGAAGAGACAACTACCATTGAAGATGTGGTGGAACCTTTCCTCTTACAAGAAGGTTTCATTAAAAGAACCCAGCGTGGTCGCGTAGCAACTTCAAAAGCTTATAATCATCTTCATATCGAAATGAATAAAAAATAGGGGATATTTGGTCGAAAATAAAGTAAAATAATTTACTTTAAGTATTGATTTTGATATAATCAATATGAAAATAGGAGAGTTAGTGTGATATGAATAATAACCAAAGTATATTAGAAAAACTAAAAAATTTAATCGAACCAGAATCAAGTATTCTTACAGAATTACATAATAAGAAGAATAAAAATGAAGATATAGTAGCTAAAGCGACTAGGAATATCGCTGCTAAGAATGAGACAATTACGCATATTAAGAATGATATTAATGCTCTAGAGTCGCAAAATAAAACTTTAGTAGAGGCTTTTTCTCATCTTAAAGATACTGACTTGGGTTTGATTACTAATGTCTTGAAATTAAAAATTAATGTTAAAGAAGATTTAGATAAATTAACTAATCAATTACCTTTACAGATTACTATTAGAGAAAATGATATTACAGACTTAGAAACTGCTATCAAGAAAGAAGAAGAAACCCTAAATGATGCGAATACTACTATTGAAGAAGTAGAAATTTCTATAAAAGAAGCTTTAAAGAACCAAAGTAAATTAATAGATTTATTAGAGGCTTCAAGTCAAGGGGAAGTAGAAATTACGCGTGATGATGTTATTAATATCTTAAAGAAGGTTAAATTTAATGATAAAGATGCTTATAAGACTGCTAAATTAATTCTTTTCCCTGAAGATGAGTTAATTCCTTTCTTTAAGGATTATAAATTTGTTAAACCTACTATTAAAGTAGAAGAGCCTGTTAAGGAAGAACCTTTAAAAGAAGAAAATAATGAAGATATTTTCTCTAAGGATGATGATACTTTTGTTGACTTAGATAAGATTGTATCTTTATTAAATGAAGAACCTACTAGTAATATTAAAGAAGAAAAAGAAGAAGATGCTAAAGAAGTTAGAAATCCAGTAACTTCTGAAGATACTACTAAAGAAGAAGAGGAAAATCCAAAAGAAAATGATGATATTATTTCTTTTGAAAGTCGTCTAGAAGATGAAACCCCCATATCTTTTGAAGAATTAAAGAGTCTTTTTGAAGAAGATAAACAAGATACTCCAGCTGAAATCAAAGAAGAAGAACCTGCTATTGAGCCTATTTCTTTAGATGAGTTAGATGCGGTTACCAATAATTCTATAACTTCAGAAGACCAAGCTTTGGAAGTAAAAGAAGAAGAACCTAAAGAAGAAATAACTTTTGAAAAAGAAGAAACACCTAGTGCGATTGATTTTTCTAAAGATAAATTAATTGCCTTAGAAAAAAAATCTCAAGATATTGACTTAGTAGGCCACTTTGATACAAGTAATCTAAATCCTAAAGAAATTTTAGATACTTTAAAAGAAGAAGAGATAAATCCTCAAGATGTAAGTCTTGTAACTTACCAAAATGGTCTTGAAAATTATCTTAAGAATTTAAAAAGTCTAAAGAATAAAGGTTATAATCCTACAACAATGGAACTTCAAAAATTTGGGACTACTTTAAGTCTTGTTGATAATGAAAAACTAGAAGAAAATTTAAAAATCTTAGAAGAATATAAAATTAGTTTAAAGAATCCTAATGGAAAGATTGTCTTTAAAGTACTATGTCAAGAACCTAAGACTTTAAGAGATAATATCGATTTAATTATTGAAGCCAGAGAAACTAATCTCTTAACTTATAATGTTAAAGTCTTAAGTCAAAATGTTCCTTTAGTTATCGCAAGAATTAACTTCTGTAAAGAATATAATATCCCTTATACGGAAGAAAAGAATAATAGTTTCTCTTATAATAGTTATATCTTTAGTCAAAGTGTTCTAGAAGAATTAGTCGAAAAAGAAGTAGAATTACCTAAGCTTAGTAAAAAATTAACTAATGAATTAGAAAGTGAAATCTCTAAAGAAGCATATGAGGCTTTAAAGAATAAGGCTAGTGATGAAGTCTTAAGTGGTGCTAAAAAGTTTGATGAATATTCTAAAGTCTTAAATAGATTAGAAAGCTTAACTGTTTCTAAAGAAAAAGCCTATATCATTAATAACTTAGCCTTCTCAGTAGAAAATACTAAAAGAAACCTAATTACCTTAGTTAATCATTTAGATACTATTGACGAAAAGACTATTTTAACTGGTTTATTCTATAACTCTCATAAGACAATAGAAGACTTTAAAGAAGTAGAAAAGGAGCTTTAAGAGATATGAATTTTTTAGAAAATTGTAATTTTACGAATAAACAAATTAAAGAATTAGAAGAAGATATTCCTGGAATAATTAAAAAATCCTTACTTACTAATAAAAGGCAAGTAGAAGCTAATTTAAAATACTTAAGTGATTTAGGAGTTACTAATCTCTTTAATATCTTTAAAGAATATTATGATATGTTCCTAATGGACAATAGTAATTTCATAGAAATATTTAATAAATATGAAGAAACAGACTTGATAGATAAATTGCAAAAGAATATAGCGATTATAGAATATCTCTAAGTCGCTTTTTCTTTCCTTTAATTATAACCTTTGGTATAATTTAATTACCTGATGAAAAGAGTGATACTATGGATTATTTAAAAAACTTGAACGAAGAACAATATAAAGCTGTTACTCATTTAGAAGGACCTTGTCTTGTTTTAGCGGGGGCTGGTTCGGGGAAAACAAGAGTCTTAACCACCAGAATTGCTTATCTAATTGACCAAGGAATACCTTCTTATAATATCTTAGCTATAACATTTACTAATAAAGCTGCTAAAGAAATGAAGGAACGTCTTGAGTCTTTGGTTCCTGATAATAAGGCTTTTGTAGGAACATTTCATTCCTTAGGAGTAAGAATTATAAGAGAAAATTGTACTCTTTGTAACTTAACTTCTACTTTTACTATCTTAGATAGTGATGATGTCTTAAGTCTTATTAAAAGAATTATGAAGGATAAAGGGATTGATCCCAAGATGTTGGCTCCTTCTTATGTTCGAAATAGAATTAGTTTTATTAAAAATGAAAATTTAAGTCAAAGAGAAATTACTAATCTTTTTAATACGGCTATGGAACAACAAGTCTTAAATATTTATGAGACTTATGAAGAGTTAATTCATAAGAATAATTCTGTTGATTTTGATGACTTATTAGTCTTACCAGTTAAGCTTTTTAAAGAACATCAAGAAGTTCTCGACCATTATCAAGAAAAATTTAAGTATATTTTAGTTGATGAGTATCAAGATACTAATGAAGTTCAGTATCAATTTAATAAACTATTAGCGCATAAATACCAAAATCTATTTGTTGTTGGGGATGCTAATCAATCAATTTATGGTTTTAGAAATGCTAATTTCCGAAATATTTTAAACTTCGAAAAAGACTATAAAAACTGTTTAGTTGTTACTTTAGAAAATAATTATCGTAGTACCAATAACATCCTAGAATGTGCTAACTGTGTTATTAGAAATAATAAAGAGCGAAAAGAACTTAATCTAAAAGGAACGATTGGCGATGGTCTTAAAACTCAGTATATAGTTTGTGAAAATGGTAAAGATGAAGCATTAACTATTATTGAGAAGATTAAGAAGCTTTATAATGAGGGGTATGATTATAAAGATATTGGGATTCTTTATCGCACTAATGGTCAATCACGTTTATTAGAAGAAGTCTTCTTAAAAGAAAATATTCCTTATAATGTTGTCGGTGCTTATTACTTCTATCAACGAAAAGAAATCAAAGATTTATTAAGTTATTTGAAACTTATTTGTAATCAAGATGATGATATTGCCCTTAGAAGAGTAATTAATGAACCGAAAAGAGGAATTGGGGAGAAGGCTGTTGAGAATTTAAGTGCTATAGCTAGGGAAAATAATACCAGTATGTTTGCAGCTATTACTAAGGGTAAAGAATTAGTATTTAAAGACTTAATTAATGATATGATTAAGGCTCAGGAAGAATTGTCTTTAACAGAATTTGTGGATTATGTTATTGATAAAAGTGGGATGCGGGCATCTTTAGAAAGTGAAAAGTCTTTAGAAAATGATCTTCGTTTGGATAACTTAGAAGAGTTTAAGTCAGTGACTGCTTCCTTTGAAGAGAGAACTGGTTCTGTAAACTTAAGTGATTTTTTAGAAGAGATATCTTTAGTAGCCGATATGTCTGAACATAAAGAAGAAAAAGATGCTGTTACTTTGATGACTCTTCATAGCGCTAAAGGCTTAGAGTTTGATTGTGTCTTTATCTGTGGTTTAGAAGAAGGAATTTTTCCTCATCAAAATGCGTTTGGTAGTGAGACTGAAATTGAAGAGGAACGTCGTCTTTGTTATGTGGGAATTACCAGAGCCCGTAAACGTTTGTTCTTAACAAATGCCAAAAGAAGAATTTTATATGGTCGTGAGCAAGTTAATCCTCCTTCAAGATTTATTGGAGAGATTGATAAGAATCTTTTAGACATTGAAAAAAAGATACCGACTTATGCTTCCGAAATTCATAATGGTATGCATCACGATAAGAGTGTATTTTATAATACATCAGATACTGTGCCTTTAAAAGTAGGAGATCATCTAATGCATAGTCTCTTCGGACGAGGAATTATTGTTGCTCTCGATGATACTTATTATACTATTGCTTTTAGTGCTAGATTCGGAGTAAAAAAGGTTAGAAAGAGTTTTAAGGGGATTAGAAAGGTAAATTAATATGGAATTAGTAATTATGGCTGCCGGAATGGGTTCAAGATTCGGTGGTTTAAAACAAATTGAACCAATGGGACCAAATGGTGAATTCATCATCGATTATTCAATCTATGATGCTATTAAAGCTGGTTTTTCAAAAGTAATCTTTATTATTAAAAGAGAAAATGCTGAAGTTTTTAAAGAAACTATTGGCAAAAGAGTAGAAGGCAAAATTGAGGTTTCATATGTCTACCAGGATATGGATAATATTCCTCCAAAATATCTAGGTAGCAATCGCATTAAACCTTGGGGAACAGCCCATGCAATCTATTGCTGTCGTGATGTTGTCAAAGAAAATTTTGCCATTATCAATGCCGATGATTTTTATGGCGCTGATGCTTATCAAAAAGCCGTTGAGTTCTTAAAAAATGGGGCAAATGGTCATAACTTTGGCATGGTTGGTTATCAAGTAAAGAATACCTTAACTAGTAATGGCTCTGTTAAAAGAGGCGTTTGTACCTCTCTAAATGGTTTACTAACCAACCTAGTTGAGTCTAAAGTAGAAAGTGTTGATGGTATTATTACGGCTAGTCCTCTAGATGGGGCCCCATCATTTACCGTTACTACTGATACCTTAGTATCAATGAATATGTTCTTATTTACCAAAGATATTTTTAATATTTTAGATCAAGATATCTTAGAATACTTTAAGAACCATGAAGATAACTTGTTAGAGGGAGAATTCCTAATACCAGATGTTATTACTAAACATTTAAATAAGAAAGATATTACGGTTAAAGTCTTAAATACTTCTAGTGTTTGGTATGGGGTAACTTATAAAGAAGATGCTAAGTTAGTTAGAGATTCCCTAAAAGAATTAGTAAAAGCGGGAGAATATCCAAATAACTTGTGGAATTAAATATCTTTAAATAGATAGTCTTAAAGCTAAATGCTAAGACTATTTTTTTTTGACTATTTTTATCTTTCTAATTAGGATTATTTATTATATAATTAATATAGAAAGGTAGTGTGTTTTATATGGATTCTTATATAAAGATGTGGAAAAATTATTTTAACTTTCAAGATCGTACCACGAGAAAAGATTATTGGATGAGTGTCTTAATTAATTTTTTGATTAGTATCGTCTTAGGATTCTTATCTGGTCTTTTTACAAATTTTCCCATTATTGGTAAACTAAATATAATGGATTTAATATCTTATATTTATTTTATTTTAATTTTAATCCCAGGACTTGCTCAAAGTGTTAGAAGAATGCATGATGTTAATAAATCTGGTTGGTATCTTTTAATGAGTCTAATTCCTATAATAGGGTGGATTATTGTCTTAGTCCAAGAATGTAGTCCTAGTGTTGATGTTAATAATAACTATGGTACTAAACTTTAAGAACTATTAAGTTCTTTTTTTATTGTCAAAAGAAGAATTTTATAGTATAGTGAATATTGTGTCTGGGGGAACTTATGAAAAGTAACTTATATATAAAAAGAGATATTGATATTATAAATAAATCCATATCCTTAGAGCATACTAATGACTTTTGGCATCTAAGAAGTGGTTCATCTTTAGAACTAACTTGTCTTGATACGAAAAGAATTTATTCTAATGAAGAAGAATTAACCAAAGACTTTATTAGTCTAGAAGATTATTTAAAAGAATCTATACCATTAGGATATCAATTTCAAAGAACTAAACCTATCATTGATATAGATGGTGATAAAGACTATAAATATACGAGATTTAATGGTTATAATGAATATATAGCACTTTATAATTATGATGGTATTATTCTAGCTTATCAAGTAAATCCCTATTTTGATGATTATAACTACTATGAAGAAAGTGGCTATCATAAATATACTATTATTCCTGCTTTCTATGTTAAAGATGGTAATTATTCTTTAAGTGGAGAAACCTGTTATTTAGAAAAAGATACGACTTATGATGAGATTATCAAGCAGGAACAACCAAGAGCAAAGAGAAGACTAGTCTTAAAACAAGATTAGTTTTTTAATACTTCTAAATATCTTGATAAATTGAATTTGAAAACTTATTAAGAGAAATTTATCCTAGTTATAAAAATAGTTTACGTTACTAATTTTTTTCTTTATAATAAGGACAAAGGAGTAATTAATCAATCAGAAATTAATGTTGATTATAAAGATAACTTATGAATAAAGAATATTTAAAAGAATTTACGAAGGAAGATATTTATGACGTTTATCGAGTCCTTAACGTAAGGATTAAGAACTATGATAAGATAACAAGAAATAAAATGCTTGAAGTAATTGAAAGTGAGTATGAAGATTATCATAATATCATTAGTATTTGCACATTAAAAGAATTAACATTTTTAAAGGAACTAGTAGCCAAAAAGAAAATAAAGATCCAAAATATTAATGAACTACAAGACTTTATCCTTAGTAATTTATCATCTAAATTATTAATTAAATTAACTAGTGATGAAGTAACTATTATGGACGGTTTAGAAAACAGTATTAAAGAAGCAATAACTAAGTTAGATTTAAAAACTAAACAACATGAAGAAGACTTAATTATCCCACTTCTTGGAGCCATGAGACTATTAGGAATTGAACGTTATGATAACATGGTTATGATTTTTAGTAGTATTTATAAGATATCCAGTGAAGAATATAATAAATTATTGATAGATAGTCTATTATTTAAATATTATACTTTTATTACTTATCATAAAACCTATGATTATTTGTTAGTATATCATCCTTATATGGATTTTACTAATGAATTAATTTCGTTATATGAAACTAAAAAAATGGGTATCAAAGTTATTGATGATGAAATGTTTATTAACGTTTTCTATTATGGCTATGATAAGAGAAATAAAGAGGTTAATACTTTTATGGAAAAGTTAAAATCACCAATCTTACAAGAATTTGTTACTCGTTATGTTTTATTTGATGATGATAGAAGTAGTCTTAAAGAACTACTTAATAGCTTTGGCCTTAGTACAGCTAAATTAGATGAAGTAATGGATAAAATGCCTTCTAGCAAATATCAATTATTAACTAAAGAAGAATATGCGAAGACTATCTTAGATAAGAAAAAGTTTGTAGAAGAAAGAGACTATGCTTATCAAAAACAAACAAATGCTAGTTTGCATCCTAAAGACTGTGATTTATTTTATAAATTATATTTTGCTCTTTTAGAATATACTAATCAAGAATATAAGATTAATGAGACTCTTAAAATATATAAGAGTAAGTATTTAAATCCCACTGACTTATATCCTGTTATTAATAAGTTTTTTGAAAATAAAGAGATAATAGTAGATAGCGTAGTTAAAGAAAATCCTTATAAATTTAGTAAAATTGAATTAGAATATTTAAAAGACTTTAAAAGAACTATTAGAGGTAATTTCTTTATATATAAATATGACTTAGAATATACTTTGTTTAGCAATAATAATACTATTTATATGGTTAAAGGATTAAGGTGTCCAATTGATGAAATAATTGATTATAAAGATTTACCTTATCCAGTAGAAACTAGTCTTATTCCTTTTAAGGGTTATATTGTCTATGATGGTATGATTGCTGGGTATGAAATGAATATAAGTATGAGTATGAAGAAGAATCTTTTGAAAGAAGCGGAAGAATTTCCTAGAGTATATAAGTTATAATATGTATGTTAAAGACATCACCTATAGGGTGGCGTTTTTAAGTTTGATTAAGTACTTTTTTACAAAAGTGTGATAAATCAGCCAAAAAAGTATGCAAAAGTGTGATGAAAAGGGGTTAAAATGTATGCAAAAGTGTGATTCTTATAAAAGTATCCAAAGCTAAATTTGCCGGATTTTAATATTTATAGTATAATTCAGAAAATTATTATAGAAAGGAGGTTTTATCTATGACCAAAAATAATGATGTGTTTTCTCTTATAAAAGATGCAAAAGATTCAAGAGATATAGTTCAACTATTTGAATGTGAAAATCACTTAAGAAAAGTTGTAGTAAATATTCAAGAGTTAAAATCACTTGGTAAGATAAGTCAAAAAGATATAGATAGTTGTATTTTAGAATTGGTAGAAAAATATTCCAAGATTAACAATACTAAATATGAATATAACGGAAATTATCTTGAAGTTATTGCTGATATTCAAGATGACTTAGATAATAGAATTTTAAACATTATTATGGAAAAATTAGTCGAAAAAGGCTTAGAGATTAACTGAGTAATATATTATAAATGTTTAAAATAAATAAAATGATGTATAAAAATGCAAAAAAAATGCGAAATATCAATATAAAATATTAAATTTGTTGATTTTCGATTACAAATCACATATAATGATTGTGATAGGAAAGAAGAATTATGATATTAGAGTTCAGTGTTACTAATTTTTTATCTTTTAAAAATAAAGTTACCTTTAGTATGATGGCTAATTCTAACAAGGGGTTAGACGATAATTATGTCTTAATTGATGGTCGTAAAGTCTTAAAGACCGCGGCAATATATGGTGCTAATGCTTCTGGTAAGTCTAATTTATTTAGAATATTAACCATTGTCATTTTAATGTTAAGAGCATCTAATAATACTGATATTAATGCTAAATTACCAATTATACCCTTTAAACTAGATGATGAAGATAATAAGACGCCAAGTACATTTGAAATTAGATTTATTACTAATAATGTTAGATATGTCTATGGCTTTATAGCAGATGAAACACAAATCTATGATGAATACTTATATTATTATCCAAATGGGCGCGAAGCTAAAATTTTTGACCGTACCAATGGAAATGAATATAGTTTTTCTCAAAGTGATGAAAGAATACTTAATGAAGTAGCGTCCAAAACCGCTGTTAATAAATTTTTTCTAGCAACTGCTACTAACTGGAATTATGAAAAAACAAAACCGGTTTATGACTTTTTAACAACCAAAGTTGATGTTTGTACAAATGTTGAAGAATTAAAATCAATTGCATTTGAAATGTATGAAGAAGGAAAGAATAATTTGAAGCAATTTGCCTTAGAATTATTAAAAAAAGCTGATATTAATATTGAAGATTATCAGGTTTCTAAGGTAGATATTCCCCAAGAATTTTTAGCTAATAAACCAGACTTTATTTTTAAGCCATTAAAAGAAAAACCAAAAATTTATCAAGTTATGTTTAAGCATAAGGGAAGTAGTAAATTCTTAAGCATTGATGAAGAGTCTTTAGGAACCCAAATTATCTTTACTCTTATCCCATTTTTAGCTGAAGCTTTAAATAGTAAAAAAATCCTAATTATGGATGAACTTGATAGAAGTATGCATTCATTCTTAGTAGAATATATTGTAGAAATATTTAATAATCCTGAGATAAATAAGAATGGTTCACAGTTAATCTTTAATACTCATGATACTAATTTATTAGATCTTAATATTTTAAGAAGAGACCAAATATGGTTTACTGAAAAAGATAATGATACTGGAATAAGTGATTTATATTCACTAAGTGATTTCTCAGTAAGAAAACAAGAAAATGTAGGTAAAGGATATATGCTTGGTAGATATGGGGCTGTACCATTCATTAAGAATAACTAAAATTTATAAATAATATAGAAAGAGTGAGTAGTAAAATGTATAAATCAATATTTGAGAAAAAGTTAAATAAAGAACATAAAAGGGAATTTTGTCAGAGAGTAGCTAATCTTCTTAATGAAACTTGGTTATGTTATGAACATAAAATTTACAAAGGAGAAAATTTAATTAATTTCCTGTTTAAAAAGTCCAAATTAAACAATGGCTTTTATAGTGTGGGTGATCTTTTAAGAGAAAACGGCTTAAAAACTATATGGACATTACAATTAATGTCATCCGACGCTATCCATGAAGAAGATATATTGGCAAACACAGAAATACTTCTAAATTGTTTCTTGGAGTTAAGCAAAACATATTTTGATTTTAATGATGAGAATGTGACAATAGCCAAAAAAGCTATGGAAAATTATTTATTAAGTATAGGTTATAAATCAACTATTGAAAGTGGTGTAATTCGTATAGTTGAAAATAATATGGCAATAGATGTTGATAATATTGCTGATATTCAGTTAAGGGATGATGTGATTACTTATTATGATTATAAGAACGTTTTTAATAAAGTAGAAAAAAGAAGAATAATTATAGATTTAATTAATATTTTAGAGCCAAAAAAAGATTTAATAAAGAAAATACTTGGCAATAAAGTCGAAGATTTATATGGGTTTTATGCCAATAATATTCAATTAAGACATAGTAATACAGATCCAGCAGTGAAAAGCCATTATAATAAATCTATTGCTGATTTAAATGATGAGGAACTGGTAAAATGGTATGATTTTATTTTTGCTTTTAATTTTAATATCTATGTAAACATCAATAAACTTAAAAATATTAATATAAATGAGGGATGCAAATGAAAGAAAATAATAAAAAGATAATATTTAATAAAGAAATTGATGATATTATTAACGGCTTAGCTTTAGTTTTAGCATTTTTAATTCTTGGAATAATATTGCAATTTAAGGAGAGTTTCTTTGGAGAAGCAACATTTGTAATAAAAATAGTATTTATTATTATTGGTATTATTGGAGCATTTACTGAAGCCAGTAATTTAAATAAGAGATTAGGCATAATTGGATTTGATAGTGTTGCTGGTGGTGGTTTTCTATTGTTTGTAACATATAGTTCAAAAAATTTAGAAAAAATTGTGAAACTTTCTGAATCAATTAAATTTATGGGTGTAATTGGATATGTTATTTTAGCTTTTTTCTTTTTATTGTCATTTTATATTATATGTGAAGGTATAATACAAATTATATATTCTATACGTTTAAAATTTGTTGATAAAAAAGGAAAATTTAATTTGATTTCAAGCATTATAATGCCTTTATCTCAAATTTTTGGATTAATTCTTATTTTCTTCCAAATATATGAAATAATATTTAAAAAATAACGCAAACATTGATTGATTTGCGTTATTTTCTATTTAGCTCCCGTTTTAAACACTACTGCTTTAACAGTTCTAAATATACATTTAATATCTAGAAGAATACTACAATTTTTAACATAATAATATTCAAGTTCTAATCTTTTCTTATAAGTAGTAGCAGATCTACCATTAGCAGCCCACCAACCAGTAATACCAGGTTTAACAGCCTCATATATTTCATGATTACCATTATGAGCATCAAGCTCACCTTCAACTAAAGGTCTAGGCCCAATTAGACTTAAATCACCCTTTAAAACATTAATAAACTGTGGCATTTCATCTAAAGAAGTTTTTCTAAGAATTTTACCCATTTTTGTAATTCTAGGATCATCTTCAAACTTTTGATTCTCATCCCATTCTTTCTTATACTTAGGATTCTTTAATAACTCTTTTAGAACTTCATCAGCATTAACTACCATACTTCTAAACTTATAAATATATATTGGTTTACCATTTTTACCAACTCTTTTTTGTTTATAGAAGATTGACTTTTTATCTCCACTTAATAAGTAAGATATCTTAACAATAAGTGCTATCGGTAATAAGAATATACAACCTATTAAAGAACAAAAGATATCAAATAATCTTTTTATTCCAAAATATAAAGTCTTTCTTATTGATATAGAACTTACTTTTTCTAAAGTATTTGCTTCACTATTCATACTAACACTCCCAAAACTACAACTAATAAACTTAAAGCACAATAATTGTACCATAGAAATAATATCTTGGGTATATCCTTTTTATGGAAAATGAAATATTTTTGTGCTATAATGCAAATGTACATAGATATTCTGTGTATATTAAAAAGCTATCAACTGCAAATGAACTACTATTATGTCTACCTGAAAGCTTAATCATTAGTAGAATTCTAAAGTTTATCGATAAAGTAGAATATTATTTTGAATATATTATGCAACTTTTGATTGAATTTTTAAATGAATGGAGGAATGCTATGAAAGAAATTTTAGGTGGAATTGAGGCTCTTGTTGGTGGAGGTATTAGTAGTCATGATTAAGCAGTTGTAATAGAAGACCTCTAAGGGGAAAACCCTTCTTCCACCACCATTAGTGATATTAATAAACATTTCTTATAGAAACTATTTAGTATATGTGGTAATATATTAATAGCTATAAAAATGTTTATTTTTTTGACTAATTATTTATTTTTTACTTTGATTTTATCTAAATAATTAGTATAATATTAGATGCTTTATTAAGTTTATTGTTAATTTTATATTTTGTAGTAAAGGAAGTAGATGTATGGAAACTAAAGAAGAACCTATAAGAATACCCCAAATAGTCGGCAAGTGGCTTGGTGGTGGGATAGAGGCCGTTGTTATCTCTGAATATTTAGCTATGGACAAATCTAAAATTCAATTTGATTTTATATGTGATGAAGATTCAACTAATATTCCATATGATTTAATTGAAAAAAATGGTGGGAGAGTAATAATAATTCCACCATATCAGAAAGCCTTTAAATATCATAAAGAGCTAAAGAAAGTTCTTAAAGAAAATAATTATAAAATAGTGCATTCTCATATTAGTACGATGTCAGTATTTAGTTTATTTGCGGCTAAATGTGCTGGGGTTCCAGTAAGAATAGCTCATAGTCATAGTACAACTAATAAAAAAGAGAAAAAGAAAAATCTTATGAAACAAGCCCTAAGACCATTTAGTAAAGTTTTTGCCACTAACTATATGTGTTGCTCAGAACTTGCGGGAAGATGGTTATTTGGCAATAAAGAATATGATAAAGGAAATGTTTATTTACTAAATAATGCCATTGATTTAGATAAATTTAAATATGATGAAAAGTTAAGAAAGAAAAAGAGAAAAGAACTTGGAATTAAAGATGATACTTTAGTAATTGGACATTTAGGAAGATTTGTTGCTCAAAAGAATCATACTTTCTTAATAGATATATTTAATGAAATTCATAAAAAGAATAATAATTCTATTTTATTACTTGCAGGGCAAGGTCCTTTAATGGAAGATATTAAAAATAAAGTTAAAAATTTAAACTTAAAAGACAGTGTTAAATTCTTAGGACAAAGAAATGATGCTAATGAATTATATCAAGCCTTTGATGTATTCTTACTTCCTTCTTTATATGAAGGATTACCAGTAGTAGGAGTAGAGGCTCAAGCATCAGGCTTATTATGTTATTTGTCTGATGATATGACTAAAGAAACTAAAGTATTAGATATAACTAAATTTATGTCATTAAATAATACACCAGAAGAGTGGGCAGATAATATCTTAGATGATGTAAAAAAATATAAAAGAATAGATACTTCTAAAGAAATGACAGCTAAAAACTTTAATATTAAAGAAGAAGCAAAGAAATTAGAAGAATATTATTTAAATCTATATAATAATGGTGGTGAAAAAAAATGAAAAAAGTTGGAATAGTATCTTGTTATTTTAAAAATAACTATGGTAGTATGTTGCAAGCCTATGCTACTAAAAAAATATTAGATAATAATAATATTCCTAATGAAACTATTAATATAGATAATAATATTGATTTTAAAAAAGGGAAAAGAAAATATTATGCTTCTCAATTATTTAATTTTAAATTTATAAAATCTAAGTTTGGGATGATTAAATTAAAACTAGATAAAAAAATAGTAAAAGATTTAGGAAAGAATATTAGCATTAGAGATTCTAAATATAAAGAATTTAGAAAAGAATTTAATTTATCTATTTCTTGTCCTGATTATAAATCTTTAAGTGAGATGGCTGATGCTAAATATTCTGATGTTATAGTAGGTTCTGACCAATTATGGTTACCTGTTAATGTTGTTTCTGATTATTATACATTAAACTGGGTTCCAGATAATATTAATAAAATAAGTTATGCTACATCTTTTGGCATTTCTAAAATTCCTGATAAGTATACTGATGAATATAAAAAGTTCTTATCTAGAATAAATTACTTGTCAGTAAGAGAAGAATCAGGTAAAAAGATATGTGATAAATATGGAATTTCATCAAAAGTGGTATGTGATCCAACTATTCTTTTAACTAAAGAAGAATGGGAACAGGAGGCTGTTAAAGAAAGAATTATTCCTGATAAGTATATTTTATGTTACTTTTTAGGAAGTAATATTGAACATCGTAAATTTGCTGAAAAACTAAAAGAGAAGACTGGCTATAAAATAGTTTCGTTAAATCATGCTGATGAATATGTTAAGTATTCAGATAAATTTGCTGATATAACTCCCTATGATATAGGACCAAGAGAATGGATTAATTTAATAAAAAATGCTGAATATGTTTGTACTGATTCATTCCATGGAACGGTATTTAGTTTATTATTTAATAAAACTTTTTTTGACTTTAGAAGATATAATGAAAGTAATAAAATGTCTACTAATTCTAGAATAGATTCTTTATTAGATTTAGCAGGTGTTGATAAAAATAGAATATTAACTGGTAATGAAGATGTAGATACAGTTATTAAATATAAAATTAATTATGATAAAGTTAATAAAAATATTGATAAAATAAGACAAGAGTCAAAAAAGTGGCTATTAAGTTCAATTACTTATAAAGCAGAAGAAACAAAAGATAAATTTGTTAAAATAGAAGAAAAAGATTTATGTTGTGGTTGTACTGCTTGTTATTCTATATGTCCTAAAAATGCTATTAAGATGGTAAGAGATAATGAAGGCTTTCTGTATCCAGAAGTAGATAAAGAAAAATGTGTTAATTGTGGAATGTGTAAAAAAGTATGTCCAATATTAAATAAGGCTAAATTAAATGAATTTAAACAAAAAGGATTTATATTTCAATATGGTGATGATAAAATCCGAAAAGAAAGCACATCTGGTGGAGCATATACGGCTTTAGCAGAATATGTCTTAGATAATAATGGTATTGTATATGGAGTTGCTATGGAAGACTTTTATGTAAAAAACATAAGAGTAACTTCTAAAAAAAAATTATATAAGTTTAGAAATAGTAAATATGTTCAAAGTGATAAAAATGAAACATTTAAGATGACAAAAAAGGATTTAACAGATAATAAGCTTGTTTTATACAGTGGTACCGTCTGTGAAATAGAAGGATTAAAATCTTTCTTAGGGAAAGAATATCCTAATTTAATAACGGTCGATGTTATTTGTAGAGCAGTTCCAAGTCCGTTACTATGGCAAAAATATATTGAATTTAGAAATAGCAATAATGAAGCAACTAAGGAATATTTTCGAAAAAAAGTTTATGGATATAAATATTCTAATCTTACAATAGAAAATGATAATGAAATTCTGTATAAAAACGGTATAGATTCAGATCCTTATTTACGGGCTTTTTTCTCAAATATAGCCTGCAGACCTTCATGTTATAATTGTCATTTTAAAAAGCAAAATCACATATCAGACTTTACTATTTGGGATTGTTTTGATGTTAATAAATATGATGAAAGTTTTGATGATGATATTGGAACCACTAGAATATTAATTAATAGCCAAAACGGTTTGGATATCTTTAATATAATAAAAGATAAACATAAATATAAAGAAGTCGATGTTGATAAACTAGTTAATAATTTTCATCAGATGTTTAATGCTATTAAATATAATTCAAGAAGAAATGAATTTTTTGAAGATTTAAATACTAAAAATTTTGAATATATAATAAAAAAATATTATCCCAACTCATTTAAATGCAAATTAGAAAAATATAGTAGAATTTTCTTAATTAAGCTTGGAATATATAAACCATTGCTTAAATTAGGCAAGAAAATAAGAAAGCGTGATTAAAGTGGAAACAGAACCTGTTAAAGTATTATACTTTGTTGATAGAATGCTTAGAGGCGGAATTCAAAGCCTTGTGGTTGATTGGGTTTCTAGATTCGATAAAAATAAAATTCATGTTGACTTTTTATTACTTGACGATGGTAAAGAGTATGACTTAGAACAAACATTAAAAGAATTAGGATGCACTGTTTATAAATTAAAAGGAATATGGGTTAAAACGCCAATTGATTTTATTAAATATAAGTATGCAGTAAAGAATTTTTTTAAAGAACATCATGATTACAAAGTAGTTCATATGCATTCATCTAGCAAAAATTATATGGTTTTAAAATATGCCAAAAAATATGGTATTCCAATGAGAATTGCGCATAGTCATAATATTGACTTTCAAACTAATAACAAACTAAAAAAAATTGTAGGAAACATATTCAAAAAGCCCTTAATAAAATATTCAACAGATTATTTTGCATGTTCAAAAATAGCAGGAGAATGGCTTTTTGGCAAAAGGATAGTTGAATCAGATAAATTCAAAGTAATTCACAACGCTATAGATTATGAAAAATTTAAATATGATGAAAAAGTTCGAAAAGAAATACGCAAGACTTTAAAAATTAATGATGACGATATTGTAATTGGAAATGTTGGGAGATTCAGTAATCAAAAAAATCACTTATTTTTGTTAGATATATTTAATGCAATGTTAAAAATTAATAGTCATATAAAACTTGTTTTAGTCGGACAGGGTGAAAACGAAAGCATAATAAGAGAAAAAATAAATCATCTTGGCATAAATAATAAAGTTATAATTACCGGATTTAGAAATGATGTAAATAAGTTAATGCAAGGGATGGATATATTTTTAATGCCAAGCCTCCACGAAGGTCTTCCAGTAGTAGGAGTAGAGGCTCAAGCAGCAGGGTTATCGTGCTTTATGAGCAAGGATGTTATTACAAATGAGGTAAAGATTTTAGATTCATTAAAATTTATATCATTACATAATGATGCTAATTATTGGGCAAAAGAAATATTGAGTAGCAATTTAAAAAGAGTAGATTCATATAACAAATTGAAATATTCTGGGTATTTGATAGAAGATACAGTAAAAGCCATAGAAGAAGAATATTTAAAAAAAGAGGGCTAATTTAATGAAAAAATTAAAACGTTTTTTAGATTTTTTAATAATATTTTTAGGAGTTATGTTAAAATATTTTGACTTTATGTTTAAAATAAGCAAAATATATATATACGTATATTTTGCAATTTTGATATTTTTAGTCATTTTATCTTTTAAAGATTATAAAGAAACAAAATGGCAATTCTTAAAAATTATTTTAATAACATTTGGAATTCTAATAATTACATTTGAATCATCTGGAATTGACTTTGCTATACCATTAATGTATGCATTGTACTATAGAAAAAATGATATAAAAGTTGTACTAAAATATATTTTATATAGTTCAATAGTAATGTTTTCGCTAACTATTATTTTAGCAAATTTTAATGTTATACAAAGTTTAGCATTAACAAGACTAGATAATGGTTTAGTTGTACTCAGAAATAGTCTGGGATTTAGTCATGTTAATGCAGTATTTTTCCATTTCTATATTATTGCTATGTTGCTATATGTTTTTCTGGATAATAAATATATTTTATCGATTATTATTCTTTTTATATCTTACTACATATATAATAAAACATTTTGCCGGACAGGAATGATTTGCATTTGTACTTTTTTGATATTTAATTTATTCTCTTCCAAGAAATTAAAAAGTATATTGGCAAAGTATGGAAGAAATCTATTTTTAATAATGACAATTGTTAGTTTTATTTTAGCGTTCTTATATGGGGCTAGTAATAATAAAATTGATATTCTTGTTTCATATAGATTCTCTAATTGGTATAAAACAATAATTAATTATAAATTAATAAGTTTTACTGGAATTAATTCGGCATATTATTTAGATAATTTATATTTAAATCTGATTTATAATTATGGATTTATATCATATATTTTGAATTTGAGTTTATATTATTTCGGTTACAATTTAATTGATGATGATAAATTAAAACTAACCTTAATATTTTTTTTAATATATGGCTTATTTGAGAGCAATCATGTTTTTTATATTAATTATTCTTTATTTGTTTTGCTATACTACTCTATTAACAAGTTTAGACAAGGAGGATTTGTTAAAAATGAATAAAACAAAAATACTAATTCAAGGTTTATCACTAAACCTTGGAGGAATTGAAAGATATATATATGAGTTAGTTGCTTCACTTGACAAAAAAAATTTTGAGATTAGTTTTCTTGTGTTTGATTATGGCAAAGACGTATGCTATGAAAATGAATTTCAAAAAATGGGATATAAATTTTTTAAAATAACTCCAAGAAAGAAAAATTATTTTAAATATATAAACGACTTAACAAGTATATTCAGAAACAACACTTTTGATATTATACACTTTAATATTATGGATTTAAGCGGTTTTGAAAGAATATATTTAGCACAAAAATACAATTCTGCTAAAATAATAGTACATGCACACTGTGGAAATAAAAATTACATTAATTCCAAGGGAATTGTAACCAAAATCTTAGATAGAATAGGTTTTTATGTAATTAATAAAAAAAATTATATTGCTGCAGCATGTAGTGAAAGCGCAAAACTATATTTTAAAGGAAAGGATTGCTATTTGTTAAAAAATGGTATTGATTATCCAATGTATAAATATAGTTGCAAAAATAGAGAAGAAATCAGAAAAAAATATAATATTAAAGATGATGAAATTGTATTTGGATATGTGGCAGCATTATTGCCAGTGAAAAATCATGAGTTTTTATTGAAAGTTTTTAAAAATCTTTATAATAAAAATCAAAAATACAAGCTTCTCTTAATAGGAGATGGGCCTTTGAAAAAAGACTTGATAAAAGATATTAATACGTATGATATCAACAACAATGTTATTTTAACTGGCTCAAAATCTGATATTGAAAAATATTATTCATCAATGGATGCTTTTATCATGCCTTCCAAAAGTGAAAGTTTTGGTCTAGTTCTAGTCGAAGCTCAAATAAATGGGTTATTTTGTTTTGCTTCAGATGGTGTTGATTCATCATCAAATATATCAGATAATATTAAATATGTATCGTTAAAGAAAAATGCCAATGACTGGGCAAAAATCATTCAAAATACTAATTTTCGAAGAAAAAATCCAGAAAGTATAATAATTAATAAAAAATATGATAAGAGTACGGTTTTTCAAGATGTAATTAATTTGTATGATAAAATAATCTTGCAAAATTCTGCTAGTATTAAAAAGGATGGGGAATTTAAATGAAAAAAATGATAAGTGTTATTATTCCTGTATACAACTCTGAAAAATATTTAGAAAAGTGTCTTTCTTCAATTTGCAATCAGACATATAAAAACTTAGATATTATAGTAGTAGACGATGGCTCAATCGATAAAAGTCCCGAAATTTGTGATAAATTTAAAGTTGAAGACACAATGGTCAGAGTAGTGCATCAGGAAAATCATGGAGTATCTTATTCAAGAAATATTGGAATTAACATGGCAAATGGAGACTATATTGGGTTTGTTGATTCAGATGACTTTATAGAAAATGATATGTATGAATTTTTGCTTGATAATCTAATTAAACATAATGCTAATATTTCAATATGTGGCAGCAGCAACGTATATGATAATGGCAAAATTATTAACACAATGAAAAAAGATATTAAGCTAGAATTGAATAATAATGAGGCTTTGAAATACGTTTTTAAAAATGGATATTTTGGAACAGGAATGTGTAATAAACTCTTTGAAAAAAAGTTGCTAAAATCGGTTTGTTTTAATGATTCATTGAGTTATGGTGAAGAATTAAATGTTTTAGTTGAAACTATAATAAATAGTAAAAAAGTCTATTATGACTCTTCTTCAAAATATTATTATTATCAGAGACATGATAGTGCAACGCACACCCGTAAAGTTAATGTTGGGATGATGAATAACTTTAAAAGTGTATTATTAGCAAATAAAGATTACTTTGAAAAAAATATGTGCGTAAAAAAAGCTGTTATTAGCCATTACATATTAGCTTGTTTACAAGTATATAACAGATCGATTTTATATTTTGATAAGGATAAAAACTACAAAATAGCCAAAGCCGGAGCAGTACATAATAAAAAGTACATAGATTATTCAACTTATTCCACCAAAAAAGGAATTCAGATTTTTTTATTTATTAATTTTAATTTTATTTATTATTTGATGGCAAAATCATATGCCATTGTTAGGAGAGGATTAAATTGGAAGATTTAGTAAGCATTATTATTCCTGTTTATAATGTAGAAGAATATTTAAAAGCTTGTTTAAGTTCTGTGTGTAATCAGACATATAAAAATATTGAAATTATAGTTATTGATGATGGCTCGACTGATGGTAGTGGAAAAATATGTGATTTTTTTGGAAACAATGATTCTAGAATTAAAGTTGTTCATCAAAAAAATAGTGGAGTGTCACATTCTCGGAATGTTGGTCTAAATTTAGCTAGAGGAAAATATATTTCATTTATTGATGGCGATGATTATATAAAAAATAATATGATAGAGCTTATGATAAGCAATATAAAATCCAATTACGATTTATGTGTTTGTAATTTCAATATAGATAATGACTCAAATATTAAGTGCAAAGCATTTAAAATTAATGAAAATCTTACTTTAAAAGATTATTGCAATCAAATGCTTTATGGCAACAGCATAGAGGGGTTTGTTTGGAATAGATTATATAATAAATCTATATTAAATGATATAAGGTTTAATGAAGATTTATATTTATTAGAGGATTTAGTTTTCAATATAGAATATTTAAAAAAAATAAAGTCAGTATTCTATATAAATGAACCACTATATTATTACAGAAAAAGAGCTAATAGCGCATTGCGAAGAGGAATTACTGAAAAGTCATGTAATTCAATAATAGCTAAATGGAATATTATTAAACTATTAGAAGAGACAAATTATAGGAAAAGTTTGTTTTATCAGAAATTAAATATATTATATGAAAGTGAAAAACTTCAAAAAAATTTTGAAGTAAAAAAAATTGAAATTAAAAATTTAGAGTATAAAAATATAATCAAAGATATTAAAAAATATTTGCCATTAGTCTTTTTTCCGAGTTTTTTTATGATTAAACCAAGAGTCAAGTTTATAATTATATCGTTATTCCCTAAAAGGTATATGAAAAGGATAAAACTAAATGAGAACAAATAATTCTATAATAAATTCAATTGTAACTTTAATGTCAAATATTCTATCCTTTGTTATAGCGTTTGTTGCACAAGCAATTTTTATAAGAATACTTGGAACTGAGTATTTAGGTTTAAATGGTTTATTTACCAATTTGCTATCAATGTTAAGCATATTTGAATTAGGAATAGGCAATGCTATTGTTTTTAATTTATATAAGCCAATTGCAGAAAATGATGAGAACAAAATTAATTCATTAATGAGATTTTACAAAAAGACATATAATATAATTGCGTTAGTTATTTTTATAGCCGGAATTTTATTAATGCCATTTTTAAGATTTATAGTTACAACAAGTATTGAAGAAATAAATATATATGTTATTTATATATTATTTTTAATTAGTACTGTATCGTCATATATTATGACTTATAAAAGAAATTTAATAATTGCTAATCAAAAAAATTATATTATTAATATAATTCATATGGGGTATTTGTCAATTTTAAATTTATCTCAGCTTTTGATAATATATTTTACAAAAAATTATTATGCATATTTGATTACAAAAATTTGTTGTCAATTATTAGAAAATATAATAATTAATATAAAATCAAATAAGGATTACCAGTATTTAGACATAAAGTCTGCGAATAAATTAGATAAAGAAACTGAAAAAGATATTTTTAGCAGAGTTAAAGCACTATTTTTTCATAAAATAGGTGGTATTATAATAAATGGAACAGACAATATCATAATATCAATGTTTTTAGGGTTGACACAAGTTGGGTTATATACAAATTATTACACGATTACAGCTGCTTTGACATCTTTATTCGGACAAATTATTTCCTCTGCAACAGCAAGTGTTGGCAATTTATTGATTTCAAATGATAAAAAAAAATCATATGAAGTATTTGATAAAATGAGATTTTTAAATTCTTGGATATCTATTTTTTCAGCTGTTTCATTCTTTGTTATAGTTCAACCGTTTGTAAAAATATGGGTTGGAGAGGAGTATTTACTTGGCATTGGAACAGTTGCAGTGATTACTTTTAACTATTTTCAAAAAATGCAACGGAATAGTTATTCAACTTTCAAAGATTCAGCTGGAATTTGGAGAGAAGATAAATTTGTTCCATTAATTGAATCACTATTAAATATAATTTTTTCAATAATTTGTTTAAAAATATTTGGCCTTGCTGGCGTATTTATGGGAACAATCATAAGCGGTTTAGCGTTGTGGTGCTATAGTTATCCAAAATTTGTATATAAAAAATTATTTAATCGCTCATATAAAGATTACGCATTAGAAACACTTGGATATATATTATTGTTCATATTAGTTGCACTACCAACATATTTAGTTTCTACTGTGCTAATAGTTAATAATGTACTATTACAAATTATAATAAATGCTATTATTTGTTTAATTATTCCAAACTTAATATTGCTTATAGTTTTTAGAAAAAATAAAAACTTAAAATATTTTAAAGACTTGATACTAAAATTATTTCATAAAAAATTAAAGGCATAGTATTTTGACAACTTTATTGTGGAACATAATTTTAACTTGTTTATAAACATTGGATGACGAAAGTCATCTCTTTTAGTTTTCTGATAATTAATTTAGTTCTATAATACAATGTCAATTTATGGTAGAATAAACTTATATGAGTTAGTTTTGATAGGTATTAAATATGAAAAGAGTAGTAAAAGTAATAGGGTATATTCTATTAAGTAGTATAACTATCTTTAGTTATAACGAGGTTAAAGCAACCTCAGGTAAACTAAGAAGTAGTAGCATAATAACCTGTGATGGAATTATGTATGGCCAACATGGCGATGGTCATTGGCATAAAGCAGTTCGTCATAAAAGTGGATATTATCCATCTGGCAGTCCAGTAACTCCACCTTGTCTAACAAGTAATAATAGTTCATCATCAAAAAAGAACAATTCCAATAGTAATTCTTCATCTAATACGAAAGAAAAAGAGAGTGTTAATCTAAAGATAAAAAGTATTCTAATAAATAATGAATCTATAGATAATATTAAAGATATTATGGATTATACTACCTATGAAGAAAATATTAATCTAGAAGTAACACCTGAAGATAAGAATGCTACTATTAAGATTAATGGTAATCTTAAAGACTTAGAAATAAACAAAGTAAGAGAAATTAAAATAACTATTAATAATTCTAAGAAAGAAAAAGACTATATACTAAATATTACTAGAAGAGTTAATTTAGAAAATTATATATTAGACTTATCTCTTAATGACAAAGATATTATCTTAGATAAAGAAAACTTAGAAACTACTGTAGACGATAAAAATATAAACTTTAATATTAATAACCTAGAAGGAATAAATATTAAAGTTTATAAAGATGAAAAAGAACTAATAGATAATAAAGATACTATAGATAAAGATACTACTTATAGAGTAGTATTAAGCACTATGGATAATCAAACTAAAACTTATAATCTAAGTATAAAGTATCAAGAACCAGTTGTAGATAATTCTAAAGAAGAAAATAATAATATAGAAGATACTACTAAGAATGAAGATAATACTAATATAGGAACTGGTATTGTTACTTTAGGAGGCTTAGGAGCCTTAGGCTATTATTTAGTTAAAAAGAGAAAAATATAATGAACTTGATAAAAACATTAATGAAATTAGAAAAATTAAGAAAATGTAACAATTGTAGTCTATGTTTAAACCAAAGACCATTATTAGATACTCCTAGAAATTGTGATATCATGTGGGTAGGACTTTCTGCTAAAAAAGTTGATAATATTAGTACATCTATCCCCTTAGATAATGATACCAATAGCGGTAAAATAATTGAATTAATTGAAGATAAACTTCCCCAGATGAGATTTTATAAGACTAATTTAGTTAAGTGCTTACCATTAGATAAAAATAATAAATTAAGATATCCCAATCAAGAAGAAATGAATGCTTGTATAAATAATTTAAATTTGGAAATACTAGAGTTAAATCCTAAGATAATTTTTGCTTTAGGTAAATTAACATATAATTTCGTTAGTAAATATTTTCAAAAGAATAATCTTGATATAAGCAAGTTAGTATACCTTGAACATCCATCATACATATATGTCTATAAAAGAAAATATATCGATGATTATATTAATAAAGTAGTAGGTATTTGTAATGAAATAAATAAATCAAGATGAAAAGGCAATCTTGATATTATAATAAAAATTATGAAAAATTTAATATAGCTTATAGATTAGTACAAAAAGTATGAAAAAATCCAAAGTTTTTGTAGTCGAGTACAAAAACTTTCCCTTTTAAAAATAGTTTACTTAGAACGCAATTAATTTACTCATATTAAACTATTGACCTTAAATAAGTAAAAAAATTAAAAAAAGACTAGAGAAAACTTGCAAAATAAAAAGTATAATAGTAAAATGTCTATAGAAGAGAGGAAGAAGAATATGAAAAATATGAAAAAAGTATTATTCTTATTTGTAGCAGTTCTACTTACTACTGTAAGCGTAAACGCTATGTCTAAGGATGAATTAAAAGACAAACTAACAAAATCTTACACTATTAATGGCGTAACTTACAAGTTAGAAGCTGGTAATGCCAATATGGTTAAGACTTACTTAGAACAAAATGAAGTTAGTGAAGCTGATTGTGATTACATTGCATCTCAAGTAGATAAAGCTGTAGAAATCGTTAAAAATGCTAACGTAACTGATTTATCTAAGTTAAGTACAAGTTCTAAAAATGAACTAAAAGCTCTAGTAAACAACGTTGGCGCTAATACTAAAGTTCCAGTAAGTATTAAAAATGGAAAATTATTCGTTGGTTATGTAAATGAACCAGAAAAAGCATTCTTTAATGATAAAGTAAATGTTAAAACTGATGTTAAATATACTAACGGAAACTTAGTAATTACCATTGCTTCAGTAGTTGCTGTAATCGGAATCGCAACAATTGCTGTTAAAGCCAAAAAACAAAATGCTTAATTTACTAAAGAAAAGTGGGAAAGTGATTGTTAGCGAGTTAGCAATCGCTTTTTTCTTTGCATCAATTCTGATACTATTGGTAAATTTTACTCTTAAAGATAAAGTAACTACTTATATTAATCTTTTTAATAAAGTAGCTGTCAAAACAGCTAGTAAACCTAGTAGCGATACCAATATCAGTCTAAAAATAGATTCCGCGACGCAAAGATTAAATCCTCTCCCAGCTTATGGCGATACATTTGGGACCATTAATATTCCCAATATCGATATTACAATTAATCTTTATAACGGAGACTCCTTAACTATTCTAAAGAAAGGGGCTGGTCGGTATATTGGTTCTTTCTTTCCGGGAGAAGGATTACCTATTATCATTGCTGCTCATAATCGTTTAGAATACTTTGGCAATCTTTACAAACTAAATATTGGTGATGAGATTAACATAAATACCTATTATGGTAACTATACTTATTCTATCTCTAAGACGGCTATTTTTACCGAAAAAGAACTTGACAAAGAATTTAATACTTTCCTAGAAAGCGATGGCGAAAATATTCTTCTTTATACTTGTTATCCCACTGGAGGAGTAGGGTATCGTAATAAAAGATATGTCGTCTATGCTAAAAAGATAAGAGGTACTAATCTATGAAAATAATCCTTAGTTATATAACTAAATTTATCCAAAGTATTAGTTTCTTTCTCTTAACTTTAAGTCTCATTCTTCTTTTAACAATCTTTAATGAGTCTTATATTCTAGAGCTTTTAGAAAATAATAACTACTATCAAGAACTATATTTAAATACTAAAGAAGAAGTATCTAATTACTTAGAGCAATCTGGACTAGAAGAAAATATCTTAGACAATGTTATTACTAAAGCTAATATTAAGAAGACTATTATAACGACCTTAGATAATCTTTATACTAATAAAGAGATAAAGACTGATACGACCGCTATTACGGAAGAATTAACTAAAAGAATAAATGATTACGTTAAGACTAATAATATTCAAGTAGAAAATAAGAATACCATCAGTACTCTTGTTGCTAAATTAGTTAGTATCTATAAAGAAGAAATAAGTTATAATAATACTTTTGAAAAAGTAAGACCTTTATTTAATAAATTTCATCTCTTGAGTAAAATAGTTTTAGTATTTAGCATTATTATCTCTATAATAACTTATCTCATAAATAGATATCTCTTTAAAGACCGAAATATTATTGTCTCTTTATTTACTAATGGTATCCTTCTTATAGGCCTAGTTCTTTATGTTAAAAATATTATAAGTATAAATGATATTACTTTTTATAATGAATCCATTAGTAATATCTTAAAAGAATTTATTAATAGTATTCTAACACATATTAATCTAATCGGACTTATAAGTATTATCTTTGGAGTCTTCTTAAGTCTAATGAGTACTGGTTTCTTTAAAGCACTTAAGAATAATAAAAGACTATTTGCCGGAATCTTAGTTATCATTTGGATGTTTGTTATCTTTAGTTTTTCTAATCAAAATGGTGTTAAATCAACAAATACTAGTAATGTTGTTACCAGTGCCATCGTAAATGTTGCCACTAATGTAACAAATAAAGAATATACGCGAACGGAAGTTAAAAAAAAGGTTGAAGATAGTACCTTTTATATAAGAAAGATGGCTCATTTTACGGAATACTTAATCTTAGGAATCTTGGTTTTAAATTATTTAAGTACCTATGGTAAACTAAATAAAAGAATGCTTATGGTTGCTTTAATTATTTGTTATCTTTATGCGATTAGTGATGAAATTCATCAGATTTTTATTCCGGGAAGAACGGCTAAAGTCTTAGATACATTAATTGATGGATCAGGCTCCTTAATAGGTCTTATCATTTATACGAGGTATTTTAAAAGAAAATGTCGATATTTGTCGAACGATAATTAGTTAATTAAAATGGGGTATTTGTTATAATAAGACTAAAGGAGAAACTATGTTTATTATACTAATATCAATTATTTTATTGGTTTTATATTGTATTTTAAAAGTTAGTGCCAACACAAGTAAAATCGAAGATGAAATGCGTTCAACCACAGTTACAAATCGTAAGTAATTGTGGTTTTTCTATCTTGAAAGAGATGACCATTTATTATATAATATTGGAAGTTGAGAGGATTTTATATGGAAGAAATAAATTTAAAAGAATTATTTGATTATTTTGTGAGTAAATGGTTTATGGTGGCACTTGCGGCCGTAGTGTGTGTAGTTTTTGGAGCGGTTTATACAATATTTTTTAAAACTCCTCTTTATAACTCCTATACGACAATGGTTTTGACCACTAATAACGAAAATTCTAATATTAATCAATCTATTACCCAAAGTGATATTACTTTGAATAAAAACTTAATATCTAATTACCGTGTCATAATGAAATCACATAGCATTCTAAATCAAGTTATTAATAATTTAGATTTGAATATGACTACTGATGAATTAAAGAAGATGGTAAATGTTACCACGGAAGATGATACGGAAATTATTCGTATTTCGGTTAACGGTGCCGATAAAGAAATAGCTAAAGATGTTGCTAATGAGATTGCTAGAGTATTTAGTAATGATGTTGCTAGATACTATAGTATTAAAAACGTCGCTATTGTTGATTATGCAGAGGTCTCTAATAACCCTTATAATATAAGCTTATTAAAGACCGTAGTGCTTGCAATGTTAATTGGGGTTGTCTTATCATGTGCCGTTATCTTTGTAATGTTTTATTTTGATACAACTATTAAGAGTACTGATGAGATTGAAACAAAGATTGGGTTACCAACTCTTGGTGTTGTCCCATCGAAGTACGTCCCTAAAGAAAAGAAAGGAAAAAGAAAATGAATAATGAATTAATTGTCGCTAATAACCCTAAAAGTGGGGTTGCGGAAGCTGTTAAAACTATTCGTACCAACCTTTTATTTTCTTCAATTGATGAACCTGTTAAATCAATTTTAATGACAAGTTCTCTTAGTGGTGAAGGTAAGTCGTTTATCTGTGCTAATTTAGCTATTGCCTTCGCTCAAGCTGGCGTTAAAGTTTTAATCGTTGATTGTGACCTTCGTCGTGGTCGTCAACACAAAATCTTTAATGTTGATAATGAATTAGGCTTATCAAACTTACTTTTAGACGATGTAGATAAAAACTATAAAAAATATATTAAAAAGACTAAGTATGAAAATATTTACGTTTTGCCAATGGGCATCGTGCCTCCTAATCCTAGTGAATTATTAGCATCAGAGAAAAATAGACAACTTGCTAAAATCCTAAAGAGTAAGTATGATTTAGTTATCTATGATGGCGTTCCAGTTGGAGGCTTAACAGATTCTATTATTATGGCTGATTTAGTAGATAAGATTGTAATCGTCTCGGCTTATAAGGTTACACCTATTGAATATTTACAAAATACTAAGAAAGCTTTAGCCCAATTTGAAAATAAAATTGCGGGAGTTATATTGAATAAATTCCCTTCATCAAAAGATCGTTACTACAGTAAGTATTATCAGTAGGACTCTTTATGGTTGATTTACATAGTCATATTTTACCTAATATTGATGATGGCTCTAAGTCTAAGAGGGAATCTTTAGCTATCTTAAAGAAAGCCTCTGAAAATGGGATAACAGATATCGTTTTAACACCTCATTATATTTTAGGTAGTGCTTATAATAGTTCTAAAAAGAAAAATGAAGAGTTGCTTAATGACTTAAAAGAGACTTTAAGAAAAGAAAATATTCTATTAAATCTTTATTTAGGTAATGAGATTTATATTGATGATTCTTTAGTGAAAAAATTAAAAGAAGGAGTCTTTTCTTCTCTTAATGATACTAAGTATGTTCTTTTTGAGTTACCGATGAATAATGAATATAAGGCTCTTAAACAAATCTTATTTGATTTACAGAGTAATGGCTATATTCCTGTTATTGCTCATCCTGAACGATATTACTTCTTAAAAGAAAATCCTAAAAGAATTGAAGAGTTAATCGAAGCGGGAGCATTATTTCAAAGTAATATTGGTTCCTTATTTAGCCGTTATGGTAAAGAGGCTAAAAAGACTTTAGAATTATTTTTAAAACATCATATGATTACTTTTCTAAGTAGTGATATTCATCATGAGACTGATACTTTCTATGAAGATATTCCTAGACTTAAAAAAATCCTCAGAAATATTATTTCTGAAAAATATATGGAAGAGTTACTTACTACTAATGGAAAGAAATTATTACAAAACGAAAGAATTGAACCTGAAAAGATAATTCCTATAAAACAAAACATCTTCAAAAAATATCAATAAGCCCCTAAAAAGGCTTACTTTTTTGCCTTAGAAAGAAAGTGTAATATGTACAGTAAAATAAGTGCTGCTATCCTAGGATATGCCTTGGGCGAAGCCTTTGGTCTTCCCCTAAATTATCAAAGTAGAGAAAAATTATTAACTAATCCTATTACCAAATTAACCCCACTTGCCGATTTACCTATTGGAACTTGGAGTAGTGGAACTAGCAGCATCTTAGCACTTTTGGATGCCGTTATTCAAAAAGAGAAAATGGACTATAACAAAATTGCTGATAATATGGTTCTTTGGTATAAGACAGCTAAATACACAGCTACCGATACCTTAATCGATATTGATTTTACGACTAAACATGCTTTAAGTAAGTATTTCGATCTAAAGATTGATGCTCCTAAATGTGGGGGTGATGGTTATAGTGACTGTGGTAATGAACCTCTAGCCCGGATGATTCCTGTTGCTTTTTACCTTTATTATACAAAATCCCGAAATTATGATATCTATTCTGTAGTTAAAAATGTTACTTCTATTACCCATCAAAACGAAATAGCTATTATGGCTTCTTATATTTTTACGAGATATGTATTATTCCTTTTACATGGTAAAGACAAATTAGCTTGTTATAGCATGTTAAAGTCTTTAGATTATACTTTATATTTTAAAAATGAGACCATTAAAGAGTTTGATAATATTCTAAAGAATAATGTTTATATCTATTCTTTAGAGCGGATTAACTCTAATAATTATATAGTAGATACCTTAGAAGCTTTCTTTTATTGTCTAATTAACAGTGCTTCCTTTAAACAAGCTTTAATTGGCTCTGTTAATCTTGGTAATCAAGCTTCTAGTCTAGGAGGACTAACATCCGCGGTTGCGGCCATCTACTATGGTTATGAAAGTATTCCTAAAAATCTCCTTGATTCCTTAAGAAAAAAGGACTATCTTTTAGAAGCTTCCTTAAAGTATGAAAATATTTTAAAAATTTTATAAAAAAATTTACTAAAAGTACTTGTCAAAATAAAAAAAACATGGTATGATTAAATCACTTAATAGTAGAGGAAGTGCTATTGGGTATAAGATTTATTCTTATACATATTACAAGTAAATATATATTATATTTATTTAATGATTTTTTGTTAAAACCCTTTGATGGTTATTTTGCACATTGCCTCGTTTATCAATCTATTAAGTATATGCTGCATATGTGGAATATTGATAAAAATATAAGACTTTTATCTGTCAATATGAATCTTATATTAGGAAATCCACAACTAAAATAATATGTTTGACAGACATATTATTTTTTCTTAAAATCTATCAGAACTCTGATAGGTTTTTTCTTTATCTTTAAGAGACATTATGCTACAATACTAAAAGAAGAGACTACTTGAGGTGAAGTTATGCAAAATAAGGATATCTTAGAGATTATAAAGCTACCAGAAGCTGACATGCTTTTTCAAGTTAAAAAGACTATTCAATATTTAAAAAATACTTATAAAACGCATAAGACTTTAGGATATTTAACTTTAAGTACTTATTCTAAACCTCTTTATGGTTTTATTCCTGATGATGTTAAAATATATTATGACTTAGATAATAATTATTATTCTATTCAAGATGATACTTATCTTTATGACTTTATAAACTTCTTAAAAGAAGAGAAAATTCTAAATAGTAATGAAGCAATTCTTAAGATTCCTATTTTTCTAAAAGAATTTTTTGGCCAAAAGACGAGTAGAACTCTAAAGAAAGAAACCTTTTTAACCATTAGAATGCCTAATTATTTAAATATTCCTGATATTAATGATTTAAAACATAAGAATGTGGCTGATTCCCTAGAATATAGTCTTTTAGCTACTAATATCTTAACTCTTTTAGGATACGATGCTTTTCATTTAATTGGCGAATACAAAGACAATGATATTCATGAATTATATGGATTTAATATTATCTTTAAGAATGATAATTATTATCTCTTTGACTTTTATAATCCTATTACTATTTATAATAATAATCATGAAATCTTGACTTATCACCCTTATCAGATGAAGATAAATTCAAATGAAGTTGATAACTTCTTAAAAGGAATAACATCTATTAGATTAAAAGACTATCAAAGAATAGTAAGTACCAATACCTATCAGCAAATACCTAAAGACTTGGAAAGAATCTATAGTCTTGGAAATATTATTTTCTAAAGAGCTTTTCTTTTTGAAATTTTTATGATTAAATTAAAACGGAGGAATAATATGTTGGAATTAAAGAATGTATCTAAGTATTATGGTAATCACTTAGCAGTTGATAATCTTTCTTTTACCGTTAATGATGGTGAGATTTTTGGCCTCTTAGGAGTTAATGGAGCCGGAAAGACTACAACTTTTAGGATGATAATTAACTTACTAGATAAGACAGAAGGAACGATTTTATTAGATGGTAAACCTATAGATTATAGCGTTACTGATAAAATAGGTTTCTTAACCGAAGAACGCAGTCTTTTATTAAAACTTACAGTTTTAGAACAAGCTATTTTTTATGGAACTTTAAAAGGCTTGGATAAGAAAACTATTGAAGAAAGACTGGATAAGCTATTAGAAAGATTTCATATTAGTGAATATAAAAATCGCAAAATTAAAGAATTGAGTAAAGGCAATCAGCAAAAAGTACAGTTTATTACAGCCATTTTGCATGAGCCTAAACTTTTGATTTTAGATGAGCCATTTAGTGGTTTAGATCCTATTAACGTCGAAGAATTTATGAAAACCATTAATGAGTTAAAGAAAAAAGGGACAGCAATAATTTTTTCGTCACACCGTATGGAACACGTAGAATTATTCTGTGATGAATTAGTTATTTTAGTTCATGGTAAGAGTGTTTTACAAGGCAACTTAAAAGATATAAAGAAACAATATCGTAAGAAAAATATTCATTTGTGTGCCGATGGCGATATGAAAAAGATTGAAAAAATACCCGGAGTTTTAGAAGTTGTTAAAGAAATTGGTAATAATGAATACATTATTAAGATTGAAAGTGAAGATATTATTAGTAAAGTCTTTGAAGTTGTTAAAACTTTGGATAATGTAACAAAATTCAGTGTTGAGGAACCAACATTAAATGAAATATTTATCAGTAAAGTAGGGGAAGCATATGAAAAATAAAGCATGGTTTTTGATAAAACAAAGCCTTAAGAAAAAGATGGATACGAAATGGTTTAAAATAGTTAATGTTTTGATTTGTCTTCTTTTAATTGGCGTTATTAATATTGATAAAATAATTAATGTTTTTGGAGGCGATTTTAAAGAAACTGTAAATATTTATTTAACAGGGGATAATAATTATTTAGAAGGTTTTAATGCTTACTTTTTAACTAATAAAAAAATTTTAAATGATGAAAGAACTTATGAGATAGCATATTCTAATGATAGTGTTGATACTCTAAAAGAAAAAATAGAGGATACGAATGATATTGTTGTAAATATTAACTTGGATACTACAGAATATTTAAAAGCCGATATCATTTCTTATAATAAAATAGATACTATAACATATAATCTTTTAAGTGCTAGTTTAACTGGTATGAAAACTAGTATGGCCCTAAATTATAATGGATTATCTAGTGAAGAAATGGCTAAGATTACTAGTCCCATTAGTATTAATAGAGTGGTTACTAATGAAAAAGAAATAACGGCTAGTGAAGATGCCACCAACATGAGTTTAATCGTTTTCTTGGTCCCATTTTTTATGCTAATCGTTTTATTAGTCCAGATGATTGGAGCCGAGATTAATGATGAAAAGACTACGCGGGGAATGGAAATAATTATTTCGAATGTTCCTGCGAAAGTTCACCTTTTAACAAAAATTACTAGTTCTTCGATATTTGTCATCTTGCAGTCTTTATTATTATTTACTTATAGTATAATAGGAATTTTAATTCATGGCGGGTTATCTTTAGGAAGTGGTAAGTCTAATATTATCGGTAATTTAGTAGAATCCTTAAAGATAAGTGGAACCTTTGATATTTTATTAAAAGGAGCCCCCATCTTAATAATTATCTTCTTATTATCATTCTTTATCTATGCTACTTTAGCTGGCGTATTAGCGTCTATGACTACCTCGGCCGAAGACTTCCAACAACTTCAAACCCCATTAATGATAGTCTTAATGTTAGGATACTATATTGGTATTATGGCCTCAGCTTTCAAAGGTTCTATTTTTATTCGTATAATTAGTTATTTACCATTTCTTTCTTCGATGGTGGCTCCTATCACTTATATTTTAGGAGAAACAAGTTTAATTGATTTGGTAATATCAGCCTTGATTTTATTTATAAGTTGTCTAGTTTTATTTAAATACGGAATTAGAGTTTATAAAGTAGGAATCTTAAATTACTCAAGTAAAGACTTATGGAAGAAAGTCTTCCAATCATTAAAAATAAAGGAGAATGCTTAATGAATAATAAAACTAAAAAAGTAATTGTTATCTTTTTGAGTTTGCTAGCGCTAGGACTTATTATCTATACAGTTTATTATCTTCTAAAGAATAATAGTTCGGAAGAAAATGCTGTTAATGTTAATATTGAAGCTAGCGAATCTCATGCTTATCAGATTGATACAATTCCTATTAAGGACTTAAATATTAAAGTTACCCTAGATACCTTACCAGAGGTTAAAGATGTCATAACAACACTAAATTATAAGGATTTCACCAATCTCTTTAAGACTTCTAAAAGAAGTATTTTAGTGGTTACTAAGACTGGGTGTTCTTATTGTGAAGCTTTCTTACCTAATTTAAGAGAATCTTTAACTAATTTAGGAATTAATGCTTACGAGGTAAATATTTCTAATCTTAAGAATAATGAAAATATTGGTGACTTTATAGCCCTTTATGGGACGCCAATTACTTATATTATAGAGAATGGTAATGTCACTCATACCTTTAATGGTCTTACAGATACTAAGACTATATCGGCCTTTTTAGATCTATACTACTTAAGATAGTGTAGATTTTTTTTAGCTTTATTATCCGCTAGATGATTTACTTTTAGCGAATAGTGTGCTATTTTATTAATAGTTAATAATAAAGGAGTTTGACATGAATAAGAAAATAATGAATAAAATATCCGCTAGCTATATCGCAATACTATCAGTTTTAACTATTGCTTTAGTTGGTCTTACCGCTTTAGGATCATCCTATGCTTACTGGCGACTAGTAAAAATACAAACGAATTCTAATAACGCAACCTCGGGATGTTTTAGCGTTGAGTTAATTAACCAATCCGGAGAAATAAATTTAACTAATGCTTATCCTATAACTGATGAACAAGGAGCTAAATTAACTCCCTTTACTTTTACCCTTCACAATAATTGTACCATAGCGGCCCATTATTATGTAAACCTAGAAAGCTTAAAAGAGAGTACTTTAGCTAGTAAATGGATTGCCACTAAAGTAAATGATGAAGCTAAGAAAATCTTAGCTAATTATCCTAGTACCACTACTAGTATTAAGGATAGTATTGAATCCCATACTCTTAGTGAGGGAACTTTAATGCCCGATGCCTCGGTAGATTATAAGGTATCCTTTTGGATGGATGAGGCTGCTACTACCCTAGATGATGTTATGAAAAAAGTTTTTAAGTCTAAGATAGTGGTAATATCAGAACCTACTACTGATACTAATTAAAAAAAGCAAATTATATTTATTATGAAGAATTAAACTTTACTTCGACATATTTTTTATCAAGAAAGAATTATACTCATAATAGGTGATGATTTTTGAGAAAATTTTATATATTTAATATTAATAATGAATTTAAAACCCTAACGAGATTTTGTCCTTATAATCTTTTTAAGACTTTTCAAAATATATATCTATTAAATACCAATGATCAAGAGTATGGCATTAATATGTATGAGAAGATGGTAAGTCCCATTAATAAGATTGAACTAAATAACTATTTATTTACCAGTTATCGGAATAATGACCACTATACGAAATTTATGAATACTCATATCTATAATAATTATTATAATGATGAAGAGACTAAACTAAAGATAGGAAATGCCTATCTTATAATGGAAACAACATCTCCCAAACCAGAATTTTTTAATAAACTAAAGTCTAATCGGAATCTTTTTGCTTGTGATTTTCAAAATCAAGACTATTTTTGGGTAGAAAGTATTGCTTAAAAAATAAAAGTTTAGTAAAATCCTAGATAGGAGATGAAATTATGTTACATGATATTTTGTTAATTTTACTAGGACTTGTAATTGGCTTTATAATAGGTTTTGTAGTAGCGAGAAAACTAATTCAAAAAGAAATGAAAAAGAATCCTCCTATTAATGAAAAGATGATTGAAGTTATGTTTAGTAGTATGGGAAGAAAACCATCCCAAAAACAAATTAAAGAAACTATGCGTCAAATGAATCGTTTTATGTAACGCATAGTTTTTTTCTTGGAAAATAAGATAAACTCTAGACAAATAAAAAAAATAATGATAAGATGCATTCACAAAGAGAAAAGTACTTTAAAATAATTAGACTTATCTTCTAGTTTTTGATAAAATAAATAAGAAATGAAGGTGACTACAATGTTTGTAGATGAGATAACAATTAAATTAATAGCTGGTAAAGGAGGAGATGGTTGTACATCTTTTCATCATGAGAAATGTATGCCTAATTTAGGACCAGATGGGGCCAATGGTGGTCATGGGGCTAGTATTATCTTTGAAGTAGATAAAGGACTTCGAACTTTAGTAGACTTAAGATATAATAAAATTATTAAGGGTGAAAAAGGCGAGAATGGTAAAGGCTCTAACCGAACTGGTGCGGATGCCGAAGATGTCATTATTAAAGTTCCTGAAGGAACGACTGTTTATGATGCTAATACTAATTTAGTTTTAGTTGATTTAATTCATGATAAACAAAGATTTACGGTAGCAGCTGGAGGTCGTGGTGGTCGTGGTAATAAAGCTTTTGCTACGCATGATAATCCTGCTCCTAAGACTAGTGAATATGGCGAACCTGGAGAAGAAAAAACTATCAAGTGTGAGTTAAAAGTCTTAGCAGATGTTGGGCTTGTTGGTTTTCCAAGTGTTGGCAAATCGACTCTTTTATCCGTAATAAGTGCTTCTAAACCGAAGATTGCAGCTTATCACTTTACGACTTTAGCCCCTAACCTAGGAGTCGTTAAATTAAAAGACAATCGCAGTTTTGTGATGGCTGATTTACCCGGCTTAATTGAAGGAGCTGCTGAGGGCATTGGCTTAGGACTAAAATTCTTAAGACATGCCGAACGCACTAAAATTATTGCCCATGTAGTTGATATGGGTAGTAGTGAAGGACGCGACCCCATTAGTGATTTCCAAATTATTAATACGGAGATTCAAAAATATGGCAAAAAATTAGCGAAAAAGCCAATGGTTGTTCTTGCTAATAAGATGGATTTACCTGGTTCAGAAGATAATTTAGCTAAATTTAAAGAAAAGTATCCGGATACGTTGGTTATTCCTATTTCGGCTATGTATCAGCAAAATATAGATGAAGCTATAAAAACGCTAATGAATATGGTGGAAGAAGTTTCACCAGAAGAACTTTATGATGAAGAAGATTATGCTTCCCATGTTGTTTATAAATATGAAAATACTAGTCCTTTTACCATTAAAAAAGTTAATGGCATCTGGCAAGTTTCTGGGGATGAAATATCTAAATTATTTAAGATGACTAAATTTACGGAAGATGAATCAATCGCTCGTTTTTCTAGAAAATTAAAAGGAATGGGAGTAGAGGAAGCCTTAATAAATGCTGGTGCTACCCTCCAAGATGATGTTGAAATCGAAGGCTATGTGTTTAAATTTAAAGATTAGGAAGTATGTTTAATGAAAAAAATCACAAGAAATTTCATATATTTAATTTTATTTGCTCTTTTGATTTGGGGCTTTATCTACTTAGGTAAAAAAGACTTTAGTAGTACCATTTCGGATGGAGAAAGATTTAGTAAAGAATACCAAACTATTCCCAATGACAATCCCTTTGTCTATGTTGGTTCGAATAAAGTTTTAAGGATTTTAAACAACGAAACAGGTATTATCTTAGTCGGATTTTCTAGTAACGCTTGGATGCAAGAATATGTAAAACAACTTTATCCTATTCTAAAAGAAAATAATATTACCAAAGTGTATTATTACGATGTTATTGAAGATCGTACTAAAAAGACTAAAAATTTTAGACAGATTGAAGACTTATTAAGTACCTATTTAAAAATTACCGATATGGGGGCCGAATATTTATTTACGCCTGCTTTAATATTTGTTAAAGATGGCAAGGTGATTAATTATGATGATGAGACTAGTTTAGTATCTTATAATATGAATCCTACTACCTACTGGAATAGTGATGCCATTAGTGCTTTTAAAAATAAGATTAATGTTTATCTAAGTGAGGTTGATTATAATTAATGAAAGAGCATAATTATTTAAGTATTAGTTTGTTTATTTTAGTTATTTTTCTCCTTTTAATAGGAGGTAACTTTCTAATTAAGAATAAATATAATTCTCTAAAAGATAAAAGTCATCAAGAAATAAGAAGAGATACTTCTAAAGACTATATATATTATACCGATGATAATATTATTTCTTATGCCTTAGATTTAAGTTATCCCACAATACATCTTAATATTAATAACGAAGAGGCTATATCTTTAGAGGATAACCTTAATAAAAGAATGATTAAAGCTAAAGAAAGTATCGTTAAACTAAGTGATGTTTCTATTAATAAAGATGATATTGTCTATGAAATTGGTTCCGAAGATATCTATGAAGCTGATTTTCTTAAGTATAATACTCTTAATGGCGATGATTACTTAACGTTAGAAGTTAGTTATGGTCATCTTAATATTACTAAAGAAGAAGGAGCAACTTACTTAGAATATTATACTTTTAGTAAAGATACTGGTTTTCTTTTAAGTGATGAAGAAATTAAAAAGATTGGTTCCGTAACTGATGATGACATTGCCAAATCTAAAGAAAAGTATGAAAGTGCTAATGAAGTAACCATTGAAAAGTACCAGTTATACTTAGATAAATATGCTAATGTTAAGATGAATGTGCTTGTAAATAACGGTCATATCACTTATAATGATACTGTAAATATTTAAAAATTAAAGGAGAAAATTATGAACTTAGATGAAACAGAAATGAAAATGATGAAAGCAATTGAAAACTTAGAAGAACGCTACATCAATATTCGGGCTGGACGTGCTAATCCCGCTATGCTAAATGGTGTTATGGTTGATTTTTACGGCACCCCAACTCCCATTAGTAGCATTGCTAATATTACGGTACCAGAAGCTCGTCAATTATTTGTTAAACCATTTGATCGTAGTACCCTAAAGAATATTGAACATGCGATTATAGCGGCTAACTTAGGAATTAATCCAACTAATAATGGGGAAATGATTATTATAACTATTCCTGCTTTAACAGAAGATAAAAGAAGAGAATATGTTAAACAAGCTAAAGCTTTAAGTGAAGATGCAAAAGTAGCTTTAAGAAATATTAGACAAGATGCTAATAACGAGATTAAAAAATTAGAACTTCCGGAAGATCAAGAAAAAAGTAGTCTTACTGAAGTTCAAGACCTAATTAATAAATATAATAAGATTGTTGATGAGAAACAAAAAGAAAAAGAAGAAGAGCTAATGACTGTGTAGTTGAATTAGTCAACAAAAAGTAGACACTAAAAAAGAATTTTTAGAACCCTAG
>ENA-OROK01000064-OROK01000064.1-human-gut-metagenome-genome-assembly--contig:-NODE-64-length-121153-cov-4.365250_pt1 | contig 121153 bp, 129 predicted proteins | sample MGYA00242127_ERZ509046 | MGnify/ENA primary metagenome ERZ509046 (study PRJEB26280, sample SAMEA2338728) | human gut metagenome | biome: human gut; feature: human-associated habitat; material: faeces... | reverse complement strand
GCGGGAACCATGAGACGCTGTCAGCCACTTTTTATTTCTCTTTATGAGGCTTTACTATCCTGAACATTTAATATCGTGAACGTCATGCATCGTTTTGTTTCAGATGATATTGATAAAGCTAGGCGGTAGCGTAATAACCGATAAAACAAAATATAAAACGCTTCGGACCGATGTCCTTGCAAGGCTTGCTGATGAGATTAAATCTTCAGGCAAAGATGTTATATTAGTACATGGAGCCGGTTCATATGGACACATAATCGCTGCTGAAAATGAGCTTCAGAAAGGATACTTAAGAGACTCACAGATTACGGCAGCTTCACAAGTGATGGAAGACGTTAAAAATCTAGACTTAGACGTTACTAAATGTTTTAACGGCGCAGGTATGCCATGTGTATCTCTTCCACCAAGTGCAATTACAAAGCTGCAGTCCGGAAAGTTGAATGAATTGGACTGCGAGGTTTTCAAAGAGTATCTAGACATTGGAATAATGCCTGTCACGTTTGGGGATGTTTGTTTAGACTCTGAAAGAAAATTTGGAATATGCTCCGGTGATCAATTGATGATGCGACTGGCTGAACATTTCAAACCGGAGGTTACAATATTCTGCACAGATGTGGATGGCGTGTATACTTCAGATCCATATTCAAATGATGATGCGGAATTAATCAAAGTTATAACTCAGGATGTTTTGAATAAGCTCCCACGAACTCAGCACTGTGCCGATGTGACAGGAAGTATTTTCAAAAAAATAGAACATATGCTGAATATTGCTGAATACAGCAAAGCAATGGTAATCAATGGTTTGGTGCCGGGACGATTGAAAGCTGCGTTGTGCAATGAAGAGGTAATTGGATCCAGAGTGGAGTGTTGCAATGAAAGGAATTGAAAGCAGAAAGGATGATCATATACGCATTTCTCTCGAGCATGATGTGGCTTCGTCAAAAAATTATTGGGATGATGTTAAATTAGTGCATGAAGCTCTGCCAGAAGTAGACTTTGATGATATTGACTGCTCCACTACATTTCTAGGTTGCAGGCTTTCTTGCCCAATTATAGTTACAGCAATAACTGGAGGGTTTCCTAAAGCAGAGACAATTAACAAAAATCTTGCTATTGCCTGCATGAATCTCGGAATCGGGCTGGGAGTAGGAAGTCAGAGAGCAGCGTTAGAAGGTGGGGATGATCGTAGCTACACGATCATAAAAGAATACGATGTGCCATTAAAGATAGGAAATATCGGAGCTCCACAATTAATTAGGCAAAAAAATAAAAGAGCATTGACAGAAGAAGATGCACAGAAAGCAATCGAGATGATCGATGCTGATGTACTTGCAATCCACCTCAATTTCTTACAAGAAATGGCACAACCCGAAGGAGATGTATGCTCTACGGGATGTTATGACGCCATACGTTCTCTGGCAAGAGATCTGCCGGTGATTATAAAAGAAACTGGTGCAGGGATTTCCCGCGATACTGCTCTAAGACTAAAAGGCATAGGAGTTAGAGCCCTAGATATATCAGGAGTAAGTGGAACCAGTTTCTCCAAGGTAGAATCATTTCGCTCAGAGGATCTGGACAAGACGGATAGTGCTGAAATTGGGAGAGTATTTGGAGAATGGGGGATTCCAGCTCCCATATCTGTGATTTCTGCCAATGTCGGACTACCCATAATAGCAAGTGGCGGAATAATGAATGGACTACACGCAGCAACCAGTATAACTATGGGTGCAAAATGTGCAGGCTCCGCTCGCGCAATCCTAAAGTATGCGATGGAATCACCAGAAGCAACGGAAAGGTATCTGCGCATAATGATAAGAGAATTCAAGACGACAATGTTTTTAACTGGGTCTAAAAATTTAAAAGAACTTTCGGAGAAGAGATTCATACTGACTGGTGCCGTCAGAGAATGGGCATCGTATCTGGAGGAATAAAAATGGATGTTTCAAATGAAATAGCTGCCAGAGCTAAGATTATCAATAAACATATAGATTCATATTTGAGTGATGTAGACAATAAGAAGCTTGGAGAAGCCATGCGCCATTACCCATCTGCTGGGGGAAAACGTATGCGCCCGATTTTAGCCCAAGTTGTTGCTGAGGCCGTTGGAAAAGCCGGAGATAAAGCTATCCCATTCGGGTGCGGCATTGAATTGATTCATAATTTCACATTGGTACACGATGACGTCATGGATAATGACATGGTCAGAAGAGGGATTCCTGCAGTACACGCACTATTTGATGTCCCAACAGCAATAATTGCAGGAGATGCGTTATTCGCACGTGCATTTGAAGTTATTGCAAACACAGATGTTGATCCTTCAAAATGCCCTACGCTCCTGAAACTGGCTGCGAGGTCAGTATATCTAGTAGCAGAGGGTCAGCAGGACGATATGGATTTTGAGAATATTCCTGCAGAAGAACTTAAGGAAGAAGATTACCTGAAAATGGTCTGGAAAAAGACTGCTGTCCTCTTTGAATGTGCTGCTGAAGGCGGCGCAATAATTGGACAAGGCAGTCAAGAACAAATAGAAAAAATGAGAGAATACGCTCACATGCTGGGTATTGGATTTCAAATCTGGGATGATGTTCTAGCGTTAACAGGAAATGAAAAGAGCCTAGGGAAACCTGTTGGAAATGATATTAGAAACGGAAAGAGAACGATTATCGCACTTCATGCTCTGCATACGCTAGATGCGGACGATCCCAGAAAGAAAACCCTCCTTGCAGCGCTTGGAAACGCAGATGCTACTGAAGAACAGATCAAAGCTGCAATAGATGCAATACAGGACAGCATCGAATATGCAAAAGATGCTTCTGCACAATGCGCTAAGAAAGCTAAAGAATCACTATCCTGCATCAATGATGGTCCTGAGAAAGAGTTCTTGATTGGACTGGTAGACTTCGCAGTAGGAAGAAGTGTCTAAGCGATTCCATCCGGAGTCAGACGAAACTGGGCTGTGATACCTTCTGGAATGCTTCTGTGTTTAATCAACACAGCACGGCGCATACCCAATCCAGCCCGGTCAAACCTAATTATGGACTTGGAATTATGCATTAAAGCATTGCCTCCAAGAGACTCAAACGTGCCAGTTTCCACATCAGTATACACCTGAGATGTGACTAAAACTGGAATCTTTTTTTCTCTAGCGATTGATGATAGTTTTTGAGACTGGCCAACTAATGACTTTCTTTCAGAACGTTCGTCCTCTTTACCAGTGGGACGATATAGAGAAGTTATGGAGTCGACAATTATCATTCCTACGCCAATATCACTCTGAACCATTTTGACTGCTTTGTCAATAGAGCGTTCCTGACTGTCAAAGTTCACTACATCAAAAACCAAAAGGTTCTGCATCACAAGGTCGAAGTCTTCTCCGGCAATCTGCATAAGCCTATCTATTGAGATTCCCTCGCTGTCGATATAAACTACCTTTTTTCCTTGCTTGATAATTTCTTTGGCTAAAATCAAGCAGACTGTTGTTTTGCCGCTGCCTGCTTCCCCATAAAGCAATGTCATGCTGCTAGACTCAATCCCACCGTCCAGCATTTCGTCAATAGATGTACATCCCAGAGGCAGCCTATCCATAGTTATCAGAAATACCCTCCAATATGATAAATTTTCCATCAGTGAACAGCAGATTAATTATTAACATCGCGTTAACCTCTGTGTGGAAATAATAAGACGTGGCGCAGAAGCAGAGATCGAAAGAGGTCTTTGGATGGGGCGGGATGTGATCATAAAAAACAGAGTGCCCAAGGCATACAGACACCCTTCGCTCGATATATCTTTGAGGACCTCTCGCACACGAAATGAAGCCAGACTGATCAGAGATGCAAGAATACTAGGTGTTCCTACGCCAATAGTATATGAGATTGATGAAGTCGATGGTAAACTTGTAATGGAAGAAATTAAAGGAGAACGTGTAAAAGATGTTCTCGAAACTGCTGATGAGGGAAAATCAGAGAAGATTTGCCGGCAGATTGGTAGAATGATCGCTGCGCTTCATGCTGGAGGAATAGTGCATGGAGATCTCACTACGTCCAATATGATTGTCTGCGATGATGTCGTATATCTTATCGATTTTTCACTTGGATCCAGAAATGCAAAATTAGAAGAAATGGGCGTGGATCTTCATCTGCTCAAGGAAGCTTTCCAGTCAGCTCATTCAGAAAAGTTGGATCTGTTTGATGTTATTCTGAACGAATATTGCATTGGATTTAAAAACAGCAAAGACGTGATGAATAAAATGAAAGAAATAGAAGGCAGAGGCAGGTATACATGAAGCTTCAAGTAATAACTTCAAACTTAGGAAAGCTGAATGAATTTAGAACTGCTCTACCCAATATTGAGATTATACACAACGATGTAGACTGTTATGAGATACAGGCCGATACATTGGAAGAAGTTGTAAACTCGTGCATAAATCAGTTGAGATCAAAAAAGTTAAATGATTTTGTACTGGATGACTCTGGACTGTTCGTTGACGGGTTGGGTGGATTTCCAGGTGTATATTCTTCATATGTTCTAAGAACCATTGGTAATGAAGGCCTTCTAAAACTAATGGAAAATATATCAGACAGAACTGCCAGATTTAAATCATGTGTTGGAGCATGCATTGGTTCGCATATTATAATAGCAAACGGTGAATGTCAGGGAAAAATAGATTTCTCACAAAAAGGAAATGGCGGTTTCGGTTTTGATCCGATTTTCATCCCGGATGGATATGATACGACTTTTGCAGAGATGACTTTGGAAGAAAAGAATAAAGTCTCTCACCGCGGAAATTCCATAAGGTCTTTTGCAGAGCAATTTACAAACATTTTTGAAAGTGACTGACTGCATATTTTATCTATTGCTTGAACACACAATAGATCATTGTGAAACTCACAGGCAGGAGGATAGTGGTAACTGGGTGTTCAGGATTTATTGCTAGTCACCTAGTTGAAAAATTGATTGGAATGGGAAATGAAATCATAGGCATTGATAATCTTTCTGCCGGCAGAAAGGAATTTATGTCTGCCGTGGAAGGAAATGATAAATTTACGTTTATAGAAGGGGATCTGAGAACGCTAGATTTAGATCATGTATTCCAAGACGTAGATGTTGTGTGCCACATGGCTGCAAATCCTGATGTCAGAATCGGTGCTGAGAATACATCTGTGCATTTTGAACAGAATATCGTGGTAACATACAGAATTCTAGAATCCATGAAAAACTGTAGAACTGGCTGTATCTTATTTCCATCCACATCTGCAGTGTACGGAGAAACCACAATAGTCCCGACCAGGGAGGATTATGGGCCCCTTATCCCAATATCTTTGTATGGTGCATCTAAATTATCTTGTGAAGCGTTGATTGATTCTTACTGCAACACATTTGACATAAACGGCATTATCTGGAGATTTGCAAATGTAGTCGGCACGCATTCAACTCACAATGTTCTTCATGATTTTATACGAAAATTGAATGAAGATCCCAGTAAATTAGAGATTTTAGGAACTCCCCCAGGAACATGGAAATCATACATACATGTGAGCGATTGTGTAGATGCCATGATTGCTAGCGCTCAGAAAAATACCGAAGCCGTAGGAATATACAATATCGGATCCAAAGATTCGATTTCCGTGTTGGATATAGCAGATATTACAGTCAAAGAGATGGGGCTTTGCGATGTGAAGTATGTTTGGAGCGGAGGCATAAAGGGCGGCGGATGGAATGGAGACGTCAAAAGAATGCTCCTCTCGATAGACAAGATATCGGATTTAGGATGGAAACCTAAGGTGGGAAGTGCAGAAGCTGTGAGACGAGCCGTTGGAGAAATTATAGCAGAGTAAACGCAAAGTTTATTGATAAGTTCGTTATCTCAAGTCTCAACACAGGGTCTGTGGGGTAGCTTGGTCCATCCTTCGAGCTTTGGGAGTTCGAGACCCCGATTCGAATTCGGGCAGACCCACCATTTTCTAATTTTAGTGACTAGATTAGAGATGTTTCTCTGAAACTCATATGATGCCGAGATGCATTATAAATTCACCAGGTCGTTATTCAACTGAGCTTAAGGCGGTGATATTTCTGAGTTGCAGAATTACCAGCTGCTAAAGCGATAAGTTCTGAGATATGAAGTACGGGAATACCGTTTGGTGCAGTGTCATATTTAAATGTACAAAAAGGACATCCCACAATTACTGCATCTGCATCTTTTATTTCCGTCTGCCTCTCGATCATGAGCTGATTTGAAACTCCTTTTACAGACTTCCCGCAGCAACCAATTTTATTACCAATCGGCGTAGCTCCAGTTGCACGAACGATTTCCTCAAATTCTTTTGAAAAATATTCAAGAGCGCACCCTGGCTCTAAAGCTACTTTCAATGAAACTCCTGGCAGTTCAGAGATCTTGTTTTTATTTTCATACAGCAGTTTTGAAATGTGTCTTGCATTAACTCCAGAATTATTAAGTTCTTCAGCACAACCTGGACAGATTGTTATAATTTCCTTGTTTTTTGCCTGATGTCCCATTTTGAGCTTGTATTCATCCCTTTCAGAGTCTGACAGACTTCTAAACGGAATCGGAAATGTGCAGCATGTAGAGTTAGGAAGTTCCGAATGTTTAATCCCCATGGCATCTATTGCTACGGCAGTTGCATATTTCAAGAATGGAAGTTTGCATTCCACAGTACACCCTGACATTAAATATACATCATCACCCGTTGGAACATAGGGAGCCTCTGTACGAGAAGGGTGATTGCCCACCTGCATGACATAGCCAGTTTCATAGAATGATTCAGGAATCTTTGCATTTGATGCTCTATTATTCATATACATCATGACTTTGAATGGATTGGTGCTTGGACATACACTAGAACACTTCCCGCACCCAATACAGAGAGTTACATTTCCATCTTCACCATTCATTACACTTTGAGGGCTACATCCACCATGATTGAATGAGGGACAGGCTTCATCACACAAGCCACACCCTACACACTCAGACATTAATGATTGTATAAAATCGGGTAAGTCGGACATGTTATCTCGAATGTTAATTCAATATATCCATGTTAGCCAAACAGAATCGATTAAAAAAGACCTGTGTGTAACTCTATGTTACGTCTGGATGAATTATATTATTCTTCATTTAATCAACATGCATGCAACATGATTAGATCTTCAAACAAAGAATCTTTATTTTACAGACTAAAGTGATGTCTAATGAAAATTCAAATGATGCACTGCATCGTATCAACGGATGAAATTCAAAAGAGAAGGGTAGATGAGAAGAGTGTCCTCCTTTCGGAGGACGGAGAGAATCTAGATGAACTTTTTTTCTCACATTAGTTCTACAATATTATGGTTTTGCCTAATCAATTCATTAAGAATTTTATAAGCTGATGAAACATGCAATCGATAATAAAGCAGATAGTGATGATATCATAAACTGCAATGGATAGGTGCATGCGAGAAGATCGCCCATTTTATAAGCTCAATACGTTTGTTGAAGACCCTCGTGCAAAAATAATCACTGGGCCTAGAAGGCTTAGTAAAACAAAACTGCTAGATGAGATTGAACTTAAAATTAGAGAAATGTGTCCTTCATCCAATATAATAAGGATTAATAACCAAGAATGCACAGAATCCAATTTAAAAGATCAAGATGAAGCTTTAAGAATTATTTATAGCGGGCTTAAAAAAGAGCAGCGAAATTACATATTGATTGATGAAGCAAATACAACCTTCAATTGGGAAGCCATAGCAGAAAAAATAATTAGTGAAGGAGTGTACGAAATTGAAGTGTATTGCGGGCAGGACCTCTGCCATCAAGTTCCAGCTTGCATTAAATGGATAAACAAAGAGGTTTGAGTAGATAATTAGCATACTTCATCAAATAGATCATTTAACTCCTGGTGATCAGCAGAACTGTCAGTTAACTCAGACAATAGGTTTTGCATGTAGTTGATGTAGCTGATCCATTGCTGATCTGAAATTGTGTTTACAAATTCAATATTAGACATGCAAGAGTTTTCATCATCGAGTCTGAGATTATCTAAGAACGAATCTTCATAAAATGCAACAACCTCAACAATTTTGTCAATTGTCTGATCAGGTCTAATTTTTTCTATGGCCGCTTTAAGACTTTCATTTAATTCTCGATAGTCTTCTTGCCTCGTAGTTATCACCTGTTCATTCATACATATGACTTTAGAACCCATAGTAAGTAAAGGTGTGTTCACGAGAATGGTGATATTCACGATACCCCAAGTTCCACCTTATAAGATCAGGAAGAAGCAGATGATGGGGCATTACACAATTGAGCCATATGTATCCAAATAAACAGTTGTTGAAATTTACATTGACACAGAAGCTGAAAATATTCGATTAATTGACAGTATACCAACGAAGTTAAAGTGTAAAAGAAGAACTAAGTATCATCTGAGACATCTAGGTACGTGAATGACGGAAGGAAAGCACGCATAATTTCATTTGGATTGTCAATCATATTGCTGATTGTTTTTGTGTATTTTACTAAAGAAAATATTATTAAATTCGCGGATCTTGACTATTGGTTAATCTATTTCTCAATATTCCTCATTCTCTCAGTCATAATCTACTCAGTAATCCATGAATCGGGTCATGTCATTTTTGGATGGGCAACGGGATATAAATTAGACGCATTTGCATTGTTTGGATATGTGTTTATAAATTCAGATAACCGATATATTCTAAAAAGAGTGAAAATTCCAGGCACCGCAGGCGCAAATATGATGCATTACGCAAAGGACAAAACGAGTGCTAGTGCCCCATATATGTTATATGTGCTTGGAGGAGTTCTAACAACTGGCGTTGCTACAATCATCTCTGCTATATCTATGAAATTCATCAATAATGTATATGTCGAAATATTTCTGTACACCATGGTTTTCGTAGGGTTGGTTTTTACAGTATACAATGCCATACCAACGAAAGTTAAGGGAATATATAATGATGGCATGATAGTAAAATTGTTCAAAAAGGATGATCGTTCACAAGAAATTTTTAACAAAGCGCAAGATATCAGCTTAATATCATTAAGAGAGTTTTCAATCAAAGATGCACCGGAAGAGCTGTTTGAAATTTCAGAATCATATAAATCTGCACCGTTCGCAAATGAATTGAGAGTCAATAGATCAGAGTATCTTATGTATAATGAAAGGTATCGTGAAGCAGAATTAGAGCTTGAAGATGTCATCCAGAATCTTGACGAATCAGATAAAAATCTGAAAGACATTGCAACATGTTTTCTGCTTCTTGAGTACCTGATCGACAACGCGGATAAGGAAAAAATCGAAAGAGTGTATCAAGATAATAAGAAAGGTATAGAGAGTTTAGCAAGATACAACCTCACTGCTAAATATATATCGATAGCATATAAATTAAAGATAGAAGAAGACTGGAATATTGATAAGGAAGTATTGGAATTTTACAAACTCTCTAAAAGACAAGATCTAGGATCCAACTTTGAGCTGGATCTAATGAAAAAACTGCTGAATGAGAATTCAATGTCTTACCTAATTCAAGCAGATTAAGACAATAATAATTAGAAAGAGTGCAAGCGCCGGGATTCGAACCCGGGCAGTTAGCTTGGAAGGCTAAAATCCTAACCAACTAGATCACGCTTGCGTACTTTCCCCTTATTCTCAGTTCCTTTATAAGACTTTTGTTGCTTAATCGATGAAATCGAAAGATAAAGGCGTCTGAATCAATAAGAATTCTAAAAATATAAAAAAATAAGTCTCAAAAAGAGCTTTTGTAAATTAGATCAATGATAGAGAAGGCGTTCTGCATTTAATATGATCTCAAATTGGAGATGCGCGAGCATTTTAGGAAGATTCTTTAAGGTGCACAGCAAACTGCACATTTAGTATAACAACGCGATGAAATTGCTGCAAATGTGGCCATTGTGAGTTTTAAAATAACTTTCTGCGGTACCAGATTATTGAAAGTTAGATGGTCTAGACAGGAAACTATTTTGTTTGGAACTAGGGCACTTTAAATAATAAATAAACACACTAGTTGAAAAATTAAACATGTTTTGGGGGACCCCATCCAGTCCCCCCATGTGCATTACAAGCATCTTTTAAACTTCTTTCCCATCTAAGAAGAATAATCGTATGCGCTGTTTTATTTGCATCCCATCATGCATGTCAGACAAAAGTCAGACAATTTTCCATATTAAATGATCTAGTATTTAAAACATTCCTTGATATTGATCCATTAAGACAGGAAATATTTGCTGCCCAATAACTCTGCATAGCAAGTGTCAGACCAATTGCAGACATATCGTTTAGTTTGCAAAGCTTTTTGATCTTCCTATATGATACCTTGGCATTCGGTGATTGGATGGGATTCATAGAATCATTAAGAGACAAGGACGCAAAAAATCTCCAAAAAGCTAACAAAGCAATAGAAAGTGCACAGGATGCTTTCAATTCAGGAGATATGAAATGTGTCTCTGAGCAGATTGATATTGCCAAGGAAATATTGCTCAGCAAAGAAGATAATGAATTTGAAAATTACCCAACATTTCCCGAGTACTTACTAAAACTTTCATCGACATTATTGCAGTTAGAACGATATGATGATGTCATTGCAGTATCAGATAGAGCAATAAACGTAAACAGAGAGCTTCTAAAAGCATGGCATAACAAATTTCAGGCACTCTTACATAAAGAATTATATGAAGAGGCGTTGGAGTCAATAGATCAAGCGATTGAGCTGGATGTATACAATAAGCAGTTAAGATTAGACCATGCGATTGTTCTATCTAAGATGGGAAATAAAGATGAAGCTGTACTTGAAGCAAAACAGCTTATCGAAAGAAACCCAGATTATCTTCCAATATATGATCTCCTCATTGAATTTGATGATCCGACATTGTGGGGTACAAAAAAAGCAGAGATCCTTATGAAGTCCGGACAGAGTGTTGAATCAATTCAGACTCTGGATCAGGTACTGGATCACTCTCCTGGCGACATTCAGGCAATGCTGTTGACAGCCGATGTGATGAGAAAAGAAAGTCAATATGTAGAGGCTTCAAAAGTATATGATGAAGTATTGAACATCAGCCCTGAGTCTGTAGAAGGCAATTTGGGGAAGGCAAGAACTCTCAGAGCTTTTGAATCCATTGAAGATTCTATAGACTACTATCTGCGTGCACTCAGAAATGATCCTGAGAATTTAGAAATTAAACTTGAATTGGCATCTGCTTATGAATTGATTGGAACTGTTGAAAAAGCAGAAGCTCTCAATAGAGAAGTTCTGAAAAAAGATGAAAAATGCATTGAAGCAATGGAAGGAATATATCGCACCACCCTCACTCAAAACAAATGGGAGGATGTAATCGATATTTCATACATGCTGATGCAGTATGACCCCGCTGTAAAATACTGTTATTCAATGATTGACTCATTAGTAAAACTCCAAAGGATGGATGAGGCTCTTGAAAAATCAGAATCTGCTCTGCTTTCATTCCCGGATGATTTTGGATTATTGATAAAACGTAAGAATATTGCTATATCAATTGGAATTAATGAAGAGACAATAAGATACATCGAAGCTGTACTTGAAAAGATGCCAGATGATCTAGAAGCAATGTATGAGACCGGAATGGCATACAATACGATACAGCATTACAGCGATGCGATTAAGATATTGGAAAAAGCTTCAAAGAATTTTCCAGAAGAGCAGAAAGTGCTAGAAGCCTTGAAAGATGCGTATAAGGGAGATGAAAGAGATAAGGAAGTTTTAGACATCTCATTGGAAATTCTGAAGATGAATCCAGAAAATATCGGCAGCCTTTTAGATTGTGCTATTGCATATGACAGACTGGGAAAATCTGCAGAATCGATAGAATATTACGAAGACGTATTGAGGAGAGATCCTAAAAATACAATTGCATTTCATAACCTGTGTATCGAGCTATTCTCGGAGAAACTGTTTGCCCGCAGCCTTGAACTTGCATCAGAAGGTACAGAAGTATTTCCAGAAGATGCATCATTCTGGAGAATAAAGGGCGATTCATTGTATGGGCTTTTTAGATTTTCAGAAGCTACAGAAGCCCTTGAAAAAGCCATTGAATTAGATCCAACAAACAAAGATGTATGGTGTGCTCATGCATTATCTTTAGCTTCAGATAATAAGTTTGAAGAAGCATTGGATTCATACGATAAGGCACTTGAGATTTGTCCAAATGACATTTTTATACTATATAACAAAGGAATTGCATATGCCTCAATAGATCAGCATGAAAAAGCCATAGAATGTTTTGACAGATATATCGAAATTGATGACAGTAATCTTCAGGTCTATGCGACAGAAGGCAAGTCATTTGCAAAACTAGGCATGCATGTTGAAGCAGTAAATAGTTTTGACAAAGCCCTCTCTGCAGGATATAGAGATGTGGGAATTATAATTGATAAAAAAGAGTCATTAAAAGAGCTGGACAGACCTGCAGACCTTCTTGCTGCATGCAATCAGATTCTGAAGTTTGATCCTGAGAATAAAACTACACTAATTGACAAGGGAAATGTTCTTTACAAAATGGAAAGGCTGAATGACGCTTTAAAAGTGTACAATAAAGTTCTTGAAATTGATCCATTTGAAGAAGATACGCTTGAATCCAAAAGAAAGATTTTGGAGTCTAAAGAGGATTATTTAGGCATAATTGATGTATGTAGTACATTAATCCAAGTCAACTCAAGCAATATCAATGCATATTTTAATCGTGCTGAAGCACTGCATACATTACACCGCAGAGATGATGCACTGGAAGATTACAACTACATACTAATGATTGAACCAGATAATGCACTAGCTGCAGAGAAAAAGGCGGATATGCACATGGAACTGCAGGATTATCTCTCTGCTGCAAATGCATATGATTACGTATGGAAATTAAAACCAGAAGATCCCACACTAGCTGATAAAAAAGGAAAGGCTCTGCTCCTAAACGGCAATGTGGATGAAGCTCTAAAGGCATTCAATGATGCGATTAAGATAGACTCGAATAATGATGAGTTCTATGTCGACCGTGGACGCACATATGCATATATGGGTGATGTCGACAGAGCTCTGAATGAACTGGATAAAGCTCACAATCTGAACGCCAGTAATGCAGATGCCTGGCGCGTTAAAGGTAATATATATTTCAAACTCAATGATAAAGAGACTTCTGTAAACTGCTATAGGCGCGCAGTTGAATTTGGAAGTACAAGCTCTGAAACATATCAGGCACTGGCGAAGGCAGAGGAATCATTGAATCACCTCGACGAAGCATTAGATGCATATATGATGGCCACTAGAACCGACAAAGAAAATTCTACATTGTGGGCACATATAGGTACTGTACAAGCAAAACTGGGAAAACTATCTGAAGCAATATTCAGTTTTGATAAATCACTTTCAATTGATGAACATAACACAACCGCATGGCTGAATAAAGCTGCTGCACTGGGAAAAATGGAAGAGAGCGCAGATGCTCTGCAATGTTATCAGAATATTTTAGATTACGAACCTGAAAATAAATACGCATGGCTTGGACAAGGCCGTATATACCTCCGCAATAATGAATTGGATAAATCAAAGTATGCTTTTGAAAGATCGCTTCGTGTAGATCCAGACTTCAAATTAGCACTAGATGGAAATGCAGAGCTAAATGGACGGATCAAAGAAGAAGAAACCGAAGCGTATGCATCCAAGTTGCTGAGATTCGAGCATAAACGTGCACGGAATATCAGCAGAGATGAAGCGGCTAGAGACGTCGGAATTCCAGAGAGTTTTCTAGATCTTGTCAATGAACGCTTGAAATCCAGAGAAGAAGTAGATATTGCATCGATGTCAAGTGAAGAGTTTGATGCGTATGAGCAGGTGTCTAAAACAATTCTTTTCAGGACTCTCGGCAATCCAGAATATGGTAGAAAAGGACTCTACTTGTCAGAAGTATATACTGCAATGGATGAACCAGATATCACAAAAGCAAAGAGAATTTTATCATACATAAGTCAGGTAAACACAATGAAGTTTCCGACACAAGCTCCAGATAAGGAAACAGAAAGGCTACTCCGTATAGTGTTTACAATGCCTTCTGAATACTACACAACGCTGAAGCTCATGGAAAATTTAGACATTGGAATATACACAGCCAGACAGCTTATGACTATAATTAACTCATCAGATGCTGCATCATACAAAGACAATCAAGAGTATTCAGAAGAGATAGCTGGAACTCATCAACCTAAGAGAGATGTGTCCCTGTTTAAAAAGAAGCAGCCTGAAGAAAGTAAAGCACAAAAGCCTGTGGACAGATCTAAAGCTGTTGATGTATACTACAATACAAAATCTGCTCAGTATCGCGGCAGAAACTGCATATTCCACGATGAACAAGTGGTGGCTGCATGTCCAAAGTGTGGCACCCTGATGTGCATGCAGTGCGCATCCAATTTTGAATCTTGTCCCCGCTGTCACATACCACTCAATTTCAAAAGCGGTGAAGAAGAGGATCAAGAAGGGTCAGATGTAGTCTTGACTGAAAAACAGATCAAAGCAATGCATCAAAAATGGGCAATGAAGAGAATAGCTGATGCCGAACGCACTCAACTTAAGAAAGATAGCTATCATCAATACCCCAAGACAGACAAAGAAGAGATGTCCACCAGGTTAATGCGCAATGCAGGCATACTTCCAGATGAACAACCAAAAAAGAAGAAAGATTCATCTCAGGAAAATGAAAATGAACAATCTGATGAAAGTTACACAGGAAGAGGGGATTACTACAGGCTGTGAAAATCAGCTATAATCCATTAAAGTTCCATTCTTCATGAACTCTCTCAACACTACTGTAGCATAGCATCCTTTGTTCAATGAGAATGAAAAAAGTGTGCAGTCATCAAGCACACGACTCTCCATATCCAAGATTGTTCCTAAAATTTCTCTTCTGCTTCCCTTAGAGCTGCATTGATGGATAAGTGGGATCATAAAATCAGAAGAAGACAGTTTCTCTTCTTCAATTATCTTTCTTTCTATCTCTCCAGGAGTTCCTTCAGAAAATGTTGAATCAGTACCAAACAATACAGAACTTATGAACGCTTTTCCTTTTTTAACCTGCCTTTCAACAAGATCAATGTTATTCTCAGTAGTCGGTACACCATGATCATGATCTGGCAGACCGCTTCGGTCTACTGGTAGCACAACATCACCAATTACTGGCTTGTTCAAAGGAAGATCCAATCTGATACGCTCGCTTAACATCTTATTAAAAAGATATGACTGATATGCATGAATAAACATCATCTGAAGATTGGGTGGAAGGATTTCTATTGAACCTGCATAGTCTCCAGGGTTTCTCACAAGGTAGCCGATCATCATACGTTCAAACGTAAGTGTTTTTGGATAGTATTCCAGAGCCCTTTCAAAATCCCCATCCAACTCTAGCTGCGCTCTGGCTTCCCGTGTATCGTCTCCTTCCGAAGGCATAGGATTTGCAACATATGTCATAACAGCCTTTTCCAGATGACCCTTAGCTATCCATTTTCCTACCAGGTGTGTTACTGGCCTGACTGCACCGAATCTCTGCACACCAAAAAAATTAGGAAATCCTCCCAGTTCTGAAAGCTGAGATTCTGTCTGGGAAATAGAAGCTTGAATTTCATCTTTGCTGAGTGCAGAATTACGGCATTTTATAATGAACTTATTTCCAATCAAGTCACCGATTGTCAGAGGTTTTTTTGACCTATACACGTCTGAAATAGATATCTGATGGAGGTTTAAGTTCCTGACATCATCCACAGAAGCTTGAAAAGACATTAATTGAGATGTTATTCCTCTCTTATCTTTAGTACCAGCAAAGCCAATTCTATCTCTGCTGATTCTTAGTGTTTTAGAAAGTTCTCTTACCAAGCGGTTGGTCTCCCAATTTTGAGAAGTTACTTTAGCTATGGAATATGAGCCGCTGTCATCTTCAGCGGGAGGCAGCGATATTTCATCAACTATAAAATCCTCAGGGGTTTGTTTGAGCCTACCTCCGATCCCTGGAGAGTCTGTAAAAAATACTTCGAGGCCTATTTCAGCCTCTGCACCTCTGCATTCTTGCATTTACTTTAGATTCTCCAGCGCTTCTTTATACTCATTTGATAAAGTTTTTGCTGCTCTTTTGAGCGCTGTTTGAGGCTTTCCATTATTGACTTTTATAGACAATACAGGCAGATCCAATTCTGGATGACCCGTGATATGCCTCACTTCATCTACTCCCTCATCTTTGATGAGTTCATTAATTATTGGCTGAACCAATGTCATATCGGCATCTAGGAGTTGGATTCTTATGGAGTCCTTGTCCTTATCGAGGAGCTGAAGTTCCATAAGGTGCTCCATACTTCGCCACTTATATAATCTTTCCTCGTGACATCAGAGAATGACAGATGGATTAATTTGATTGTTTCAGCTGCTTACGGTACATATCTGTTATTTCAGCACTTGTTGTAGCATCTCTTGCTTTCTTATCAATTCTGGTTGTTCCAGTATATCTCGGAAATCTTATTGCAAACCCTGCATCGTCTCGAATAGCTCCGCGCTCACAGGTATGGATTGGAGATAGTGTTATTTCTGCGCCTCTTACTTCGAGAACAAGATATGGTTCAAACCAGACATCTGCTTCAAGCTTAGAATTTACTCTTGTAAACTTGGAATCCAGCTTGGTTTTATTGAGCTTTTCTGGAATTGTTGCTAAATCTACATCGCTAAATCCACTTCCCAGTTTACATACTGTTTCAAAGCTATCACTGTCTGGATTGTATGTTGCCATGAGAAGTGCCCCGTATGTGCCTCCGCGTTTCCCTCTACCATAAAATGCCCCTACTGCCACCAGATCGACAGTATCGTTCATTTCTGATCTGTATTCTTTCTTATATTTTATCCAGAGATAGCCTCTAGCACCTGCTCGATATATCGAATCATTCGCAATTGATTTAGCCATGAGACCCTCGCAGCCATCAGCAAGAGCCTGCATGAAAAATGTCTGTACTTTTTCAGGATCGTCTAGAACTTTAGCTTCTGAAAGTTTTACAGACGGTGTAATTTTTACGCATTTTGATAAAGTTTCTCTGCGTTGGGGAAGCGGTTTCAGAGTAAGATCCTCTCCATCAAAGTACAAGCAATCAAAAAGATGAAACCTTACTGGATAATCCTCAATTGCTTCACTTAGATCATGTTTTCTTCCACGCCTGTGGGATACTTCCTGAAATGGAAGAAATTCTCCAGTGTTTATATCGATTGGAACACATTCTCCTTCCACTATGGCATCAACACCAGTAAAGGCTTCCCTGAGTGCTTTCGCTACATCCGGGAATTGCTCAGTCATATCTTCAAGACGCCGTGAGTAAAGCTTAATCCCACTGTCTGAAATGTGCGCTTGAATCCTGAGACCATCATATTTGTATTCAAATATAGCTTTGCCACCTAGACGTTCCAAGAGCTCCTCTGGAGAAGATAATCTTTCAGCGAGCATAGCGCGGATAGGGTTGCCCACATGTACTTTCATACCTCTGACGCCATCTATTCCGTTTTGGCATAAAGTTTCACCAACCAGACCTAAATCAGAAGTAATGTTGAAAGCCCTCTCGATATCTGGTTTATCAGCTTTAGTAGCAAATGCAATCGCCAGAGCATCAATCACAGTCTGTGCTGCAATTCCAATTCTCATCCTGCCAGTGGCAAGTCTTGCAATATACTTCGCTTCATTGGGTTTGGCATCATGCAGTATATCTGCCAGTAGCTTCATTTTGAGATCCTGAGATCCATCTCCGTCAGCTCTACAGATTTTCAGAAGAGCCGTATGAACTCTTTCCAGTGTCAAATCCTGAGAAAAAAGTGTGGTCTGACTTTTATTAGCAAAAACTAATTCTGTAACTTTTCCAGTGTCGCCTTCTTTATCCCACAGCTCTTTTATCCTAGATCCTTTCTGCCCTGTGGCCATGGATAAAGCTCTTAAATATAATTTATCAGCCATGCCAAGTTTTTCAGGATAGAAGTCGGGAACTATATTGCCCTGAGTCATGTAGACAATGGTACGAATATTCTTACAATCTGAGGATCTGAATAGATTGGCAAGGATGTCTGCCATTTCTAAGCGGGATGCCGTAGATTCTATCGCTTCATAGACCTTTACGAGGTCCCCATACTGCATAAACCCTCCAATGTTGCATATATTAAGAACATAGCGCTGCCTTAATCATAATTGGGATGAGTTTACTATATAGTAGTATCACAAACGGCAGTGATTGTAATAGTATGTATATCAATTATCATTTTCCAGAATGCGTCCGGCTGTGAGTGTACCAAGTTAATTAATTTCAAATCTCATCTGAATTCCTGTATTTTGTGAGTCCCACTCTTTCTTAAGAGCGTAAAGCCTCTTTTTCATCTCCTGTTCTTTTCTATCACTGGACTTCTGAGAAACTTCATCTTTTGTTCCTGCCGTCATCATTACAATAACTCTGCCATCCCGATTACGTCCAGTTCTTCCACGTCGCTGTATGCTCCGGATCTCAGAAGGAACTGGCTCATAAAATACAACGAGATCTGTATTGGCCACATCTAAGCCTTCTTCTCCTACAGAAGTAGCAACGAGGACATTTATTTCATCATCTCTAAATCTCTGTAGAACACCCAATTGTTCTTTCTGTTTCAGTCCCTTTTCAGTCCCGCGTCCAGACTGTCCTATAAGTTTAGAGACTCTTACACCATCGACCTTTGAAAGATATTCCATCACCATATCACAGGTGTCTCTATATTGAGTGAAAACAAGAACTTTTGATTCCGGTCTAGAGTTGAGCTGTTGGCTTACAACACCCATTATTCGTGAAATTTTAGGGTGCTCCATCTTGGTGTTGGAAACCATGTCCATGACAATACTGAATTCCTCTGAAGATGCTATTGCTTTAGATGCTTTAGAACCTTCGGCATCTTCAGAATCTTCTTTAATCTTTTTGAGATATAAACTCAGAGGTGTTACTCCCTGCGTTTCAATTAATTCAACCGCATGATTGACCTTTACTGCCCTTGCTTGTATTGATAATGCATTGTAAAGCTTCCTGTTCTTTTCACCACGATTCAGTCTGGACTGGACTTCTTTTTGGACGTCCAAAAGATGAGACATTGTGGCGGGTCTTCCGGGAGTCATCAATCCAGTAGTCTTCAATTCTGCAACGTATTTATCATAAAGACTTCTGAGCACATTAGAGATTTCCAAGATTGCATTAGGAAGCTCTACAATTATCCAGTCTACATAATTTTCATGAACGAACTCAGAAACATCCTTATCCAGTTCAGTCTTGATTTCGATTCTTTCAACATGAAGATTTGTACAGACTTCCATGATCTTTTGAGTGTTGGAACCTGGTGAAGCTGTCATCCCCAGAGACAATCCGGTTTTGACTTTGGAGTATTCATCGGCGATGTATACATATGAATAATTTCCTACAGCCCTATGAGCTTCATCGAAGATAATCAAGCTAACATTATCCAGCTTGATCCGCTCATGTTTCAGATCGTTGGAAATTACTTGTGGCGTAGAAACAATTACATCTGTTCGATTCCAAAGAAGTTCCCTTTCTTCAGGGGTCGTTTCTCCAGTCAATGTGCAGATAGATCTGCAAAGAATACTTCTTTCCATGAAGTCTGAGTGCTGTTCGACTAATGGTTTTGTAGGAGCTAAGAATAAAACCTTTCCACCTTTTCTTTCTAAAACTTCTGCAGCCACCATTAATGCTACGACAGTCTTACCCATACCAGTAGGAAGAACTACTAAAGTAGAAGCGCTTAGACACGAATCAGCTAAGTAACGCTGATATTCTCTAAATTGAATGGTATCTTCTTTTATCAGAGGATGGTTAACATACACTGGATCTTCTATCAAGTGAGATCTGGAATGAAATTTTGTTATAAAAGCTAATTGGGATTATTATATATTCATCAATTTTAGATTAGAGCATAAGACTGAATGAATTGAAGTAATTAAAAAATGAGTTTGAATGCAGCGGAATTCGCTGCATCTGTACTTAATGACAGCCGGAACAGCCGCCGCAAGATGATTTTATGTTTGGATTGTTTACGACCAGGCCAGAACCGCTTGGAGTTTCTATATAATCTACAGTAGACTCATCCAACAGTTCTTTTGTTTCGTCGTCATAGTAGAACGCGAAGCCTTCTTCTTGTTGGGTATTGTCTCCATCCTTCGCTCCTTCCTGAAATGCCATTCCGAATTGAGGACCGGAGCAGCCCATGCCTGCAAGATAAATCCTAATGCCATAACCCTGCTTTTCATTTTTGTCAAGCAAGTCCTTAATGAAATCGATCGCTTCAGCGCTTACTTTTACCACTAGTAATCACCACACCTAGGAGCTCAGTCGATCTATATAACATGATTGCCTTCCTATCTCGATTTATTACAGATATATTGATTGTGCCGCGTGCCGCTACAGTATAAACAATAAATGTCTGGATGCGTATGTCGTCATTCTGGACATTCTAAAAAGCCATTCAGATGTTGGCAACACATATTCATTCACATAGAGCGCATCTTAATCGTTTTGACCTCTTGCAGGGACATAATAATATATGGTGTTTCCATCAACATACTCGTGTCTGCTGAAGTGTCGAATGATGATAACCTGCGTATGGTTGAATATACGTCTAGAGAAATGCAACGTGGAGATATACCTCAGATAGTTACGATTAGCAGAGAAAATATGGCAAAGATTATTCGTGATTCCTGGGGTGTCGAATGGGATGATAACGACCTTCTGAAAATGCTGCGCCACAATTCTACATACAATGAAGTTTTTGAAATAGGGAACAGAATAATTGCATATTATTCCATAGAAATCAGAGACAGCGTTCTCTTCGTCAATTCAATCCAAGTGGATAATGAATACAAATGCAGAGGATATGGCAGCGAAATAATGAAACGCATAGAAGAAATTGCATATATATATGATGCAGAGATCATAGAGCTGTGGGTACAGATAACCAATATCGCTGCCAGAAGATTTTATCATGAGAAAGGGTTTAGAATGAACTCAAGGCAGGGCAATAACTATCTAATGAGAAAGTTCCTGCCCCCAAAAAGAAGGGATGATTAAAAAGCCGGAGTCTTTTTCTTCATCAGCATTGAGAACATTCTTTGCCGACTGTCCATATATAATGAAGTAACATCTCGGATTTCTTCAATATCAAAAATGGATCTAAACATAACATATGGATCGCCTCTATCACAGCACGTCCTTGCATTTCTACATTGGACCGTAACAAGTATCAGATATCCCCCTGGTTTCAAAACTCTCCACATTTCTTCAGCATATTTTTCCCTTTCAACATAACCAATGTGATCAAACCAGCGGTCATCATACACGATATTAAATTCTCCTTCTGGAAAGGGAAGAGCTGTGAGGTCTGAAGAGTATACCTTTATGTTGGCACCTGTTTCATCTGCCTTGGATGCGGTGTCTGCAACCAGTTCTGGATCTGGAGCAACGGCAGCAACATAAAATCCTTCTTGAGCCAGATATAAAGAATTGACTGCCTTATTACTAAGGTCCAATGCTGAATCACCATGGACTAACTTACCCCCAACTGTATCGATCAGAACTTCATCTGGACGAAAATTACCAGGCGGGTTTTCCCTTAGCGAATGTTCATTGTACATTTTTTTGAGATCCATGTTATCACCATACCCTAATTATTGAAATTATTATGATCTTTTACCCTGTTTTCCACCTTTTCTAAATACTAACGCAATTATGAATGCAATGACTGCAAATACTGTAGCGACTGTCCAGATTCTATCAAATCCTTCATACCTATAAAGTTCCTCAAATCCCGGAATTGCATATGGAGCCATTACTGCTGCAGAAAGCGCAGGACCTATTGCACCACCGATTGTTCTAAACAAAGTGTTCATACCGGATGATACACCAAACTCGTCTTTTGGTGTGAAATCCATAACAACGTTGATCAAAGAGCTCATAGCTAATGCAATACCAGTTCCGAGAACTGCCTGAGAAACAGAAAGTTTCCAGAACACATCATTGAACTGTGTTAATATCAAGAAACCAACAGCCATGATTGCTGTTCCAACAACCATTACATTTGTAGATCCATATTTCTTTGACGCAATTCCACCAGTCATTCCAAATATGAATTGAAAAGCTGCCGTTGGCAACATATGCAGTCCTACTACAAATGTATCTGAGAATCCATAGTAACCACCGAGTTCAACGGGAGTCTCTAAAAAGAACGGCATTGTCTGATAGTAAAGGAACATAACCAGACCTGCAAAGAATGCTACTAGAGTAGCATTCATAATTCCGAGATTTTTAAACAGCGATAATTTTACTATCGGCTCTTTTGACCGCCTTTCCCAGAGTACAAATGCAATCGCAGCTATTACTGACACTACAAAAAATGAGAGAATTTTAAAACTTGTCCATCCATCGGTCCTTCCTGCAGTTACAGCATACAGAAAACAGAAAACAGAGATGCCGAGCAGAGCTGCACCCATGCCATCAATTTTAGCACCCTTCTCCACTCCCTGCTCTTTCTTCACTACAAAGAAAGCTGCGATGATTAGTATTGCGAAAGGTATTGCTACCAGATGGAAAGCAAAATTCCAAGTATCAACAGATGTCAGCCAGCCTCCCAGAACAAGGCCTATAGATGTACCGACTGCAAACATTGAAGAAACAAGACCTAAAGCAAATGGTATTCTGTCTTGAGGAAATACATCTCGAATGACACTGAATGCCAGAGGAAACATACCCATTCCTATACCCTGTACGCCTCTGAAAAACAACAAAACAAAGATGTTAGCTTCTCCAAAAAGTGAGTTTGAAATCGTTATTGAAAAACCAGATCCAAGCAGACCGAGGAGGTAGATTACCATTACAGTAATCAATAAATTTCTCGTACCGTATATGTCACCTAATTTTCCAATTATAGGGGTTACTACACCACCTACTAGCAGATAAATCGACAGAACCCATGAGATCCATTCTGCACCATTTGTAAAATCAGATGCAACCTGCCTCAGATCAGGCACAAGCATGATCTCTACAAACATCACGACAAGGCTTATCAAGGACAATAAGACTAGAACGGAGTAATGTCCTTTCATCGAAACGTTCTCATTAGGCAGTATGATCACCTTCGCACGTCCTTTCAGGAAGTGTGAATCAGAAAAGTAGAACTGCGAGGTTAAAAATGATCGCACTAAACTTTTTCAAATGAAGCACTATTCTCCGATTAATGAATAGAATCCTTGTTGTCGGCGCCGAGAGCTTAATTGGGCAGAATATATGTAGAATTGCAACTCAACGCGGGATAAATGTTGTCGGAACCTATAAAAAAACATCCTGGGCAAGATACTGTCCCATGGGGATTATGGATCCTACGGATGTTGAAGAAGTTAAGGAAGTTATGAAACGATATCAGCCCGAAGTAGTATTCATCGATCCATCTTGTGACAGTCCGGAATATTGCGAGACGCATCCGCAGGAGGCCTGGGCATCAAATGTGGAAGGAGTTTTAAATATAGCAACGTCAGCCAGGGATGTTAAATCAAGAGTGTTTTTAATCTCAACAGACTTAGTATTCAGCGGTGATAAGAGATCAAAATATGTAGAAACTGATCCTCCAGAACCGCTTAGCAAGTATGCCCAAATGAAATTAGAAAGCGAGCGCGTGGTATTGGATTCTTCCAAGCAAAATTGCATCTGCAGAGTTTCTGCCACATATGGTATGAATAAAGCCACTCCGAAATACAATTTTATCACCTGGGCACTAGACCAGATTAAATCCAACAGACAGGTAAAACTGCTAGATGATCAGTATGTTACACCGTCATATGCACCAGACTGCGCAGAAGAGATGATGCTTATGGCCGACAGGATGTGTGCAGGGATATATCATCTTGCAGTTAGTGAATGCATGAGCAGATATGAAATGGGGATCAAGCTCGCAGAGACTTTTGGATTAGATCCATCACTGTGTGTAAAAATTAAGAGTGATGACATAGAGCCGATAGTAATCAGAGGAAAAAATACCTGTTTGGATACGTCAAAAGTAACTAAAGAAATCGGCAGGAACTTTATGTCATTTCAAGACACACTCATAGATATGAAAAACAATGATGTGGATAGGAAAAAAGAATCATCCATAGAGGTAGGCAAAAGCAATAATTTCATAAATATAATCTAATCCCCTATACAGGGGAAAGGTATAATATCCCACACGCGGGTGCGTGTGTGATAATATGAATAAAACTGTAGAAAACCTCACTAAAGCTTTCGTCGGAGAGAGCATAGCTAGGAACAGATACAGTATGTATGCTTCAATAGCTAAAAAAGAAGGATACGAACAGATCGCAGAAATTTTCAGGCTTACATCTGATCAGGAAAAAGAGCATGCATCTCAGTTGTACAAAATGCTTGTTTCTCTTCAATCAGAGAGCAGCTTTGACAGCGTAAAAATTGAGACGGACGTGCCGATCTTAAGATCTACCACTATTGAGAATTTAAAAGCAGCGATTTCAGGAGAAAACTACGAACATACAGAAATGTATCCTGAATTTGCAAAGGTAGCTGATGAAGAAGGTCTGCCCAAAATAGCTGCCAGACTAAGAGCTATTTCAGTGGCAGAAGTCCACCATGAAGAAAGATACAAGAAGATTCTTGCTTCGCTTGAAGCTGGAGAGATCTTCAAAAAGAAAGAAGCCGTGTGGTGGGTCTGCAGAGAATGTGGATATATGCATTTTGGAACAGAAGCTCCAGAAATTTGTCCGTCCTGCGACCATGCCCGTTCATACTATGAATTAAAATGTGAGGAGTATTGAGAACATGACTGCAGTCAAAGAAATATATTACTGCCCAGCTTGTGGAAATATCGTAGAAGTTGTGAACAGCGGACTTGGAGGTCTGCAATGCTGCGGCAAGCCCATGGTAAAAATGGCCGCAAACTCAGTTGATGCTGCGGTAGAAAAACACGTTCCGATCATTGAACCGACTGAGAATGGAATTCTTGTTAAAGTAGGATCTGTAGAACACCCAATGGATGAGGATCATTACATACAATGGATAGAAGTGTCTTCAGATGCTAGGGTGATGAGAGCCTACCTAAAACCAGGAATGAAGCCTCAGGCAGAGTTTACATGCCCGTGCAAGTGTACACATATTAACTCTGTGAAAGCATACTGCAATAAGCATGGACTATGGAAGAAGGACTGAAACTTCTTCCCCTTTCCAATTTTTTCATTTTTCGGTGTAATTATTATACCTTCAAGTTCGGTTTTAGATAACATTGGTGAAACTATGGATTCAAAGGTCCCCAGAATAGGTATTTTTATAGATGCACGCGATGAATTGCTAAATAAAAAATTAAACATCAGAGACCTAGAAGAATATTCCAAATCCCTTAAAAATGTAGTTTGTGAATACACATATAAGTCAAATGATGATCTAAAATCAATTGTTGACATAATCTCAGGTAATAATCTGGATAGGGTAGTTATAGCACCCAGATCTGAAGATGATGATATAGAAAAAGCAGTTGTCGATGCAGGGATCAGTCCTCATTTCATAGAGTATGTAAATATCAGAGAACACGCTGCATGGATACATAGCAACATTGATGATGCTACCTCAAAGTCTAAGCTTCTAATTGCAATGGCTACGGCAAAACTGAGAGGTTCTAAATCGATAGAAGGAGCAGAAGGTGCTAAAGTAAATACTCAAACCTGCTCGGGCTGCGGGATATGTACTGCGACTTGCAGATATAATGCGATTGAATTTATCAAAGATGGAACGCACCGTGTAGCTTATGTTAATCATGATTTATGTGAAAGATGCGGTGCTTGCGTTGCGGCGTGCCCATCAGGATCAATGAATATGAGCGGATTCTCGAATGAAGCCATGATTTCAGAAATTGAAGAATGTACTGCAGGACTCCTTGAATCCACAGAGCCATTTCCGCATGTAGTGGTGTTCGCGTGCAGCTGGTGTTCATACCTAGCTGCAGATGCAGCCGGTGAAAAACATATGGAGTTGGACCCATCATTCTGTATTATTAAAACCCCCTGCTCTGCCAGAGTAGATCCAGAATGGATAATGAAGGTTCTTTCAAACGGTGCCGATGGAGTGCTTGTTCTAGGCGGTAAAGAAGGACACTGCCACTATCGCGGAGGCAATGTTAGGACAAATAACCGCATGAATCTGCTGTCAAAAGTTATCGAAAGCCTTGGATATGATAAGAGAAGGATTGGTGTTGACTGGGTCAATCCTGAGGAACCAGAACTGTTTGCAGAAATCGTCAAAAAATTTATCGCAGGCATCAGAGAACTAGGCCCCAATCCTGAAAGGGGAATTTCCACGGATGAACAGCCTACGTCTGCTTTACATCATGAATGACGATTGGCTGCTTCTGCATCAATCGTAGAAATAAGGGCTTTTAGCCTTTTTCCTTTTATTTTAAGCTCCTGTATTGAAATAGTTTCTGCCTGCGGACAGAGTCCATCAAGCACATATTTCCCATCCTCATCAATATTTACCGGATAAAGCGCACATCCCAGGGGTCTTGATTGGTATTCTCTGCATCTGCTTTTTTCCGGGTCGTAGAAATAACACCATATCCCTTCATTTTTTAATCTGGGTATTCCATCAACACCGATATAGCTAAAATCATTCCTGCTGTAGCCTTTTTTCTCCAAGCGGGCTATGTCAGCATTGGATAGCTCCATCATGGTGTTTTTGCAACATTCCCTGCAATGTGTACAACGCATTAATCAGTCATAGGATTGTAAAATAAAACCTTTGCCGAGCCGAAAGTAAATTGAACAACTTCAACAAAAAAGAACCATCATGGTTGACGCGGAAGATTTGGCGTTTCAAAGGATGGAAATGATCCAGACCGAAAATCCAGGCGCCATGACAAAACACGACATCGAAGAAAATGAAGATACTGAATGGGCAGTTGTTACCATTGAAGATGAAAGTGGCGGCAATTTATCAATTGAGGTAATTGAGTCAGATACCAGCTGGAAACGCAGCGATCTTATTGATCGCTATAATGAGCTCGCTGAAGATGTAGAAATAGCGGTAATCTTACCCGATGAAGCTTTTGATGAAGTTGCTTCTAGATTAGCCAAAGAAGGTTCTCCAAATATAGAGCTTCTCTCATATAGCGATCTCGGCCTCATCCCAAGAGGCTGATTCCTTTATGAATGAAATACGCATCTGCTGTTAGATTCATCATATGCAGTCTCACTTCGGTTTTGATAAGATTTGGGACCTCTGAATGAAGATGCTCAAATAGCAGTTCACTGATAGGCATTTGGTTGAAAAAAATGGTCTACGAGCAGGCAATAAACGATGCCAAAGAACATTTTGGTAAAATTCTTGAAAAACAGCTTAAAAGGATCGAACGCATGAAAGCTGATCAAGAATGGACTGATTATTCATCTCTAAAACCTCTCATAATCGGGATATGTGGCGGAGATGGAATTGGACCGTACATCTCTGAACATGCAAAAACCGTATTGGAGAATATGTTGAAAGATGAGATTGCATCTGGCAAGGTAGAGATCAGAGTAATTGACGGACTTACAATTGAAAACCGTGTAAAAGAGATGAAGGCTATCCCAGATGATGTTCTTGCAGAGATCAAGAAATGTCATGTAATCCTCAAAGGCCCAACAACAACGCCTAAAAAGGGAGATCCATGGCCGAATATCGAAAGTGCAAATGTAGCTATGAGAAAAGAATTAGATCTCTTCGCTAATGTAAGACCTGTCAAAGTTCCTGAACTTGGAATAGACTGGATGTTCTATCGTGAAAACACTGAAGGATCATATGCACTTGGAAGTGAAGGAGTAGACGTTACAGACGATCTCGGAATAGATTTTTGTGTAGCTACCACTCAAGGATCCGACAGAATCATCCGGCTTGCATTTGACTACGCGAAGAAAAATGGAATTAATAAAGTCAGCGTAGTTACAAAAGCCAATGTTGTAAAAACAACTGATGGAAAGTTCCTTAACATCGCGGCTGAAGTCGCTAAAGATTATCCAGAAGTTGAGTGGGATGATTGGTTTATCGACATCATGACTGCCAAACTGATTGACCCATACAGACGCAGTGGCTTCAAGGTCATTGTTCTGCCTAACTTATATGGAGATATCATCACTGATGAAGCTGCTCAGATACAAGGCGGCGTAGGTACTGCCGGCAGTGCAAATGTTGGAAAGAAATATGCAATGTTTGAAGCAATACACGGATCTGCTCCAAGAATGGTTGAAGAGGGCCGCGCTCAGTATGCTGACCCCTGCTCCATGATAAAGGCTGTGGCCATGCTTATGAACCATGTAGGATACGTTGAAGAAGCTAGAAAACTTGAGATGGCTCTTGACGTATGCGTACAATTTGAACGTAAGCTTAAGATGACCGGAAGAGCTGATGGCGCCACTGGTTCCCAATTTGCTGATTACATTCTTGAAACAGTAAATGATCCGAATCTGGAATCCAAATGGAAAAACTATCAGTAAATGGTGTTTCGATGGATACAATAGGTATAGCGCTGGGTGCAGAGTGTATAGTATTTGGGTTGTTGGCGATATTTGTACTAGCCAGACCATTAGTTTCCGGCAATTGCAAACCAGACACTCTGATGCATATTAAACTCAAAGGACATATCAAATCAAAGGAAGCTAAAGAGATTCTTGCTAACCTGAATAAAAAGGGAGGAAACCGGCTAAGAGCTTGGGGATGCATCCTGATAGCTATTGGTGTGTTCGTTGCACTAAGCGATATGGGCGAGCATTACAAGATGGTATACATCATCGCATTTGCTCCACTGCTCCTACTAGTTCCTGTTCTACAGACATGGATGTATGCAAGCGCCAGACTCAGATGAGGATTAAACTGAAGATTCCGAAAGGAATCTTCATTTCATAATTTTTAATAAAAGATCTGCAGCATCAGTTTATTATCTGATGTGTCTATTGAATACGTATGCCTCTTGGAAACCCCATGGACAATAATCCGTATTATATTGAAGGTGGCGACATTCAGAACGTTGAGATCTCTATAAATGTTACAAATGTTGAAGAGTCACGTGAATTTTATCGGGATTCGATAAAACTTGAAGAGGAATCACCTGGAGTATTTAGAATACCAAACACAAATTGTAAAATAAGACTGGTTGAGAGCAGCAGTCAGGATGTTATGATCACACTTATAACGGATTCTGTTTTCACATTACATAGAAAATTGATGGATGAAAACGTAGAAATTCTAAAAAAACCTGTTAGAAATAAAGAAGGAGATGTCGAAGCTGTATTTACAGACCCCGACAATAATAAATTCAGGATATTAGAGATCACTCAGCGACCTGATTGACCTCTTCTGCTGGAGTTGAAGAAGCTGATACTGTTTGGCATATATCTTTTGTAAGATTCATGGTTTGTCCATTTTTCCAGGTAATGCTTATTTCAATTATACCACTTGAGATATCAACAGAGAAACATTTGAGAGTCGTGGTATACATGGAAGCTTTACCCCGTGTGGATGTTCTTACCTTTCCTATTTCAGCTAACAACCCCAATGAAGACATCTTTTCCACTATCTTATAACATGTAGCAAGTGGAATTGCGGTTATTGCAGAGATCTCCCGTACAGTCAATTCTCTACGAGCAGTAGCTGCGACTATTGTGAGGACCGGGGCATCTATGATAGACGATGCGAGTTCTTCTCTATAGATATTAGCGGTTCTTATCGCTTCAAGGATGCACATTTCCTCTTGATCGGATATTCTCATAGCTGGGCTCCCCTAATGATTCTTCCCAAATAGAATTGAGCATATGAAAGTATCGTTGAGAAACTCTTAAGGCACTATAATAGTAACCATATTTTAAGTAGAGGAGACATCATAGTTTTCTCTAAGATCTACAATAGCTTTACTTTTAGGAACGAACTCAATGCTTCCTGCTTCAATAAATGACACTTCTGGAATTTCGATGAGATCGTTGTCCAGTGCATCTTTTATTTCATCCAGGCTCATAAGTGCAGCTTCTACCTGTCTATGACCTTCTTCTTCATCACCCTTATACTCCAGAACGAAATTGAGCTTGTCTTTATATCCTTCATGAGTTAAAGTCAATTTATAGCTCAATACTCCTGGAACCGCCAGAAGAACTTCATCAAACAAAGCTGGAAATATTTTCTGCCCGTAACCAATCTTTGTCTGTGCATCTAATCTGCCCTGAATCTTAGCAACCCTGCGCACAGTACTGAAGCAACCGCAGTTACATGGTGCCGGCAGAATCTGCGAAATATCCCTGCTGCGGTAACGGATTAATGGTGTTCCCTCTATTACTAAAGAAGTCCAGATAAGCTCTCCGCTTTCTCCATAGCCTTTTGATTCGCCCGTTACCGGGTCAACAGCCTCTACGAAGAAATATGCACCGCTGGTATGCATCCCATCATAGGCCGCACATTCAATAGCTGTAGCAAGACCCATCTCAGTCATACCATATTGAGCCAGAACAGGGCAGCCCCACGCTTCAATCATCTGTTTACGCATAATCTCTGGAAGCGGCTCTGCAGAACAGATAATGGTTTTGACACCCATTGACCTAAGATCGTATTTATCTTTAGCAAGCATAGTGATTCTGTAGATAAATGATGTTAGACCAATCAGATATGTGGTCTTGTTATCTTTCATATTTTTGATTTGTTCATCGACATCTGCAGTGCTGGAAACTAATGAGTTTAGTCCAGCCAGTTTACAGGCCGAGTCCATCATCAGGCCAGGATCCCAGGCCGAAACTGCAGGGAACATTACCTGCAAAGTATCATCTTTGGTCATTCCTACAGATTTTACTGCTGCAGCAATTGAATCGACTATGTTTAAAACATCGTTCTGTGTGAAAAATACTCGTTTTCTGTTACCAGTCGTACCAGAAGTAGTAAAGGCTCTCATGACTTTTCCCTGAGAAACTGCACAAAATGCCATTGAGTTCTCAGCTAAATCGTCTGGATCAGTAAACGGAACTTTGCTGATATCTGCCATGGTTTTAATATCATCTGGTGTTATGCCAGCCGCTTCATACTTCTTTTTATAATAATGGCTGTTTTCCATCGCATATCTCATAGACTCACGGAATTTATAGAGCTGATATGTGTTAACATCCTCGGCAGTGATCTCATCAAGAGAATCTTTCCCAATCATATCTCGCAGTTCCTGCGATTTTTTAAAGTCAGCAAGAAACCTTGAATGTATCAGTTTCTCTAAAGAATCTGTACCGATTATGTCCATTGAGTTGAGCTTTCTACGTGCTACTGCGACTTTGACTTTAGTCAGGATTCCCATTAAATACCACCAGATTATAAATTTAAAAAGTTTGGAAAGTTCATTATTGATTCAAAACTTCGTTCAGAATGAAAGACAACTCTCCGGCTGAAAATGGCTTTGCAATTGCTGCCGCAAATCCAAATGCAGATGGTTCCGCTCCAATTGGATCTGTTTCCAACACGTCTGATGCGATTAATTTAATTCCCGGAGATGCGGCACTTATCATAGATAATACATCCATACACCCGGGAATATTGATATCAATGATTGCAGCCGCAAATGGCTGGTTATCAGTTGCAGCATCAGTACATAACTCAAGTCCTTCTTCACAATCAGCTGCATAATCTGGATCATACCCAAGATGTGTCAAAAGATCAGAGATAGATTCAGACACAGCATCATTATCATCGATTATGAGGATCTTTCCAGACCCATGAATCAGCGGCATGGTAAGATTTGGAAGTTTGTTATACCCTACTGCTTTAACAGCTGCCTCAGAAGCTTCCTGCACCCTGATGAGTTTGTCATACATCCTTCCTTCAGGGATAACGTAGTCTTTAACGAGAGCGATGTTGGATAAAACTGAGGTGAATGCGTCATTTAAATGTTCCATGAAATCATTTGGATCTTTCTGAGGTGCTGGCACCTGAGCCTGCATTACTGATTTTTTAAGAAGGGTTATGTCAACCAAAATACCCATCATACCTTTAGACGTCCCGTCATGAGAAATAAGCGGGATTGAAGAGGCCATTACCCATAGGTCTGAGCCGTCTTTGCGTACAAATTTAATAATCCGCTCTTCAAGAGCTTTTCGATCTTCTGCATTCAACCACTCAGGGTCCATAAAATCTGTAGGGGTTTTATCATGCAGTTCTTCTTTCGAGTATCCAAATATTTCAGACACCCGTTTATTTGTGAAAGTGGTAATTCCATTATTATCTATCACCCAGATAGCTTCTGCAGATGAGTCTAAAACTTCATAATAATCTTCAATACATAGTGCAATGGAATTTTTCAATTCCGCACGCATGGATGAGATCTCATTATCTATATCTTGATTCATTTTTGAGATTCTCTCATGAAGTTCGTTAAGTTCTTCTTCTCTAGAAGAAATCCTACTCAGCATGTTAGTGACTTCTTCATCTTTAACAGTTAATATATCATTGAACCTGGTTATTTCATCTGATTTAGAAAGCAGATCTGAACGTACTTGAGAAAGCTCTGTGTCTTTGATACTCAGTTCAGTTTCTTTTTGCATTAAATCTTCAGTTAATGAAGAGATTTTAGAATCAGCCGAATCCTTGAAAGATTTTAATTCAGCGATGAGTTTGTTAGCTTCCTCCAGCTGATCTTTAAGTTCAGAATTAGAATTTTTTAACAATTCGACATCTGCCACCGATGCGGTCATTTTAGAAATGCTACCATCTAAATCAGATTTGATTGACTCTAATTGAGATTCTAAAGACTGTTTCTCATCAGCCAGCAATGCTGTGGCCGCAGTTAAAGTCAACAGTTCAGAATTTTTACTATCCAGTGATGAACTCAAATCGAGTATGCTTGAGTTTGAAGAAGCTAATTGCTCTTTGAGATAGGGGACCTCTTTGGCATATTTATTTTTCAGCTCTTCGAGTTCTGCGGTGAGCACTGTGAGCTCTTTTGTGCTTACATCCAAATCAGATTTCATCACGTCGATTTGAGTTTTCAATGCCTGTTTCTCGTCCGATAGTACAGCAGCCGCGGATGTGAGCGTGCTTATTTCCGCATTTTTGCTTTCAATTGATGCATTTAGATCTTCAATTTTAGTTTGTGCAGATAATAATTCTCCTTTCAAAACAGAGATCTCGCCATCTAGGTTTGTTTTGAGGGCAGCTAGATCTGCCTGAGTATTGCTTAGGTCAGTCTGTGACTGAATGAGTTTTCCAGTCAGTCTTTCAGATTCATCTTTGAATGCAGCTAGAGAGCTGGAAACCATTGTAATCTCCATCTTTTTAGACTCGAAACTGTTTTGAAGCTCAGATAACTTGTTCTTTTCAGTTTCAAGTTCATCTCTCAAAACTACAATTTCATTATTTTTTGAAGATATGTCAGCATTTAAACCAGATAATGATTCGTTTAGCTGCTGAATTTCAGAACATTTTGATTCAAGATCTGTTTTCAATTCATTGATTGTTTTTTCAGCTTCCCCTGAAGATATGACATGCTTTGAAATTTCATCTTCGAGAGATTTTATATTTAATTCATAATTAGTGCTATTCGTTATATCATTGGCAATCCCGCGATATCCTAAGAACGTACCATTACGATGAAACAGCGGCACGGCTGAGATTCTTAGGTAAACGGTTTCACCGTTTTTAGATGCCCGCAGATCAATCGGACCAAACGATGCAATCCGATATTTTGCTTCTTCAACAGCTTTTGATAAAACTTCCTTATCTTCATCACAGAATATTGAGATTAGACTTTTTCCAAGAATGTCTTCCCTCTGAATTCCAAGAATATGAGTTACAGCGGTTGACGTGTAATTGAAGTTTCCATCTGAATCAAGTTCCCATATCCAGTCTGAGATTCCCTCTGCATATTGATCAAATTTGAATTTTAATTCATTCAAGGCGATACTTAGGTCATTTTTCTCAGAGTTACAGGATTTAACTAAACTTCCCATTTCATGAATATTTCCTTCACAGAGATCTAGAGAATTTTTTAAATCATAGATACTGCGGATGATCTTAAGAGCGTATTCCAATTCAAGATCGGAAAAGTCCTCATGCATGAGCCTCTCTGAAGGTGTAAAGAACGGATTTTTATATTCTACACCATTCGCATAAACTGTAGGATGCGTTCTTAGGGCATCCATTACAGCATCAGAAGAGAATTTTCTCAGATCATACATGCATATCATGTTGACATTAAATGGTGCAAGAATCAAATTTATCTTGAGTTCATACTCTGCCCTGTTTAGAACTTTGGGAAGAGTCCATGACATGTCGGTAAAGATGTCTAATTGTTTAAAACCGTGTGCCTGTGATGCATTGGCTATGCTGGTAAATATCGCAAATGTCTGTTCGAGGTTGAATGATCCCTTTGTGAAAAATATTTCATTTTTTACAAGATGATTTAAGCGTTCAGAGTTTTGAGCATCATCTACATCTATACCTTCCTTGAGAAGCATCCCAGTCAACTCAAGATACATTATATCATCCAGAATACAAAGGCACATGTGATCGTTGTTAGAAAGACTGTTTATAAGCAGGGGGATCATAGACGAATGCATATCATCATCTGATCCGTAAAGCACTGCAGTATGTTTTGCCATACTTGAGTTTTCTAACGAGTTAATATTAGCATCATTTACAGAGTTTTGCAATTGCGCAGCCTCCAAGACTTCCAGCACATCACTAAAGCTGAGTAGCTAATGCCTTTCTGAATGTTAAACTATCGCTTCATCAATCCAGTACAGAAATTTAGAGTAAGAACCAGGTATCTTAGAAATCAGAGTTTGTATGAATAAAGAAATGTTTTATGTTCAGTCGGCCCTGAGGATAATTCCAGCCTGAATGCATCCTCACGTTCCAGAGTAAAACCAATTTTATCATAGTATCCATAATTGCACTGGGTATCGGTAACTAAACAGAGATTAACTACACCATTAGACCTGCATTTATCCAGATAGTGAGACAATAATGATTTTCCAACGCCTTTTCCTCGTATATTATCATTAACCATGAAAAATATCAATTCACTATCAAACGAATTCTGAACCAAGAGCTTTTTAAAAGACTGTTCAACTCTGAGATATTCCATACATCCAGCTTTGTTTTTTTTAAAAACTTTCAGACAAAGTGAATAATATAGAGATTTAAGAGTCCATATCATGTGTGTATTTTTAGAATCTTTAATTCTAGCTAACAGTACTCCAACTACATTTCCATCTAAAACTGCAATTTCAGAATAGTTTTGAGTAATTAGATCATTGTAGAGAATAGAAGATATTATGCAATTTGCAGTTTTGGAGTTTCCTGCTGTAAATTTATCAATTTCCCATATTTCCTCAAGCATATGTTTTACAGCAATAATGTCTGAACTGCATAATTCTCTAAAAAATATCTCACCCATTCAATCAATGTCTAAGTAATTCAACTATATGAATATGGATTATTTCAAAAAGATTCATGTGAGAAAATATTTCAAAATTCTGTCTCGATTTGATATGAGATTACAAAGCCTTATCTAGTGTCTGGACAATATGGGATGTGGGAGAAATTAATAATGCCGCTTACGCCTGAAATGGAGAGAGTAGGAGTAACGCCTGCTCTCATGAAAACTACTAAAAAAATGACTTGCCCGCGTTGTGGCTTGGAATTCTCACTTTTTCAATCTCGTGCAATAGCTTGTAAGGGATGTTCTAAAGGTGCATATGGTTGCAATATGGCTAGATGTCTGAGATGTGACTATGAATTTCCAATCGGCGGAGTTCTTGTAAAGTCAAAAGAAAGAGAAAAACAGCTTGCAACTTACATGAATGGAATTTTAGACAATTATAATAAAAGTGTTGGTAAGAGTGGCAGGCGTTAAGCCTGCTGACTCTCTTACTGAGAATTTTTTCCAAAAACCTCATTACGATATAATGTTTGTCCGTGAACACTGTTTATATTAAACAAGCAGAACGGTATAAGTCGTCCATCTGGAGTGATTGTGTGAATGCAGCATCCGCGAAGACGCTCTGTTTCAACATTCCAGACATCTTGAAATGGCATTGAAGAAATTGTCAGATAATTGCTTTTAGCTCTCTGAATGAATTCGTCCCAGCTGCCGGGTTCTGGATCCTTTTTATTATCGCTGTCCATGCTTTCATCTACGAATCTCCACAGATCGCTTACTTCTTGCCTTGTTTTAGAAGCTATACAACAGGTATCTTTTGGAGGTCCCATTGATCTATGAGTCAATGGAAAGAGAGAACCATCTTCTAACACCACTGACATTGATTTAGTGTCACAGTGAACATTTGTGCAGGAAGTAGGAATAAAATTATCCACTCTTAACTGCCCTTTTGTTTGCTTTTCGATCTCAACTAAGAGATCTGGAAGAACTGTACGGTTTTCATCTTGAGGGACAATTGGATAACGACCAAAATAACTAAGAGGCTGAAAATGCACACCCTTAATGGTTGGCACATTTTTCTTTGCAAAGTCGATTATCTGACCTATTTGATTGAGATTAATATCTGGAGAAACTACAGTGACTAATGTCACACCCATTTCAACTTTCTTACAATTTTCAATCGTTTTTAATTTGGTTTCTAGTAAATCTCTGCCACATGTTTTCACAAATACATCGCTTGTAACACCATCAAATGAGAAATAAAGAGAATCTACACCAGCGTCCTTGCATTTCTGAAGAAATTCAATATCCTCTGCAAATCTAACACCGTTGGTATTCAATTCAATGTAACTAATACCCATATCTTTTCCCATTTTGATAATTTCAGGAAGGTCATCCCTAATTGTTGGTTCTCCCCCGCTGATCTGTATACAAACATTTTCTCCTACACTGTCTAGAGCAGTTTGATACATTTTGCGAATTGTATTGAGGTCTGGATGGAACTTGTAACCGGAACTTGCTGATGCAAAACATATTGGACACTTGAGGTTGCATCCGTTTGTAACCTCGAGGATGGCGATGCATGTGTGTTGTGTGTGTTCTTTACACAATCCACAATCCAGAGGGCATACAATTTCTTCTTTGTCCACAACACATACATTTGGCTTGGACGGAACACATGCGTATTTCTTTAAAGAGAGGTAATCATCAACTCCTCTCCAGATTAAAACTTTATATTTACCATGCTCAGGGCATGTCTTTTCCAGATAAATGTTATCATTTTCTGCAATTTTTACAGCAGGAATCACTTTTAAACATTCTGGGCACAAACTTTCTGTTTCCCCTATAATCTCACTCATGTATAAACACCATCAAACAACAAATATGTTTTAGAATTATAAAAAAAGGTTGAGAAGGCCTTGTGGGCCCGTAAGTGGTTTATGCTTTCTTCTTTTCGAAGAGACCTTCTGCTGCTGCAATAGTGTTGATAGCCAGATACTCTTCTACCCAAGCATCGCCGCATTTTTCACATACGACTGCTGGTCCAGATCTAGTAATGCCCATGTATGTCATTAAGACTGTTCCAACAACAGCCTTTTCATTACAGGAAACGCATACCCAGTTTGTTGGGTCTGGCTCATCGGTAGTCTTCTGAAGATCTCCAAGTACCATGCGATGAGAATAAGCTGTCTCTACGTTACCATCATTGTCATATACGGCGTAGATTGTAGCTTCCCCAATACGTTTCTTGGCGAGGTTCTTGGAACCATCGTTAATCTTTCTTTTGCTTGATTCAGCAGTGTTGATGACATCAATAACATCATCAAGTTTTAGACCTCTTGATCCAATGAGTTCTTTTACGCTGTCAGAGAATTTTGCATCCATTTTCTCACCTCACCATTTCCCATAGGTACCATAGTCTTGGGCTGCGCGGGTCATTGCAAGGATGTTACCGGGTAAAGCATACGGTGGACATTCGCAAGATGAACCTAGAATATAACCGCGTGGAGCATCTCTTCCAGCAACAACCTGTTGAGCAGATGCTTCATAGACAACCTTCGGGTTGGGGTTAATCAGTAATTTAGTATCGACAGATCCCATGCAGGTAGCTTTGTTTCCATATTCCTGTACCAATAATTCAGACGGGAATGGATCGGCTCCTTTGTATCCAATATGGAATACAGTAAATGGAGACCAGATCAGATTCTGGAATTCTTTATAGCTTGTTTCATGATTTCCACAGCAGTGATAGAAAACCTGAGGGCCTGCGCCACCACGGAATGATTTGTCAACATACTCTCTCATGTATTTGACAGAATATTCCCTAATAGCCTCGTCAGAGAAAATATCATTGTTGGCTAACACAGAAGCTATTACTAACATAGCGGATCCGTAGTCTTTAGCGGTACATAGTGCTCCATTCACTGCAGTTTCAGTGAACTTAGCGAGTAACTTGTGAGCTGCTTCTTGTTCTACAAAGGTCCACATGATGAAGTTTTCTACACCGCATAATGCAGCAGCTTCCCCGACTGGATCGAATCCATATGCAATTGGAACGAATGTCTGTGGGATGTTTTTCTGCACATATGCATAAAGTCTCTTGTATTGAGAATATGTCCATCCATCATACAGCTCTTCTTGGCTAGGCACATGAAGGTTGTCTACATCGCCTGGTTCATGGAGAATCTCAGATTCTGGAATTGGAGGGAGAGTCTCTTTGTAAATCATGTTACAACCCAGGTCAGCTAACCATGGAGAAGCGTAGAACCAGTGTGTCACAGGCAGCAAATCATATAACTGATAAATGTGCGCAAGACAATGGATTCCAAGTTCTGGTTTCTCGTAGAAATCCCTGATTGTATATCCGCATGCTACAGCAGCGTGTGAGAGCATAATCGGATCTACATCAACTCTGTCGAACTTGTTATCGACAAAGGGATTTGCAAAACGTCTTGTAGAATGGGCATGCCATTCCATATCATACGGTGGAAATAACTCTTCGTATCCCATATAATCCCCAATACTGATAGAAGCGCGTAAATATATAAGACTTGTGACAAAAAATACGCTAAAAATGCAAAATTGTTGCAATACGTATAGATTATAGGGAGTAAACGCAAATAATTTGTAATATAGAAGAGTATAATGAAAAAATATTGCTTTATTTGAGTTTATACTTAAATATTAGATAGCACTAGAAAATAGAAGCATTTTACAATTTGTGATAACGTAAATAGAGCTCTACCAAAATTAATCTATCTAATCATAAAAAGAGATAGAAAAAGTTTGGAGTGTTGAAATCAGTCACCATTTCCCATAGGTACCATAGTCTTGGGCTGCGCGGGTCATTGCAAGGATGTTACCAGGTAAAGCATACGGTGGACATTCGCAGGAAGCACCGAGAACATATCCACGTGGTGAGTCCCTCCCAGCGACTATCTGCTGAGCAGACGCTTCATACACAGCTCTCGGATTGGGACTGATCAGCAGCTTAGTATCAACAGATCCCATACAGGTTGCTTTGGTCCCAAACTCTTTTACCAAGAGATCGGAGGGGAATGCTTCTTGCCCTTTGTATCCCATGTGTATCTCAGTAAGTGGAGACCAGACAAGACTGTGAAATTGTTTATAGCTTGTTTCATGATTTCCACAGCAGTGATAGAAAACCTGAGGGCCTGCGCCACCACGGAATGAATTGTTTACGTAATCTTTCATATACTTAACAGAAAAATCCTTTATGGCTTCGTCTGAGAATATATCATTATTTGCGAGAATAGAGGCTACGATCAACATAGAGTAGCCATGATCTTTAGCAGTACATAGTGCTCCATTCACTGCGGTTTCAGTGAACTTGGCAAGTAACTTGTGAGCTGCTTCTTGTTCTACAAAGGTCCACATGATGAAGTTTTCTACACCACATAATGCAGCAGCTTCCCCAGTAATATCAAATGCATAGGACATTGGTAAAAAGGTATGTGGAATATGCTCCTGCACATAGGAATATATCCGCTTATACTGACTATATGTCCAACCATCATACACTTCTTCAATGCTCGGTACTTGAAGGTTGTCTACATCACTGGGCTCAGAGATTATTGGTTTTTCTGGTATGGGTGGAATGCTGTCCATATACTTCATAGTACATCCTAAATCAGCCAGCCACGGTGACGCATAGAACCAGTGTGTCACAGGCAGCAAATCATATAACTGATAGATGTGAGCAACGCAATGGATTCCAAGTTCTGGTTTCTCGTAAAAATCCCTGATTGTATATCCGCATGCTACAGCAGCGTGTGAGAGCATATGTAAATCTACATCAACTCTGTCGAATTTGCTATCGACAAAAGCATTTGCAAATCTTTTCTTTGAACGTGCATGCCATTCCATATCACAAGGAGGAAATAACTCTTCATAACCCATATGATCGCTGTAAGAACACATCTATCGTATAAAAACAGCACATATAGTCCTAAATGAAATTAATTTGCATACCACTGTGTATAATCACTACCGGAATCAACGACTCTGAATAATCATTAAATCTAATCAGATATCCAGATGCGACTCATTTCAATTCATTAATTCTTCAAGTGAATCGAATGTGTAAACGCAGCATCAATTAAGTGCCAGTCTTGAACCGAGCATTGCGCCCGTATTCAATTGAATTGGCTCCTTATTTAACACACCTGATTACTTGAAATTAAATCAATGGATAAGGCCCATCTTCAAGAATGGTGTCTGGAGTTTTACCTAGTTCATTAAGTTTAGCGAGCATAAGCTCCTTCCCCCGTTCAGTGGCCCCATAGATCGGAACTTTTGTTCCGGCTTGAATGACGGCTTTGGTCTTTGCAACCTCACGCACATACTTTGAAGCGCATGCAGTAATTACATCTGCATAATCAAAAAACATGTTTGCTTCATCTTCAGATATTCCTGTTGTGTGCACCCCAAATATCACTATTTTGTCACCGTATTTTTCCCTGAAGAGCTTTGCCTGTTGTGCAAATGGTGTTGTTACACCCACGTTTGAATAGCCCATCTCATATGCTTTTATAACACCTTTGATCTGATCAATTTCTGCAGTTTTCGGATCTAAAATATTTTCAGCGCCTATATCAGCAATTACAGATTCGATGGGTTCTGTTTCAATAATTGCTGATATCCTTCCACCCATCCCTTGGATTATTTGAGCATCGTTCAAGACTGCAGTCCCGCAACCATCGGAAGCCATTACAACGGAATCGAGTGATCCTTGTTTAACTGCAAGGCTCATAACTTCAGAAATTCCAAAATTAAGAAAATAATCAAGTTTTGTTTCTCTGTTTTCTGTGCACATCCCAAAATCCTTGACTCTGAATTCAATATTTTCCTTAATAGACTGGCAGTTAAGCTCTTCGATATTTCTATGTTTTTTAAACAATGGGCAGTATTTTACAACAGGCTCTGACACATCGACTACCTTCCCATCTTCAATAATAATCTTTGATTTACCCAAAGCTTCCATCACATGCCGGCTCATGCATTTGCAAAGTATTGCTGCGACCTTAAAGATTGCCTTTGGTTAAGTGAAGGGCATAAAATAAAAAATAATACTGATGGACGTTGTCCATCAGCTTGTTTGTTTAGCGGATGTGTTTGGGCCATCCCTACTCAGTAACATCAACACACATGCAATCAATGCAAATAATGCACAGATTATGAACACCATGTGAAAACTGTTGACGAGTCTGTCTATGAACTGTGGTTTGGTAAGAATTGCATCAATGGTCCATACCGCAACAAAGACAGCTTGCATTATTGCTAAGCCCACGCTGCTTCCCATCTGACGGAAGGTGTTGATAAAGGAAGATGCTGCGCCTTCTTCTCCAGGAATTGTATGGGTAAATATGCTATTTCCAATTGGAACTAGTGAGAAACCCATACCAAAGCCCATCAAGAGTAATGTAGCTACTACCTGCAAAATGCTAGTAGAAAGATCGTACGACAGCATTGATAAAAAGCCGAGTGCAGTAATTATACAACCTATCAAAGCATACTTTCTGCATCCACCTGATTTATCCATTAACTTTCCTACTAGGATACCGGCGATCATAACTCCAATGGAATTGGCTACCAAAATAAGACCTGCTGACATAGTAGTCTGTCCGAGTAAACCTTCTAGATAATATGGAAGGAAGAAATAGCAACCAGCCATAGCTCCAAACATTAGAAGATTTGCAATACAGGTTAGAACAATATTTTTGTCGCTGATTAGCCTAAGATTTACAATTGGATCTTTTGATCTTTTTTCCTGCAAGTATATGAATATCAAAAAGACGACTGTACATATTCCTAATCCTATGACTGTTGGAGATGTCCAGTTTCCTTTTCCTATATTCAGCATATAGATGAATGAGAATAGTGCAAAAAACAGCAGAATTGCTCCCAGCAGATCTACTGATTTCTTATCAACCGCAATCTTTTCTGTTGCTATGGATGACATTGATTTAAGCGAGATGAATAAACAAGCTAGTCCTATTGGCACATTTATGAAAAATATCAAAGACCAATGGACAGAAGTTAGAACACCGCCTAAAGCAGGACCTAATGCAGTTCCTATGGAAGCCATCAATGTGGTTATACCCATCGCAGACCCTCTTACAGCAGGAGAGATGTATGCAGTAACCATAGCCAGATTCATTGCCATGATCATACCTGCACCAAGACCCTGGACGGCCCGCATCAAAATGATTGTTATCATTCCAAGGCTTTGTATAAATCCTACCAATCCTAAAACAAGAGAACTTGCTGTGAATATTACAATTCCAATCAAAAATATCTTTTTATAACTGGTTAACGCACCCAACTTTCCCCATAGGAGCATAAAACAAGCCAGCATAATCGTGTATGCCAAAAGTATCCATGAGGAAGCACTTGCACTGGCTCCAAATTCTTCTGAAATCGTCGGAATCGCAATGTTTACAATGGTTGCGTCCAGAGCAGTCATTAATGTTCCAATTGAGATGGAGATAAGTATCAATTTCTCAGTCGAAGACATTACATATTTTGAAGATTTAGGAATAACACTCTGATCTGAGTTAACTGCAGTTTCAGTCAAGAATATCAGACCGGAAAACATCTGCTATAATTAATATCTTTCAGTTTGCGGTTGCTTCTTTAGATTTTAAGAGTTTATACTCCAGACTATCGAGGAGTGCAGAAAGTGATGCTTCAATCACGTTTGTAGATACTCCGATTGTAGTCCATGAATCAAAACCGTCTGTGTTGCGCATCAATACTCTGACTTTAGCACCGGTTGCTTCTTTACCGTCAATTACTCTTACTTTGTAATCCACCAGTTTAACATCTTTCAGATTGGGATAGAATCTTTCCAAAGCTTTTCTGACAGCTCGGTCTAAAGCATTGACAGGACCGTTTCCGTTGGCTGCAGTATGCTCCATCATTCCAGATACATCAAACACTTTGATACTGGCTTCTGAAGAAACGTTTGCCTCTGTAACATCAACGAAGATTCTGAATCCCTCTACTCTGAATGGCGGGCGCAGTCCATCTTTCATGCGCCTGATAAGGAGCTCGAACGAAGCTTCAGCTCCCTCAAACTGGTATCCCTGAGATTCCATATCCTTTATTCTTTGGAGGATTCTCTTTCCATCTTCATCATCCAAATCTATCCCTAGCTCTCCAAGTTTTGCTTTCAATGACGAATTCCCTGACAGTTCTGAAATAAGAATCCTTCTTTCATTCCCAACGATCGAAGGATCGATGTGTTCGTAAGTTCTGCTGTCTTTCAGAACAGCACTGACATGAATGCCGCCTTTGTGAGCAAAAGCACTAGTGCCTACATAAGGAAGTTTTCTCCCTACGGTCATGTTTGCAGTTTCACTAACAAACTTAGAGATTGCAGTGAGCTGAGAAAGATCAGGGATGTTCGTTTTTAACCCCATTTTCAATTCTAGATTTGGAATTATCGAACATAGATTTGCATTGCCGCATCTCTCACCTATGCCGTTGATTGTGCCCTGCACCATTGAAGCTCCGGCAGATACAGCTGCAAGAGTGTTTGCCACGGCAAGGTCAGCGTCGTTGTGGGCGTGTATTCCCACTGGTGTTCTGAATTGTTCTACGACAATGGCAGTAATATCTTCGACTGCCGATGGAAGCGTACCTCCATTTGTATCACAAAGTACAAGCCAGTCTGCTCCAGCAGATTCTGCAGCTTCCAGCACAGAAAGAGCATAGTCTGATGAGTGCAGATAGCCATCAAAGAAATGCTCTGCACAGAATAAAACCTCCATGCCGCGGTTTTTGAGGAAAGATATGCTATCAGCAACGATCTCCAGATTCTCATCGAGAGATATTCTCAATGCATCTGTAACATGGAAATCCCATGATTTTCCAAATATTGATGCACATTTAACACCCGATTCAGCGATAGACTTTATGCTAGGGTCATTGCTGCATGCCAGCCCTACACGCCTCGTGCTACCAAATGCTGTCAGTTTTGCATGATTGAATCTGGAATTTTTTGCAGAGTCAAAAAATGAAGAATCCTTGGGATTTGATGAAGGCCATCCCCCTTCAATATAATCAATACCAAAGAGATCGAGCTTTGAAGCTATATCTAATTTATCTTCTGTTGAGAATGATATTCCCTCAGCCTGAGCTCCGTCCCTTAAGGTAGTGTCATAAATTTGGATTTTTTCCATCAAAACACCATCATTACTCTTTGTCTCTGATTATTGAGATTAAATCACTGAGCATCGCGCTTGCTGTTTCTTTTTTTCCAGCGCCTCTGCCAGAAATTGTTATTTCTCCGGCAAGATCAGTAATTAAGCTTGCCATATTCTGAGTGCCGCCGATAGAAAGAGGATGGGCTACAGGAACCAATCTTGGAGCCACCTCCAGCTTTCCTCCCCCGATTTCACCAATGAGTCTTATTACGCTGTTCTCTTCGGCAGCTAAAGCTATGGCATCCTCAGTAATATTTCTGATGCCGCTGCGTACAACGTCATAATAATTAACATCCATGCCAAAAATTGCATTTGCCAGTATTGCCACTTTTGCTGCAGAGTCGACCCCATCGATATCATATGTTGGATCAGTTTCAGCATATCCCAGGTCCTGAGCTTCTCTCAGTGCTTGGTAAAATGGCAGGCCTTCTTCTTTCATACGATTCAGAATGAAGTTACAGGTGCCATTTAGAATCCCTCTTAAGGAGATTATATCTTCTCCAGCCAGAAGTTGTTTTGAGAGATTTATGATTGGCATTGCTCCGCCGACCGATGCTTCATATTTCAGCTTCACACCATTCTTGTCTGCAGCGGCAGAGAGTGTGCTGAACTTAAGTGCCAGAGGGCCTTTGTTAGATGTAACTACATGCTTTCCAGAATGTAAGGCTGATAATATGTATGTGAGGCCTGGCTCAGCATGCTCAATGTTGGTCGGGGTAGTATCCAGAAGAACATCAAAGTCGGCTTCTTCAATATATCTGGCAACATCGTCTGGAATCTCCTTAGTCCCTACCTTCCCAGTAGTTTTTTTCTTTTCCACCAATTGAGTAGGATTGAGATTCTTTCCAGAGATTAAGGAAGATGAATCGAAAGCTCCGACTATGCTGATTTTTTCATTCATAGAGTTAAATAAGTTCTGTCTGCTACCGATTACTTCCGCGATTCCCTGACCCACCGTGCCGAAGCCAGCAATGAGGACCTTCATCATTCAAGCCCCCTCACTAGAAGATAGTTCTTCTTCTGCGCCCTTTCGTAGAAGAAATCATCCAGAGTTTTAAGAGTATCCTGCGAGGAAACTGTACCGGTAATCAATGCCGTATGTGATGAGGATGTTGCAGCACCCGTATAACGAACATCGATTGATACGACATTTTCGACAGATTCTAATCCCCTCGTTATATTTTCCATTTCTGCTGATGAAATGTCGCCTACCAAAAGATAATGAATAGGATATGTTTCAATGAATGAATTTATCTTTGCAACCTCTACATCCCGTTTCTCCCATTCATTAAGAATCTTATGAAATACAGGATCTGATGATGCTTCAAACGTAACGTTGACCGCTATCCTGCCACCATCCCTTACATCGTGATGATGAACAACTCCGCGTATGTTCCCTCCACAAGAGGAGATTGGATCTAGAGCACTGACCAACTGCCCAGGAACATCTTTCAATCTAAGATCAACGTTTACTTTCATTTCTATTCCTACCTACTTGTGCCTTCAACATCAAAATGCTACTTGATATTAATTATCATCCTATGAAAAACAGAAAAGCGCCGAGGGTGAGATTTGAACTCACGAGTCCTTGCGGACACAAGCTTTCCAGGCTTGCGCCTTACCGGGCTGGGCCACCTCGGCATAATACAGATCGCCCAGATTCTTGGGCTTCATTCTTGACCAAGTACATCAATATTTCGCTTAAATGCTAAAGAGTCTCTGATAGTAGGTCTCAGTTTTTTAGCCCTTGCTAAATGCAGTTTACTGAGTGAAACTACCGTTACATCTGAGTTAAAGTATACGTTCTTCACCATCTGCATACCAGATGGATCTACTGCCCCGCTTCCTCCAAAGAATACCTGGTTCAATTGAGGCCCTGCTTGATTGACATAGACCATATATATTGCATTTTCAACAGCCCTGGCCGGCATCACCGTCTCAAACGCGGTCATTGATGTAACTGGAGACGCAGAGATACAGATTACTCCATCCACACCAGCAAGTGCATATGACTTTATCAATTCAGGAAAAAAGATGTCGTAACAGATTATCAATCCAATCTTAAATCCCTGGACATCTATAATTTTTAGATTTTCGCCTGGGGTGAAATATAGGCATTCATCAAATGATCCAAAATTAGCCAGATGGATTTTATCATATTTTTCAAGCAATCCATCAGAGTGTATTGCGACCGCGCTGTTTCTAATAATGCCGGGTATATCATCATTCACAGCAGCACCAAATACAATATCTACACCATATTGTTTTGAAAGGTCGCTCACTGCCTGAAAGCTATTGTCTCTAATTGACTCAGAGAGGGTGAATACTTCATCTCTGATCATATAGCCTGTAAGAAACATCTCTGGGAACACATATAGATCGGCAGAGTATTCTTCTAAAATACTCTTCATCTTAGCAATATTTTCTTTCTTATTGCCTAATGAACATCGAATCTGGCACAATGCAATTCTGATGCATTTATCATCACAGGACTTCATTTCAATTCCAACATATAGCAGAATTCAATTGTAGTAATTAGACTTTGATATTTCAAAGACAAAAGTATATCATCATTTTAGAGCGTGTGGAGTAGCTTATGATCAGACAAGCAAAAGAACAGGATACTGGCATTGTTCATGACATTGTCTGCAAAACGATGGAAAGGGCATACTCCAGTTGTTATGCGCCAGAAGTCATCGATTATTTTCGAGATTATCACAGCATGGATAACATATGCAACGACATCTCTAATGGAGACACTTACATAATTGAAGTGGATGGAAAATGTGTGGGCACTGGATCACATCATGGCAATTACATCTCAAGAGTATTTATTCATCCAGACTTTCAAGGCTATGGATATGGAACTGAGATTATGGAGTATCTAGAAAAACTAATACTAGATGAGCATGAAAGCGTATTTCTGCACTCTTCCATAACAGGCTACCAGTTCTATCTAGATCATGGGTATTCAGAAAAAGAGACCGTAAATGCACCAGTGGCAGACGATGCTGTGTTCAGATATACAATTATGGAGAAAAATAAGTATGATTATTACAAATTAAATTTTAATGAATGAAAATTATCATTCAAATAAAGTACAGATTTCCTAAATGCAATCATGAAAACTATAACAAGAAATATAAAGGATGGCAAGCTTCAAATCACTTGAAAGGATTAAAAGTTGTGATTATAATGGATGACGATTACCTGGCATTGCTCGACAGAGCCAAAACAAGCCTTCCTGAGACAATAAAAAACCACGAGAGATTTAAAGTTCCGGAGCCAGACATACTGCAGGAAGGAAAGATCACAGTTATCAGAAACTTCAGTGCTATTGTAGACGCTTTGAGACGAGATCCAGAGCATCTTCTCCACTACTTACTTAGAGAACTGGGTACCCCAGGCAATATAGAAGGGCAGAGGCTTGTTCTCAAGGCTAAAATCACAAGTGCACAAATCAACGACCGTATACAAGGTTACATAGATACTTTCGTATTATGCTCTGAATGTGGAAGACCTGATACGAGAATCATCAAAGATGGAAGAACACTCGTATTGGAATGCGATGCATGTGGTGCACACCGCCCCGTAAACGTTAGAAGATCTTCAAGAGATGACTTTGCCATTAGAGAAGGCAGCGTCTATGAAATCATGGTTGAAGATGTTGGAAGAAAGGGAGATGGCATTGCAAAGTTGGATAAATATGTCGTTTATGTTCCCGGCACAGCAAAGGGTGCAAAGCTTAAAGTAAAAATCCAAAAGATATCTGGAAATGTAGCTTTTGCAGTACCAACTCAGGACCCTGTGTCACCCCAGTAATTTAACTAATGTGAAGAGGCATTTGATCGTGCTTCTTCACATGAATTTACAATCATGTTTGAAGACATGATCTCAGAGATTTCTTTATCGATAGGTTGGCATTATACAGATCTGAGGTTTTGCATGCAAGAAATATATGATTTTCTGAAGAAATGCCAGACATATTATTTAGCAACTATGGAAGGAGATCAGCCGAGGGTCCGACCGTTCGGAACTATTGACATATTTGAGAACAGATTGTATATACAGACTGGAAAATCAAAATCTGTGTCTAAGCAGATTGCTGTCAATCCAAAAATAGAAATCTGCGCATTTGACGGATCAACATGGCTTAGAATAAACGCCGTTGCTGTAAGAGACGATAGGAAAGAGCCAAAAGAGCACTTGCTGAATAACTATCCACAACTAAAATCAATGTATTCTGCAGAAGATGACAACACAGAAGTTCTTTACCTAAAAGACGCAATAGCAACTTTCTCCTCATTTACAGAGAAGCCTAGAACAATAAAATTATAAAATGGATTTTCAGATGCTGCATTTTAACAGCATCTGGATTTATGCTTTTAATATTACAGAAACACCTTGAAGACGCAATGTGCATCTTGTCTCATGCAAAGCATTCTGTTTTACCACATCATTCAAGTTTGTATGAATATATGAACATATTCAGATCATGATTTGAATAAGGACGCAGTCCAACCTTTTTTTCACCAATTCTCTTCATGCCCCGTTTTTCATAAAACTGGTATGTGCAGGTCGTGTCGGTAAATAGATAGTAAGATCTTGCATCTTCAGATTTTAAGTAATCGACAGCTGCAGAATAAAGGCGTTTCCCAACGCCAGCCCCTCTGCATTCTTCACTTACTGCAAATAAACAGATCTCACCATCGAACGATTGTTTGCTATTTTCTAAAAGCTCAGAATCCACTTTTTCAAAGCCTCCGAATACTTTTCCAATTGTTCTGCCAGTTTTGGTTGATAATAGTAACATCGCTGCATAGATCTGCGATAAGCTGCGAGTAATCGTGAATCTCGGTGCGGATTTTTCACTGCTTACAAGTATGATTCCAACTGCCTTGCCCTCACTAACAGCTACACAAGAGAATGTAGATCTTTTGAGGCAGCTTCTCAGATAAAGACGGCTAAGATGTTTTGCGTCTTTTGGATTGCTGCTTAGGCTGTCATACTTCCAAGTTTTACTGATTAACTCTTCAATGTCTTTGTAGTCCTTTCTGCTAAGCGGTCTTAACTCTGTATTTTCGAAGTTCGTGTTATAACTCTCCTTTTCGGCACTGATGCAGTGTTATCATGCAGTTCTAACTAGACTCTGCCAAAAGCATAGTCTAATCTGTGATACAATAAGCATAAACATTGCTCATCAGCGCATAATGCGCATGAATGCTGAGTCAGTTTTTCTGAATCTTCTTCAGCTTTTGAGCCACTTTTATCAAAAGTTCATTTTTGGGCATGTTGTTTTCTACGAGAAGAAGGCCCTGCTTGTTCCACCATGCCGCTGGATAACTCTTTCCTTCTTCCATTTTGTGGCCTAGTTGAAGCGTATCAACTGCTTTAATGATGTTTTCCATCTGTGGATTCTGAATGCTTAATTCTTTTGGAACTCTGCGGCCTTGAGACCTAGACCTAGAGCTATCAAAATATTCTGGCCAAAGAACCCACGCTTTGTCTGCATCAAAAGCCATGAGCTCATCACTGCGTTAGATGTATAAAAAGATGCCTTTTGTAGATCTCAGAATGGGTCCCAGTGTGGGATCCATCTTGTTTACTCTGAGATCAGTACGGCGTTGATTGTTCCATCTTGTCCAGGTCTAGATGTGACTTTTGCAAGTCCTACTTCAGTCTGGATAATTGCACCATGGTTTAGAATGTTACGCTGAACATAGTTAGGATCGGCTGAGTTTGTTTTTACAGTTACAATTTTTGTCCTGACTACTTTTTTAGTTGCAGGGTCTACGACATTGGCAAATGCTGCGCTAAGCATTTTCACTTTAGAATTGCCACCAAGCGTACGATATTTCTTCAAGCTTTCTTCACCCAGATTTGTCAATAGAGGTTCCCTACCGACTTCAAATCTGCGTTTCTTTCTGTTCCTTACAAGACGACCGCCTGTTGGCTTACGATTTGATTTTCCCTGCCAAAGTGCCATACTAATCCTCTGGTGCTAAAATATCCCCTGTATTAAAACTTTATGGGAAACACTAAAAGCAAAGTCTTGAACTCTAACTGATGCCAGATCAGATCTGCAATAATTTCAACACAAGAGTGGTGTGTTTTGGGCATGTACTTAATATCAGACATATCAGGTGCAATCAGGCTCCAATCGATGATGTCAAAGGGTGGATATAATATCAACATCTGCAATATACATTCTATGAAGCTAGGCATAGTTGCATGTGACATATTAAAACATGAAATTGAGTCCCTAGTCTCTGACGATCCAGACTTTGTTCAGAAAGAATATTTGGAATACAGCATACACGTTTTTCCAGAAGTAATGAAAGAAAAGATCTTAGAGGCTGTTGATAAAGTAAAGGACAATGTAGACGGCATATTGTTAGGATTTGCAGTCTGTCAATCTTTAGAAAACTTCACAGACGAATTAGATATTCCTGCTGTAATGCTGGATGGAGCAGACTGCATTGAAGTTGTCCTTGGTCCAGAAGAATATGAAAAAGAGAAAAAGATCTGCCCTGGCACTTGGTTCAGCACTCCCGGATGGGCTGAAAACGGTAAAAATGGATTAATTAAAGAAATGCACCTAGATGCCATGATGGATGAGGGTTTTCCACCAGAGATGTTTTTAGATATTATCTTTGATGCGTACTCCAGATGCTTATACATTGATACGGGCATAGGCAACAATGACTATTATGTAAACCTGTCAGAAAAATTTGCTCAGGAGCTGAACTTTACACATGAGTGCAGAACTGGCAATACTAAAAATATAGAAATTGCAATTGCAAAATTGAAAAAACTTTTTACAGATGATTCGTTAGAAAATTGAGTACGGTTAAATTAAAAGCTGGGCTTTGAGAATCTTCGGAGGAATCATGCTCAAAGCCATTCACAAAATGTTTACTCTTCCTGAGTTTTCTCAGCCTCTTTTAAAAGCTCTTCTGCACCAGCTATGGCTTCAATCGCTTTTTCATGGCCCTGTTCAGCGGCTTTCATATACCATTCTGCAGCTTTCTTCAGGTCACGTTCAACGCTGCGCCCTTTCAAGTACATTGTACCTATGCGATATTGAGCTTCAGCATCTCCACGGTCTGCAGATTTTCTATACCACCTAATGGCTTCCTCATCACTCTGCTGAACCCCCCAGCCACTCATATATGCCCGGGCAATCGCATTTTCAGCCTTGGGATATTCTTTTTCTGCAGCTTTCATATACCATTCTGCAGCTTTCTTCAGATCCCTGTTGACACCTTTTCTATTTTGGTACATCCACCCAAGACGATATTGAGCTTCAGGAAGACCCTGTGATGCAGCCATCATCATCCATTCAAGCACTCTAGAATCTTTCTGAGCAACACCGACATCTTCCAAAGCAATCATTGCAAGAGCATATTGAGAACAGGCGTGACCTCTTTCTGCTGCCCTCCGGTAAAGTTTTATTCCCTCCCTTGGGTTGCGATAAACTCCTTTACCATTCATATACATCCAGGCTAAACGGTATTGTGCTTCTACACCCCATTTTCGTGAGGCATTGATGTACCAGTCAACCGTTTCTTTCTTAGCAGATTCGTCATTTCCAAGGATGATTAATGCATTCTTGCATTCTATGTTTCCCTTTTCTGCACCCTTTGTAAAGCACTCTACAGCCTTGTCATAATCTTCATCGGTACCGGTTCCAGTAAGATATGCCCACCCAAGATTACAATAGGCTCCTGGACATCCCTTGTCTGCAGCTTTACGATAAAGCCTGACGGCTTGTGTCGGATTCGGTTCTGTTCCTCTTCCCAGCATATATAGCTGTCCAAGATTGTTCATTGCCAAAGAATGCCCGCGCTTAGATGCTAGCGTGTACCATTTCACAGCTTCCTCATTGTTCTGATCCACGCCTCTGCCTTTCTGATAGATTATTCCAAGATTGTACTGAGCCATGATGTGGTTGTGATCTGCAGATTTTTGGAACATATCCCTAGCCTTTTCATAATCCTGTTCCACATCAGTGCCTTTGAGGTAAATCATACCCAATTCATATTGAGCATCACTGATGTCTTGGTCTGCAGCGAGTGTGTAAAACTTAATGGCTTTCTCTACGTCTTTTTCAATTTCTGTTCCTTTCCAGTATTTGCGCCCCATCTTAAGCTGTGCAGATGCATCCCCGGATTCAGCCTGTGCAATAAGTTCATCGATTGCCGCCTGCGCAGATTTTTGTTCAGAATCATCTTGCAACGGTTCACTAGAATTTTCAGGTTCAGTAATTTCCACCTGAACCGATGATTCCTTCGAATCTTCAGAGCTTATCTCCGGTTCTGGTTCGGTATGTACTTCACTGCATTTTTCATCATTCACATCTTCCTTTACTGGGTTCTCAACCACCTGGTTGTCCTCAGCAGGCTCAATATTGTTAGTTTCTGACATTTTGCATCTCCAATCTCGGTATTTTTGCTCCTTGATTGAACAGTGTGCTACGAGTGACGGCATACGAATATATGCCGATTACGATACAGACATCACTTTAGTTCTAGCATCTCAGTTTCGATTTTGTCTCCGTTAATTGTAACTATAGCGGAGAATCCATTCATTGCAGGACCAGGATTTATAAAAATTGTTTTATTTTCTTCTACGATCCCTCTAGCTTCATGGATATGTCCAGACAAAACAAGCCTGGGATGATACTTATCTACAATCATTTTGACAGCGGAACTTCCCACATGAGCACCACTTGGTATTGTATCATTTATGCCCATTGGTGGGGCGTGGAGAACAAGAACCGCATTCATTTCCATCAGCGGATCTAATGAAGATTCTATTTCCTTTTCACTCATTTCAAAAGGAGTGTCGAAGATTGTCGGATTTGAGCCGCCGAGACCTATGAAGGGAACTTCCTCAATGAATATTTTCCTTTTGTGCAGGAGAAGTGCCTTCTTGCTGATGGCATCCATAATCTCCTCAGGAGGGTCGCAGTTCCCAGCTACAGCATAGACTGGAACTTTAAATGCAGCAAGGAAATTCTCTGCCCAGCTTTTGGGCCCAAATTGAGTAATGTCTCCAAGGATTATTACAAAATCTGCTCCTTTATCTTCGATTATTTTATTTGCCCATGCGGACACGTCTTCGTTACCGTGTATATCAGTCAATACAAGAAATTTCATGCAACCACTCTCAAAATAGCTACTGCCTCTAGTCAATGGCATCCAATAATAAAATACTCTGTGGTTATGCGTTGCATATATACGCTATGCTAAAATTTTATTCAATAATAACAAATAAATATCTAAATTTAACAGGAAATTTTATAAAAATATGTGAGGGGTTTTGATCCCCCTGTTTATTGAGTTTACATAAGCGATTCAATCCAATAACAGATGATGAACGCTCCAATACCTGCAATAGCCATTCTGGCACCTTGTATCCAGGGATTGCGCTGTCCAGATCTTCCCATCATTGCTCCGACAGTAAACAATATAGCTATGGCAATTGCCAAGCTTATGTATGCAGCGGTTTTTATGCTCTCTGAGCCTAAAATCAGGAAAGGAGACAACGTCGCCAGACCAGACATGATTGGTGCTGAAAAGTTTACAGCCGCTAACAAGTAAGTCGTTGATTTTGAGATCCTATGGATTTTTGTATTATCTAATGAAGTCAGCATGGCGCGTTCCATTTCTTTCATTTTAATGGACTGCTCCATGTTTTCAGCTTCATAGACACTCACTCCGGTTGAAATCCCAAGAGCAACGCTACTTGTCACAATGGTTGCCACTACGATGTGGTAGTTTGGTTGACTGGAAAATGCAGAGGCGATCAAAATACCCAAAATGACAAAAGTACTGTCAAATATGGTATTTACAAAAAGCCTTCTCAGGGTTGGACCAGTTTCTGGTTCATGCAGAGCAGTTTTCATGTTCTGCAAAAATCCTTCGTCAGACACGCAAAGACACCTACATTATGCGTGTGGTGTTTAGTCCTGAGTTTCTAGCTCATCGACCAACTCTTTACCGGCTGAAACGTTATCCACTGAATGAATAACGGCACCTACTTCTCGTATTGTTTCCTCGACCAGTTCATAGTCGATGGAGTTACCCTTGATTGTTATTTTCACAGTCTCGGTTTCCTGATCAACTTCTTTTATGGAAACGTTTACACCAGAAATACCATCAAGTATGCTTAATTGCTGGGCCACGTCTATGATAGACGGATTATGCGGCTTGAGTACATCAAGTACTAACCTTTTTAAGTCGCTCAATTACGGATCACTTATCCACATGATTGATTAATCAGCCCATATTTAAGAATATTTCTTTTCAGCTCATAATATACATGTTCAACTAAAATATTATTCTTCGAAATGACCAGCAGGCATTATTGTGAAGTTTAAAGTGCTTGTTTAACATGAAAAAGAGAAAAAATTGTGTGAAGATTACATTAACGAAAGATTAATCATTCGAAGACCATACTCCCTTATGCTCCCATTCAGAGAAGTAAGAGTCCTTGATATAAATTCAGAACACCTAGGTGTATCCATTGATTCATTGATGGAAAATGCTGGTGAAGCCGTTGCAGAAGCCATTGTTAAGGAATTCGGAGCTGAAAAGAAAGTTGCGATAGTATGCGGTGTCGGAAATAATGCCGGAGATGGATTTGTAGCTGCAAGGAATCTTTTGAGATACTGTGACGTCACAGTACTGCTGGCAAGTCCTCCTGCAGAAATCAGAACTGAAAATGCAAAACGTGCCTATGAGAGAATAAAGCATGTGGCATTTTCATCCGTAGGTGCAAACTTTTCTAATTTTGATATTGTTATTGATGCACTATTAGGTACTGGAAATCTCACAGAAGTCAGGGAGCCATATAGAACATTAATCAAAAGAATAAACGCTGCGGACACAACGATTGTTTCGATAGACGTTCCTTCTGGACTTCATACAGACTTAGCTATCAAACCTCAGTACACAGTTACATTTACTGATGTTAAAGAAGGAATGACGCCTGAGAACTCTGGAGAGATAATTGTTATGGATATTGGAGTTCCCCGGGATGCATATCACGCTGTCGGTCCAGGTGAATTTATATACTATCCAAAAAACCGCCCAGATTCACATAAGGGAGAAAACGGCAAAGTATTGATTGTGGGAGGAGGGCCGTATACAGGCGCTCCAGCATTAGCAGGAATGGGTGCATTGCGGATAGGAGCTGACTTAGTGCACATTGCCACACCTAATGCATCGTATATCCCAATAGCATCATACTCTCCAGATCTGATAGTCCATAGATTGTCTCAAGATGTACTATGTCCAGAGGACGTGGAAAAGATTGTTGAGATCATAGAAAGCGTTGATGCTGTACTTATTGGCCCAGGGCTAGGTAAAGATGAAAGGACTCAAGAAGCTGTACGGATGATCATTACAAAATGCAACAAGCCCATGGTGATTGATGCCGATGCGATTACAGCCATCTCTTCAAATCTTTCAGTGCTGAATGGCAAGGAATGCATTCTCACTCCGCATGCTAGAGAATTTAAAGTTCTTACTGGTGAGTCTGTTTCTCAAGAAGCGGCAATCGCTGCAGCAAAAGAACTTGATTGTGTATTGATAGTAAAAGGAAAAGAAGATATAATCACCAATGGAAAATGGACAAAAATTAACCATACGGGAAATTCCAGAATGAGCGTTGGTGGAACTGGAGATGTTCTTGCTGGAGAGGCTGTTGCTATGCTTTCCAAAGAAATATCTCCATTTAATGCCGCCAGAATTGCAGCATTTACCAATGGAGCCGCGGGAGATCTAGCATTTGAATCTCTCGAATATGGGTTTACAGCTACAGATGTCATAGACAAAATACCAGAGGTTCTTCGCAGATATCTTCGAAGAATTTGATGCTCTAACCCCAATCTTTTTTTCTTATTACTTCCTGTGTGAAATTAATGACTTCGGTTGTTCCGATCATAGATCATCTCGTATTAGAGATCAAAGAGCTCAATGCAGTGTGTGTAGGAGATCTACATATTGGTCTTGAATCGGAATATAATGCTAGAGGAGTCCATGTACCGTCCCAGACAAACAGGATGGAGCGAGAGTTGGCCCATCTGAGCGAAGGTAAAGACAGGCTCATAATCGTAGGCGACGTTAAGAATAAAGTTCCAGGATCCACAAAACAAGAGTACCGTGAACTTCCGCCTTTTTTCAAGAAAATGATGCATCATTATGGAACAGTCGATCTCGTCAGAGGAAATCATGATACAAATATTGAAGAATTTTTACCAGATGGAGTGAATGTACATCCTTCGACTGGATTTACATTGGAGGATGTGGGATTTGCACATGGCCATACCTGGCCGTCTGCAGAAGTAATGTCCAGCAAGACACTGGTTATCGCTCACAACCATCCTTCAGTAGCACTGATTGATTCGTTGGGAAATGTAAGCAAGGAACCCTGCTGGGTTAAATTCAGAATGAAAGACGGTGCATATCAAAGATACGTAGAAATTCCTGATGAAGTAATTATGATGCCAGCTTTTAACCGCTCATTGGGGGGAAGTCCTGTAAACATAGACAAGGGCAAACTTTTAGGACCCTTGTTTTCAGAAGGAATAGCAGACATCGATAATGCTGAAGTGTATCTTCCTGATGGAATATATCTGGGAACTATAGAATCATTAAAGATTCAGCAACCTAAGAGAATTCGTACACAGCCAAAACCTGAGAGCCATAAATATTGAATAGATAATTAATTACATCTAAGAAATATATCGAATGTTAAATTGTTTCATATTAAATACTAAGAACTTAAAATCAGTTAAAAAAAGGTAAAGGGAAGGGGTTTGTGTTATTGGTTTCAAGAACTTTAGAAGTTCTTAATTTCCTGATACACAGATCCATCAGGGTTCCTGACAACAGCTTTGATAGGCATTTTACCTGGTAGGCTGTGTGTAGCGCAGGAGTTGCATGGATCGTAGGCACGGTAAGCCATCTCAACCATGTTAAGCAGACCTGGAGAAACTTCCCAGTTCTTGATTAAAGCTTTTGCAGCTTTTCTGACTGACAGGTTGATTGGAGCGTTGTTGTTGGTTGTACCTACTACAAGGTTTACATCAGTTGTAATTCCATCTTCATCAGCAACATAGTGATGAATGAGTACACCACGAGGTGCTTCGATACAGCCGATACCTTCGCCTGGTTCTCCTGCTGGAGCTTTGATGTCTTTGTTGGTGATGCTTGGATCCTGTGAAAGATCAAGGAGTAATTCTGAAGCATGCATAAGCTCGATTACTCTAGCCCAGTGGTATGCCATTGTGTTGTGGATTGGTCCTTCAACACCAAGATCTCTAAATGTTCCAAACATGTTCTCATAAGCCTGCTGAGCAAGCGGGGTTGTGAAACCAGTAGATGCATTCATCCTAGCAAGAGGTGCGCACCTGTAGATACCGCTCTCTGGTCCGTCTGTGAAACCATTCCAGCCTATTTTCTTCATGAAGCAGAATTTCTCATAAGACCATGGTTCAACGTGCTCTCCGATGTAATCTAAGTAGTCGTTTGGATGGAATTTGAATTTCTCATTTCCTTTCTGATCGACTACACGTAGTGTACCATCGTAGAAGTTAATCTTATTGTTCTTGTCCACAAGGCCCATGTAATAGGTCTCATTGTAGTAGATATCCTTGCTTGCAATGATATCCAGATACTGCTGGTTCTTAAGGACGAGGTCGTTGAAGAGATTGAGTGTGAATTTAGCAAAGTCCACGGTGGATTTTGCCCATCCTTCAATCTTCACTCTGTCATCCTCAGATAATGGCTTGCTCATACCACCAGGAACGCCACACACAGGGTGAGTTGCTTTTCCTCCTAAGATCTCCTGAACTTTCTGAGCGTATGAACGGTGTTTGATAACTTCTCCACCGATTTCTACACCAACTGCATCAACTACACCGAGAATGTTTCTCTGCTCCACTGGAGCAGCTGGTCCTAGGACAAAGTCTGCTGCAGACAGTGCATAGAAGTGAGCTATGTGGCTGTGTATATAGTGTGCAGCATAGAACAGTTCTCTTAGTTTTCTTCCAGTCTCAGTAGGCTCGGTTTTGTATACGCCATCGAGAGCTTTTGTTGCAGCGAGGTGGTGAGCACCGGGACATACACCGCACAGACGAGGTGTGATTTTGTTCAGTTCATCTACAGATCTGCCAATGCAGAATTTCTCGAATCCACGAAGTTCAGGAACCTGCCAGTATGCCTGGGCAACGTTTCCTTCATCATTCAAAAAGATCTCGATTTTTCCGTGACCTTCTAATCTTGTAATTGGATCGATTGTGATTCTCTTGGACTCAGATTTGTGAGTTTCTTCGAAGACTTTGGGACCGCTCATTGCTTAACCCCCGCATTTTTTTCTTGGACTTTCCTCTTAATGATTGAAACAGGCATTGTGAATGCATAGAATGTTCCGAGAGGATCTTTGATTTGTGTCATCAGCTTTAGGATTTCATCTTCTGACAGCTGTGTTTCGTTGTCAGCAGTTCTGAAGATTGAAGCCAGAGCGCTTAGCATTGATCCTCCCTGATCCATAACGGATGCTGTTGGACCCATGCAACCACGGCATGGCTGATTGGCATCTATGCACTTTGCTCCGCAGCCTGCCCTTGTTGCAGGTCCGAGACAAATTACTCCCTGTTCTAGCATGCACTTTTCAGGATCGATATCGATCTCGTGTGGTAAGTGAACGCCATCAATTGTTGTGACGTCTTTCTTCCTCTTGCATTCGTCACATAATGTTTTCTGAGAAGCAATGACTGTTCCCTTTGGAGGGAGTTCTGCTCCTTCTTTTACATGCTTTTCAACCACATCTAAGAATAAATTGATTAATTCTGTAGTTGGTGGGCATCCTGGCATGTAGTAATCTACATCCACTACATCGTCAAGAGTGAGAACTGTATCATACAGCACTGGTAATTCCAGTTCTCCTTCTGGAGCTTGGTAGTGTGGCTGAGGCCTGACGTTGTCTGGGTTGACACTGGAGAATGTCTTTCCATACACATAGTCGGTCAGATCTTTCTTGTTGGTTACATTTGCGAGACCGGGTATTCCACCGAAGCATGCGCAGGATCCGAAAGAGACCATAATCAAAGACTTCTGCCTGAGAAGCTTTGCAACATGCTCGTTTTCGCTATTTCTGATAGCTCCGTTATAGAGTGTAACGGTGATGCTCTTGTCGGGCATAGCCTCTACATCTTTGAGCTTTGTATCTACAGCGATAGGCCAGAATGCAATGTCTGCCATCTCAGCAACGCCTAGAATCTTTTCGTCGATATCCAGAAGGGCGACGTCACAGCCTCCGCATCCGGCTCCCCAATACTGTGCTATCTTTACTTTTGCCATAATTTTTACCCTCCTGTTTAGTATCCTGCAGCTTCGCGGTTTGGATCTTTGTCTGCACCCCTAAGCGGACTGGGTCCTAGCTGTCTCATTTTCTCTGTGAATTCTTTGATTGTCGCCTGGAATCTTGTTCCTTCTGAGGCAGAAACCCACTCTAAGTGGAGACGCTCAGGATCTAAACCATACTGCTCAAGCAGCATCTTGAGCAGTGCAATTCTTCTCCTAGTTCTATAGTTTCCCCCGATGTAGTGACAATCAGCAGGGTGGCAACCTAAAACAAGTACTCCGTCAGCGCCTTTTGAGAAGGCACGGAGAACGTGTTCAGGATCGACCCTAGCAGAGCACATGGCTCTGATGACTAAGAAGTTTGTAGGCATCTGAAGCCTGGATACTCCTGCCAGATCTGCTCCGGCGTAAGAGCACCAGTTGCAACAGAATGCAATGATCTTTGGTTCGAATGTTTCGCTGGAAGTTGTTGCCATTTCTGATGTAGTCATGTTCAGTCACACTCCTCAAGTGCAGCATCGATTGCAGCGATAATCTGCTGGTTTTTGAATCCACGCTGTTCCATGGCACCAGATGGGCAAGCTGCTACACAGCAACCGCATCCTTTGCACAGACCCTCGTTGACGACAGCTTTCTTTTTCTCTGCATCTTTTGGATCAACGACAATGGTGATTGCTTTGTATTCGCAAACTGGTTCGCAGATTGCACATCCATCGCATGCATCGTCGTTGACAGCTGCGATTACACCCTCACTCTTGAGTTCTGGTTTGGAAATGATGGTGATAGCACGAGCAGCTGCACCGGATGCCTGAGCCATTGACTCATCTGAGAATTTAGGCCAGTGAGCAAGACCAGCAAGGTAAACACCGTTTGTAGCAAAGTCTACTGGACGGAGCTTCATGTGTGCCTCTAAGAAGTATTTGTCTTTGCTGAGAGGTACTTTGAGCATCTTTGCCAGTTCTTCATTGTCAGCGTGCGGGCGGATACCTGTGCTTAAGACAACCATGTCTGGGCGGATTGTGATGTCATCACCAAGAATTGTATCGAAAGCGGTGAGAGTTAATGCAGATCCATCTTGTGAAACCATTGGTGGTTTGTCCTCAGGTACACGGATGAATTTAACTCCAAGACTGCTTGCTTCTTTGTAAAGGTCCTCGCGGAATCCGTATGTTCTGATATCCTTGTGGAAGACGTAGATGTCTTTTGAAGGATCGGCTTTCTTGAGGCTGATTGCATTCTTGATTGCATTGGCGCAACAGACTCTGCTGCAGTATGGAGCATCGGTGTTACGGGATCCAACACACTGAATCATTGCAATTCTCTTTGCTGGAATGTTTCCACTTTCCATCTTTTCTTCCAGTTCTAACTGAGTTACAACGTTGCTGTTCTGTCCGTATAGGTATTCTGTTGGTTTATATTCCTCAGCACCTACAGCTACTACAACGCTACCGGTCTCAATTTCACCCTGGCTTGTCTGGATCTTGAAGTTACCAACGAAACCGCCGACATCCTGAACTTCAGTGTTTAAGTGAACAGTGATGTTCTTGTCAGCGCTGACTTTATCAGCAAGCTCTTTTGCAAAAGTGCTGATTTTCTTGCCATCTTCTTCGTGGTGGATTTTAGCTGCATTTCCTCCGAGTGCACCAGTCCTTTCGATGATGTCAACTTTGAATCCCTGGGCTGCGATGTCCAGAGCAGCTGTCATACCGGAAATACCTCCTCCGACTACTACAGCAGAGTGGGTAACTGGAAGCTTGCTCTCATAGAGAGGCTCGAGAAGCCTTGATTTAGCAACAGCCATACGAACGAGGTCTTTTGCTTTCTTGGTAGCTTTTTCAGGCTCGTTCATGTGAATCCAAGAGCACTGGTCTCTAATGTTTGCCATTTCAAAGAGGTATGGGTTAAGTCCAGCTTCTTTGATTGTGCTCTGGAAGAGAGGTTCGTGGGTACGGGGTGTGCATGAAGCAACTACAAACCTGTTGAGGTTGTGTTCTTTAATTAAATCTTTAATCCTTTCCTGACAGTCAGCAGAGCAGGCGTATTTTCCTTCTTCTGCATATTCAACATTCTTCAGGCTCTTTGCATACTCAACTACAGCTGGAACATCGATTGTACCAGCGATGTTGATACCGCAATCGCATACGAGTACACCGATTCTCGGTTCTTGTCCTTCGACATCGATTTCCTGTACTGCGCTTTCTTCGAGGACTCCTCTCTTGTCAGCAATATAAGCACCTGCTTTAGCTGCTGCACCAGACGCCTCTGCTACAGATGTAGGAATATCTTTTGGAGCTGCGAAAGCACCAGTTACAAAGATACCATCACGGCTGGAGCTCAGTGGGCTGTATGTTGATGTTCCAGCGAATCCATAGCTGTTGAGATCAATGTTGAAAATCTTGCTTAATGATGTAGCGCCTACTGGGGGCTGAAGTCCTACAGAGAGTACTACCATGTCGAACTCTTCTTCAGATACTTCATTGGTTGAAGGATCGGAGTAGCGGAGAATGAGATTCTTTGTTTCTGGATCTTCAATGATGTTGGCAACCCTGGCTGCACGGTGCATCTGAATTCCATATTCATTCTGTGCACGGACTTTGTAATCTTCAAATTCTTTACCGAATGCACGGATATCCATGAAGAATATTGTTGGCTTCAGACCTGCAGTGTGTTCACCGGCGATGATTGCTTGTTTCATTGCATACATACAGCAGACAGATGAACAATAGGTGTTGCCTGTCTTCTCATCTCTTGATCCTACACACTGGATCCATGCTACTTTCTTTGGAGTCTGCTGGTCAGATGGTCTGACAACATGTCCTCCGTATGGACCGGTTGCACTTAAGAATCTCTCAAACTCTAAAGATGTTAAAACGTTCTGATAAATTCCGTATCCATATTCTTTCTTCAATTTAGCATCGAATACATTGAAACCAGGTGCTAAGATAATAGCTCCTACATCGAGATCTTCTTCCACTGGTTTATCATCGTATTTGATTGCTCCTGCGGGACAATTCTTCTCACAGAGACCACAGCGGTCTTTGTTAAGCTTTAGACACTTTGTCGCGTCAATTGAATATTTGAGTGGTACAGCTTGAGCAAATGGAATGTAGATTGCTTTGCGGATCATGAGTCCTACATCGTATTCGTTTGGAACCTTTACAGGACATTTCTCAGCGCAAATTCCGCAACCAACGCACTTGTCGAAATCAACATACCTTGGGTTGTGAACGACTTTAACCTTGAAGTTAGGTGCTTCGCCCTCAACCGATAAGACATCTGTTAAGGTCATCAAAGTGATCATTGGATGTCTAGAAGCTTCCACAAGCTTTGGTGACAGGATACACATTGAACAATCGTTTGTTGGGAACGTTTTGTCCAACTGGCTCATTACTCCACCTATGCTTGGCTTATTTTCTACAAGGTATACCTTGAATCCCGACTCTGCGAGATCCAATGCTGTCTGTACGCCGGAAATACCTCCTCCGACGACTAAAACTGCACCCATTTTGTCTGCCATTTATGCTCCTCCTCTAGGATTTAGCTCGTAAAATAATTCAATGTTCAGATCGACGAGGTATTCTGAAATAAAGAGATAGTAATCCCCGTTAGAACACCCAGCTTCTCGCCCGAACATGTTGCCTCCTTTCCCGGGCAATGATCGATTTAACTTGCCTAACCGAAACATGGCCCAGATGACGTAATCTTATACACAGATGCATGCCATTGCAGCATACAGCAATTATAGTACGACTAGTGTTTCTGGAAAGAGATTACTGTATATTAACATATCGAGCTTAGTTTTATAAGTGATCTCGATGTGTAGGGGTCGCGCTTGCAATCCTTTAAAATTATACGATTTTCGAAGGCATATCGGGTATTGTATCGAATTGTGCAGTCATCTCATAGTGTTTAACGCAGTAAAATACTCGCTTATCGTTCAAAAATAAGTTTCCGATATATGCAATTCGATAATTTTCGCGTGTACGCCCGGTAGAGTATTGCAGATGAGATTCTCTTGCATCTTTGAGCACTACCCCATTGCAAAATTACATATTCATTGATAAAATAGCCACTGCGGATGGTAGTAAAATCAAAAAGAGGACGGAGACGATACATAGTTTTCGAAACAACTGAAAAGATCAGTGAAGATGAGTTGCTGTGTTCACTACGTTCATATTCTGAAAATGCAGGAATTCCAGTGCCAAAGGTTATTCAATTCAACGGAAATAAAGGGATTGTCAGAGTAAATGGCACAAATATAGATAAAGCAAGGGCTCTGATGAATAATAAGGACTTTAAAACTCTTTTAACTTCAGGCACACTGCTCACAATCCGAGAGCGCTACTTCAAACCCTGTGAAAAAAGAAACTAAACTGTGGGCCAGAGGTAAAGCGTCAAAACTAAGATATATATTAGAGTAGTGCTTTAATGAAGTTTCGTAGTTAGGAGTGATGTAATGCAAGCAGGACAGATGGCGTATGATAGGGCCATAACTGTATTCTCGCCTGATGGAAGACTATTCCAGGTTGAATATGCCAGGGAAGCAGTCAAGAGAGGGACAACAACAGTTGGGCTTAAATTTAAGAATGGTGTAGTGCTGATTGTAGACAAGCGCATTGCTAGCAGGCTCATGGAGCCCAAGTCTATTGAAAAGATCTTTCAAATAGATGGCCACATCGGATGTGCTACATCTGGACTTGTTGCCGATGCTCGTGTTCTTGTAGATCAAGCTAGAGTAACAGCTCAGGTTAACAGGATCACATATGATGAGGACATAAGCGTGGAGATGCTTGTTAAAAAGATCTGCGACTATAAACAGAATTTTACGCAGTATGGTGGTGCCCGTCCTTTCGGAACTGCCCTTCTCATAGCAGGTGTTGACGATCAGGGAATACATTTGTTTGAAACAGACCCTTCCGGTGCCCTAGTATCGTATAAAGCAGGCGCAATCGGTGCAGGCCGTACAGTAGTTATGGACTTCTTTGAAGAAAAATACGAAGAAGACATGGAACAGGACGAAGCAATTGTTCTCGGGCTTCTAGCTTTGAAGAAAGCCACAGAGGAAGAGAAATTAAACCCCAAGTCTGTTGAAATCGGAATCGTTTGCGAAGGTGAAGATTTCAGACGCCTTAACGACACTGAAGTAGAAACTTTAGTAGAAAAGGCCAACAGCGAGTAGGCTCGGATTTAAATGGTAGATATAGACGAGGCCATAATTGCTAGACTAGAGTCTCATGGGGAAACTTTCGAAGTCCTCATAGACCCAAAAGTCGTGCGTCTGATCAGAGACGGAAAAGACGTTGATTTATCAGAGTATATAGTAATAGAAGAGATCTTTCGCAATGCAAGAAAAGGCACAAGAGCTGAAGAAAAGAAGATTGTAGAAGTGTTTAGGACCTCAGATCCTTTAGAGGTAGCAAAAACGATTATACTCAAAGGCGAGGTTCAATTAACTACTGAGCAAAAAAGAGAAATGATGGAAGCCAAGAGACGAAGGGTTATCGCCGTGATAGCAATGAATGCGATAAATCCCCAGACTCAGGCTCCACACCCCCCTGCTCGAATTGAACTGGCTATGGAAGAAGCAAAGGTGCATATCGATCCATTTAAATCTGTAGATTCACAGGTTGAGATGGTATTGAAAGCACTTCGTCCATTGATACCCATTAAATTTGATAAAGTCAAGATAGCAATCAAGCTATCTGGAGAGAACTACGGGAAATGTTACGATTGTATAACTCAGAGTGGGAAGATAATAAAAGAAGAATGGTCTCCCCATGGTGGATGGATTGGAGTTGTCGAATTACCCGCAGGCCTCAGAGATGATTTTCTTGCGACCCTGGCAGAAAGAACAAAAGGAGACATAGAAACTAAGATAATGAAAGCTGGGTTCTAAGATTATTTTAATATACTATAACAAATACCGTGATCATTAGGAGATTAAAAATGAGTGAAGAATTTTCAAAACCATCCCGTCAGGTTGTTATGCCCGGGGAGCTGCTCGAAGAAGAGAAGCTCAAAGCCGGCGCTGGCACTTATGTTTCTGATGGGAATATTTATTCTGCAATAATGGGATTTAAAACAGTCAAATCGAATTACGTTAATGTTGTTCCCCTAAGTGGCAGATATATCCCAAACGTAGGGGACAATGTAATAGGAATTGTAGAAGACGTTGGTCCTTCAAACTGGCTGATCGAAATAAACTCACCTTATCCAGCACCGTTGCATGTTAACGAAGTGCCATGGAGAGTTGAATTTGGAGATACTTCTCGTTATATGAAAATCGGTGATGCTCTGCTTGTAAAGGTGCTCATGGTCGATGAAACAATGAAAGTTCAAGTTACCATGAAGGAACAGGGACTGAGAAAACTTCAGGGTGGAGAAATTGTTGAAATCGCTCCCCACAAGGTCCCAAGAGTCATTGGAAAGAGTGGCTCAATGATACAATTGATTAAAGGATACACAAACTGCAGAGTATTCGTCGGACAAAACGGCAGAATCTGGCTCGATGGGGAGACAGAGAATATCGGCTATGCATATCATGCAATAAAGATGATTGATGAAGCAGCACACTCTTCTGGACTTACTGATAGAGTGAAAGCATATTTAGAGTCTGTAGCCCAACCAGTACAAGAATCAGAGTGAGGTGTAACAATGTCTGGAATGACAACTGATATTGAATTAGTTAACAAAGATGGAATTAGGATTGATGGAAGGACTGCAGAAGAAATGCGTCCTTTAAGGATAGAAGCTGGCGTATTAAACAATGCAGACGGATCTGCATATTTGGAGTGGGGTAAAAACAAGGTATTATGTGCGGTATACGGCCCAAGAGAATGCCACCCAAGACACATGCAGAATCCCACAAAAGCGATTGTACAATGCAAATACAATATGCTTTCATTTTCTGTATCTGATAGGAAAAGACCTGGCCCAGACAGAAGATCCATAGAGATATCAAAGATCATATCTGAAGCTTTAGAGTATGTGATTTTTACAGAGAATTATCCCCGCGCATCAATTGATGTATATATCGAAGTCCTGCAGGCCAATGCAGGTACAAGATGCGCAGGTCTAACAGCTGCCTCAGTGGCACTGGCAGATGCAGGTATTCCCATGAAGGATCTTGTTCCTGCTGTAGCAATAGGCAAAGCTGATGGCCACATAGTTCTTGATCTAAATAAGGAAGAAGATAACTTTGGAAATGCAGACTTACCGATCGCTATGATCCCAAGGACTGGCGAAGTCCTCCTGATGCAGATGGATGGCCATATGACGATGGAAGAGTTCAATACTGCACTGGAATATGGTAAAAAAGCATGTGAAAAAGTTTACGAGATCCAGAAAGACGCTCTGAAACGTAAATATTCAATCCAATCAGAAGATACAGAAGAACCTGAACCCACCGCTGATGAAGACCATAATGAAGAAGGTGATGAGTGATGTCTGAAGGGATTGCAGAAATAAAAAGAGAATATATCAACAAGCTTCTTCAAGTCGGGCGCAGAGTTGACGGTAGAGAAGCAAACGAGTACAGAGAAATTCAGATTGAAACCAACTGCATAGAGAGTGCACAGGGATCAGCAAGAGTGAAGCTTGGAAAGACCGAAGTACTTGCTGGAATCAAAATGGATGTAGGAACTCCTTTCCCAGATACACCAGACCGCGGAGTCCTTACCACCAATACAGAACTTATACCAATGGCTTCTCCTGATTTTGAAGCCGGACCGCCAGATGCAGGAGCTATTGAATTAGCACGTGTAGTTGATCGCGGCATAAGAGAAAGCGAGATGATTGATCTTCAAAAGCTGTGCATTGCAGAAGGTGAAGAAGTCTGGATCAATTTCCTGGACATATACGTCCTTGATTATGATGGAAACTTATTTGATGCGTGTTTCTTAGCCGCCGCAGCTGCCCTGTCTACAACAATTGTCCCGGCTGCAGAACGCGAAAAAGGAGAGGATTATCCGCTGCCGATTAAGCATCTGCCGATTCAGACTACAGCTGTGAAAATAGAAAACTCTATATTGTTTGACCCAACTCTCGACGAAGAAAAGGTCGCAGATGCACGCCTTACAGTCACCACAGATGAGAACGGCGACATAAGGGCTATGCAGAAAGGTCTTTCTGGTGCATTCACGCTAGAAGAAGTTAAGCAAGTGATCGATTCATCTCTTTGCATAAGCAAAGAACTCAGAAAACTCATTGGGTGAGAATAATGTCGTCCAAGTCCACTGAAAAAGTAGGAAGCTCGGGAAGTTTCGGTGCCCGTTACGGTGTAGTCGTAAGGAACCGTACCCGTGACATCATGAAGGTTAGGCGTGCAAAACACGAGTGTCCAGTATGCCACAGGAATAATGTGAAAAGAGTAAGCAGCGGTGTTTGGGAATGTTCCAAATGCTCTGCAAAATTCACTGCAAGCGCATACTCTCCATTGTCCAAAAAGGACCTTTCTGGAGCAACACTTGCTAAGGCTAGTCAAGTCGATACGGAAAAGAACGGTGAGTAAACATGTACAAATGCGGGAAATGCAACGAACCTATTCGTTCCAACATAAACGCTGTTGGAATTCAATGTGAAAAATGCGGTTCAAAAATCTTTTATAAGGAAAGACCGAACGTAAAGAAGGTCGTAAAGGCTAGGTGAATTGGATTGCCGAAGGCAGTCCTTCATTTAGACACCCCGCATGAAGCAGCAGTTTGGTCTGCCCTCTTTCCAGAAATAGGAAGAGAAGTCCCAAGAACCCATGTAGAAATATCTCATGAGGCTGGGGAGATCATATTGAGCATTGATGCAGCAGACATCGGTGCTTTGAGGGCGGCCCTTAATTCATATTTAAGATGGATAGCGGTTTCAGAAGATATCGCAAAAATAGCAGGTGACTAAAATGGACAGTGTAAGCCCACAAGTTCAGAATCAAATTGCACAGTTCCAGCAACTTCAGCAGCAGTTGCAGGCAGTGCTCACGCAAAAACTTCAGATGGATGCACAGGTTAGAGAGATGACACGCACCGTTGAAGAGCTAGGCAAAGCTCCACAAGATGCAGTGATCTATAAAAGTGCTGGCTCCTTGATGATCAAAGCAGATGGTAAAGAATCAGTTCTCAAAGATCTGGAAGAAAGCAAAGAAACGCTTGAAATACGTCTAAAAGGCGTAGAGAGGCAAGAAAAAGCTTTGAGAGAAAAATACCAGGCTATGCAAGACCAGATCAACAAAGCTATCTCAACAGGTCTTCCATTAAACAATCAATAAATTTTTAATGCTCCTTCGGGAGCTTTCATATGTTTTTAACTTCACGTAATTAATAATATCTGAGTAACATACATCTATTGATGATTGAAAAGATTGCTGCAAAGCTCAGCACCGGTAAAAAAATAGTTTTGATGCATGGCAATGCAGACCCTGATGCTCTTGGATCGGCTTATGCACTTTCACAATGCTTCCCTGATACGTATATAGGGGCCCCTGGCGGCATGGACAGAGTGGCAAAGGCGGTAGCAAACAAACTCTCAATTGAAGTTATTGAAAATCCTGATATTTCCGAGTATGACTACGCAGTCATTGTAGATTGTTCTTCACGAGACCAAGTAAGTGCAGACTTGTCAGAGATAGAATGCGTAGCAATAGATCATCATGCGGTCAGCGGAGATTGGGACGAATGCTTATCGATTTGTAATGAGAATAGAAAAAGCTGCGCAGAAGTGATATTGGACATTTTAAAATGTACAGATTTTAAAATAGATGAAAAAACTGGTATGGCTCTCGCGGCAGGTATGATAACAGACAGCGGACATTTCAAATTTGCAGATTCGATGATGATGAGAAGCTTTGCAGATCTGCTGGATGAAGCTGGAATAGAGATGAAAGATGTTATAAGCATCACTGATCTCAAACAGGATGTTTCTGAAAGAGTATCACAGCTGAAAGGCATGCAGAACATGAAATTCGAAAGAATCGGTGATTATATAGCAGCAGTATCGCAAAGAAGTTCTCACGAAGGTTCAGTTTGTAAAGCAATAATCAATGCCGGAGCAGACATAGCCTTTGTAGGCTCTCAGAGAAAGGATGAATTCAGAATAAGTGCTAGAGCCAAACAAGATCTTGTTCAGAAAGGATTTCACCTAGGTAAAATCCTGAATGACGTTACGGGTGAAACCAATGGCGTAGGAGGCGGACATGCCGGAGCTGCCGGGCTTACAGGAAAGGGTGACATAGAAGCTCATCTAAATATCTGCATGAGCAGATCCCTGGATTTCTTCAGGTTTATAACATCTGAAGGAGAGAACAAGTGTAAAAGATAATATCATACAAGTTAGATAAAGCGGGGACGAATATGGCAGACGTTGAGAGTTTTAAGTGCAAACTAGTATCTTACGATGAGATTACCAAATGGTGCAGTGACGTAGCTGATAAAATCAGAGATATAGGATATATGCCTGAAGTAGTAGTCGGACTTACACGCGGTGGATGGGTTCCGGCTAGAATTCTCTGCGACGAACTCTTTGTGAAAAAACTATATGCGGTAAAGACAGAACACTGGGGAGTCACTGCAAATCCAGACGGTAATGCACTCCTTACTCAAGAACTAATAACAGACGTTACTGGAGAAAGAGTCCTGGTCATAGATGACATAACCGATACTGGAGCATCCTTGAAATTGGCAGTAGATCATGTCAAACAGAAGAATCCTGCAGAAGTCATGAGTGCTTCATTGATACACATCGAACGTTCTGAGTATGTCCCTGATGTTTATTCATATAGTATCTCTGGAAACGATTGGACATGGTTCATATTCCCATGGAATGTCCATGAAGACATGAGAACGATTCTGCCAAAGACACTCTATGAGCCTAAAAACAATAAAGAGATACAGAACGCTTTCATAGAACAATTCCAGATAGAGCCATCAGCCACTCTAATCTCAAAAACACTGCGTGATCTGGAACGTTTGGGAAAAGTTAAAGAAAACAATGGGTTGTGGGAATTGCAATAATTAAAAATCGAATATGCTGCACTGTCCTCGGACTAAAGGACGGGCATCTATTCCAAGTCTGCTGCGGATTTCCATTGCTAATTCAGTAGCAAAGCCGTGATGAGTCAGCACCAGCGAAGGCTTACAGCCCTCAGCAAAATTGATCAGTTCATCAAATCCTGCATGATCTGAAAGGGGAAATGCTTCGTTAACCCCTGCCATATACTTGTAAGAGGGATTCATAGCCCATCCAGAAACAGCTGCGGTCTGCATATCTGCTCTCCTCCAAGGAGCTTCCATCGATTTCTTTTTAGAGTACGGTCGAGAAATCAACACGAATGGTTCTTTTAAATCTTCTTCGTCCGAATATTTTCTAAATGACAATTCTGGGCAGGCTGAAGATGTGGCTTTTGAAACGGAATCATCAACTAGAGGATCCAGATCTGACAAGATTCTCAGAAGATCCTGAGACTTTCCAAAAGGATATGAGTAGAGCACCACAGACACGTTCTGAGCTAGATTGTCTTCCACCCAATCATGAATAACCGCTCCCATTTCATCTTGTGGAGGAAAAACATATTCTGGCTTTCCAAATGTAGACTCCATGATGAGTATGTCTGTTTTATGCGGTTTGGCCCCATCTATTCCAAATCGATTTTTTGTAGAAAAATCACCAGTATACAGTATTGTTTCATCGTCAATGGATAATCTGAACATACATGATCCAGCCATATGACCGGCATCAAACATCTCAATATTGGGGTCTGATAGTTTAGAGATTCTGTGCTTGGTGCATTCATTTATGCATCTCATGGTTGTTTCTGAACATACTGCCTCACCTCTGCTGATCTTTCTAGGCAAATGATCAGAATGCGCATGTGAAATGCAGTGTGTTCCCTCAGATTCAAAAAATTGAGCATCGAAGAGGTATCTGCCAGCTCCTGAGACTTCAACACCGTTTGATAAGACTATCTGAGATTTTTTACCCATTTCGGCTTTCATGCACAGATGCATATTAATAAAATGTGTCTAAAATTCATTTTTAGCAATCAGTTCAGTTGCATAACGTAATCATCCATGATGAATCCACTGCCGATGTCTGCCTTTTGTTCTCTGATCTTCACGAATCCCATTTTTTCATATGCGCGGATTGCACGAAGATTTCCTCGATTCACTGTCAGAGTGATAGGGCTCCCGGTTTTCGCGATTATCCTTATTGCTTCTGAAGCTATTCCATTTCCACGGAAAGTGTCGATTAGATAAATCTTGCTTAAGAATATCCCATCAGAATTCACTACTATGCCCGTATATCCAGCAGTCTTCCCATCACAGGTAATAAAATAATACTCATACCCAGTTTGAATTTGTTTGGTTATGGCTTGAACGGATTGAAATTTTTCCAACATATATTCAATCTGCTCGTTGGAGATTATACCTGGAAAGCATTCTCTCCATATTTTATATGCCAATGAAGACAGCTCTTCAATCTTATCAGCAGTTACTTTTTCAAGAGTGATTTTAGACACGACACACCAGATAGTTATTAAAATTTTTAACATTATTGATGCATGAAGAAATCTATCTTGTCATCTACAAGTTCAACATCTACCAGACTGTCGATGCTGATGCCGAGATCCTGTGACACTTTTTCTGCACCATGATTCTTATTGAACAATACGATGACGCCTTTGACTTGTGCGCCGATTGTTTTCAAAACTGGAATTATTGCACGGATTGTTCCTCCAGTAGAGATTATGTCATCTATGAGTACTACTTCACTTCCAGCTGATACACCGTTGATATACATCATACTTTGAGAATAGCCAGTGTGCTGTTTTATGCAGACTTCTCCAGAAATACCATATGATCTTTTTCGAATTATGCTGCATGGAATCGATGTTTTCAATGACACTGCAGTAGCAATAGGGATGCCCATTGCTTCTGGAGACAGTATCAGATTACACGGAGGAAGCCTTTTTACAATCTCATCTGAAACTTCATCCAATAATTCTGCACTTATGTTTGGAATTCCATCGGCCAGTGGATGGATAAAATAACTGTAGTCCCCTTTTTTAATAATCTGGACGTTAACAAGACTTTCTTTGAGCACATCAAGCATAATAGAGTATAGAGCATCATGTAGATTAATCACTACGCTTAAGTGGTTTGATGGCTTAATTGAAATAAGATCAATATGGATATCGTCGAAGAAATAATAGAAACTCGCTTGGTGCTCTTGAAAAAGAATAATCCTGGACTCATGATTGACAGCGACTGCATGGAGACAGAAGACGGCATAAGGGGACTCATCAGGATTATTGAGCCATCAACTGAAGAGATTGTTGCGTTTGAATTCATAGAACCAGAAGGATGCTGGTATGATGAAGTCACCATTGAAGAGTATGGAGAGACGGCTGAAGACTATGATGTAACAATAATTGTTCCGGACGAAGAGAAAAAAGATGCATCCTTAACTATTGAAGCTGCCCTGAGCAAGCCCCTGAGAGTTCAGGGATACAATGAAAAAGGCAAATTAGACTACTCAATTTGAATTTATTGAATTTTGAGCGGGTATGGCATATCAACCTAAATCTCACCTGGATTAAGTGTTGAATAGCCGCCTAATGCTCATATATCTCACATCATTTGTAAGCCCATTCAGCACGAATGCTGTACTGGCTTTGGTGCCTGATTTAAAAGGAGCGTTTGACGCCACAGCCCCGCAGATATTAACGTCTGTGACAGCATATATGATTCCATATGCGCTGCTGATGCTGATAAGCGGTGCTACTTCAGATTCATACGGAAGACGACAGATAGCAACTGCCGGCCTGGGAATCTTTGCTGTTGGGAGCGCGGTTATTGTTTTCAGCCCAGACTTAAGCGTGTTTCTAGCTGGAAGAGCTGTACAGGGTGCTGGTTTTGCTCTTGTTCAACCAATACTGCAGGCTCTTCTCGGAGACATTGTGCCCCATGAAGAACTTGGAAAGGCAATGGGATACTCAAACGGTGCTAGCGCAGCTGGTGTGGCTTCCGGCCCGCTTGTAGCAGGAGTTCTTGCGCTGATTGATTGGCGAGGAGTATTTGTCTTCACTGCGATATATGCGATAATCGCACTCTTGCTGTTTTTGAAATTGTTCGAAGACGACCGCGTAACAGAACGTCCTGAAGAAGGGATAATTACAGTATTGAAAAAAGGAGCTAAATCGAAAGGAATAATTCCATTGTGTATCGCGGGATTTCTTACATTTCTATCATACATAGGTATGATGTCTTTCGTCTCCGATTTACTTTCACTTCCCCCTTTGAGGCTTGATGAAAGTTATATTGGAATTGTACTAGGAATCGCTGGACTATCTGGAGTTGCGATAAGCCCATTCAGCGGAAGAGTAAGTGATAGATTTGGCAGATTTTCCGGTTCTGCCATAGGGTTTTCTATAATGATCGCGGCTCTGATATTGATCACATTATCATCAAGCACGATTGAATACATCATCACCCTGTCTTTACTGAGAGTAGGTACCTCATTTTCATGGGCTTCAATGCTGGCAACATCTGTAGAGATTTCTCCAAAATACAAAGGAGCGGTTTCATCCATATTCAACACTGTAAGATACAGCGGGTATGCATTGGCTCCTGTGGCATTCACTCCGCTTTACAACTCCGTTGATGTAAAAGCAATCGGTTATGCTGGAGCCATAGGAACTGCCGGAGCATTCATCTGTATTGCATTGGCTCGCTTGATTCTAAATAAAGAAGAAGGCAGATCATATAAATCCGCAAGGTGAAAGGTTATAACACTCCAGACAGATATGCATCCGTGGTATAGATGACTTCTACGGTTACAGCCAATATGAATGTCTGCGCCAAAAAGACAAAGGTAACAGCGTTGCTGAACGATAGTGGAGAAATAGAACTCTCATTTGAAACAGACTGCGCAAATGTCAAAAAGTATATTGAGGGGTTTGACAAAATAAGCCCGGACGATGTTACAACCCTTACAAACAGTGCAATTATGGATCCTAAAAGAAGAGAACACTGTTCAGCAACATGTCTTGTTCCATCTGCGATAGTTCATGCTGCATGGCTTGAACTTGGTATGCTATCAAAAACAAGAACGCAAAGTGTAGGATCAGTAAATATTACATTTGAAAAGGACTGAAAATAATAAGAGATGTGAATGCAGTCCCATATTCGGAATTTAAACAACCGATGGAGTAAATCGTTGGAGAAGCGTTAGGCTTCTTCAACAAAGAACTGATTGGGTTTTCCGATGGCAGTAATAGTTAAAACAGTCTCCATCAGGATTTTACTGTCAGAGTATTCCATTCCTACCGTGTATTCTCTGTCATCTTGAACTATATTGATGTCCACATTTCGTGCTCCAGATTTTAGAGCTCTGCGTTTAACATACTCACATCCCAGTGTCTTTCCGTCTTCTACAGCCTTGCTCCATGTTTCATACTCATATTTTCCAAAGGTCGCAAACAAGGTACAATTAGGATCGTCAATTATCCTGGAGCCGGAAACTGGTTTTATGAGGATTTCCACTTGTTCAATAACACTTCCGGTTACTGCTCCAATGGCATTCCCAACTTCAGAGTATTCAGGAAGGAACAGTTTTGCATTTAGTTTTTCAGACATCAACGGGTAATATGCAGATACTGGTGCTCCTATTCCAATTATCGGCAAGTTCAGAGATATAGAACAACTGAAATCATCCGATGATCCTGAGACCGCTCTGTCTACCAATGCTTTTGAGACTTTATCCAGCTCAAATGTTCCTATATTCTCTAAAAATAATTTTTTAAGCAGCTCTTCTGATATTTTTTCAATTACTTTTTCTTTAGCAAATGAAATAAATTCTTCTGGTAGCATATTCATCTTCAAAGCCTGATGTTTTACACCATATTCTGATGCCTTACGATCGTATTCGATATAACTTCCTTCTGCATGCAGAATGTCAGTTGGCGTCAGGCCGATGCGCTGGATCATTCCCAATTCTTCCATTTTTGATACGTTAAAAGCAAATGGATGAAGATTTAATGATGCACCTGCTTCACTCAGAGAAAATGGCTCGTTTGATATATATTCAAGTAATTTACGGTCATTTTCAGACAATGGAGCATCTTTTATATCTTTTATTTTTACAAAAAATTCAATATCCTGTACAATGTTATTTACATTTATACTTTCTAAATTGAAGAAAAAACACCTTTTTGAGATCTCTTCCAGCCGTGGAAGCAGCTGCGGCCATTTAGTCGTGGCTATGCAAAGTGGCATTACTCTGAGAGGAGTTAAAGAGAATTTATTTCCTTTTACAACGATTCTGCTGTCTCCGCCTATACCAGAGGTATATATTTCAGCGGCCAGAACTCTTGTTCTCTTCCCTCCAATCATAGCACCTTCTTTTTCAAGTCTTGGCTGCCCGTTTCTCAGTATTCCTATGTCTGTAGTAGTGCCACCCATGTCCATGACGATTGCATCGTTGAGACCTGTAAGGGTCTTTGCGCCAATCATACTCGCGGCAGGTCCTGAAAGTACGGTTTCTACAGGTCTTTCTACAGCGATTTCGTCATTCATAAGAGAGCCGTCACCTTTTACAATCATAAGAGGCGCGTTAATATCATATTCCACCATCGCGCTTTTCATAGAACTGATTAATTCTTTTATAATTGGAATTAATCTTGCATTCATCACAGATGTAATGGTCCGTTCATTAAATCCAAGGCTTGATGAAAGTTCATGACCGCAAACCACTGGAAGATTCAATATTTTTGATGCCAGATCTTTCAATATGAGCTCATGTTCAGGATTTCTGACACTTAAGTAACTAGTTATTGCTATGCTGTCTACTTTGTTTTTTATAGAATTCATAAATTTTTCAGCAGAGTCTATGTCAAGAGGATTTAGCTCCGCACCATTAAGATCGTGTCCTCCAGAGATCGTTATAGATTCATCGGCGACTATCGAGCTGTCAAAATCTCGTCCTACTGAGATCACGCCTACGCGGCAGCCTTTCCCTTCCACGACAGAATTTGTTGCCAGGGTAGAAGAAAGAGATACCATGCTTACTTTTTTCAGCAAGGATCTGTCAAACAGTTTCATAGAATTTCTTATGCCGACTGAGAGATCGTCCCTTGTAGTCAGCGCTTTTGCCTTTGAGATTATACTGTTTGATTCAAGATCTATTAAAACTGCATCAGTATATGTTCCACCAGTGTCTATCCCTAGCCCAAGCTCCATTTACAAATCACCGATTATGCACATATCCCATATCATCATTATATTTCTTTACAATACCAGAGATGTGTTGAGCTAAATCACGCTGCTGATAATCATTGTATACATTAGGCATTTCTTTGATCCAGAATTCTGTATCACATTTGGCACACCTTACTTTTGGACAACTCTTATTTGCTTCTGAGCAGCCCTGACAAGCAAACGTTCTTGCGTAAACTAATGAGAATTCAAATCCACAATATGGACACTTGAACTTTCTAACTGAACTTGTTGTGTTGTAAGAGAAACCTTTTGCCCTCATTGCCTCATAGAAACCATTGGTCATTGTGATCACCTGCCCGAATAAATAAAAATAAAAAAAAGGTTTTTGGTATTTACATGCGGCCTTCGACTTTTGCTGTATCTACCATTGCCTGAATGTTCTCTAACCTGCAGTTAATATCTGGAGGAATCTCACAACCACTTGATATGCAGTATGTAGAGTTTAGACCGCGTTTGCAGAGGGCAGTTTTAACTTCCTGGCATAAATTCGAAGTTATTTTTGCCACATCTTCTGCTGAAGATCTGATGAATACCTGAGGATCGATCTGGCCTGCAATCAGACAGTTGTCTGCATATCCCTGCTCAATAACCTGAGATGCTGTTGGAGAATCACTGATTAATGGATAATATGCCATAGAGTAGATGGAGGGCTTGTACTCTTTGATCTGTGTGTTTAAATGTGGTAAATCTGCACAGTTGTGAATGCACATGGCCATTCCATTATCCACTGTCATTTTATTAAGTTTAGATGCGTATTTATCTGCCTCGAACTCATGATATTCTACATCACCGAGAACAGCGTAGTTTCCCCAAAGATAATCCCAGCAGAGACCTTTCACACCGGTTTTAGCAAAACCTTCAATCATCTGTGCGTCGTATTCTGTCATTACTTCCAGTGCTTTATGAACTGCAGATGGATTGGTGAACATATCCATGAATAATCTTTCTGCACCAGCTGACTGAGATAGGGCAAGAAGCGGTCCTTCAATGAAACCGGCTGTAATTATCTCATCGTTTAGTGCATCTGCGAAGATTTTTGTACCTTCCAATAGTACAGCAGATCGGCCTTTGGTTATGTCTGGAACTTCAAACTTCTCATAATCCTCTAAATCATTTACAATATGTTTCTCAACAAATGGAGTATTCTGTTCATCCATACGTACTCCAGCTCCAAGATCGCCGGCCATCACAGAGAGGTCCATTAATCCGATCGCAAAGTCGAGTCCAAAATATTTTTGTATTTCGATGAAGGCTTGTGCAAATAGTTTAGGATCATTGACCCATTCTCTATATGTGAGGGTTCCATCACCGATTAACTTTCTGCCAACACCGCAGGCAATTGGGTAGATCGTCAATCGGTCTACTTTTTCATTAGCTAATGCGGCTGCACCTCTTTCCATATATGTCATATCAGCCATATCACAACACCTCTTTCAGGTAGTTAGCTGCATCCTGTGCGTTACCTCCCCTGTAGTCAGCACCGATTGTTTCTGCAAACGATGGAGATGTTGGGGCTCCTCCAATTATAACTTTACATTTAGAACGATATCCGCTTTCTACTAATCCATCGATAGTTGCTTTCATACCATCCATGGTTGGAGTCATTAAAGTACTCATAGCAACAACGTTAGTCTGGTCTGCTTCTGCTGTTTCCACGATCTTCTGCGAGGGAACATCTTTTCCCAGATCGTTTACGTCAAACCCTGAAGCAGTGATCATTGTCTTGACTATGTTTTTTCCGATGTCGTGAACATCCCCTTCAACAACTGCAATCAGACATTTCTTCCTGTTTGCTACTTCTGATTTAGGTATAGCAGGCAGCAGAATGTCAAGACCGCCGTACATCGTGTGGGCAGACATTAATACCTGAGGAAGGTAAACCTGATGTGCAGCATATTTGTCACCAACAATAGACATTCCTTTTACAAGACCGTCGTTAATGGCATCGAGAGCTGTTATTACATCATTTCCAGCAGCCAATACTTCCTGGGCCCCTTCCTTTGCTAAATCTACCTTTCCGCCTACTACCGCGTTCGCTAATTTATCTAAGAGTTCCTCTCTACTACTCATATATTTTTCCCCCTAATGAAGGTCATAATCCCTCTGGATAACACATGATTATGACCAACTAGCTTATCCAGTAAGCCATCTTAAAATTGAATAATAAATTCCATTGTTTATTATTCATATTTTAAGTTAGAGGGTATTTAGTTTATGAATATATAATAACGATGATCGATAATGTGGATGGTAGATCCATCCATAACTTTAAGTTAAGTATGAATAATAAAACAAAAATACTGTTAAAATAAATAAATAAATACGAGTAATTTAAAAAGAATTTTGTGTTAAATCAAACATCTGGATAAAAAGTATAAAAAATGGTATGATTCTGATTATAAATTAAATTTCAATAATTGCGATTAATCTTAGGAATTGTATGATTTGATTACCTACCAAGTTTTTGGGTAGGTGCTTGCTGGCATGTAAACGCGTTCGGTCTTTACAGCGATGCCTTCTTTAGCTTTCATCATCTCATCGCAGGACATTTTTGCCGATCCGACTCCGATAGCTTCACCTTTAAGTGTAAACATTGCCACTGTTGCTTCTTTCTGAATTGAAGAATCGATCTGAGCTATACCGACTGCTGCTAAATCAGCACCATGACAAACTGCATCAACGGCACTGTCTTTGACAATTATTTTAGGAAGGGGATCGAACAGAACTTCAAATGGTTGAATGATGCTGCGCAACCAGCTCTCATCATTCTCATCTTTCCACATAACATATGCATCTTTGATATCCTGCAGAGTGACAGATTCGCTTTCCAGCATGGAACCAGATTTAGTTCTTCTCAGATCTTCCATAGTCGCTCCGACACCTAAAGCATCGCCAATGTCTACACACAAAGTTCGTATGTATGTACCAGCATCACATCCAACTCTAAAAAGAACATCACGACCATTGATATCCAGGATGTTTATGTAGTGAATAGTCCTGATTCTCAGTTGCCTTTTCACTGCAGATCTCACTGGTGGAACTTGATAGATTCTTCCTACAAAGGTGGAGATTACATCTCTAATCTCAGTTTCATCCGCATCACGGTGAAGTCTCATTATACAGACATATTCTTTTTCAGATTTTAGAGTGAGATTTACAGATCTGACTGCCCGGCCTGTAGCGATTGGCAAGACTCCTGAAACTTTAGGATCGAGAGTGCCGCCATGACCTATCTTATCAACACCGAGAATTTCTCTGACCCATGCAGTGGCTTGATGTGAAGTGGGGCCTTGAGGTTTATCCATGTTTATAACGCCAGCATCCAAAAGCTCCTCGATTGTGCGTTCAGTTGGTTTTTTTCCTGCATTTAGTGGAAGAGGACTCTTGTCACGGATGAGCATTTCAGACATGGTTAAGACACCTTGGATACTATCATTTCAACTATTTCCTCGGGATTTAACATAGAAGAATCGATAACCAAATCATACACAGATGTATCTGTAATATCGATATTGTAATAATTTTTATATCTCAAAGCTTCACATGCTTCTCTTTCTACAATCTCTGCTTCGCGCTGTTCTATTGAGCCACCTTCCCGATTGACGACTCTTGCAGCCCTAACCTCTTTAGATGCATAGAGATAAATTTTGAATGCAGAGATGTTGTTTGAAGAAAGCATATACGCAGTGAGTCTTCCTTCTAAGATGATGTTATCTGCAGATTTTGCAATATCTACCATTTTAGAATCAAGCTCTTTGTCAACTTTAGGATCTACAGAACAGAGAGATCCAAAGTCTGCTAATGACATGTTACGTTCTTTTGCAAGCTGCCTAAAAATATTTCCGGAGACGACTACATCATAATGGAGTCTCTCTCCGAGAAGAGTGCAGACCGTGGTCTTTCCAGACCCAGGCGGTCCGCTTATTGTGATTCTCATTGAGCTGCCTCAGATTCAGCGTGCTCAATCTCCTTGAGTCTCTTCCTAAACATCAGGAATCTCAAGAGACGAGACAGCAGCTGACCAAACGGTATGCTTATCGCAGAGTATAACAGCATCCAGTTGAAGAACGGACCTACTCTACCATTTAGGTTAACTACATCCGCCCATGGAACACTGATCAACTCAGAACCATCGGTCAAACCTGAACAGAAGAAACCGATCCATGCAAAGAAAGGAACAATGATAATCATGGTAACAGGCATGATTTTCATCTGTCCTGTTGACATATCCATTGATTTCTGCATCATTTCCTGCTGCATTTCGGTCATTTTTTTGATTTTATACTTGTTGTTCTCCTGATATGCAGCTCTCAACTCTTTGTTGAATGCATTTGTAATCTTCTGAGTCTCAGCTTGTTTGACATAGTCTGTTGCAAAATGTCTGATGATTGTGCTTAATCCAACCATTAGCATACCAGTCAAAAATAGAGCTGGCACTGGATCATTTTGTCCCAATGCACCTAATGTAGGATCTAAAACATATCCCACTATACGTCCTAGCCCGTTACGAATTCCTTGATCAAAGAGAATGAACATGGCCAGGACAAAAACCAGCATTGTGATCATCATGCTGTTTGTCTTCTTCGAATTAGGTGCTGGGGTATAGGAAGGGGTTTGGATAGGGGAATTAGCAGGAATGATCACTCACCCCCGAAGAATCCCCTTAGCATAGGATGCATTTCCATCATCTGTTCGCGACCCATTGCTTCGTAGAAGTGGATTAAGATACCCACCGCAAGCAACACACCAGTACCTGATGCATTACCTACCGTACCAATGAGATCAGCTCCAGCTGCAAGTGCTCCCACAATTGCACCAGATAGGACCGTTACTACCGGGATATACCTTTCCAGCACACGTTTCAGAACTCTCGGATCTCGTCTGAAACCTGGGATTTGCATACCTGATGATTCAATCTGTCTTGCGACTGATTCGGGACCCATGTTTGTTGTCATGATCCAGAACTTGGCGAACAATATGGAACCAAACACCATCGCTCCGAAGAAGATGATTACTTTGGCAATAACCTGCAATGGAGTGTGTCCATACGCATAGCTACCATACTGCGCCGGATCCAAGATCGGTAACAACCAACCTGAGAGACCATTAGGCGTTGACAGATACCACGCCAGACCACCTTCTGCCGTCGTTGTGCCATCCGGGTACATTCCAATCCAGTCGTTATGACCAATCAGAGGAATTCCTTCCAATGTAGGGTTTGTATACAACAGTAATGAAACGATACTGAAGTTGGCTAAGAGAGCGGACATTAAGATGACAGGTATGTTTGAAGCATAGAGTAATTTGATTGGATATCTGCCTCTTGCTCCACGAGCTGCTCCATGTGCTAATGGCAGTTCGATCCTTGAAGATTCGATGTACGCCACGAATAGGAAGATGATTATCGTACCTATCAGAGCTATCATCGGATTAGGCGGCTGCAGCAATATCGATTCATAACCACCACTTGCCATCTGCGCCGAAGACATGTTGAATATGTAATAGAACGTCTTCGGAATCGTTCCGGCTGGCGGATTACTCAAGCTCAAATCTCCGCCGTTTACAGAATTCCAATTCAACGTACCCGTGAATATGGCTTCCGCAACTCCTGCGGCGATGAACAGCGATATACCACTGCCTATTCCCCATTTAGATATCACTTCATCCATGAGGAATACAAGATACGAACCTATACACAATTGCAGCACGATTATAAATGCTGCCAGTGTGCCACCACTGATCAGACCCGTTGAGCCTACAACACCATCCAGACCTGAGACTAAAGATGGTGAAGGAGTAAGGTATCCAAACACTTGCGGTACAGATTCAATGATGATCATTACGATTACCAGAAGCTTTTGGGTGCTCTGGTAAACAGATTTGTCCTGATCATCAGTAAGATCTAATTTGATGATTTTTGCACCTACGAACAGCTGCATAATAATTGATGCAGTAACTATCGGACCAATACCCAGGTGCATTAAAGATCCTTGGGAACCAGCAAGGATAGTTCGGTATGGACCAAAGATATCAAGGATATTTGACTGATCCAACCCATACAGGTAAATGTTAGTCATTATAAAGTAGAGGACGAGCATCAGAATGACCCACATAATCTTGGTCCTGAAGTGGACATGCCCTTCAGGACGTTTGATTGCGGGGAGCCTATCTGAGATCGGCTTCAACTTATACAGTATACTCTTCTGTTCATAGGCCATAGTATCACTGGATGGTTTAGAGTTCTTCTACGATACTGCCGCCGGCAGCCTCAATCTTCTCTCTAGCAAGAGCAGAGGTCTCGGCAACAGTTACATCATAGGATTTTGAGACATTTCCAAAGCCCAAGAGTTTATCAACACCCATACTGGTGAGATTTATCTTGACTTTACCGTCTTGTTCCACGGCGAAGCCTTGTTTCATATAGTCTTCAAGCTGCTCTTCCATTGTAGCCAAATTCATGGATATTTTGGCAGAGACCATTTTCTGAGGACGTTTGAAACCATGACGACCAAAGTGCTGGGGATCGTTTTTGAGCACCCACATGAATTTGTGCTTGAGAAGACCGGCATTGCCGTGTCCACCCATTTTACCTGCTCCCCTTCCACTTTTCTTACCGCGACCGTGTGTCCTTCTGCCTCTGAATTTATTTGTTCTGCTTGGCATTTTTTTCACCTCACAGCATTTTCTCGATAAGGACGTTGATGCTCGCTCCGCGGTATCCCAAGGAACCGTGGGTTTTGACATCCTTCTTTACAGCTTCATATCCCTGTCTTGGGGGATGGAGCCTGAAGATAGGTTTAACGTCCTTAAGTGAGGCGTACTTGACCTCATCGTTCACTACACTCTTTGCAAATTCATCTACTGAAGAGAACTGCGAATTTTGTGACACGTATTCATCATCAATCGGTTTGTCACCCATGAGTTTACCGCGGACTTTGATCATCTTGGCAAGAGTCTCTTCAGAGACTTCTCCCCAGGTAATGAAGTCTTTGCTTTTCTGAAGCATTCCTTTCATTACAGCGTTTTCTGGGATGATCACGCAGTGGTTGATACGGGTGAGACGGAGCATATTCATAGTGTCCTCAATATCCTTGTTGATGTTTTTGTGTCCACGGACTCTGATTACAGCAAATGCCATCTAAATCACGCTCCCCTCTCTTGAAGGTCCTCTGCAGAGATAACATCTTGATGAATCTGTGCTGGTCCGCTGATGATTTTGAGTGCTTTTTCCTGAGTTTCAGATACACGGATTTCTGAGGTTCTCTTAAGAGCGTCAAAGACTGCCAGGGCATAGTTGACTGTGGTCTTTGTATGTCCACGGGCAAATCCCCATGAGTCTTTTACACCTGCTAGATGCAGGATGCTCTTTGCAACATCTCCTACAGCCAAACCAATTCCTCTCGGAGCAGGTTTGAATGTAACTTCCACAGATCCGGACTTGCCTGAAACTGTAAATGGAAGAGAGTGTGCTGAACCGCAGGCACATTCCCATGAACCGCAGCCCCTCTTAATTTCAATTACGTTCAATTTCGCATTATCGATAGCCTTGCGGATGGTCGGACCGACTTCTTTTCCTTTAGCACGGCCTATTCCAACAAATCCATCTCCATTTCCTACTACACAGGTTACAGCGAATTTTACTCTACGACCAGAGTCAGTCATTCTCTGAACCATGTTGAGATCAAGAACCTCATCTTTAAGATCTGGAATGAGAGCATCTACGATCTCTGGTTCTCTCAGAGGGAGTTTTGTAGCAAGAGCTTGGCTCATGGTGGTGACTTCACCGCTGAAGACCATCTTTCCCAATCTTGTCTTTGGAGTCCATTCGGCCATTTTAATCAGCCTCCATACGGCTCTTGACTTCCTCGATCATCGCTTCGAGATCGTCACTGATGTGCTTACCTGCGAGTCTGTCCTCGGAAGGAATTACTTCTTCTCCATGAGGTACATCTACACCAGCATCAAGCATTCCTTTTAGAGCGGCGAATAAGTTGCCTCCCTTTACTGGCGTTCTGAGACCTATATCGAGCACTGCTTCATCAGCATCATTTTTAACAGCTCTGAGACCGGCTAAATAACCAGTAAGATAAGCTGCTGGAAGATTTCCAGTTGGTGCTGTCCATCCAAACTTTGTAAGTTCTTTTGATGAGGCTGAAGCGAGAACTTTGTCTCCTATTTCGTCGTAAGCGATGAACTGAATGTAAGTGTTCTTGGATGACATGCGTACAACTGCCCTCGGGATGCGAGAACGGAGAAGACGCTGTCTCTGTCTGTAATCGGTTTTGCCTTCCCTTCTTCTGCGGAAAGCTACCCTGTATCTTGGACCGGTTGCCATTTACTGTTCCTCCTCTTGTAAATATCCAGAGGCTTTCATGTGTGACAACAGGTGGTTACGGCTTTTGAACTGACCTCCCTTAGCTTTCCTATAGAACAAACGGTAGGTCTGTTTGGAAATCTTGCCTGTGTCTCTTAGTTCTTTTAATTCTGCCCTGATCGGACGTATCGTCTGAATCCAGCGCCTCTTCCTTGGGGATCTGGCTCCAGATCTACCTTTCCTGCTTCCGGGACCGCGCTGTCTTCCTTTTTTACGCTGTGCAAGGTTGTGCCTTATACGGCCACGGGAGTTTCCGCGGACTGGAAGAGCTTTGATTGTTCCAGATTCAATAGCAGTGCGTATGTCTGCACGAGTAATTGCATCGGACAGTTCTTCGATTTTATTGGGATCGATCCAGACACGGTTGACACCGCATCCCAGGATATCAGCAGCCATGCGTTTTTGGTTTTTGAGATCCATATTTACACCGTCCTGTTCAATACTCTGATGCCAAGAGTGTCGGCTTTTGCCTGAATGGCTGTTCTTTTCTTTGCCCCAACACTTCCTCCGATCCTGATGGCTTCGGTTGCCGGGTCGATACGGTCAAGGTCATCTGTATTCCAGATAAGGACTTCTTTAAATCCAGATGGGTGGTATCCACGGACATCACGGGGACCGCGGTATCCGATACTGACCACATTTGGACGATATTTGTAATGTCTGCGCATTTTGCTGTGAATACCGCGGGGGCGCCTCCATTTCTGTCCGAGACGGGAGAAACGGAACCATTCCTGACGGTAGAACTTCACACGCTTGTGACTCATATCATAACGAAGGTCGAGCAGCTCTTTTGTACGAGCGTCGAGCTCAGGCTTTTTGTTGACAACATAATCGCCGGACTCAACAACCTGAGATTCGACAACTTCTGCTTCAACTGCCTGCTGTTCTTTGTCTTTCTTACTCATTGGCTCACCTTCTTTGCTTTAGCGGTTATGTATATTCCATCCTGGAACACTCTGGGGTCGTATCCCTTGATGTGAGTGGCTCTCTCGATGTTAGCTGCAGTCTGACTGACGGCTTCTAACTCGATTCCAGTTACGGATACATCTGCTCCCTTAACCTGGACTTTGACGCCAGGGTAGATTTTAGCGCTACGCGGGGAACGCTCTCCAATGAAATTCTCAATGATAAATGTGTCTCCTTTGATGGATGTCTTCATAGGGAAGTGAGAGTACACGATTTTCATCTCATACTCGAATCCAAGAGTTACACCTTCGATCATATTCCTGATGTGTGAAGCAAAAGTGCCTACCATGGCCTTGTCCTTCACTTTAGGGAATTTGCAGCTGACTACAATGTGGTCTCCATTTAAGGCCACCTTAGTCTTAGGATTGAAGAAATCCCTCTCCAATTTCCCTTTGGGTCCATTGATTGTCATGACAGCTTCGTCACTGATGGAAGCGCTGACGCCCTTTGGCAACTCTATTGTTTCTTCAATTATTCCAGCAAGTGTCATTTTACTCCCTCAGTATACGTAGGCCAGAAGTTTTCCGCCTACACCCATCTCTTTGGCTTTAGTGTGACTTACTACACCAGCTGTGGTTGTAAGTATGAGTACACCAAAGTCCTGAGCGGGCAGGTATCTGGACTCGAAGCGTTCTAAATCATTCTTCTGCACTGAGTGCCTTGGCTTTATTACACCGCAGTCGTTGATTTTACCATCTAAGCTAATCTTAAATAATCCAGCCTTGCCGTCTTCGATGAACTCAAACTGGTTGATGTAGCCGTATTCCTGCATAACTTTGAGGACTCTTCCGATTAACTTGGAAGATGGGCAGATGGTGCATTCGCTCTTACCAACTGAGGCTGCGTTTTTGATGGTCGACATTGCGTCGTTAAGTGGATCGCTTTGCATTTATATCACCTCAGCTATATTTTTTAAATCCAATCTCTGGTGCAACCTCACGGAAGCATTGTCTGCAGAGATGCATGCCATAGCGGCGCACGATACCGCGCTTCCTTCCGCAACGCTGGCAGCCTTTCTTTCGTCCGAACTCTTTCTTTGTCTTCATTCGACCACCTCAACGTTGTATTGGGTTTTCATGAAATTGATGGCCTCATCCCTAGTAACACGATGCTGTGCTGGGACCTTTTTTGGCATGATATGCCTTTTGGACACCCTGTAGCCTGGCTTCATAAATACCACGCTAACATCCATTCCAAAGATTCCGATTTCAGGGTCGTATTTCATACCCTCAAAGTCAGTATAATCTGAGATACCAAAGGACATGTTTCCCTCTTTATCAAAAGAGTAAACTGCAACTCTTCCTTCGCGGATAGCTAATGCTTTTGATAAGAACTCTGAAGCAGCTTCTCCTCTGAGAGTGACCTTGCATCCTATTGGCATTCCATATCTTACACCCAAATCACGGTTTGTGACCTTAGCTGTTGTAATCACCGGGGTCTGCTCTGTGACCATGCTGAGAACTTTCTGAGCTTTGTTCAGACGTTCTCCGGCTTCGCCTACGCCGATATTTACAACTACTTTTTCAATACGAGGTACACGCATTACATCGCTGCTCATAGAACTGCCTCCTCGGGCAGCGTGATTTCGGATGTTTTGTTTCCGACGATGAACACGTTGCATTTTGTGGTGTATTTTCCATCTGTGAACTTTACAAGATTCTCAGAAGGTAGTCTTGTTATCTCATATTCCTCAACAACAGCTACGTTTCCTACATTTGCACCAGATGTGATCAGTGCAGTGTTTCCCTTCTCAAGAGAGTAGGATGCAAGAATTTTCTGCTCGGGAATTGTGATCTTTAATACGTCACCGGTCTTGTATTGGTTAGCGTCCAGCACGATATTTCTTCCATCGTGGAGGTTTAACTGTGTCTTTCCGCCTGCAATGGTTTTCTTATCGTCAATGCGAGTAAGTTTCCAGCCGGCTTCCTCTTCAGAGATCTTTACCATCTGGAGTTTTCCCCTCTTATCGAGGACCATGCGGTAATATGAGTTAATTGTTGGAAGACCCAGGACATCCATCAGTCCGATTCCCTGTTTTGGGCTGCGAGCGGTCTTACCGTCAATTTTCAACATTTTTTTCTGAAGCATGAGACGAACTTCTTTAGCAGTCCCTGCAAGACCAAGCATATCCCTCATAACGACGGTTATGGGTATGCTCTCTTCAAGTGAATGTGCACCGGGAGCTGGTTTTGTAATCCAGGTAGAAGTTTTCCTCTTTACCGGCCAGCTTCTAGGTGCGGTTAATCTTTTCATTTCATTGCTCATTGTGAAACCTCCTTCTTGGAGAGAGTCTGCTTGCGCATTGGGTCAGATAGGTTAAGTTTTGTAATTTCAACCTTGGAAGCGTGGATTGGACGTGCAACTAATGTACCATCTGCTTTAGAGATGGTTACATTTTCAATTACGAGCCTGCCGCTCCTAGTATCAACTTGTGTAACCTTTCCTTCAACATCTACAACATCCTCGTCACCACGCATTACTCTTACAGTGTCACCTTTGACGACCTGTGCAGCATGGATTCCAAAATCCTTGCGTAGTTCGTCACTGAGGTGAGAAGAGACCATCTTTCTGCGTATGTGAGCAGGTGCGTTGTAGAAGGCCTTTCTTTGTTTACGGGTTTTGCTACTCTGTACCATAATTTCACCTCAGATGATCGTTGAGGCTGTGGCAGCAATACGAGGCCATCTTTCTGCGGCTTCTCTTGCTACAGGCCCTTTGATATCTGTACCTTTAGTCTCGCCTTCCTCCGTGGTGATGACGGCGGCGTTGTCTTCGAATGAAATCATTACCCCGTCTGCACGGCGGAATGGCCTGCGCTGACGGACAATGACGGCATATACAACCTGACGTCTCATTTCTGGAGTACCTTTTTTCACGGACGCGATAACTATGTCACCCACACTTGCCTTTGGATACCTGCGGCTTGTACCGTGGTACCTAGGGACTGTGATGATCGCGATCGTTTTAGCGCCCGTGTTGTCGATAACGTTGAGAACGGTTCCTGTTTGGGATCCGTGAGTCTGTCTTCCGGCAATACCTTTCATTGTCATTACCTCTTTTCAACGATCACGAAAGAGACAGTCTTGCTCAGCTGACGGCATTCCATGATTTTTACATGGTCGCCGACTTTCACATCCAAACATGGAGGATTGTGAGCTGAGTAACGGCTTGTTCTCTTTTCATATCTTTCATACTTCTCTACATAATTCAGATAGTTACGCTCCACCACCGCAGTTTTGCCCATCTTTGTTGAGACGACAACCCCTTCGATGATTTGACCTCTGAGTGATAATTCGCCGTGGAATGGGCAGTGCTTATCGCTGCAGGTAGCCTCTGGAGATTTAACATCGATTCCGATATCCTTGACTTCGTTAGCCATTGGGATCACCTTATCTTTTTAATCCGATCCTCAGGTCGGTACTGGATCTCCGATCCATGAATCAGGACGGATTCGCCCTGGTATGTGAACAGGAATTCGCTACTAGACTTGGGAACAGTAATTTCCCTGCTGTCTTTGCGGATGGTGAATGTATTCTTAGATTCGTCTACAATCGCACCGCAGAAATTTCCGCAGCCGAGTGACTGAATCTCTACATCCATGCCAATGAATTCCGACCTCATGAGATTCCTCTTATTCACTTTCATCTTACGTCCGTTTTGAAGCCCATCTGTTCAAGGACTTCCTTGACCTTTTTCTTATGGTCACCCTGGAGCTCGATACGTCCTTCTTTGACTGTACCGCCTGCAGCACACTTACTTTTTAGCTTCTTAGCCAGATCGTCCATGTCAATATCGTTCTCATCGATGCCTTCGACAACGGTGACGATTTTTCCATAACGCCTGCTATCTGTGCTTATTCTGACTGTTTGCTGCTCGCGTGCGATTTCTTCACACATGCACAGCTCTTTGGGTAGCCCACATACCGGACAAATTTCCGCCATTAGTTCTTCTCCTCCTCCTTCTGGATGGTTTGGATCCTAGCAATGTTTGTCCTAAGGGCCCTGATTTTTCCGGGGTTGGCGGGAGCGCCACCCATGGCGGCTGTCCCACGTTCATGCATTAGTTCGCCTCGGAGCTCTGCTAGTGTTTTTGACCGCTCTTCAGCAGTCATTTCCCTGATCTCTGAAGTCCTGAGAAGTGCCATTACTGCTCACCACCCTGGTTTTCATCTTCTTCAATCTTGGGCTCTTCTGCCTCTGGAGCCTCTGCCTCAACTGGTTCGGCTTCTGGTTCCTCGACAGGCTCTTCCACAACCACTTCACTCTTGAGTTCGACTGGACGGAAGTCATCTTTCTTTTCCATGAGTGAAGCTAATTCTGGGAATTTCTCTGCTGCTTCGACTGGCAGTGTGACGTCAATCTCATCAGGCAGTTTAGAATTGGGACGCATAATTTCAACTGTGACACCAATTACACCAGGCTTGAGTTTTGCTACTGCGTAGCCTTTGTCAACATCCTGGATCTTTGGTTCTCCGCAGAATTTTATGTATCCTTCTTTGAATTTTTCAGTTCTGTGTCTCTGACCAGTAAGCTTACCAGCAATAATTATGTGGCATCCCCTAGCACCGTTATCCATTACTCTGCGGATGGTGGAGTGTCCTGCACGTCTGAAGTGCCATCCGCGTTCCAATGCAAATGCTAGTTTTTCAGCCATAATCTGAGCGTTGAGATTGGGGTTGTCGACTTCCTGGACTTCTACTTGAGGATTGTCGAAGCTGAAGTCTTCCTCAATAGCACGAGTAAGATTCTTGATAGCTGCACCACGGCGTCCGATGATGATACCTGGACGCTCTGTGATGAGTGTGACCCTTGTACCCATAGGAGTACGTTGGACGTCAAGACCTCCGAAACCTGCTCTTGTAACCTCTTTCATCAGGTATTCCTTGAGAAGAACCCTGCGTGTATTCTCAGCGATAAATTTCCTTTCGCTTGCCATGTTCACTCAACCTCCTCAAGAATTACTTCGATGTTTACAGTCTGGTGGTTCCATTGGGTGCTGCGACCGTGAGCACGTGGCATATACCCAGGAATTGTGCGACCGAGAGTTGCTGCAATCACAGTAACTTTCATGTTGTCTGCGTCAAGTCCTTTGTATTCTGCATTGTGCTTTGCACTCTCAAGGACGGCAAGTATAGCTTGTGCAGATTTTTTAGGATATCTTCCAGGTCCCACGTTTGGTTTGTGGGCAATGCCGGAGTTATAGCGCTTGAAAGGCACAGGCCTTTTCAAGTCTATTACTTCTTCCAGCATCTGGATAGCTACGTTTACCTTCTTGCCCCTGATCATGCGGCAAATTTCTCTTGAGTCTTTAGGAGAGATTGGCATTTCTTTGCCGATCGCCTTGGAGGTTACATCAGGGTTAGCATATTGTGTATATCCAGCCATTTAATCAACCTCACTTCAGCGGCAAGAACTTTGAACCTCTGGTAGCACCTACACCAGGTCCGGAGTGCTTGACATCTCCTCTAGTCATACTGAATTCACCAGTGAAATGTCCGATCATCTCGGGTTTGATTTCAAACTCAATGAATTCTTTTCCATTGTAAACAGAAACTCTCTTGCCGACAAACTGTGGCACAATTGGAACATCGCGGCGGTGAGTTTTTATGACTTCTTTGTCGCTTGTTCTGAGAGTCTCAAAAGCAGTGCTCTGCTCATCGTTCATTCCCCTTGCAAGGGTCCTGCGGATTCTGCATGGCAGCAATGATACCATCTCATCGAAAGGCATCTCGAGTAACTCTTCCATGGAATATCCACGGTAGGTGAACTCTTTCTTCCTGCGGGCGGTAATGCCTCCCTTCTTCTTACGCTGCTTTCTGCGTGCAGATTTTGGATTGCCATATTTAGTAGCCTTTGCCATATGATCACTTCCTCCTTCTCTTAGGAGACAGGCGTCCTACCTTACGTCCAGGAGCAGCGTTCCTACTTACTGTGCTCGGGACACCAACGTGTGGGTGACCTCCACCACCATGTGGGTGGTCTACAGCGTTCATGGCGATACCTTTCACCTTGAAATAGGCCTTACTCTTGCTGCGGTATGCGTGATATTTGTTACCTGATTTAGCGAATGGTTTTTCTTTCAAACCGCCGCCTGCTACAACACCAACTGTTGCGCGGCAACGGGGATCAAATGATTTGAATTCACCAGAAGGCATGAGGAGAACTACTTTGCTTCCTCTGCTTACGACGGTTGCAGAAGTTCCTGCTGTGCGCACAAACTTTCCACCATCTCCGGGCTGCCCTTCAATATTGTAAACGAAGCTTCCTTCAGGAACGCTTGAAAGTGACACGACAGTTCCAGGAGTACGGTCTGCAGAGTTGTCACCAAATGAGACATTGTTTCCGACCATCATTCCTTCAGCTGCGATCATAAGGACCTTCTCACCGTTGAAATCGATTTTTGCCAGAGGTCCGTTTCTTCCTGGGGCATGAATGAAATCTTCAATCTTGCCGGTAGAAGCATCCAATCTAGGATACCTGATGTCACCGACGTGCCTGTGGCTTGGGGAGCGATATTGGGATCCTCCGCGTCCACGTCTTTGTTGTCTGAGTTGCTTACCCATATTATCCCTCAGAACACTCCGATTCTCATGCCGATGTCTTCTGCCGAGTATCCCTCAGCGAGTTTAATCGTAGCACGCTTTCCGTTCTTTGTGATCCTCGTCCACACCTTCTCGACCTTTACATCAAAGTGACTCTCGAAGTCTGCTTTGATTTCAGCCTTGGTGGCATCCCTTGTAACAAGGAATTCGAGCTTGTTCCCGTCTTTGAACTTCTGGGTTGGTGTTCCACTCATGAAGTTCATCGTCTTTTCTGTGACGTATGGATGAATTAAAACTGAATCTTTAGGCATGATTACCAGCCTCCAGTCTGTTCGAGTGCAGACTCAGTGAATATAGTCAAGCGACCTGCAGCTCCGCCGGGAGCGAGTTTTCCTGCACTTAGTCCGCTGGTACATACGACTTCGACACCAGGGAGGTTGTGTACACCCTTGAAAATAGGAACCTCATTCTCAGAGACTACCACGAGGATGCTTCTGGGAGTGCGGTATTTTCTGCCTCTCATCTTTCCTCTACCAGCACGGATTTTCTTTCCATCCTTTGCTCTGAGAAGATCATCATATACACCTAAGCTCTCGAAAACTGCAATTGCCTCTGCAGTTGTTGCAATCTTCTCAAAGTCGTTCTCAACAACTAAAGGAAGAGTTACATTTTCGTCAAAGCGGTGTCCCCTGTTCTTTACAATCTCAGGGTTGGAAACAGCGGCCAGTGCTGACAATTTTGCAAGCTGCTTCTCTTTTCTGTTCATCTTTTTAGAGTAATCTTTCTCCGGCTTTGGTGGGAATGCACGCCTTCCTCCTACGTTGTTAGGAGACTCGGCAGCTTTGTTGCCCTGTGTAAGCCTTTGAACACGTGAAGTTCCACGGCCTTTTCCCCACTGAGAGACTGCATGTCTCATACCAGCTTTTTCACTTGGTCCATAAGGCTGGCGTTTGTTGGCCTGTTCGGCTACAACAGCTTTGTGGATGAGGTCTGGACGATACTCTGTTGAAAATGCTGCGGGGAGCTCCACACTTTTGACGGTTTTTCCGTCTACTGAATATACATTTACACTTGCCATTTAGTTCAAGCCCCCTGCTTGGATTCGGTTGAGATGTAAACAACGTCAGGTGCATCTCCAGAGACTTTCGAAGGCCTTACTGGATCCCTGATGCGGATCAGTCTCTTTGTGGGACCTGGCACAGAACCATAGATAAGGAGATAATTATTGCGGACTGAACCGTAGTGGAGGAATCCTCCCTTGGGGTTGACTTCTTCTCCGCTTTCTCCGATCTTAATGATACGCTTGTTGAATTCTGTACGCTGGTGGTAACCCATCTGACCAGACTGAGGTACGGTTGGACGAACAAGTCCAGGCCTCTTTGGACCGAGGGTACCGATCATTCTGCGGTGCTTTGAGTTCTTGTGGGACAGAAGCTTTACTCCCCACCTCTTGACTGCACCCTGGAAACCTTTTCCCTTGGTGACTGCAGCCACATCAACTAATGCACCACTTTTTGCAAAATCAGAAATTGATACTTCTTTGCCCAGGATTTCTTTTGCGTAGGCAAGTCTCTCGTCAATAGTTCCTCCGCCAATGCGGGTTTCCATAAGTTCAGGAACTTTTTTAGGAACACCAGTCACTAATTTCGGCTGTGTGTATGTGAGCACGCGGACATCAGCTATGTCCTTTTCTGCCAGCTTTGCCCAGGATTCTTCAGCATTGTAGTTCTTGGGAATCGGCAAGCGCCTCTTGAGGAGTGAATCCACAGATGGCGCCCAGGCTTCTCCGACAGTGCGGAGCCCGTAGCGGGTATTCTCATATACTCTTACAGCCGCCACTTTCATTGGTGGCACTTCTAGAACAGTAACTGGGATCTGTATTTCTTGTTTAGCGGTGAGACTTGTTTTGCGGTCATCGACCATGAACGCATGAGTCATTCCGGCTTTATAACCGGCAAAGCCCTGAAGTTTAGGGCCTTCGCTAATCTCTGGCCAAGTATCTAATCTAGGTGTTTGGCTAACGGCTCTTTTTCGTGGCGAGTACGCCTTCGAGCCTCTTCTTGGACGTCTTTTGTTCGGCATGGTTCTCCCTCTCGTCTATTGAGAGAATCCACTCTCTGTTGCTAGCGCCCTCTGACATGACACATAGTGCGAGTCAGCACCTCCGACCGTGGCGCGGTATTCACCCCCCGAGAATGGAAATAGAGGGGAAGTTGGGATGATAAGACATTGCCCATAGCGTCTGGTCGAACGTCCTCAGCGCGTTCAGCTTAGAGTCCGATAAGACTTCTTGTATATAAACATGATGACCTATTATTCAAAGTACTGGCTACCCCATAAAAAACCATTTGGGGCAGCCGAAAAGTAGTGTTAAAGTTTACCTTCTTTGGCTTTTTTCTGCATCCTTTTAGAACGCTCTTTTGATGAAAAACCTGTGGCTTTCAGCATAAAATCGTTATATTTGCGGTTAGATTCGATCATCGCTTCTTCAGAAGCATTTTTATCAGATTCTGTGCTCACTTCAAGCTCAGACTTGCTAATGAACTTGACTTCGAATTTTGTTGTTGCCCCGAATGAAGTGACATATGCACCGTTTTCCTCCTTGACGTCTCCAAACATTTCGACCATCAAGTTTTTCAATCCATCTCCTTCCAACAGTGCTCCGTGTCCTCTCTTTATATCGAATTTCAAGTATGTTGCCTCCTGATGCTAAGTCAGCAGAGTTATTCCCAAACAATATGTCATATAATATTGCTTTGCCTCCTTTGCTAGGTATAAAGCCAAAAATAACTAACTCCTGAAAAAGAGAGTGCAAAATTTACGTCACCTCTGATAATTTGTTCAAAATAAATTTTATAAGATAGATGGTGGAAAGATGGATGATAAAAAACCGAGGTGGCTGTAAATGAAGTTGGCAGAATATGAAAAAGTTAAAAATTATACGTATCTAGAATATTGTGATTATCTGCAGGATAAGTACGGCATCGGCCTGTGCGACTATATGACACAGTCATGGAACAAAAATCCAAAAGTAACTAGAACAAACGAAGGACTGCTGGCACATCATAAGTATGAAGACCATGCGATAATGCTGTCGAACAAAGAATATGCCAGGAACAATCCCTTTGAATGGCAGCTGGCAGAAAACATTGTTTATTGTGATTATCTGGAACATTTACTGCTGCATATTTTGATCTGTGAGCATCCGGCAGCAGACAAAAACATATTGGAGGCTGTTGGCATCGGCGGCGTTATTAACTACATAGTGCCGGAATTGAATGATGTCTACAGCGGCTGGCAGACTGGTAAAAAATGGCAGAAAAACTGCCATGACGCAATAATGGATGACAAAGATACATATCTAACATTATTGAAGAGATTCAAAACAACCTGCAGATCCTATCCGCATTTCAAAGAAGATTGTCTGTACACAAGCTTCAACGAACATTATGGATTATGGTCGAAAGAGCAGAATCAGGAATTATTCAATGAGATAGAATCACTGTGAGCTCATAGAACATCTATCTCATTCATGTTTCTCACTAGGCGGGAGGTATTCTATGCGCCCGTCGGGATGCTCAAGATAAATTTTACCATCTGCATCGACACGGGTCACGGGTATGCCCATAATCTTGTCTCTTTCTATGGCCAGCCTGACAGCCTGAACGAAACGCTCTGTTAATTCGTCATCAGTTAGACCAAACGTCAGATCGTAATCGTTACTCTCTTCCCTGGATTCCATTTTGATCACTATGCTGATTTTCTCATTCAACAATGTTTTCCGAGACGTGTTTTTTGACATCTACGCTGGTAAACATCAGATCCTGAAGCTCAAGCAGAGCCTGCCATTCGCTGCGGCACTCGCAGTCAACTTTCTCGAATTCTGCCGGATCCTGAGAATATGAGAATTTTTCTACTGCTGAAAGCAGGGCCTTGTCACATTTCCCGCAGTTGTGGACTCCCCTTGCAGCTCCTCCGCCTGAAGGCGATGAAAGCAGCCTGCAACCTTCCTTGCCGGAACCGTCCTTTAGGACTTCAATTAAAGACCAGATCATCGGCGGGGCGTAGCTTCCCCTTGACCACAGAGACTCCACCAGCGTGCTGCGCTGCACATTGACCGGGTTGACGCTGACGCTTTCTGAGAATTGAGCCGCATATTTGACTGAAGCCTTTGCATCCTCGATTGCCGCCCTTTCAGTCAAATAGGGAGGCTTGAGAAGCAGATAGGTTCTCAAGGGAATGTTAAGCTTATTCAGAACTCTGGCTGCCTGTTCGTAGTCTCCAACGGTGAATCCTTTGCGGATGCATTTTCTGAGAATCTCATCATTCGCACTCTCCAGACCGATGGCGACTGCCGACCTCTCTTTGACTACTGAAGCTAAGTTTTCCTCGGTGACGAATTCAGGACGGGACTCGAAGAGAATCCTCTGTGCCGGAGCAAACATCTGGAATATATCCTTCCTGACTGCACCGGGAATCTCCTTGTCATCTAAGAATGAACCGGAAGTATAGATCTTGACCATTTTTTCATTGCTGTATTTTTCTAAGGCCTTTGAGAGCTGAACTCTAAGATCCTCTTCTGTCACCGGTGCGCTTACAGTGTTGTATCCGCACATGGTACAGCCCTTTTTATGAGCCCACCAGCAGCCTGTTGTACGCAGGATGATGACGAAAGCATCTACCTTTTCTGAATTGATCATGTCCTTTTCCCGCCATGTGCTCACGGGAGTCTGGAGATCTTCCTTCCTTAGTTTAGCCATAATCTAATCGCTGCAAGACAGCCGACTAACATTAATTACCTTTCGGCCCGATTGATGGTAAGTTTATAATAAGGTCACCATATGCCTAGATTAAAGGTATACGTATGGCTAGAAAGATCGTTGTGATCGGGTCTGGAGCGGCAGGCATGACTGCTGCCTCCTCAGCAAGAGCGACTGACAAAGAAGCTGAGATTACAGTATTCACTGAAGAGGAATATGTCTCCTATTCACCGTGTGCGATTCCCTTCGTTCTCGAAGGAAAAATAAAGGACTTTCAGTCAATCGTGATGCACGATCCAGCATTCTACAGAAACGAGAGGAATATTGACGTCCGGGTAAAAACAAAAGTCACCTCTGTCGATTCAGAGGCTAAGACCGTTACACTTGAAGACGGTTCTTCGATACCTTATGATTCTTTGATTTTAGCCACAGGCGGCACAGTGTTTGTCCCGCCGATTGAGGGCGCCGACCTTCCAGGAGTTTTCAAAGTCCGCTTCATAAAGGACGGCATGATGATCCAAGAAGCAATGAAGACCTGCAAGACAGTTGTTGTCGCAGGCGGCGGAGTCATCGGCCTGGAGATCGCTGTGGCACTCAAGCACGCCGGACTGAAAGTCATCGTTGCCGAGATGTTTCCGCAGGTCATTCCAAGAATCTGCGACGCTGATATGGCCGCTAAAGTTCAGTCTGAACTTGAAAGGGAAGGTGTCGAGTTCCTGATGGGCAAGCCCCTCGGCGCCATCAAGGGCAGCGGAAAGGTGGAAAGCGTAATTGTCGGAGATAAAGAGTACAAGTGCGACATGGTAATCATGGCCACTGGAGTCAGGGCAAACCTGCAGATCCCCAATCAGCTTGGTTTTGAGATCGGGGCCCTCGGCGCAGTTCATGTTACATCCACACTGCAGCCGTACCGCAGAGGCAGAGTCGTCAAGGACGTATACCTGGCAGGCGACGTTGTCATGTGCGAGAATGCCGCTGCTCCCGGACCTACCATGAGCCAGCTTGGCGCCACTGCAGTGAGGCAGGGCCGCGTAGCCGGAATCAATGCTGCCGGAGGATATGCCACGTTCCCGGCTGTTCTCAGTGCCTGGATTTCTCAAGTCGGCGAGATTCAGATTGCCGGAACCGGCCTCTCTAAAGGCCTGGCAGACTACTACGGCCTGCAGGTTGTTGAAGGCTGCGCGGAAGGTCTCAGCCGTGCAAGGTACTACCCCGGCGGAACCGAGGTCATAGTAAAGTTACTGGCTGAGAAGGAAAGCCGCCGCATTGTCGGTGCTCAGATCCTGGGCAGAGAAGATATAAACGGGAAAATCAACTGGCTTACAGCTGCAATTATGAAAGGAGTCACAGTCGATGAGTTTGTCAGCTCCTTTGAGAATGCTTACTGCCCCCCGACATCAATGGTCAGAGACGTAGTATGTGTAGCAGCTGAAAATCTGATGAGGAAACTGTAAATGACTTCGATAGTCTTCCGCACATTCGGCAATATCTCTGCCATCACCAAGCAGAATCAGATGAGCATGGAGTTTGAAGGCTGCACTGCTGAAGACTTTCTCAACAAGCTTATTGAAGAATTCGGGGAAGATATGAAAAAGATCCTCTTCCCCGGCGGTTCTCTCTCAGACTTGATATTTATATTAATAAACGGTAGAAACATCGAAGGCCTGGAAGGATTAGAGACTAAGATCAAAGACGGCGATACGGTCTCCGTTCTGCCAATGACCGCTGGCGGATGAGATTAATCATTCTTCAGCATTTAATTTTTAATTATCAGAATTGATAATTTATTTTCAATTAATTACATAAATTGTCCTAAGTTTTCAATATTATTTTTGATTTTTGCAGATAAATATCAGATGTGGTTGACATATCATCCAGTATTACTAAAATTTGTGTTTTTATCTTTGATTTTACAACAAAATAATCATATTGTATACAAACATTATGCAATGAAATTCGTAAACAGATTCTCTGATCGCGTCATAGGTTAGAATAAGGTTTATAACGATAATGCTACACTCACCCCGATTCGAGGAATCAAAATCCAATTTTAAAAAATCGGTGAGTCTAATGGGAATTTCAAAAAATGCACAAGTTGTCCTTGAGAGAAGGTATCTGATAAAGGACAAAGACGGCAATACAATCGAAACTGTCGACGAAATGTTTCACAGAGTCGCAGATGCGATTGCCTCCAGTGAAAAGATGTATGAAAACGGCGAGGACGCTGGCAAACTCGCTGAAGTATTCTATGATATGATGACAAAACTGGAATTCCTGCCCAACTCTCCGACATTAATGAATGCCGGCAAAGATCTCGGCCAGCTCTCGGCATGTTTTGTTCTGCCTGTTGATGACAGCATGGAATCGATATTTGAGGCCATCAAGCAGGCGGCTTTGATTCACAAAAGCGGCGGAGGCACAGGGTTCTCATTCTCCAGGCTTCGCTGCGAAGGCAGTGTCGTCAACTCCACCGGGGGAGTCGCCAGCGGACCTATAAGCTTCATGAAAGTGTTCAATGTTGCCACTGAAGCTGTAAAACAGGGAGGTTCGAGACGCGGCGCCAACATGGGAATACTCCGCATAGACCACCCAGACATTTTGAAATTTATAGATTGCAAATCGAATAACAAAGAAATTACCAACTTCAACATTTCAGTAGGACTCACTGAAGCGTTCATGAAAGCGGCTGAGAAGGGAGATGATTACGATCTCGTGGATCCGCATACCAAGGTGACTGTGGGTAAACTCAACGCTGCAAAGGTCTTTGATAAAATTGTCGAGGCTGCATGGCGCAACGGAGAGCCCGGCATTATTTTCCTCGACAGGCTGAACCGCGACAATATCGTTCCTTCCCAGGGAGAGATTGAATCCACAAATCCCTGCGGAGAACAGCCCCTGCTGCCTTATGAAAGCTGCAACTTAGGCTCAATCAACCTCACCAAGATGCTGAAAAAGAACGGCAAATCCTGGGAGTTTGACTGGAAGAAAGTGGAGAAGACAGTAAAGAATGCAGTGCACTTTCTTGACAACGTCATAGATGTCAACAAGTATCCCATTGAAGAAATTGACTTCACCACTAAACAGACGAGAAAAATCGGTCTCGGGGTCATGGGATGGGCTGACAGCCTGCTGATGATGAAGATCCCCTATAACTCTACAGAGGCAATTGAACTCGGAGAGCGCCTGATGAAGTTCATCAACGAGGTCGGACGGGAGAAAAGCCAGGAGATAGCAGTTAAGAGGGGAACATTTCCGCTGTTCGAGGAGAGCATACTGCCTAAAGATAAGCCGCAGAGGAATGGAACGATTACAACTATTGCACCTACCGGAACTCTCTCCATCATTGCTGAATGCTCATCAGGAGTCGAACCAATCTTCGGTTATGTGTTTGTAAGAAATATCATGGATGGAACAGAGATGCTTGAAGTGAACTCTGTTCTCAAAGAAGAGCTGGAAAGAAGAGGCCTTTACAGCGAAGCTCTGATGAAGCGCATCGCCAAAGAGGGCAGCATTGCCCACATCGAGGAAATTCCTGAAGACATCCGCAGAGTGTTTGTTTCCAGCCATGATATCAGTCCTGAGGATCATATCAGAATGCAGGCTGCTTTCCAGAAGTATACAGACAACGCTGTTTCTAAGACAGTAAACTTCAGCCATGCAGCCACAGAGGAAGATGTAGCGGAAGTCTACAAGCTCGCCTTCAGGCTGGGCTGCAAAGGAGTAACGATCTACAGAGACGGCAGCCGTGACGAACAGGTGTTGAACATCGGCAAAGTCAACAAAGACGAGGAAATCCCGGCAGAAGAGCTGACTGGAAGAATTGTTCCACGCGGCAGGCCTGATGTTGTGTCGGGTGTTACCGAACGCGTGCAGATCGGCTGCGGCAAACTGTACATCACTGCCAATTATGACGATAAGGGAATCTGCGAGATATTCACCAACACCGGAAAGGCGGGAGGATGTCCCAGCCAGAGCGAAGCCACTTCAAGACTTGCCTCAATCGCCCTGCGCAGCGGTATTGATGTAAAAACCATTGTCAGCCAGCTCAAGGGAATCAGATGTCCTTCAACTGTCAGGCAGCCCGGATTGAAATGCACTTCCTGCCCTGATGCCATCGCCAGAACTATTGAGAAGATATACAACAAGCATATTGAACTCGGTTACTGGGATCCAGATGCCATAAGCGTCAGCAGCCTGATGGAAGACGATCATGTACTGACTCATATGATCAAATTCTGCCCCGAGTGCGGAGAAGCCGTTGAACATGAAGGCGGCTGTGTTATATGCAGGCAATGCGGTTACAGCAAATGCAATTAAAGGTGATTATTTGGATAAAAGAATGATAGCGCCAGTTATAATTACAGTATTATTGCTGCTGTACTTTGTAGCATTCGGCGCTCTGTGGATGGCGCTGGAGGATGGAATGCCTCTCATCGTCACCATCATGGGGCTGAGTATACCTGCGATATGCATAGTTGCATCAGTGTATGTACTGATAGAACGCATTAAGGAAATCAGGAGCGGAGTCGAAGATGATCTTGACAAATATTGAATACCTTCCAGGCAAAGAGATAGAAATAATCGGCATTGTAAAAGGCAGCACAATTCAGACAAAAAATATCGGCCGCGACATTACCCAGGGATTTAAGTCGATGGTCGGCGGAGAGCTTGTCGCTTACACACAGATGCTGAACGAGGCCAGAGCCCTTGCCACCAAGCGCATGGTGGAAGAAGCTGAAAGTCTGCAGGCAGACGCCGTGATTAATGTCAGGTACACCAGTTCAATGGTGGCCGCCGGTGCTGCTGAAATCCTTGCCTACGGAACTGCAGTAAAAGTTAAATGATTTTAAACGGAAGCATTCAAGCTTCTACTTTCTTTTTTATTTCATCTGGCAGTCTTGTATTATTGCTTGATATTTTTCTCAAACAGAATCAATGATAAATCAAAGCTTCAGTTTATCTTAATTTAAGTATTCTGCTTCATACAAAAATCATCCATTTAACAAGCAGTACACATGCTAGACAGTGTGTAGCGGAATAGCTTTATACATTCTTACGATACGCAAGAACGATCAAAATGAATGCCGAAGAAAGATTAAGCCTGCTGTTACGCAACACAGAAGAAACTGTGACAGAAGAGGATCTGAAAGCTCTCCTGTCCAAAAAAGAGAAACCGCGGGCATATATCGGATTCGAGCCTTCTGGGCTTGTGCATCTGGGCTGGGCCCTGTGTGCCAGCAAGATGCGCGACTTCATCGATGCAGACTTTGAACTTACTATTTTCATGGCTGACTGGCATGCCCGTATCAATGACAAGCTCGGAGGAGATATTGAAAGAATCCGCCTCTGCGCCAAGTATATGGGAGACTGCTTTGCCGCCCTCGGAGTCCCGATGGACAAAGTCAACTTTGTTCTCGCCTCTGAAATCATGGAGAAGAACAATTACTGGGAGACTGTAATCAAAGTAGGAAAGGTAACTTCTCTCTCAAGAATAAAGCGCGCCATGACCATCATGGGCCGCAAGGAAGACGATGCTGAATTGGACTCTTCTAAATTCCTCTACCCGCTCATGCAGGCTGCCGACATTTTTGTAATGGATATTGATGTGGCATATGCCGGCATCGACCAGCGCAGGGCGCATATGCTCGCCAGAGAAGCAGCTGAAAAACTTGGATGGAAGGTTCCGGTAGCTATCCACACTCCCTTAATTCCAGGTCTCAGCGGCATGAACAGGATGGATCCCATCAGCGGAAAGATGTCCAAGTCACATCCAGACAGCAATATTCTCATTCACGACAGCGCAGAAGATATTCAAAGAAAAATGAAGAAAGCCTTCTGTCCGCCTGAGGCTGAGGGAAATCCCGTATTGTCTGTATGCAAGTACATCATATTCGGCAGGGGAGGAAAGCTTGTCATTGAGAGGCCAGAAAAATTCGGCGGCAATCTCGAATTCAATTCTTACGAAGAACTGGAAAAGACATACCTTGCCCAGGAGCTTCATCCCCTGGATTTAAAGAACGGAGTCGCCAAGGCACTGAGTGATTACCTCGCTCCAGTAAGGGAATACTTCGAGAAGCACCCTGAAAATCTTGAAGCTTTAAAAGAATCAATGGCTAAGATGCAATAAGCATCTTCCATTTTTTTATATTTTTAACCAAGTTAGATTTAATACTGATTTAGATTAAATTGATATTGTTATTTTTAGCAGATAAGGAATAATCTTTCCTCTTCAGGCATAGATTATTGAGTCTGGTTCCCTGCCTTCACGCTCAATCCTGCGGTTTCTCACCCACAGACAAGTATCAATTAAGACCATTATCAGATTGAGAATGTAAAGATAGATCACGGCGTCATAGCTGTAGTAAAGCTTGTTGATGATACCGGCGACATATCCGATCATCAGAGTGATCAGGAAAATTACGCTTTTTCCTTTGGTAGACTTGGATCTCCAGGAGTTAAGTATGGAAAAAGGCCACGCTGCTCCGAAACAAAGCAGCATGATTATCTCAAAAATGCTCAATGATGTTCCTCCAGCTTACTTCTTTGACATGACAAACCCCTCTTCCGGGGACATTTCTTCGCCTTCGGTCACATTTGGAGGGTAGCTTCTCGGCCCCTCATAGTAGTTGGTTGGATAACGCTGAGTCTGAGGCTTAAAGACCGGCTGTATCTTTTTATAAGCAACGTAGTAGAAGAATCCAGGGAAAATCATACAGAACAAGGAGATCACTGTAAAACATTTCAGGTATCTGTTGGCCTGCCCGAACCGGCCTTCATTCATGGACTTCATGATCAAGGGATTTGTCAGCAGAATAAGAATCACTGAAACTGCTGCCACACATAGAAGGACCTCACCCAGAGGCACTCTGCCGCTGAATAAGAAGTAAAACCCGAAAATCAATCCCAGCGGGAATGAGATAAATAAAGAAGATTTAGCATAACACATCCAGCACTTTGAATCGTTGATCGCCGGCGGAAGCCAGGTCGACGGAGCTGGGGCACATACATATTTAGTTTTAGCCATGTCAACACCGCAAGGATGCTTTTGCCCGCAAGCGGGACTGAGTCATCCATGGTCATTAATGATTTAAATTTTTTTGGATATATGTGCAGCATGCATATTTTGAACAAATAATATTTGTACTGATTACTGCTAGATATGTCAATTTGAAAAGCGAAACAAAAACGATACGTTTAAGATTGACGTTTCCTTTTAGCCTCTAACCTGTCAAAAAGGGTCAGAATCATGAAATTAGAGGATTACAAACGTATCTACGATGAGTTGGAGACGGAATCTGATGTTGACAGACTAGCTGCCCAAAGCGGTTTGGACAGAGAGCTTCTGAACGTCATCTACACTCAGCGTACCGTACGTAAAACGATGAAACGCCATCACATAATCAAAAGAAATCTTCCCAGAATGCTACGGGAATGGAAGTCTGGAAAAAGTATTTTGAGTATAGCGCAGAAATGGGATTTTTCTCCAATCCTGACCGGTTTAATGCTGTTCCAGCAGAACGGGTATTCTAAAAAACAATACTGGAGTTATGTGAGAGAGCCTGAGACGATAGCAGACCAGAAATTGAAAAAAGAGATTTTAGACATCGTGAAGGAAGACAGCATATATTCTCCCTGGGGAAATGACATTCAGGTCAAAAGAGGCCAGTGGGGTGAAGAGATGCTTCAGAACTGGCTTACCGAGAACGAACTCGGATACCGCACAGAAAACGATCTCCGCGGAAAATTCTCCAAGACCCCTGACTGCCTGCTTAACGAACCTGTCAAAATAAACGGCCGCGTTGTAAACTGGATTGAATCCAAAGCTTCATTTGGAGATAAAATAGAATTTAATAAGAATTTCAAAGGCCAGCTTTCAAAATATGTTGAGATGTTTGGCAACGGCATTGTCGTCTACTGGTTCGGTTTCATTGATTCCCTCGAATATCCGCCGGGAATTGAGATTATGGACAGGAATATCTGCAGTCTGCCAATTGAAAAATGTCCTGACGATGTAATCTGCCCGGAAGAAATCCCCAACAATGTAAGGGTCTAATCGACCGTTACGCTTTTAGCCAGATTCTTAGGCCTGTCGATCGGGCAGCCGCGTTTTCTGGCTGTATGATATGCAATGAGCTGCACTGCCACTGTGAGCGGAATGGGAGATAAAATCCCTTCCACTTCAGGAATGGAGATTATTCTATCCACAATTGCTTCTAAGTCTCTGTCTCCTTCTATTCCTATGCCCAGTACAGGACTGTCCCTTGCCGCCACTTCTGAAATGGCCGAGAGCATTTTTTCATAAGACATGTCCCAGACACATGCCGCCACTGTCGGCGTATTGCTGTCCAGTAGTGCCAAAGGTCCGTGCTTTAATTCTCCTGCTGCATAGCCTTCCGCATGAATATAAGAGATTTCTTTTAGTTTTAAGGCTCCTTCGAGCATTGTCGGGTAATTGATATGCCTGCCTAAGAAGAAGGCGCTCTGAGCATTTGTCAGCATACCTACCGCCTCTGAAATCTCATCTGATTTGGCAAGAACATTGGATACTGTTCTCGGCATCGACTTCAGGCCGTGGGTGTAACGATGGATTTCATCCCTTCTCAACGTTCTTGATTTTCCCAGTTTCAACGCCAGCATATACATGGCCATCAACTGAGTGACGTAGGTCTTTGTCGCTGCCACTCCGATCTCAGGCCCTGCCTGCGTGTAAAGAACATTGTCTACTTCTCTTGTGATTGTCGATGCCACCACATTTGTAACTGCCAGGGTTCTGTGTCCTCGTTTCTTGGCCAGCCTCGCAGCTGCTAAAGTATCTGCCGTTTCTCCCGACTGAGTCACTAAGATGACCAGCGGATCCTCCCTAGTCTCGCTGGAATATCTGCATTCCGATGCAAGTTCCACCGTGACGGGAATGCCTGCAAGATACTCTATCGCGTATTTTCCTACCAGAGAAGCATTGTAGGATGTTCCGCAGGCTATCAACTTCACCGATGAAAAATCCTGAGATGACAGAAAGTCGGAAGACATTATTTTGTCGAAGTTTCCCAGCAGCGAGTTGTGAATTGCCAAGGGCTGCTCAAATATCTCTTTCAGCATGTAATGCTCGAAGCCTCCCTTCTGAGCATCTTCCGCCGTCCATGAGATTGTTATGTAATCTTTATTTATTTTTTCTCCTTTATCATTAAATATCTCTACGCCTGAAGGAGTCAGCGTCAATATTTCTCCGTCTTCAATGTAAATAACTTTGTTAGTATAATTTAAAACCGCTGTCACATCTGAAGCAATGAAATTCTCTTCCGACCCCAGGCCAACAATCAGAGGATTTTCTTTCCTCGCAGCAACTATTTCATTGGAGCCTTTTCTTACTGCCGCTACAGCATAAGTACCTTTGACATCTTCCAGAGCCCTTGCCAGTGCAGATCTTAAGTTTCCGTCATAGTACTCTTCTAAGAGATGCACCAGCACTTCCGTGTCTGTTTCTGAAGTGAATACATGACCTTCATTTTCCAGTCTGTCTCTCAGTTCTGTCCTGTTCTCAATAATGCCGTTATGAACCAAGGCAATGCAGTTTTCACAGTCAATCATGGGATGAGCATTCTCTTTCGAAGGTTTGCCGCAGGTAGCCCATCTTGTATGACCGATGCCTATATGTCCTTCGATCACCGGCATGCTGCCTGTGAGCTTTGTCACATCCCCCTCGTCTTTGAAGACCTGCAGACTCTCCTCTTCATTTACTACAGCAATTCCTGCAGAGTCGTAGCCTCTATACTCCAGACGCTGCAGTCCGTCAATGAGAACCTGCTGCGCGTCCCTCGGTCCCGCATAGCCTACAATTCCGCACATTATACCACGATGCTCCTGTTTTCCAAACTGCTTCTGACTGTCGAACCGCTGCTGATCCTGCATTCCGAGCCGACGATGACATTAGGAAAGAATACTGTTCCCGAACCGATCCAGGAATCCTGTCCGATCATCACTCCTGAACGGTCTCTCCCCCTTGCCACACCGTCTGCCAGGACTGCTGAGCCGATCTCGACTCCGCAGTCCACCGCCGACCGGGAAATGTGGCAGTGCGTTCCCACCGCGATGTTATCCATCAAAACGCTGCCTGCAATGCAGGTATAAGGACCGATCTGCACATCATTGCCGATGCTTGTGAATGCTGAGATGGTCACATCAGGCCCGATGTCGCAGTTCTCGCCGATGATCACCGGCCCTTCAATGTAACATCCTGACCTGATCCTGCTGCCTTCGCCGATGTGAACGTTTCCTTTCAGAGTTACACCGTGTTCAATCGTTCCCTGCGTGAGACTGCTGACATTTTCTAAAGCCATGTCGTTTAATTTTACTAAATCTTGAGGGTAGACAGCATCCACCCAGCCGCCGTCTGTCTTGACTGCTGAGAGGCATATTTGATGTAAGTGAGAGGAAAGCACTTCTGAAATTCCAAGGGCTGAGATCTCTGAGGCGTTGCTGAAGAAATTTAGTGTTTGTTTATCAAATAAGTATATTCCAGTGCTGATTATGTTGCTGAAGTTTGTTTCTGGTTTTTCTACAATGGAGGTGATCCTGCTGTCCTTCAGAGACACAACGCCGTACTTTGAAGGCATGACGCTTTCAGTAACTACTGCTAAAGGAGGTTCGCCGTTCAGCGCTGACGCTACTGTATTTTTATCAATAAAATTGTCACCTGCCAGAACGATTACCTTGTCCTCGTCTTTCAGAATATCCCATGCTGAGAAGACTGCATGTGCTGTGCCGATCGGCCTCGACTGAGATACATATGTGATCTTAGCCCCGAAGTTACGCCCGTCCCCGAAATGAGACATGATCGTATTCTCAAAGTATCCCACGACAATGACGATGTCTGAGATGCCGTTGGCAACTAACGAATGCACTATATGCTCCAATACCGGCTTGTTCCCTATAGGAATCATCGCCTTAGGCCTTGACATTGTAAACGGACGCAGCCTTATGCCTTCGCCTGCAGCAAGGATTACTGCTTTCAAACTCCCCACGGAGTACTACTTTTCAGCAGGTAGGAAATATAGTTTTAGAAAAAACTTCGAAAAATCATCGGAGGCGGGTACTCCGCGCTCCTCACTTATTCTACATCATTAGGGTTTATTTTCCCATAGAGCGCTGCTTTCATGCTCTCTACGTTCTTTGCTGTGGCCTTGATGTAAACTTCGCATGAGGTCTTGGGGCGGATTACCAGCCTCTTTTTCTGACAGTAAAGGAGACCTCCCTGCATTGTAGACTCAGGCCTCTTATCCATATACACGCACGATATGCAACTAACAGGTTCTGTGTTCACGATTTCACACACGGTAGAGGACTATTTGAAGATTTGCAGATCATAGTCACATGCTATAATTATGAAAAACATGCTGGCCTTGCAAAAATATAACTAAAAAATACCTCACAGAAAAAAGCTCTAGAATGTGAGGCAGAATAAAAAAAATCACTTTATTGCGTCAAGACTCTGATTGAAATGATAATACTAGACAAATTGAGTATGATACAATATGCTGAATGCGGTTGAACTGATTCCGCTGCAGATCTCCTCTGTGAAGAGGATTGTTCCTGCTGTACCGGCCTTGAGATTCAGACGTTTAATTCTGCATCCTTTGTGAAGCAGATGCTGTTTTTGATCATATTGTCAACGTAAGGATCACTTCAGCCTTGAACAGAGAAATTCTGACATCTCCACGGCTTTCAGCCTCTTAGGCCTTCTCAGATTCACTGCGCAGAAGGGGCATGGTGCCACAATCAGGTCTGCGCCTGCTTCCTGAGCCTCTTTAGCCTTCAGATCTGCAGTGGCATATGCTTCCCTTGGGTAAGCAGCGAGAACGCCTCCTCCGCCTCCGCAGCAGTCTTCCTCGCTGCCGCAGTCCAAGACTGTCACCCCGGGAACCTTTTCCAGGATGTTCCGGGCAATATCCATCACATGCGGCCCGACGCCTCTTGACAAGTGGCACGGATGATGCAGATAAATGCGGACATTATCGCCGTCAATGAAATTCAATTCAGCATCTTCTAAAAATTCCAGGATGTGCAGAGCATTGATCCCGTAGGATTTATTGATCATCGTTGTGCATCCCGGACAGATCGTAACGACCTGCTCTGCTTCAGCCAGTATGGGATAGTTGATGTTTTTCAGCCGCTCTACCTCTTCCACGGCACCCATTTTTGAAAGCGGGGAGCCGCAGCAGACCAAGCCGGGATTGATATAAGGCTCAGCTCCGGCGGCGGCAAGCAGTTTCAAGACTTCCTCCGGCTTCCCCGCCAGCCGGCCTTTGCCGACACAGCCCGGGAACAGCAGAGTTCTTCCTGTCGTTGGAGCATTGTACTCTTTCGGCTCTACAGCATGATTGGTTCTTAATGCCAGATCCAGAACTTTCTGCTGCCCTTCATTCTGCGGGGGAAACATCTGCGTCCGCATGCGTACGATGGCCTGCGTAAGCGGCAGATGTGCAGGGCATACCTCCTCACAGTAGCCGCAGGTAGTGCACATGAAAGCTTCTGAGGAAGTATCGCTGAAACGTGGATACTCAACAGCCAGACGGCGCGGGCCGGAGAATTCTCCCTGCAGTTGCTTGTAGGCATGGCAGACCGCCAGGCACTCGCCGCATTTGATGCAGTCGTTCATAAGGCCGCCTCCTTGATCGTTTCAGCTGTTTTCCAGGCACTGAGCATTACATCCCAGAGACCCTTGCTGAGAGGGTATGAGAGCCCGGCTACGATTGAACCGCAGGCATAGACTCCTGCTGCTGCCCGGCAGCCGTGGGCGCAGATGCCTGATGACAGAGCCTCCGTGAGAGCCGCCGAATGCAGCCTGGGAGTGTTGATCTCTGTAACATTGATGCCCAGCAGAGGCTCCCTTACTAAATTGCCGTCCAAGGAAAGACCGCCGCTCACCAAATTTCCGCCTGCCAAGAGCAAAGCACTGTAAGTTATCTCCTGCTCCCTGATGCCTGACTGAACCAGCGCCGACTGTGCTGTAACATCTATGACTTTTCTTCCAGTCATGACCTGTGCACCCGCTGTCTTGGCAGCCTGCAGCAGACATTCGCTTAACCTTCTCCCAGGCAGGGAAAGGGGCGTCACAGCCTCCCGCAGCCGGCGTCCTGACAGTTTTTCCAGCTTGTCCATTGAAGCAGCATAATGCCGCAGGTCGAAAAGCGGCGGAATCATAATTGTATCGGCAGGAATTTCCTGCATTGCCTCTGCCATTTCTTCTATACTGCCTTCTTCAATCCAGTAAGGTTTCAGCTCTCTGCCCGTCTGAGACAGTATCCTGCTCACCAGTTCGGGATTGAGATCTTTGAAGCCTTTGATTCCCGCTGCAGCCTGTGCTGCCGAATTATCATCATATGCAGACAAAAATGACTGCTGATACGGTGTTCCCTTGTTGGTGAAGTTCTCAGTCTTTTCTTCCTTTGTAAAAAGACCGTAGGGTCTGCCTGCCTCCATCAGAAATTTCTTCAGTTCTTCCGACTCCTGCGAAACTGTGATTCTGCCGGGAGACATGGCGGTAGCCGGAGTGCCTGAAGACACCAAGACTACGTTTGCCCCTGAGTTGGCAAGCCTGTAAGCTGCCGTGCTGCCTGCTGCTCCGCCGCCCACTATCAGAATATCGCAGTCCATATTCAGTCTCCTCCCGTATGGTCGATACCGTAGACTTTGAAAAGGTGAGCTTTGAAGGCCTCCTGCCGCAGCTGCTGATCATAGAGAACTGACTCCGCTCCTTTCCATCTCTCTGCCAGAAATTCCTGCAGCTGCTGCCGGGGATCTCCTTCCAGACAGGAGACTATATCAAAAGCACATAGTCCTGACTGGCAGAAGCCCATGCCGGCCCTGCTGCGGCGCATAAGATCGGCTGCGCAGGTCACATCTGCCGACTGAGCGAGATTATGAAGAGTGGCCTGGGAGACCATTTCGCAGCTGCAGACCTCCTGTGAAAGCGGCAGCTTTGTTTCTGGTGCCGGCAGCTCGTCCTGAGCAGTTTTGCAGACTGAATGAAGCCCTAAGTAGGAAGAGGCCGCATCAGCCGTCTTCTCGGCTATCAGGCGGTAAGTGGTAAGTTTGCCTCCCACGACGCTGAACAGATTTTCTGCTCCCTCAGTATGCTGAGTGATAGTGAAATTTCTCGAAGCGTTTCTGCCTCCCGCTGCGGCTAAAGGTCTGATTCCCGCATAAGCTCTGACCGCTCTCATTGAATGCAGTCCGATAATCATCTTAGAAGCTTCTCTCAGCAGGCTTTCGACTTCTTCGGCTGTCGGATGGACATGATTGAGATTTCCTGGAGAAGACGTTGTGCCGACGATTGTCGCTGAGCGGTGCGGGACGAGGATGTCGGCATCTGCCGGTTTTCTCAGCCTGTTGATCAGGCGGGAAGCCGCCCTTCCATCTATGACCGCCATTGTGCCTTTGTCGACTCCCACACTCAGAGACTGGTCGGCCATAGCTGCAACCTCTGCCGCCCAGGAGCCTGCTGCGTTGATGACTGCTTCCGGCTGCACCGTGCATCTCTGACCTGCCCTCTCAAGTGTGACTTGCTTGATTTTTCCTTCTTCAACATCCATTGAAATGACTTTTGTATAATTGACTGCTGCCGCCCCGAACTCTCTGGCTGCTGCAACGTTGGCATTGACAAGCAGAAAAGGATCAACGGCGGCATCTCTGACTTCAAAAGCTCTGGTGATTTCTGGATTCAGCAGCGGTTCGGATTTCAGAGCTTCCTGCAGAGACAGTTCCTTGGAGTAGACTCCTGCCGCCTGACAACTTGAGTTAAATTTGTCTGCGAAGTCCTCATCATCTTCCGGAAGTGAAACGAATAAACCGCCTGTGTCATCGATGCAGAAAGGTGCGATCCGCTTGAGAATTTCATTTTCTGCAGCACACTCCCTGGCGCTGTCTTGATCAGAAGAAGCATACCTTGCTCCGCTGTGCAGCATGCCGTGGTTGGAACCGGAAGCACCTGCACAGAAATCTCCTCGCTCGACAAGGATGACGCTGGCTCCTCTCATAGCCATATCGCGTGCGATGCCTGTTCCTGTGGCTCCGCCGCCGATAATGAGAATATCAGATGAAGAAGGAAGGTTAATCATTGCAAACAGGAGTGTGTATCCACGCTATTTTATATCTTTCGATAGTAAAAAGATACCTGATACTGAGAATTAAGAAAAGTAGCGGGGAGTCGATTTGAACGACCGGTCTCCGGGTTATGAGCCCGACGGGATATCCTGGCTACCCTACCCCGCTATGTATCTAGAGTATCATAGATAGATAGTATTTGAATGTTACCATAGAGCCTCGTTATAAAATCAGCAGAAAATTAAGGTAAAAATAATCCTATCAGTATATTTTGTCTCTTCTAAGAGTGTGAGGGTTATACATGGAGAGCCGGCTCCATCTGCAAGTACTCTTTGTTGAGACGCAGGTACGCTTGTCCCATCAGAATACTTAAGATTTAGCTGCAGCAACTCACCCTCTGGTATCACAAACTCATTACATGTTTGTACTATGAATTTTAGAGAGGCATTATATCTGCCGTCCATTGTTCCAAAATAAACTGGTTTAGTATTATCAAATAAGTCTTTAGTAAGTGTAATCGTTTCTGTATGGCCGTCCCAATAATCAGTGTTATCTGAGTTTTCGGTTGAAACTACTTTTACGACTAAGCCATTTGTTTGATTACCAGCCTGGATTATATGCTCTAGTGAATCATATAAAATATATCCATCTTTAAGATAGGATATACTGCTAAAGTACACATCTGTTTTACTAGATTGGTTTTGGTTAATTGGTGAAAGTTCTGCATTTTTCTCTGCGGTGTTTGTTTCACTTGATGTATCTATAGGTATACTTACAACATCACTAGGAATGCCATAATATTGTGTTTTTATAGTAATGGTAGCTTCCATTCTATTTTTCAGCATAAATGTACCAGATTCATCTGTGCCTTCTTCAATATAGAGAGTTACAGTTCCTGCAGTGTATGATTTAGATATGCTATTTCCATACTGAAGTGTAAATTTGATATCTTCAGACGACCATAATACTGGAGAACTCAACATTTTCAAACCAGATGTACCAGTAAAGGTTTGATCTGGATCGCTCATCTTCAGAACAAAATCTGTGTTTGGATCAGTGATATCAGATGAAGAATCCACCAGGTTAATTTTATTCTCACTGGTTATTGAATAACCTGTCAGTCTAAATCGAGTATTTTCACTGCTTGCTGAACTTACAGGCAGGGTCAGAGTTACTGTGGATTCATTAGTAGCACTGTTACTATATGCAACGATAGTTGTCGCCGCAGAATAACTGCCAGATAAATGCCAATACGAATATGATGAGGGACTTGTTGAACCACCAATGCTAACAAATTCTTGAACTAACGGGCGTAATGTACCATCAGTATCTAAGATGTAAAATCCGCCACTGGAATTTATTGACCCAAAGACATATGCTCCATAATAATCGCTGTTAGTATTTAATCTGAAATGCCCTAAAACAGATGCATTGCTGAAATCATACGTTTCCGTTGGATTGGCAGGATCAGTAATGTCAAGAGTTACCGCTCTGACTCTTAATGAAATTCCATTTTCTAAAGTTATAATATTTTGTTCAGGAGAATCTTTGTCTGTCGGCATTTTAGTAATTACATTTCCATTACTGTCAACGCTTCTTAATCCCCTGAGATCGTTAGCAACTGTTTCTAGTATCAATTCACCTTTTTGTAAAGTAAATAAATTGATACAGTTTAATGAATATAATGCAGTTGTGTTTATATTCGAACCGTCTGATCTTCCTGGAAGTCTTATTCTAGAATTGTTCAGAGTGACTTCTGTCGATCTCTGAATTGAATAAATTACGAAGTTATTCGAAGCATCTACTGCATTATAATTATTGATTGTAATAAAACGCGATCCTGATTTGTCAGTGTAAAAAGTAGTGCAGGAATTGCCTGAACCGAAGAGACTGCCGCGAATATACATTGCATGAGATATGACATCATCCTCACCGAAAATTGCTGTATCACTTCCTGTATTGTAGCCTGTACCGTTGAGAATAATATGTGATGTGCCGTAAACGCTGATATAGTCATAACTGACAGTAGTAGCACTAGGATCTCCTCTGTCTCCTCCTGCATAAACAGTACCGTTGATAAATAAATCATGAACTGTTTCGTCTTTCGCTAAAGTCTTAGCATTCTTAGGATCTTTTGAACCCTCATTATACACTACAGTCCCGTCTAAGTTACGTTCAACGAACGGCAGAGGACGATTGCCGTATTTGATGTCAGTTGAGCCTGGATTGTCATAATCATTGTAGTAATGACAATCACCCAGGGGACCGCCATCGTAGGGCATCATCGCATTCCAGCCGATATGCACGTGAGTGTTGCCGTGAATTGCTCCGAAATATCCTCCTCCGAAGACATTGCCGTGAATTGTTCCGCCGACGATGTTGACGAATGCAGAGCTGAATTTTGACAAGTTTGCTGTTACTGTTGTTTCTTTACCATCAGCTGCTGTAACTGTATATCCATTGTCTCTGACCTCTTCAGGAATGTCACTGGGAGCACCGTTTTCTATCTTACCTGAAGTCTTACTGGCATAGGCCCAGTAGTCTGTAGTGAACTCACGTATTTGTTTGAGAATTGTCAGGCTGCCGACTTCTCCGTTCTCACTGCCTCCGTAAACATGTTTGTAAATGATTCCGTTTGAAATGTTTACTTCTGTTCTACCGAAGACTGAGAGTTTGTAATATGCAATTGCCCTGTCGCCTCCTGACGATCCTCTGCTGAATTCATAATTGCATTCTTCTCCCTTGCCTGCTCCGAAGACGCTGCCGTGAATCAATCCGCCTCTGATATTGACGACTGTGTCAATATCATTGAGACCGTCAAGATCGCTGGGATTCTCAGTGAGTTTATTGATATCGCTAACATGTGAAATGTTTGTTACTTTGACCAGAGGGGAAGTGCCTTCTCCAACGATGAGTGTTATAATCGATCCTACGATTCCTAACTCTCCTCCGCCGTAGACTGATCCTTTGATCTCTGTTTTTAAATCATTATTAGGATCATCTTCAATTGTAACTACTGTTCCTCTGCCTACTGCTCCTGACAAAACGTTGATTTCTAATCCTTTGCCTCCGCCGTAGACTGATCCGCTTATTTTTGAATCTTTAACAGTAACTGCTGCGGTTCCACGTCCGTAGTAAGTGTTTTTCCCAGTGGTGAAATTTGTGCCATTAGAACTAAGATCATCACTGCAGTATTCTCTGCTTATGATTAATATATTAGATTCGAGGGGAACTGCATTGTTGTCTACAGCATCCTGATCTGCATAGATATTATAGCGGCCGTTGTTTGTATCAGCATCGTTTCCATCGGCATATTTGATGACTGCGTTAGGATAATATGTTCCTCTTATAATGAGTCCGACTGTTGCAGAGTCTCCTTTGCTTATTACATCTTTATCGATGAACTGACCGATGATTCCTAACTCTCCTCCGCCGTAGACGCTGCCATTGATTGTTGCTGATGAAACATTTACGACAGTATATCCGTAGACTTTTGCATAGTGCAGAGCATAAGCATCATTCTGCACTCCTTTGCCTCCTCCGAATACGCTACCATTGATTTGTACACCATTTGGAGTTGAAGCATCATTTCCTTTGATAGTTACTGTCGTGTATCCTCTGACCATTGCCTGTCCTAAAACAGACCGTTCGATCACATTAGTCTCATTGTGAAGCTCGATCGTAACCTGTACATTTAAGACACCTTTGCCTCCGCCAAAGACATCTCCTTCAATCGTGATGGCATTGTTCTTGTATAATACTGAGACATTTGCAGAAACATGACCTACTGAATCTTCAAGCAGCTGCCCGTTCTCATCTGTACCATTTAGAAGTGTTGTCGTACCGACAGAGCCCATTTCTCCTCCGCCGTAGACGCTGCCATGAATCTCTATATTACCATAGCTAATAGGATTTTTCTCGAGGGCTTTATTGAGATTTGGGATAGTGACTTCTGTTGAATAATCTCCTATCCATACATGAGTGGAACCTGCAATTGTTGCTACCGGAGAGAATCCTCCGCCGTAGACGCTGCCGTGAACTTTTCCTCCTGCAATGATTACGTTTGTTTTAGAATAATTGTGTTCTTTTGGCTTAGAATCACTAGTAGAATCGCTAGTAGAATTAGGACCGACCATCTCCCAGAGATTTTTGAATTCAAAGTTTCCTGTGATACTCAGACTTCCTCCTCCGTAAACGTTTCCGCTGGAGATCGGGAGCCCGATGGGACTAGTTACTGGAGGTTCTTCGTGTTTGCCTATTTCCGCCTTATCGTCAATAATCACTAATGTATCTTTAACTGAACCTGAGACGGCTCCGCTTGCATGTCCTTCTCCTCCTCCGAAGACGTTTCCGTTAACATTTCCAGAGATGTGCACGACTGTTGCTTTTCCTGTGAATGTTCCTAGGATTTCATTTCCATTCTCAGTATATTCAAATCCGCCGAGAATTGCCAGCTTTCCTCCGCCGAAGACAGAATCGGTTACTGTTACTCCACTTCTGATCGTCACATATGCTGCGTTGCCATCGAATGAGATCTGTTCTTTTTCATCAGTGTTTGTAAATGGAGTTCCTACAACATCTCCGAGAACCTGTCCGTATCTGACACTGGCGATGATTGATTTTTCTGATATAGAAGAACGTGAGTCAAACGTTGTTTCCTGATTGTCCTCAGAATTAGTAAGGAGGATTAATGCAGCTAGATCAGACCTCTGTCCTTTAAGCAGACCTTCTCCTCCGCCGTAGACGCTGCCATGAATTGTGACAGTTCCTGAGATATCTAAGTGTGATATGCCGTATGAGATTGCATAACCTTCAAGCGGCGGAAATGTCTTGTCAAATATAGCAAGGTCATCAATTACATTCTGAGGAAGATCTCCTCCCTGTCCTCCGCCGAAGACATTGCCTAAGTGATTACCGTCATTATCTGAGCCTATTGTTATGGTGTGATTTTCTTCTTGTTTAATAGAAATGTTTGTTGAAATTTTGGCAGTATGTTCGGCAGCTGGGGTTGGATTACCTTTGGCGTTATATGTGTTACCGTCACCATAGACCTTATCGATATATTTGACATTATTTCCATAGTTATCAGGGTCTTTATCGTCGTCATTATAGGTATGAACAGGAATGCCGACAGATCCCATTTCTCCTCCGCCGTAGACGTTGCCGTAGATAGTAATGTCTTTTGACTGAGCAATAGAATCAACTGTTCCTATATTGATGTAGGTAGAACCTGCTACTGGTGCTCTCGGTCCGTAACCTCCTCCATAAATGTTTCCGGTTGAGATAGATCCTGCATTGCTTGAACCGATTTCACCGCCTGTGATGTTGACTACAGTCTGAGTGTTGTTTGGAGAATCAATTACAGGACGGTTTCCTTTCAGAAGAATTGTGACATCTCCGACTAAAGCGTATGCTCCTCCTCCGTAGACATTTCCGCTGGCAGGTCCGAGAATGGCATAAACTGCAGTATTGCCTGAAACAGTCATCATCGCAACATCTGAAGTGTTTTCAGCCTGCAATAAATCGTAAGCAGGAGAGACTATCCATTTAGCTACATAGAAGATACTGCCTCCGTTTGCATCAACAAACTTGAAGGCAAGTTCTGTTCCATATGCTAAAGTATAATACTCAAAGTAGGAATCGCTACCAGAATTTTTGTCGAGAGGAGTGGGCGTACCCGAATTAAGATTATATACTTCAATAGATCCAGGTTTACCCTGTCCTGACTGAATTGGAATTTTAACAGCTACGGTGTATTTATTGGATACTCCTTTTGCATCAACGACAACTGTACTCTTCTTGCCTAGAGGTGTCTCGAAACTCAGCGATGTTGGAGTTGCCTTATCTGCACTAACACCGCTTATCTGCCAGTTAGTAACATGATATCCATTTTCTGCAGTGAATTCAACAATAACAGAGTTGCCGCTAAGAATGCGGTAAGCATCATACTTGTCTTTCCAATTTGATTCAAGTCCAGTGACGTTAATATCATCAGTAACTAAAGTGAGAATCGATCCTGACTCAGTTTTTGCTGCTAATGTACATTTGATATCACCAACAGTAATTGATTTTTCAACAAATATGTATGAATAAAAATTAGAATCACCTGACAGTGAGCTGTCTGACGTGACTGATACGCTTGGTGATGCTGGAGTAACGCTAGTTTCAGGAAAATCAGGAGTGTCAGTCTTAGCATAACCAGTACTCTGCGGTCCGATATATCCTCCTGAAATGTTTACTTCTGTTTTCCCGACAGCACCTGAGAGATTGTTTATTCCGCCCTGTCCTCCGCCGTAAACATTTGTATGAATGTTACCGCCGCTGACAGTAACCTTTGTCGGTCCTCCATTAAATTCAAGTTTGTCAGCGTTGCTTGGATCACTGTCCTTATTTGAATGATATGTACCGACAAGCCCGTACATTCCTCCGCCGTATACGCTGCCTTGAATTATTCCGTTCTTCACTTCAACTGATGTATCGCTACTGACGACTCCAAGAATGAACAGTGAATAATCGATTGTGTAAACTCCCTGTCCTCCTCCGTATACACTGCCTTCGATAGTAGGCTCATTAGCGTTAGCACCACCGATAACTACAGAGGTTCTGCCTCCTCCATAAATTGAACCGACTTTAAGATATGAGACTAAACCTAACTCTCCTCCTCCGTAGACATTACCGTTGATTGTTCCGGCAGTTACTTTTACGTTAGTGTTAGGTGTAGAATCAGCAGTTTCAGAAGTAACAGTTTCAGGATCGGATGCACCGACTGACCCGAAGATTAACTTAGAAAGCTGAGTTGAAGTAAGAGCAGTTCCTTCTTTTTTATTTTTAGCAATATCATTAAATTCTGTAGATCCGCGGCCTCCGCCGTAGACACTGTTCATTACTCCACCAGTGATTTTAACGTTCGTATAACCATCTTTCAGACTGGCATCTCTTCCTTGAGCTCCTGTGAACTGTCCAACGCATCCGAAGTCTCCTCCTCCGTAGACATTACCGTAAATTGTTACATTATTGGAGACTGTAACATCTGTACTGTGAGTCACAGTAGCATTGGCACCCTTGCCTCCTCCAAAGACGTTTCCATGATCTTCCGCAGTATTAGCAGATAAACCGATTGTTCCGCTGGAGATGTTGATTTTTGTAGACCCATTTGCATTATCAGTACCCTGTATACTCAGACCATAGCAATAGGTAGTGGTTGGATTGCCTGCGGATGTTATATAAGACATATCTTTAGAAACATTAATGGTGACTTCTCCGACGAAACCGTTCTCTCCTCCGCCGTAAACGTTTCCATTGATATTCCCACCGCTGATTGTAATTTCTGTTGATTCACCTATCGAACCTGATGTCACCAGATCAGGCTCGCCCATTCCTCCTCCGAAGACGTTGCCTCCTGTGATATTATGAAGTTCATAACCAGTTGTTGATTCTAAACCGATTGTTCCGCCTGAAATAGTAACGTTAGAAGTTCCTCCCTGAATACGATGAGTGAAATTGTAAGGGCTATCGTCAGCAATCCTTTCACCTGTGATTATTCCGACAGCACCGTAACTTCCGCCTCCGTAAACGTTTGTGTGAATAAATGCAGTTCCAGAAATTGTTACATTCGTTCCCTGAGAAACCATTCCAAACTGAACCATCAGTCTGTTATATCTCTCCCATTCATCAGGAGTAAGATTGCTACCAGCATCATTTGTATCAATTACATTGCTGTAAAAGTCTTCAGTACCGATCGTATCATTTCCAACAACTACTTTCAAACGAATATACCGGTCGTGTAAATTTGATAAAGTTAAGCTATTTCCATTCTCATTCTTTATTTCTTTAAATTCAGAATTAGGATTAGTTGATTCCTGCCATTCGTATAATTGTACAACACTGAAATTCAATCCGTTTTCTTCAAGAGCCTCCTCATACTTCGAATCAATCGCATTGTAAAGCCTTGAATTAATTATATTGTCCTTTGACTCAATAAATACAGACTTGCTGAGACCTTTTCCTCCTCCGAAAACATTTCTGTGAATTTCTCCG